>Ga0126378_10003494_pt1 | contig 11896 bp, 12 predicted proteins | sample PanSoiMetPlot_23_FD_92587 | JGI IMG/M metagenome (GOLD analysis project Ga0126378, IMG submission 92587) | Tropical forest soil microbial communities from Panama - MetaG Plot_23 | ecosystem: Environmental > Terrestrial > Soil > Tropical forest > Bulk soil | place: Panama | collected 2016-02-17
GGCTTTTGATCCAAAGTCGCGGCAGAACCGCGGGGGAGGCAGGCGATGACGAAATGCGTGGGTGCGCTCGTGGCCGCAACCCTCGTGCTCGCGAGCCCGGCTGGCGCGCAGGACCTCAAGATCGCGCTCGCGGCCGAGCCGACCTCGATCGATCCGCTCTATCACACGCTCAATCCGAACAATCAGGTGGCGCGGCACATCTTCGATCGGCTCGTGCACCAGGATGCCAAGCAGCGGCTCGTCCCGGGGCTCGCGGTCTCCTGGAAGCCGATCATGGACGCGGTGTGGGAATTCAAGCTCAGGCCGGGCGTCACCTTCCAGGACGGCGCGGCGCTCACGGCCGACGACATCATCTTCTCGATCGAGCGCGCCGACAAAGTGCCGAACAGCCCGGCCTCCTTCGCGATCTACACCAAGGCCGTGAAGGGGATCGAGGTCATCGATCCGCTGACACTCCACATCAAGACGGGGACGCCTTATCCACTGCTACCCAACGACCTCTCCACCGTCGCGATCCAGGCGAAGAGCGCGGTGGCGGGGAAGGGCACCGAGGATTTCAACAACGGCACCGCCGCGATCGGCACCGGGCCCTATAAATTCGTGGAGTGGGTGCCCGGGAACCGGCTGGTGCTCGCGCGCAACGACAAGTATTGGGGGCCGAAGCCCGATTGGGCCAAGGTGACCATGCGTCCGATCCCCAACAACGCCGCGCGCGTGGCGGCGCTCCTGGCGGGCGACGTCGACTTCATGGAGAACGTGCCGACCGCCGACCTGGCGCGGCTCAAGCAGAATCCCGTGGTGCGCGTCGTGCAGACGGTCTCGAACCGCGTCATCTATCTGCATCTCGACAGCAACCGCGACCAGTCGCCGTTCGTGCTCGACAACGACGGCAAGCCGCTCGCGAGGAATCCGCTGAAGGACCGCCGCGTGCGCCTCGCGATCTCCAAGGCGATCAACCGTGCGGCGATCGTCGAGCGCGTCATGGAGGGGGCGGCGATCCCCGCGGGCCAGCTCCTGCCCGACGGGTTCTTCGGCGTGAGTCCGAACCTGAAGCCCATGGTCTACGACCCCGAAGGCGCCAAGAGGCTCCTCGCCGAGGCCGGCTACCCCGAGGGCTTCCGCCTCACCCTGCATTCGCCGAACGACCGCTACGTCAACGACGAGAAGGTGGCGCAGGCGGTGGCGCAAATGCTCTCTCGCGCGGGCATCAAGACCGACGTACAGGCCATGCCGCAGGCGGTCTACTTCAGTCGTGCCAGCAAGCTCGAATTCTCCTTCATGCTGCTGGGCTGGGGCGCCGATACCGGCGAGCCATCCTCGCCGCTGAAGTCGCTGCTCGCGACGACCAATCCCGCGAAGGGCATGGGCACCGCCAACCGCGGCCGCTACTCGAACCCGAAGCTCGACGCGCTCCTCGAGGAGGCACTCGCGACTGTCGACGACGAGAAGCGCGCGGGCCTGCTCGCGCAAGCGACCGAGGCCGGCATCGAGGACGCCGGCATCATCCCGCTCCACTATGAGGTGACGCTCTGGGGTATGCGCAGCGACCTCACCTTCGAAGGCAACACGAGCCAGTACACCCAGGCCTTCGATATCCATCCGGTGAAGAAGTAGTGGGACAACCCCCAAAGTCCCGATGACCGTCTTCATCCTCCGCCGACTCATGCAGAGCGCCCTAGTGCTGGTGGTGATGTCGGCGCTGGTGTTCCTGGGCGTGTTCGCCATCGGCAATCCCGTCGACATACTCGTGAGCCCGCAGGCGGACCAGGCGGAGATCGCGCGCTCTACTGCGGCGCTGGGCCTCGACAAGCCGCTCTGGCAGCAATACCTGGTCTTCCTGGGGAATGCGCTTCACGGCCGTCTCGGCAATTCTTTCGTCTTCAACGAGCCGTCGCTGCGGCTCATCGTCGAGCGCTTGCCGGCGACCCTCGAGCTCGCGTTTTCCGCCATGATGCTGGCGGTAGTGCTGGGCTTGCCGCTGGGCCTCTATGCCGGCCTCAAGCCCGAGACCGGGTTCGCGCGCGCGATCGGCGTGGGCTCTATCCTGGGCTTCAGCCTGCCGACCTTCTGGGTCGGCATTATGCTGATGATGGTGTTTGCGGTGGAGCTGGGCTGGCTCCCCTCGAGCGGCCGCGGTGCCACCGTGAGCGTGCTCGGCGTCGAGGTGAGCTTCCTCACCTGGGATGGGCTCAAGCACCTGATCCTGCCGGCGGTGAACCTGTCGCTCTCGCGCATCGCCTTGGTGATCAGGCTCGCGGCCTCAGGCACGCGCGAGGTCGTGCATATGGACTACGTCAAGTTCGCGCGCGCCAAGGGCCTGCGACCCCGCCGCGTGATCCTGGTCCACGTGCTCGGGAACATTTTGATACCCGTCGTCACCGTGCTCGGCCTCGAGACCGGTGCCGTCATCGCCTTCTCGGTGGTGACCGAGACGATCTTCGCCTGGCCCGGCATCGGCCGACTCATCATCTCCTCCATCACCGTGCTCGACCGGCCCGTGATCGTGGCGTACCTGATGATGACGGTGTTCTTGGTGATCCTGATCAATCTGCTGGTCGACATCCTGTATTCCGCGCTCGATCCGCGCGTGCGACTGGGCGAGGGTGAGGCCCGGGCATGACCGCGCTCACGGACGGAACCCGCCTCGCCGGCGGTGTCGCCGAGGAGACGCCGCTCCGGCGCTTCCTCCAGGAGTTCTTCGCCTCGAGGCTCGCGCTCGGCGGCCTCGTCATACTGGCGGCGATCCTGCTCATCGCGATTTTTGCGCCCTGGATCTCCCCGCAGAACCCCTACGATCTCGCCGCGCTCGACCTCCTTGATGGCCGCCTCCCGCCGGGCTCAGCCTCCGCCGACCGCGCGATCACCTATTGGCTCGGCACGGACGACCAGGGGCGCGACATGCTCTCCGCGATCTTCTATGGGCTCCGCACCAGCTTGGCGGTGGGCGCGCTCAGCGCCGGCACGGCGCTCGCGATCGGCACCACGCTCGGATTGATCGCGGCCTATATCGGGGGCCGCGTCGAGAGCTTGATCATGCGCCTCGTCGACCTGCAGCTCTCATTCCCGGCGATCCTGGTGGCGCTGATCTTGCTGGCGCTCCTGGGCCACGGCGTGGGGAAAATCATCTTGGCGCTGGTGGTGGTGCAGTGGGCTTATTTCGCCCGCACCGTCCGCGGCTCGGCGCTGGTGGAGCGGCGCAAGGAATATGTCGAGGCCGCGCGCTGCCTCGCGCTCTCCGACGTGCGGATCATGCTGCATCACCTACTGCCGAATTGCCTGCCGCCGCTGATCGTCGTGCTGACAGTGCAGGTGGCGCACGCGATCGCACTGGAGGCCACGCTCTCCTTCCTCGGCATCGGCCTCCCCATCACGGAGCCCTCGCTCGGCCTGCTGATCGCCAACGGCTTCGAGTACATGATGTCCGGCAAATACTGGATCAGCCTGTTCCCGGGCGTGGCGCTCCTGATCACGATTATGGCGATCAACCTGGTGGGGGACCGGCTGCGCGACGTGCTGAACCCAAGGCTGCAGACATGAGCGCCGCCGCGCCGCTGCTCTCGGTCGAGGAGCTTCGCACGCATTTCCTCACGCGCGCGGGCGTGGTCAAGGCGGTCGACGGCGTGAGCCTCGCCGTCAATCGCGGCGAGGTCTTGGGCCTGGTGGGCGAATCCGGCTGCGGCAAGTCGGTGACGGGCTTCTCGATCATGGGCCTGGTCGATCCGCCCGGGAAGATCGTCGGCGGCCGGATCCTGTTCGAGGGCGAGGATCTCACGACGCTGGCCGAGGAGCGCCTCCGCGCGCTGAGGGGCGAGCGCATCGCCATGATCTTTCAGGATCCGCTCATGACGCTGAACCCGGTCCTGCGCATCGAGACGCAGATGACCGAGGCGATCCGCGCGCATCACCCCGACGTGACCCAGACGCAGGCCCGCGCCCGTGCCCGCGACGCGCTCGCGCAGACCGGCATTCCCGACGCCGAGCAGCGGCTCGCGGCCTATCCGCACCAGTTCTCCGGCGGCATGCGTCAGCGCGTCGCGATCGCGATCGCGCTGCTCAATCGCCCCGCGCTCCTGATCGCGGACGAGCCCACCACGGCGCTCGACGTCACGATCCAGGCGCAGATCCTCCACGAGGTGCAGAAACTTTGCCGCGAGAGCGGCACGGCGCTGATCTGGATCACGCACGATCTCGCGGTGGTGGGCGGCCTCGCGGATGCGGTCGCGGTCATGTACGCGGGCCGGATCGTCGAGCAGGGCCCGGTCGATGACGTGCTCGATCGACCGCTCCATCCCTACACGCTAGGCCTCCTCGGCTCCGTGCCCAGTCGCACGCGGCGCGGCGCGAGACTGCCGCAGATTCCCGGCATGGCGCCTTCGCCCCTGCGGCTCCCGGACGGCTGCAGCTTTCGCACCCGCTGCCCGCGCGCGGATTCCAGCTGCGCCAACATGCCCGCCCTGGAGGCGTTGCTGCCGGATCATCTCGCGCGTTGCGTTCATCCGCTGATGGAGGCGCGGCCGTGACCGCTGCCGCGCCGCTGGTCGAGCTTCGTCAGGTCTCCAAGCGCTTCACCAAGCCGCTCGATCTCGCGGAGAAGCTCGCGCGGCACCTCGGTGCCGCCGTTCATGCGCCCGTGGTCCACGCTGTCGACCGTGTCGATCTTCAGGTATTTCCGCGCGAGGTCGTAGGCCTCGTCGGAGAATCCGGCTGCGGCAAGTCCACGCTTGGCCGCATCGTGGTGGGACTCTACGAGCCCAGCGACGGCGCGGTTCTGCTGAAGGGCGCCGACCGCGCGACCCTCTCGCGCGAGGCGCGGCGCAAGTCGCAGCTCGCCGCGCAAATGATTTTTCAGGACCCCTTCGCCTCGCTCAATCCGCGGCTTCGCGTGCGCGAGATCGTGGGCGAAGCGCCCCGCGTCCACGGCCTCGTGCCGCGCGAGGCGCTCGATCCCTTCCTCGACGACCTCCTGCGACGGGTCGGGCTCGATCCCCTCTACAAGCGGCGCTATCCGCACCAGTTCTCGGGCGGGCAGCGCCAGCGCCTTGGCATCGCCCGCGCGCTGGCGGTGAAGCCGGAGTTCGTGGTCTGCGACGAGCCGGTGGCGGCGCTCGACGTCTCGATCCAGGCGCAGATCATCAACCTGTTCATCGCGCTCCGCGAGGAGCTCGGTCTCGCTTATCTCTTCATCAGCCACGACCTCGGCGTGGTCGAGCACATCGCCGACCGGATCCTGATCATGTACTTGGGCCGCATCGTCGAGAGCGCCCAGACCGAAGCGCTGTTCCGAAGGCCCAATCACCCCTACACCCAGGCGCTCCTCGCGGAGGTCCCGCGCCTCGACCAGCGCAAACGCAGCTTCACGCCGGTCAAGGGAGAGATTCCCTCGCCCCTTGACCCGCCCGCGGGATGTCATTTTCATCCGCGCTGTCCGCATGCCATGGAGCGCTGCCGCCGCGAATCACCAGCGCTCCGGGAGATCGCGCCCGGGCGCCTCTCCGCCTGCCACCTCAACGACGGAGCCGCATGAGTACTTCGCATATGATCACCGGCGTCCTCTTCCGCACCGCTCCGAGGGAGGGCGAGGTGCCGCTGGTGTTCGACAGCCCGCACAGCGGCACGGATTATCCCGAGGATTTCGATCACACCTGTCCGCGCGCCGTGCTGCGCACGGCCGAGGACACCTATGTTCACGAGCTCTATGCCGCGGCGCCCGCGCACGGCGCCACGCTGATTGGCGCGCTCTTCCCGCGCAGCTACATCGACGCCAACCGGCACATCGCCGACATCGACCAGGCGCTGCTCGCGGAACCCTGGCCGCATCCACTCAACCCCGGCGTCAAGACCAAGCTCGGCATGGGCCTGATCCGCCGCCTCGCGGTGCCGAAGCTGCCGGTCTATTCGCGCAAGCTCGGCGTCGCCGAGGTGCAGGCGCGGATCGACCGCTACTACCACCCCTATCACGCGGAGCTGCAGACCGCCGCCGACCGCCTCCATGCGCGCTTCGGAAGCGTCTGGCACGTCAATTGCCACTCGATGAAGAGCGTCAGCAACGGCATGGCGGCGGAGGGGCCCGGGGTCGCGCGCGCCGACTTCGTGCTCGGCGACCGCGACGGCACCACCTGCGCGCCGGAGCTCACGCGATTCGTCGAGAAGTTCCTCGGAAAGCGCGGCTACGACGTCCGCATCAACGATCCCTACAAAGGCGTCGAGCTCGTCCGCCGCCACGGCCGCCCAAAGCAGAACCGGCACAGCCTCCAGATCGAGGTCAACCGCAAGCTCTACATGGACGAAGAGAGCTTCGAGCGAAACGCGAATTTTGCGAAGCTCAAGGCCGACCTCGACGCGCTGGTGGCGGCGCTCGCGCGATTCGCGCGGGAGCGGGTGGTCTAGCCGGCAGGGACACCGACCTCCATTACCGTCATGGCCGGGACAAGCCAGGACAAGCCCGGCCATGACGAGAATAGACAGGTGGACCTGAGTAGACCGTCAGGCCTGGAACTGCTCCTTCAGGATGCGTTCCTCGAGGTTGTGCTCGGGGTCGAAGAGCACCGTTTGCGAGACGGCACGGGTTTCCTTGACGGCGACCTCGACGACGTCGCGCACCTCCGTGAAGTCGGCGGTGGCGCTCACCGCGCGCTTTTCAGTCTCGAGGGTCTCGAGCCGCACGGTGGCGGTGCGCGGCAGGAGCGCGCCGCGCCAGCGCCGCGGGCGGAACGCCGTGATCGGCGTCAGCGCCAGGATGTCGGCGCCGAGCGGAATGATCGGCCCGTGCGCCGAAAGGTTGTAGGCGGTGGATCCCACGGGGGTCGCCACCAGAATGCCGTCGCACATGAGCTCATCGACGCGCACCACGCCGTCGACGCTGACGCGGAGCTTCGCGGCCTGGCGGCCCTGGCGCAGCAGAGAGACCTCGTTGAAGGCGATGGCGCGGTGCTCCTTGCCACGATGATCACGAGCCAGCATCTCCAGCGGATTGAGCGTAACACTCTGCGCGCGCGCGAGCCGAGCCGGCAGGTCCGAGGGCTCGTAGGTGTTCATGAGAAAGCCCACACTGCCGCGGTGCACGCCGTAAATCGGGATACGCAGGTCCAGGAACCGGTGCAGCGTTTCCAGCATGAAGCCGTCGCCGCCCAGCGGCACGATCACCTCGGCCTTGTCCGGCGCGGCATTGCCGTAGCTGCGGGTGAGCTCCGCCAGCGCCGCCTGCGCGGCATCGTGATCGCTCGCGAGGAAGGCGATCCTCTCGGGAGGTCGGCTGGAGAAGGGCAAGGAGCGGCTCCTGACCGGCGCGTCAGCCGCCGGTCACGTTCATATGACGCTCGACCGCGGGCGCCTTGTGCCGGCGGTCGATCACGAAGTCATGGCCCTTGGGCTTCCGGGAGATCGCCTCGTGGATCGCGGCCTCGAGGAGCCCGTCGCTCTCGGACGCGCGCACGGGCTTGCGCAGGTCCGCGGCGTCGCGCTGGCCCAAGCACATATAGAGCGTGCCCGTGCAGGTGAGGCGCACGCGGTTGCAGCTCTCGCAGAAATTATGCGTGAGCGGCGTGATCATGCCGAGACGGCCGCCGGTCTCGCGCACCCGGTAGTAGCGCGCGGGTCCGCCGGTGCGGTAATCGAGCTCCTCGAGGGTCCAGCGCTTGTTGAGCTCCGCGCGCACCATGGAGAGCGGCAGGTACTGCTCGAGCCGCGCCCCTTCGCCGAGTTCGCCCATCGGCATCACCTCGATGAAGGTGAGGTCGTGGCCTTCATCGCCGCACCAGCGGACGAGGTCGTGGAACTCGCTGTCGTTGACGCCCTTGAGTGCTACCGCATTGATCTTGATCGCGAGGCCCGCGCGCTTCGCGGCGGCGAGTCCCTCCATCACCTGCTCGAGTTTGCCCCAGCGGGTGATCGCCGTGAATTTCACGGGGTCGAGCGTGTCGATCGAGACATTGACGCGGCGCACACCCACCGCGCGGAGGTCTTCCGCATAGCGCGGGAGCTGGCTCCCATTGGTGGTGAGCGTGAGCTCGTCGAGCGCGCCGGTCTCGAGATGCCGGCCGAGCGCGCGGAACAAGCTCATCACGTTCTTGCGCACCAGCGGCTCGCCACCGGTGAGGCGCAGCTTCCGCACGCCGAGCCGCACGAAGGCGCTGCAGACGCGGTCGAGCTCCTCCAGGCTCAGGATCTCCGCCTTCGGCAGGAAGGTCATGTCCTCCGCCATGCAATAGACGCAGCGGAAGTCGCAGCGGTCGGTGACCGACACCCGGAGATACGTGATGGTCCGGCCGAAGGGGTCGAGCATTCCTGGCAAAGTCCTGAAATCGCTTGTGGTTTTTCGGAGCGTCGCGGGCTCAGCCTATAACATAATGCCGCCGGAGGGAAATTGCGCGGGGCCCCCGCGGCGGGTGTTCCGCTGGCGATGAGGGATAGCCTGAAGCGGTCGGCGCTACGGCACCAGGCGGCGATAGAGGTGCCAGGTCGCGTGGCCGAGCACCGGCAAGACCACGATGAGGCCGAGCAGCACGGGGATCGACCCCAACACCAAACCGCACGCGACGATCAAGCCCCAGAGCGCCATCGGACCTGGGTTCGCAGCAATCGCGCGGAGCGAGGTGCCGATCGCAGCGCCGAGCGTGGCGTCGCGGTCGACCATCAGCGGGAACGAGACCACACTGATCGCAAAAGAGAGACAGGCGAAGAGAAACCCCGCGCCGATGCCCAGGATGATCATCGCCCAGCCCGCGCCGGTCGTGAGGATGTCGCGCACGAAACCCGAGACCGAGGCGGGCGGCTCGGGCCCGAGGGTGAGCGCATAGATCTGCCAGGCCGCAATCATCCAGACGAGGAAGATCGCCGTCAGCAGCAGGCCGAGCGCGAGGATGGCGCCGATCGATCGCGAGCGCAGCACGCCGAAAGCATCCGGCCAGGAGATCTCCGCGCTCTGCTCGCGCCGGCGGCTCATCTCGTAGAGGCCGATCGCCGCGAAGGGGCCGACCAGCGCGAAGCCCGAGGCGAGCGGGAAGAGCAGGGGCAAGAAATCGTAGCCCGATACGAACCGCGCCAGCACCAGACCCATCAGCGGATAAACCACGCAGACGAACATCGCGTCCGTGCGGCAAGCCGCGAAATCCTGCAGCCCCTTGGCGAGAGCGTCCTTGAGATCGCCCGCGGCGATCCGCCGGACCGGCAACGGCACCGTCAGTCTGACGGCCGCGGTTCCATCCACGTGCTGGCCGCCGACGGCCTGACTTGCAAGCCGCACCTGGTCCACTCCCCACTCAACCGGGTTCCGAATGGTCATGGCATTTCCTCCGGCGTGATCGACGGGCTTGGCCTCGCCCCTGAGTCTGATATAGGTCCGGCTTCCGCAAAAGCCGCTTCAGCCGCGTCTCAAGCGCGAGCCTAGTGCCCGCATGAAGGTCGAGCCCCAATAGGTTGGGATCGTCCGACGATCGGCGCACTTTAAGAGCGAGTTAACCATATTCTGCTAAGCCCGGAGCGTGCGCCGAAGAATCGGGCGACTCGTTGACTTTCGGGCACTTCCGAGCATTTATTGACCTGGAATTCGAAGGAGAGACCGTCATGTCCCGCCCCAGCTGGTCCGGTCACTTGAGGGTGTCGCTGGTCACCTGTCCGATCGCGCTGGCGCCTGCCACGAGCGAGTCCGATCGCATCCGGCTCAATCAGATCAATCCGAAGACCGGCAACCGCATCTCGCTGAAGCCGGTCGACGCCGAGACCGGCGAGCCCGTCGAGCGCGCCGACATCGTGAAGGGCTATCAGTACGAGAAGGGGCAGTACGTCGTCCTCGACAAGGAGGACCTCGACGCGCTCCAGATCGAGTCCACGCGCATCCTCGATCTCACATCCTTCGTGGACCGAGCATCGGTGAACGATCTCTTCGTGGAGACGCAATACTACGTCTATCCCGAGGGCAAGACCGGCGTCGACGCCTACCGCGTGATCTCGCAGGCGCTGCGCAACCGCAAGAAGGTCGGCATCGGCAGCATCGTGCTGACCTCGCGCGAGCATCCCGTCATGGTCGAGCCCCATGAGGAGGGCCTAATGATGTCGCTCCTGCGCACCGCCGAAGAGGTGCGCGGCGCGGAGTTCGATCTGCCCAAGGACAAGCTCGACGGCGAGATGATCCGCATGGCCGAGGAGATCCTGGACCGGCTCAAGGGCAAGTGGGAGCCGGGGAAGTTTCGCGACCGTTATCAGGACGCGCTCAAGGAGCTGATCGAGGCGAAGGTGAAGGGCCTGCCGCGCGAGAAGCGTCCGACCGCGGAGGAGCCGAGCAACGTCATCGACCTCATGGCGGCGCTCAAGAAGAGTCTGGCGTCGAAGGGCGTCGAGCCCGAGCCCGCCGGCGCCGCCAAGCCCAAGCGCGCCAAGCAGCAGGACCGCCGCCAGCCGAGCATCCTCCTGCCGGTCGCCGGCGGCGGCCGTAAGGCCGCTGCTGCCGCGCGCCGCGAAGACGAGGAAGAGACGCCCAGCAAGAGCCGCAAGCGCCGCAAGGCGTCGTAACGTAAGCGCGCCGGCGGGATCACGTGCCCAAGCATCCGATCGCCAAGGCATACAAGGCTTGGGCCCAGGCCCTCGCGGACATGCGCGCCGCGCTCACCGCGAACCCGCTGGTCGCCGACGCCTTAACGGCGTCGGCACAAGTCTTCGAGGACATCGGCCGCGCGCTGTTCGCCGACCACGCCGCGCCGAAGAAGCCGCGACGCAAGCGCGCAAAGGCGAAGAAGGCGCTGGCGAAGAAGAAAGCGCCCGCAAGCCGACGGCGGAAAAGCTAGCTCTCCTCATCTTCGTTCTCTCCCTCGTTATGGCCGGGCTTGTCCCGGCCATCCACGTCTTTCTTCTTTGTCCTCGAATACGTGGATGCCCGCGACAAGCCCGGGCATGACGTGGTCTGGTGGTGGCGGGTGAGGGGTCGCGAGTAGTAGTCTGCCGCTGACACAGCAGAGGAGGCCGCCCCATGACCAACCTCCACGGCATCATTCCCCCGATGACAACGCCCTTCGGCGCCGACGGCGAGCTCGAGCTCCCTCTCGTCAAAGGCCAGGTGGACTGGCTCGTGGGGCACGGGGTGCACGGGCTCGCGGCCGGCGGCAGCACGGGCGAGGGGCACACACTCGAGGCCGAGGAGTTCCGCGATCTCGTTGCCGCGACGGTGGAGGCGGCGAAGGGCCGCGTTCCCGTGATCGCCGGCATCATCGTCGATAGCACCCGCGATGCGATCCGCCGCGCGCGGCTCGTGCGCGACCTCGAGGTCGCGGCGCTCCAGGTGACGCCTGTGCACTATCTCTTTCGCCCCGACGACGAGGCCATGCTGAAGCACTTCCGTGCGGTGACGGAGGAGACCGGCATGCCTCTCATCATCTACAACGTGGTCCCCTGGTCCTATCTCTCGCCGGCGCTCCTGGTGCGGATCATGCGCGAGGTGCCCGGCGTTATCGGCGTCAAGCAGAGCGCGGGCGACCTCAAGCTCGTCGCAGACCTGCTCAACACCGCCGATCCTCATCACCTGATCCTGAGCGCGGTCGACGCGCTGCTCTATCCGAGCTTCGCCCTCGGCGCGCACGGCACCATCGCGGCGCTGCCGTCGGCGGCGCCTCGCGCTTGTGTCGATCTCTGGAACGCCGTCAAGGCGGGCGACCACCGGCGCGCCCTTGACCTGCACCGCCGCCTGCTCACGCTCTGGAACGCGCTGGTCGGCGACAACCTGCCGGCCTGCGTCAAGTTCGCGCAAGCCGCGCAGGGCTGCGCGGCGGGCGTGCCGCGCCCGCCGATGCCGCCTGCCTCGCCGCGCCAGCAGGACGCCATCGCCGAAGCGCTCCGCGGCCTCGGCGCCGAGCTCCGCAAGGGCTGACCCGCGCGGAGAGTCCTCGCTCGACTCCGCCCAGTGTCGTCA
>Ga0126378_10003495_pt1 | contig 11893 bp, 8 predicted proteins | sample PanSoiMetPlot_23_FD_92587 | JGI IMG/M metagenome (GOLD analysis project Ga0126378, IMG submission 92587) | Tropical forest soil microbial communities from Panama - MetaG Plot_23 | ecosystem: Environmental > Terrestrial > Soil > Tropical forest > Bulk soil | place: Panama | collected 2016-02-17
ACAGCGGCGTTGTTGTCGCGATGAATCGCACCATCATCCAGCGCGTCGAGTAGTGCGAATTACCAGGTCCCGATCCGCAACACGACACCACTGGTCAGGCGGACGCCGCCGTTGAAGTCGCGCCCGACTACCGGGCTCAGCCAGGAATGCACATAATCGAGATTCACGAGACGCAAGGCAAACCCCGGATGAAGCCGATAGTCCACGCCTGCACCAACCGAGAGTGACATCGCGGTGCTCTCGTAGGTCTGCGTGAAGAGGGTGTAGTACTGATTCAATTTCGTATTGGGCGGAAGGCTGTTTTCGATTTGGCTTCGTTTCTGAGGGTCGCTGTGCAGCAGCGTCACCTTCTGCCCGCCGAAGCGGAAGTGCGAGTGTGGAGTCCAGCGACTCTCGGAGTGGCGAATCCACTCGGGCCCCGTCGTAAAGGTCAGAGAGTCGCCGCTCCAGTTGGGCGGCATGTTGCTTCCGAAGGTGCAGCCGCTGACTTCGACCGTCCACTGCAATTCGTTTGCGACGCGAAAGCCGGTAGTGGCGCCACCGCCTATGCAGGAGAGGCCACCTTCTTTCATGATGGAAGGTAATGTTGCGGTGAACTCGAACGATGGCACAAGCTGGTCCTCGGGCGACGGAGTCTTTCGCAACTCCTCGCGCCGCGTGTACAACCCCGATCCCGATACGTAGCGGCTGGGCGCGTCGCGGTTCTCGCGGTGCCATGGATACTCCATGTTCATCAAGTTCGCGAAACTCTCCGCCGGATTCAGGGCAACCCTGGCCGCGATTCGGAGGCCCAGGTTTTGCGTTCTGTCTTCGACTCGTCTCACGACGTATTTGTCGAGGATGTCTTCGCCCACCATCCATGCCATGCCGCCATTCGGCGTGATCACATGATCGACAAATCCGTACTGGCAGCAATATCGCTGAATGTTGCCGATCGAGGCCTCGCTGAGGAGGCCTACCTCAAACTGGGCGCTGAATGCCCAGGCAAACGCGTAGGCTCGCAAACGACTCTTCCAATAATCGGGATCCTTGCCGAATTCGACGTGGCGATAGCGCGGATCATTGTGGATCCAGATATATCCCGACACGGCGCCTTGGATCGGATGACCAAGATAGTTCTCGTAGTATCCGTCTCCATCCGACCAACCGTGCATCGCGCCTAAAGCCTTGAGATAGCCTCCCCACATTGGTTCATGCAAGAACGCGTTCTTGGTGGCTTGCTCTGTGCTGAGCCGGAACATATGCATGATCGCGAGGTACCGCAGCGATGCTCCCATTAACGGGCGCCATTGAACCTTCTCTGGTACTTCAGCCTTTGTTGTTGAAACTGCTAGCGCCGTTGAAGGGCGAGTCAATGGAGACAGACCGCCATCCCCCTCGCTGCGTGTCGCCCCAAGATCAGGCAACTCCGTATACGAGTGAAGATTCGTGAGCGGTGGCGAAAATACTGGCAGGGTCGAGAGCGACCTGGAAAGCAGCAACGTTTCGTCCACCGCGCCGACTTTGAGCGCCGAGGGAGCGTCTGGAAGCCTTATCGGAGAGAGCATCGCGCGTCGCAGGTTGAGATCCGCAGCGTTTGGCGGAAATGACCGCAGGGACAGCGACTGAGCCCACGTGCAAATGTTGAATGCGAGCAGAAACACGAGGCCTGTCCAGAGTTTCCCGTTCGATAAACGTTTTCCAACGAGCACGATCGTTGAGTAGTCCTTGCAGGAGTGGTCACGAGGTAGAGCAGTTGAGGTATAAACGCTGGCCGAAGACGGGAATACTGTTAACTGACGCAGGGAACGATCATCTGGTTGCTAGTTATTTCGCGTGATGACTGCATAGTCTCTAGGGAAGCTGAACAAATCGATGAAGGGCTGGAGCCAAGAACATTGTTATCGAAGAGCGAAGGCAAACAGTGCTGAGCCGCACGGAATCACAACGTATTGCTTACCATCGACCTCGAAGGTGATGGCGGCGGAATAGACAGCCGCACCCAACTGCACGTGCCACAGGTCGTGTCCCGTTTTTGCGTCAAGAGCGATGAAGTTTCCGTCCGAATCGCCGCCGAACACGACGCCGCCGCTGGTTGAAAGCGCACCGCCGTTCGGGTTGCTGAAATACGGGAACGACCACTTCTCTGCGCCGGTGAGTGCATCCAGGGCCTTCAATGCGCCCGTCGGCCGCTCAACCGGATCCGGAACGTAGACACTTCCCAGAAAATCGTGTCCCGCACGATACTTTTGCAGTGCGCTCGTGAAAATGTCACACTCCGTCGAGGTGGCTACATAAAGAAGACCGGTTTCCGGGTTGTAGGACGGCGAATACCAGTTGGTCATCCCGAGAGCGCCCGGACAAACACGGGTTCCTTCAGGATTCGCCTTCAGCGTCGTGTTAACGATCGGCTTGCCGTCTTTGCCGATCGCGCTCGCCCACGTGACCGTCCCGAATGGCTTGCCTAGCAGGAACTTTCCGTTCGTGCGATCGAGAACGTAGAAAAATCCATTGCGGTTCGCCTGGATCAGAAGCTTCCGGGGTTGGCCTTCCCAATCGGCGTCAATGAGCACGGGAATCTGTGTCGCGTCGTAGTCGTACAGATCGTGCGGCGTGAACTGGTAATACCATTTGAGCTTGCCGGTGTCGGCATCGAGCGCCAGCATGGAGTTGCTGTAGAGATTGTCGCCGTCACGCTCGCCGGCGTAGTTGCTCGGCGAGGGATTTCCCGTGGGCCAATAAATAAGGTTGAGGTCCGGATCGTACGTTCCCGTGATCCAAGCCGGGGAGCCCCCTGTTTTCCACGAATCTCCGGTCCATGTTTCATGTCCAGGCTCGCCGGGCCCCGGCACCGTATCGAAACGCCACAGCCTGCGCCCGGTCGCAGGATCGTACGCATCGATGAACCCACGCACGCCGTATTCTCCACCCGACACGCCGACGATCACTTCGTTCTTCACGGCCAGCGGCGCGACGGTGAATGTGTACGCCTTGCGATAGTCCGCGGCAGTCACATCCCACAAAAGATTTCCGGTCTTCGCGTCGAGCGCAATCACGTGGGCGTCGAGCGTCGCCATGAACAGGCGATCGCCCAGCATTGCAAATCCGCGATTCACCATCCCGCAGCAGGGCTGAAGCTTCTCGGGCAGGTTGCGTTGATACCGCCAGATCGCGCGCCCAGTGCGCGCTTCGATCGCAAATGCACGATCGTTCTGCCCCGTTCCATAGATGATTCCGTCGACCTCGAGCGCAGTCGTCTCGAACTGCCCAAGATCGCTTACCTGGAACGCCCACTGCATAGTTAGTTGCGACGCATTGCCGGTGTTGATCTGATTCAGCGTGCTGTAGCGCCAGCCGGAGTAGCGGCCCGAATATGTAAGCCAATTCTTAGGTTCCTTGGCCGCACCCATCAAGCGCTCGTAGCTGACTTGCGCGTGTGAGGGCCAGCCGGCAAGAAACAAGCTCGCCAGAAGAAGGACCACCAGCCGCGTTCGCTTCATCGACCTTCCTTCAATTCGCCGCTCGCTGCTCCACGGAGTGTCTCAAGGTAGGCGATCAGATCCTGCAATTGCACTGCGCTCAATGCGTCATTCGAATACGCAGGCATCAGCGACTTGTGTTCGTGGATCACTTCTTTCGAGTCCTTCTTCTGGAAGAATCGCAGGGATTGCTCCTCGGTCATCATCTGGATCGTGTAGGTGTCTTCGTTGAGCGCAACGCCCTGGATCCTCTCGCCATCACGCGTCACCACCGTCACCGTCCCGTACGACAGCGGCACGCTGTAATGGTTATTTGGGTCCAGCATGAGAGCGCTGAGCTGTTTGTCGGGTTCGCGAACCGACTCGATCATGTACGCCGCCGAACGCGCCGCTCCCACTCTCGATAAGTCAGGGCCCAATCTTCCTCCGCTGCCATTCACCATGTGGCACCTGGAGCAACCCGCAGTCTCAAATATCTTTTGTCCCGTGGCAGAGTCTCCCGTAACTACCGGCTGTTTTGGCGGCGCGAGCGATCGCAGGTACGCGATGATTGCCCGGATCTCCGAATCTTCGAATCCGTTGGCGGGCATGTCCGTGCCCGGCACGCCCTGCGAGATCGTACGAAAGATTGCGTCGTCCGTAGACCCGTGCGTCCACCGTCCCGAGGTCAGGTCAGGACCGCGACCGCCTCCACGTGCATTCAGTCCGTGACACGGGGCGCAGTTCGCACGAAAGAGGGAAGTGCCTTCCTTGATCGTGGCCGCTTTTGTCTCTTTGCTTTCTTGTGCTGCGACGGGCGGCAACGTCGCCGCGCCGAACAGCACAGCGAACGCGACGAGTATCCTGGTGCGAGAGAAGGTTCCTTTTTTAGCAGCTTGTGAAGTCTTCAACGAGACGGTCACCCAATCCAAGAAATTAAAATATTTTGCGGGCGCCCATCATACAGCACAGATCTCTCTGCTAAGTGCAGTTTTCATGACTACGGCCCGGCGACAAGCAGCCAGCTCTGAAATTGACCAAACAATAAAATAAGGAGCAAGGACCGAGCCCTTGCTCCTTCCCCTTCTGTCGCAATGCATCTGCGACAAAACCTGAGTCTTCTCCTTACTCAGGGTCAGCGGGATTGTTAAACAACACCGTCAACTTGATGCTTCCGTGCCCGTTCTGCGGGAAGCCTGTCGTCGCGGCATTTCCCGGATCCAGGTTCGAAGCCGTGTCGTCGGGAGGGAACAGAATCAGCGAATTGAGGAACGTTTGCAGCGCCAGCTGTTCGCGGTCACTTAGTGCCGCGTACCGCTCGCGCGAAGCCTGCGATTCGCCGCCATGACGGAGTATCACGTCGTTCAACGTGACGCTGCGCCCGTCATGCCCATAAGGCCCAGTCGATCCGACACCCCACAACGGACGCGTCAAAAACTGCGTTTGCATCGTCCCGTCCCAATTGCGCTCATAGAAATTGGCTCCGAGATCGTGTCGTTTGAAGTCGGTGTAGATATCTTTCACGACGAACGGATTTCCGGCCGGCTTCTTCAGATACGGAAGCCCGGTGCCGTCATCGATGTCCTGGATCAGCGGCGTCGCAGTCGCGAACAGGGCATTCATGATTCCCTTTACCGGGTCGTAGACCGTTTCTACATCGGCAACTCGCCGGTCATGCCTGATGGTCAGATCATCGATGTGGCAGGAGCCGCACCCAATCCGATCGAATACTCGGCGTCCGCGCTCGGTGATTTCGTTCGACTGTCCGTGCCCCGGCTTGAAGTAGTTCAGCAGGTAGAACTCGAGATAGTCCACCAACGCGGGATCGATCTCGTTTCCGCTTTCCTTGTCAGGCGCTGGTGGTGCACTGATCTTGTCCTTCGATCCATCCAGCACCATGCCCGCCGGAGTTACCACTCGCTCACCGGCGCTCGCCGCCAGCAAGTCGGGATCGGAAGACGCTTCCAGGCCCATCTCGTTGTGCAGCGCTCCAACGATGAACTCCCGCATGGAGATTGTGCTTCCCTCGGCAAAGAACGGCTTCACCCGCAGATCGGGATCCACGCCCTCGACCTTCGAAGTGTCCACCGTTCCATCCGGATTTCCTGTGATCGTCCCGTACGAAATGCCTTTGCTCTTCAGCCGTAGCGAAGTCGGCCGTTTGTTTTGCTTCGCCAGCAAAACCGCCAGATCGCGCGTGGAACGCAAATCCGTCGTAATCTCGTCTGCCAGCATTTCCTTCAAGCCAAGGCCGAACAGATGCGGAGCGTCGCGGCTGTCCGGTCGCGTCACAACGTTGCCGCCCGATCCGGCCGAACCCCGGGGGCGTCCATGGCAAAGTGCGCAGCTATCGGACAGGCCCGCGCCGATCGCAAGGTCGGTGTTGATGTCGCCCACCCCGTCTTTCTCGTTCGGGCCCTGTCCTTGCAAATGTGTGAATTTTCTCTGGAAGAGTTGGCGTCCGCGCCGGATCGCGCGGAACGGATCGCGGTTGATCGTGCAGACCGAAGATCCCGGCGTATTCACATCGCCGCGACCAGGGCCGATCTCATCGAGTAGTGACTTGTTGATACCCGCCTTCGCCGTACTGGGGGCCTGTGTGTTATCGATCATCTGGGCATTTGCAATTGCCGACGCTACAAGCAGAGCGGCGGCGATCGCCGTATGGGCTCGTTGTACAACACTCATGTCCGTATTCCTTTAGTTCAGAAATGGGCTTTCCACGCAAAGGAATGAGAAACCTCGTAGGGGAACAATCTTGAGGGATGGGGAATCCCTCTATTAATGGATATCGAAATCTCGAGACAAAACACGACAAACCTAAAAGAGGGATGTTAGGAAGATGGCTTCGGCGACGTAAAGAAAGTAACTATTACCCTGCCAACGCCACGGTCCAAGCCCGGCAGGCCAAGCGACTTCCTATAACGGACACTTTGCTCCCTTCGCCCCGCGCTGCTGCGCGTGACCTACCAATTTCTGGAAGCGTGGATCAGAACGCAGTCCCTCGAAGGCCGGATCGTCATCCACGCTGGGGACGGTCCTCGGGGATAAATTGTCGATCGCGCTGTTGAGCAACGTGAAAGCCTCATCCTTTCGGCCGCCAACAGCCGCCGTGCAGCCCAGGTTGAAGACTGACCGCGCCGTTTCCGGATGGCCCGGGCCAAGCACGCGTTTCTGGATCTCTAGCGTCTCGCGCCACGTTTTCTCCGCCTCCCCATATTTGCCCATCAGATAAAGCGTATCGCCGAGGTTTGCCATCGAATTCAGAACGCTCAGATTGTCGGCACCCCGCACTCCCTTTTGGGCCTCGATGGCTTGGCGCTCCAAGTTTTCCGATTCCTCAAGCTTGCCGGTGATGCCCAGCATCACGGCCAGGCTGTCCATCGCTGTAAGCGTATGGCGGTCCTCCACTCCATAAATGCGCAACTCCGTCTCATACAGTTCGCGTGCGAGACGGATCGCCTCGTCAAATTTTCCTCCTTCTTCCAGAGCGAACGCCAGATTTGACATCGTGAACAGAGTATCCAAGTGCTCGCGCCCGAAAATCGTTTCCTGATCGTGCAGAGTTTGTCGTAGCAATTTCTCGGCGTCGGCGACCCGGCCCTCCTGCACGTAAATAAAACCAAGTTCACTCTTGGTGCGAAGCGTCTCTGGATCTGCTGGACCATCGATCGCCGTGCCCGTTTCAATGCCTTTCTCCATCAGCGCCTGCGCCTTCTGATATAGACCCAGATTCCCGTAGACGCTTCCCATCGCGTGCATCATTTCGACCCGTAACTCCGGATCTTTCGTCAGGCCGGCATCGATTTCGTTGGCCGCCTTGTCGAGAATCTCCCGCGCAGTGACTCCGTTGCCCACCGTCTCGCTCGGATCCGACACCTTGAAGATGCCTGTCATGAACTCCGTTACGCGGGTGGCACGGTCGCGCTCGCGCAATGCCGCATCCCTCTGCCGGCGTGCGGTCCGTGCCTGGATCATCGTTCCCGCCACTCCAGCCGATATCGCCATCAGCGACAGCACAGCTAACGCGACTGCAACCCGATTCCTCTGGATGAACTTCGACGCGCGATAGGCCAGAGTGTCGGGTCGCGCACGGATCGGTTCCTGTCGAAGATATCGATTGAGGTCCTCCGCGAACCCAGTAACCGATCCGTATCTTTCCTGCGGATTCTTCTTCAGCGCCTTTCCGACGATCGTTTCCAGATCTCCGCGCAACTGACGCGCAAGCTTCTCTGGTGTACTGTCACGTTGAGATGCGATCGTCTTAATGGCATCGGCATTACGTCGAGTTGGTGTCGTTGCTATGGATAGGCGAAGGGGTTCTGTCTCGACAATCGCCCTCACCAGCTCCGCTGGCGATCGCGTGGCTCCCGCCGGATGTCGTCCGCTCAGCAACACGTAAAGCAGGACCCCCAATGCATAAACATCGGTGGCCGTAGTGACCGGCGCATCCGTCACCTGCTCCGGGGCCGCGAATACCGGTGTCATTGCGCGCCCGGCTTCGATCGTTAGCTGCGTCGCGTTCCCACCTTCTCCGCTGCCTTCCAGCAATTTGGCAATCCCGAAGTCCAGCAGCTTGACCTCGCCGTCCTTGCTCACCAACACATTCGACGGCTTGATGTCGCGATGCACGATCAAATTTGCGTGCGCATGCGAGACCGCAGCCAGTACATCCAGAAAAAGCCGCACTCTCGCACGCACATCGAATTTGCGACTGTCGCAGGATTCGTCGATCGGTTCTCCATCGATGTGCTCGAGGACAAGAAAGGGCTGCCCGGCATCCGTCACGCCCGCGTCCAGCAGGCTCGCAATGTTGGGATGCGACAGCCGTCCCAGGATCGCGCCCTCGCGTTTGAACCGTGCTTCGCCGTGACCCACCATCGCCACATTGAGAAACTTGAATGCACAGCGCCGCTCGAACCGGCCATCGACGCGTTCCGCCAGCCACACCGTGCCCATGCCGCCATGGCCGACGAGGGAAATCAGCTTGTACGCGCCGATGGTCTTCCCCGCCAGGCTGGCCCGCGACGGCATCAAGTTGATAAACGGTGTTGTCGTAAGGAAATTTTCCTGTTGTGCCGCCCGATGTTCCGCCAGCAACGCCTCAACATGGCCCGCGATCTCTGGTTTCTCGGAGCGCAGGGACTCCAGCCACCGGCCGCGCTCTTCGTCCGTCAGAGTCAGCGCTTCGTCGATGTACGGACTCAAAGCTTGCCACTGCTCAGGATCGAGAGTGAGCATCTATTCCTCTAAGCCAGTGCAGAGTTGCCGGTGCAGGTAAATACGCGCCTTTTCCCATCTTCGTTGAACGGTGCGCTCGGAAAGATTCTGCATCGCACCAATTTCGGGGAAAGAGAATCCACAGAAGAATTTTAGATCAACGACCTCGGCCAGCGTGGGATCGACTTTTGCCAGCTCATTCAACGCATCGCTGATCCGCGTGAGCTGCTTCTCATCGGCGAGATCTTTTCCGCCCGCAGCATCTATGGATGTGAGTGTAAACTCGCCCCCGCGTTTTACTGCGCTTCGATTGCGCGCATGGTCGATGATCAGCCCGCGCATCACGCGCGCCGCGTATCCCATGAAGCGTGCACGATCGGGGAACGTCGGACCATTGCGGCCAGCCATGTCGAGATAGGCTTCGTGCAGAAGAGTGGTCGCGCTGACGCTGACCGGCGCCCCCGGACGCGCCAGTTCGCGCTTGGCCAGCCGATGCAGCTCCGAGTAGAGAGCTTCAAACAAAGACTCAGTAGCCGGTACGTCGCCCTTTTCCGCCGCCTCGATGAGCGAGGCCAGTTTGGACCCCAAAACTCCCTCCACGGTGCGGGCGCAACGCACGGCCGACAGCGTGCCCCATTTCATGGTGAGAGTCAAGCCGGGGGCGTATCAGGAGAAATTGGGGGTTGGGTAGCCAATTGGTTTTCTGCCGATCTCACCGCCTTCGTTTTAAACCTCGAACGGTTGTTCGCGTGTTGCGATTCGATCATTCGGACTTGCCGAGGCAGGACTTTCAAAATTCTCTTTCCCTAAGGGAGGGTGCGCCTTCCTTGATTTCTACGACGACTTACTGTTTTGTCTTGACTTCCACAGGCCATCACCCCTACATTCCCGCGCACAGTTTTCCTGGAGGGGGGAATTCTGATGCTTCCAGGAGAAGCCACGTGGCTCAATTCGGATCTGTCAAGCCTCTGTCCTCATTCTTTGTTCCATCCAACTTCCGTCGTATCGCACTGGTCGCCTTTTTTCTCGTTGTAGCCACGTTTGTCTTCGCTCAGGGCGATCCAAACGTAACGCAGGGAATCAAACCCTACGGTTCCTACAGCGGCACAGATGCGGATTAAGTTAGCTACAAGCTAATCACAAGATCAACCAAAAAAGCGAAATGTTCCGCGTGGAACGTTTCGACGATTTGTTCCCCGACCTCTTACACCACCTTCAGCAGCAGGCAGGTCACGTCGTCGTGCTGAGGTGTGTTGCCCACGAACACATCTAGGTCGGTCATGATCCGCTGCATCATCTCGCCGGGCGTGCCGTTCGAAGACGTCGCGACCGCTGCGAGCAGACGGTTCTCTCCGTACTCGTCGCCGCGTGTGTTCATCGCCTCGATGACTCCATCGGTGAAGATCACCAGCCAGTCTCCCGGCGCGAGCACGACGCTGCCCGACTGATAAGGCGCGTCCGCGCTGATCCCGATCGGCAAGCCGCCCGCGTCGAGGCGCTCGAGCGCGCCCGACTTGCGGCACAACATCGGCTGGTTGTGTCCAGCGTTGATGTAGGTGAGCGTGCGCGTCTCAGGATCAAGGTCCGCGAGAAACGCCGTCGTGAAGCGCAGGCCGCCCTGACTGTTCGTGCACGCGTAACGATTGATGCTCGCCACCAACTCCTGCAGTGACGACGGCGTCACCGAGAGCGTGCGCAAGCTCGCTTGGAACGTCGCCATCAGCATCGCCGCGGGGATGCTCTTGCCCGCGACGTCGGCGACCGCGAGCAGCACGTGATTCTCGTCGGGTGTGCCCTTCGGCCGGAGGAACATGTCGTAGTAGTCGCCCGCGACCGTGTTCGCGGGCCGCGTCTGAAAGGCGACCTCGATGCCGGGAACTTTCGGCGGCTCGTTGGGAAGAAGCCAAGTCTGAATCTCGCGCGCGATCTGCAGATCGCGCTTCATCACCACGCGATCGCCCACTTCAAGTATCAGAATGACGAACAGCAGCAGCCCACCGTAGAGGCGGAAGTCCAGGCTCATGATGTGGCTGCCCGATTGGTCGTGCCAGTCGAACCGCGGGTTAAAGATCACGAACAGCATCGCCACCAGCAGCAGTACGCGCCGCGCCGGCGTGAGCTTCTCAAGGATCGCCCAGAAGAATTGCTGCGCGGTATGGATGAATTTCCGGCCCGGCTGCTCGAACTCGCTCTGCTTTGCCTCGAGGTCTTTCGCGTAAAGACGATAGCTGGCGCGCGCGTCCTTCTCGAACTGTGACCAGAGCTGGTTGAGCTCGAGCCCTTCGGTGACGCGCTTCCAGAAGCGGTTGACCTTCTCGCCGAAGGTGAGACGCGGTGCGACACGACCGGCCGCCGAGGGTGGGTAGAAGGGAGACATGAGGTGCTCGACTCTCGATTATAGAGAATCGGAAAGCGGATGCTAGTGACAGATGTCAGGTGGGGAGAAGTTTCGAGTATCAGAGTGGCAAGGTTGCAAAGAGAGTTGGTGCGCGATCGAGTTGCATAGGTCCTTCGCTGCGTTCGGCTGGCCCCTCACTGCGCTCAGGATGACAAGGAAGTTTTGAGTTTGAAGTTTTGAGTCTCGAGTGAGTAGGTCGATGGTCGTGAGCCGTGCGGCATTCTAGAGCTTTGGCGGAAATTCCTCGCGACGTTGCGGGTAGCGCGATCAAGAAAGGGGTCCTTCGACTTCGTTCGGCTGGCGCCTCGCTCCGCTCAGGATGACAAGAGATTTGATAACCCAGACCGTGTCCACCTGAACTCTGAACTCTAAAAAGCTGAAACCTGAAACCTAAAACTTGAAACCTCAAACCTAAAACCTAAAACGTGCAACCCAAAAACGTGAAACCTGAAACCGGCAATTGGTGCGTCGATGTGTCTATGTCAGCGTTCTGAGGACAACCAGGGTCATGTCGTCGTGCTGCTTGGCGCCGGCAACGAAGGTGTCGGCGTCTTGGAAGATGCGGTCGAGGACTTGCTGTGCGGTGAGGCCGCCACAGGTTTCGACGGTTTTCATCAAGCGATCCTCGCCCCACTCTTCGTCGCCCGAGTTCATGGCTTCGCTGATGCCATCGGTGTAAGCGATGAGCAAGTCACCGGACGCGAGGGAGACCGAGCCTTGCTGGTAGGGAAATGTTTCGAGCAGGCCCACGACCGTGCCGCCGACATCAAGTCGTGTCACGATCCATTGACCAGTCGAGCAATGGAACAACATCGGCGGGTTGTGCCCGGCGTTGACG
>Ga0126378_10003498_pt1 | contig 11887 bp, 12 predicted proteins | sample PanSoiMetPlot_23_FD_92587 | JGI IMG/M metagenome (GOLD analysis project Ga0126378, IMG submission 92587) | Tropical forest soil microbial communities from Panama - MetaG Plot_23 | ecosystem: Environmental > Terrestrial > Soil > Tropical forest > Bulk soil | place: Panama | collected 2016-02-17
GCCAGGAACCCGGTCGCAGAAGCGATCGAATTCGGCGCGCGTCACTACCGTGCCTGTCGGGTTGTTGGGCGTGCAGACGAAGGTCAGCCTGGTGGCGTCGGTGATCGCGGCCGCCATCGCGTCGAGGTCGTGCCGCTCATCGCGCAGCGGAACCTGGACCGACTTCGCTCCTGCCAGGTCGGCGAGGTAAGGGTATGCCTCGAACGAACGCCACGCGTAGAGCACCTCGGCGCCCGGATCGGCGACCGCCTCAAGCAGCTGCTGGACGAGGCCGACCGACCCGCAGCCGACCGCGATGCGCGCCGCCGGCACCCCGTATCGCGCCGCGACCGCATCCGTCAGCTCAGCCGCGCCATTGTCCGGGTACCTGTTCACTTCCCCGGCGGCCGCGGCGATGACCTTGATGACGGAGGGCAGCGGGCCGAACGGCGACTCGTTGGACGAGAGCTTGTACGCCGGGCCAGCCCCGGCTGCCGGCGGCTTGCCTGGCTTGTAGGGCGCGAACCGGTCAAGTATCGGTCGGAACCGTGGCGTCTGCTCGGACATCGTCGTCCTCCAAGGCTGATGTGTTGCGCGTGCGGTGGTCCTGGCCGACTCGTCCGGCGGCATCCTCAGCATGCGACAGAACATCGCCGCTGGAAGGAACCGCGAAAGGCCGATCTGGCTCGTCGGGCTGGCTGGTGATTGGCCCGCCCGGCGACTGCCTGACGGGCTCGAATGGCTGGCGTTGCCTTGGCCTGAGCATAGGCGGGTGCAGAACATCGGTGTCACCGCGCCGGTACAGCTCGGCCGGCCGGCCGCCGGACGAGATCGCCCTGCCGGTGTCGACGAGGAACCGTTCTGCGCGAGTCACCTTGCGGTGGAAATTCCGCGGGTCGAGCGGGGTACCCCAGACGATCTCGTACACCCGCCGCAACTCGGCGACGGTGAACGTGTCCCTGCAGAACGCCGCGCCGAGTGTGGTGTACTCGAGCTTCGCCCTGGCCCGCTCGATCCCGTCCTGCATGATTCGCAGGTGGTCGAACGCCATCCCGGCCAGCCCGGCCACCGGCCGCCAGCTCATTCGCGGCTGATCGGGCGCCGGCAGGTCGGGGGCCAGGCCGAGATAGGCGACCGCGACCACGCGCTGCCGAGGGTCACGGTCCGGGTAGCCGTAGGTCTGCAGCTGCTCGAGGTGAACGGGCGCGTCGGGCAGCCCAGCCCGCTCGCCAAGCACCCTGGCCGCCGTCGCAGGAAGGTCCTCGTCCAGCCTGATGAACCCGCCTGGCAGTGCCCAGTGACCCTGGTGCGGCTCGGAATGGCGCTGCCAGACCAGCGCCGCGAGCTGGCCAGCCCGCACCGTGAGGATCACCAGGTCGACGCTGACGGCGACCCGCGGCACCTCCATGCCTTGCACGGTAGCGCGGCCCGGCATCGCGACGACACACCGCCAGTCATGTTGGCGAACCGCACCGCCGCCGCCTGATGGCAGGCAGGCAGGTGTCTCGTATGGTGTTCATATGAATCGGCTTGGAGAGCTTGAGCGCGCGATCATGGAAGTCCTCTGGGAATCGCGAACTCCTATGACCGTCAGGCAGGTCGGCACCTGCCTGACCGACAGGGACCTGGCGCACACGACCGTGATGACCGTCCTCGACCGGCTGGCCAAGAAGGGCTTCGTTAAGCGCCAGCGAGCCGGCCGCGCGTGGCGTTATCGCCCGGCCGAGAGCAGGGAGGCGTACGTCACCGAACTGATGCTGACGGCGCTCGACCAGACCGGCGACCGGCAAGCCGCGCTGACCAGGTTCGCCAGGAGCGTCTCGGGCGCGGAGGCCGAGGCGCTCATGGCCGCGCTCGAGACGCTCGAGCCGCGCGGGCACCTGGACGGCTCGTCCACTCGTGCTAACGCGCAAGTGAATTTGGGGGGATCTGCGGGATCTGCCCCCCGGAGCAGCAGGAGCGGCGGAGACTGATCTCCCGTGGTCGCTGTTGTTTTGCTCGGTATGGTCGCGGTCGGCTGCGTGGCCGCCGCACACCTGCTTGCCGGCGCTACCTGGCCGCGCCGGTCACCTGCGGTCGCGATCGCATTGTGGCAGGCCATCGGGCTCGCCTGGGGCGTTGCGACGGTTGGCGCGCTCGCCGGGTTCGGCGCGTCGGGCCTGACGGGCCGGCCGGCGCTCTACCCGTCCGGCCTGGCGGCCACGGCCGCGCGTGCCGCTCAGGTGCTGGTCGGGTCAGCCGAGGCTCAGGCGCGCCGCTGGGACGCGCTCGCCGCGTTCGACGTGCTGTCGCTGCTGGCCGGCGTCATCTTGCTCGGCGTGCTCTGCTGGATCCTGCTCGCTGCCATCGCGACCGTCGTGAGGGCCAGGCATAGGCAGCGGGCCCTGCTCGGGCTGCTCGCGCACCATGATCCCAAGGTTCCAGGTGCGCTCGTGGTCGATTACCCGGCCGCCGCGGCCTACTGCGTGCCTGGGCTCCGCTCCGCGATTGTGATCAGCGCGGGCACGCTCGACCTGCTCGACCAGGCCGAGCTCGCCGCCGTGCTGGCACATGAGCGCGCCCACCTGCGTGCGCGGCATGATTTGGTGCTGCTCCCGTTCTCCGCGCTGTTGCGTGCGTTCCGCTGGTCGGCGCTCGCCATGGCGGCGAACAGCCAGGTCGCGCTGCTCGTCGAGATGATGGCAGACGACCGCGCCCGCCGGCGGCTGCCTGCCAGGGAGCTGGCGACCGCGCTGCTGCGGGTCGGCGCTTCAGGTGGGCGTGCGCCTGCCGGAGCATTGGCCGCGGCCGGCGCGCGCGGGGGAGCGACTGCCGGCGAGCACAGCGCGGCCGCGCCTATCGGGGCGCGGGCAGTCAGAGTTCCAGCTGAGACGATCGACGGCCAGCTCGCGGCGCGGGTCACAAGGCTGCTCAGACCGCCACCCGGGCTTCCCGTTGCGAGCGTCGTATTGGTCTGTGTTGTAGCGGCTCTGCTGGTGGTCGCGCCTGCTGCCGCCATGTTGCTGCCGCTCTGAGCGCGAGCTAGTCCGCGATGCGGATGCGGAGCCTGCGGAAGCCCTTGCCCTTGTTCTCGATCTTCACGACCTCGATCCGGCCGATTTGCGCGGTCGAGGCGACGTGGGTGCCGCCGTCGGCCTGCTGATCGAGGCCGACGATATCGACGATCCTGACCTCTTTGACCTCCGGCGGGACCAGGTTGGTCGCCGTTCGGATGATGTCGGGGATCGCGAACGCGTCGTCGCGGGGAAGGACGCGCACGTCGATCCGCCGGCCGGCCTCGATCTCGGCGTTGCAGGCGTTCTCGACCGCGTCCTTGAAGCCGTCAGGAAGCTGGGGCAAGTCGAAATCCATCCTGGCCAGGTAGGGCTCCATATTGCCGCCGGTGACCAGCGAGCCGTAGTCGCGGTAGACGACGCCGCACAGCACGTGCAGCCCCGAGTGGGTCCTCATCAGCGCGGTACGGCGCTCGTCTTCGATTGCGCCGCGAACCACAGTTCCAGGCGGCGGTATCGGGTCGCCTTCTGCCGGGATCAGGTACTCCTCGTCGCCCTTGCGGACCCCGACAATCCGGGTCTGAACGCCGCCCCACAAGAGCACGCCGTGGTCGGGCGGCTGGCCGCCGCCGCCTGGGTAGAACGCGGAGCGGTCGAGAACGATCCAGTCAACGGAGTCCGCGCCTTCGCTGCCTGAGCCGCCACCGCCGCCGGCGCCGGCGCCCTGCACGCTGCCCTCACCGCCAGAGGCCAGGACCGTCGCATCCCACTCGCGCAAAGTCTGGTCGTCAAGCTCGAGCCGGTGGGTGCGCCAGCTTGTCTCATCCATCTGGACCTCACTTCTCGCGGGATCAAGTGTCGCCGCGCGGCGAACGAGGGCATGCTGCCAGCCGCGCTCGCCGGTACCGTGTCTTGCCCGGCCCGGTTTACCAGGGGCCGTACGGGCCCTGGTGAGAGGACCCGCCCTTGCCGATCTCGCGCACCTTCGGACGAACGTCAGTCATGTAGATCGCGGAGCCGATGAACGCCACGATCGGCAGGATGCTGAGCAGCGAGACGTCTTGGGCGGCACTGAAAGTCCCGATCGCGAGCGCGACCCCGGTGATGATCAGCCACAGTGGCTTGGTCCGCTTGCCCGCGGCGGGGAACGCCGCTGTCGGCCGGCGCAGCGCGTCGATGAAGGCCCAGGCCTCAACGATGAACGCCGCGACGAGCAGCGCCCAGTTCAGCCACGCGAGCGGACCGAGCGCGTTGAAAGTTAGTGCGTTGGAGGAATGCACGATGCCAACCTACCTGCTCGCGGGCACTTGTCAGCTGCTGTGTCCGAGCCGTGAGCGCGCGTCATGAGGCCGCCGACGGATCGCTCCACCGCTCGGCCTCGGCCGCCGCTACGGCCTTGACTACTGGGTCTTCGGTACCGGGCTCCGCCATCGGAGCTGCAGTCTCGCCTGGATCCTCGGCGAGTGCCTCGGCACTGGCCCTGACCTCCTTGCGGAACGACTCGTAGATGTCGATCAGCATCTGCTTCTGTCGCTCCGTAATCTCCGCGTCGGCCTTGATCGCGTCGGTAACAGTGGTAACGGTAGTTTCTTCCGGCTTGTCCTCGAGTATCCCGGCCTGAACGTAGAGGGCCTCGGCGGAGATCCGCAGGCCCTTCGCGATCTGCTGGAGAATATCGGCGCTCGGCTTGCGCAGCCCCCGCTCGACCTGGCTCAGGTACGGGTTGGACACCCCCGCGGCCTGGGCGAGCTGGCGCATCGAGATTTTTGCCTGCTCGCGTTGCTCGCGAATGTAGGCGCCAATCGCGTTGACATTGACCGGGCTCATGAATCTCAGTCTCACGAGCGGCGCTTGCAATAGCAAATCCCGGCCGCGCGAAGCGTTTCGCCCCGATTTATCCTCTCGCCGCGGGCCTCCGACTGGATTCGCGCCACTTCCCTCGATCTAGTTCACCCCAAATCGCCCAGATCGGGCGCCAAAGTGGCTCCCATCCCGGGGAAGTGGCCTCGGACTCGCCGCGCGGACTCGCCGCCGCGGTTGTCGCGTGTTGCGGGTTACGATGATCGCCGTGTTGCGGGAGCTTGGCTGACGTGCGTGCCGTCGTCCAGCGCGCTAGCGAGGCGAGCGTGTCAGTCGCTGGAACGGTAGTCGCTGACCTGCCCGCACCGGGACTCGTCGTCCTCGTCGGCGTCACCCACGACGACACCGACCGCACGGCCGCCGCCCTCGCGAGCAAGATCTACAACCTGCGGATCCTGGACGGCGAGAAGTCGGCCGCGGACATCGGCGCGCCGCTCCTCGTGGTCAGTCAGTTCACGCTCTACGCCCAGACGAGCAAGGGCAGGCGGCCGACATGGCAGGCAGCGGCGCCGCGCGAGATCGCTGAGCCGCTGGTGACCGTTTTCGCCAGCGCGCTGCGTTCGTTGGGGGCCAGCGTCCAGACAGGCGTGTTCGGCGCGGACATGGCGGTCGCGCTCGTCAACGACGGCCCGGTCACTCTCATTCTTGAGGCATAACGCACTCGTTCGCGCCACTCGAAGCGGGCACGGCATCCTGACTCAGGCAGCCGCCGGGAGTCAGGTACCTGGCCGGTGCCCCTAACCGACCGCTGTAGCGGCGCGCAAGTGCTCGCGCGCGAACGCGAGCGACTGCTCGAGGTCGACGTATCTCTCCTGCGAGCTCAACGCCCGCCGCGTGCTGATCTCGACCACGACCATGCCGTTGTACCTCATGCCGTGGAGTCGCTCGAGCAGTTCTGCGCACGGTTGGCTGCCCCGCCCGGGGACCAGGTGCTCGTCGGGCAGCCCTGGCTTGGTCCCGTCGGCGAGGTGCACGTGGGCCAGCCGCCGGCCGAGGTCAGCAGCCATCTGGAGGGCGTCCGAGTTGGACACCGCGGTGTGTGACAGGTCGAGTGTGACGTGGTCGCAGTCGAGCTCGAGCGGATTCCAGTGCGGCGCGTACGCGGCAACCTCCGCGCCGCGAGCACGCAGCGGGTAAAGGTTCTCGACCGCGAACTTCACTGGGGTCTGCGTCTGGAGCCTGGCCAGCCCGGCCTCGAACTCCCTCGCATACTCCCGCTGCCACAGGAAAGGCGGATGCACGACTACCACAGACGCGCCAAGCCTCTCAGCTACGTCGGCGGCCTTCACCAGCTTCGCCCACGGCTCCCTTCCCCAGACCCGCTGCGTGATCAGCAGGCAGGGCGCGTGCACGGCCTTCACGCCGACGCCGTGGTAGTCGGCGAGCCGACGCAACACCTCGGCGTCCTGGCTCACGGGATCGGCGGTGACCATCACCTCCACGCCGTCGTAGCCGAACCTAGCGGCAAGCTCGAACGCGTCGGTCGTGCGCTCGGGAAATACCGAGGACGTCGAGAGCACAACCGGGATCGCGGTCCCCGAGCTGCTGTCGCCCGCGCTGCGGGCTCTCTGGTCCCTGACGGCTCGCGGTTGCCCGGCCGCTCGCGTCTCGTTAGCAGTTCGCGGCTCCACGTCGGCCCGCGCCTGCCCAGCACCGGACCGCTGGCTATGGGTTGTGTTGGCCGCCTGCCCCAAGGCGCCTCCCCTCCCTTCGCCGCGTGCCGGTTCCCGGCGCAGGTCGCCGCGCCGGTCCGGCTGCCAGCTTATGCTGCGAGACCGCGTCCGCGTGCCACGCCCTAGCCTCGGCGGCGCCACGCTCTGACCATCGGTCGCGCCGAGCGCGGCTAGCAATGTCCGACCCGGCCGATACCGTGCCTGCCATGGCCAAGTCGTCGCCTGGCGTGCTCTTCCAGTGCTCGGAATGCGGCTGGCAGACGACGAAATGGGCGGGCCGCTGCGGCGAATGCCAGACGTGGGGCTCCATCGCCGAAAGGGCGGCTCACGCTGCCGCTGGCCGGTCTGGTCGGGCGCTACTGCATGGCCTGCCGTCGGTCAGGCCAGGGTCGGCGGCCGTCCCGATCTGCGACGTCGACGCCGCCAGCGCGGCGGCGCGACCGACCGGCATGGACGAACTCGACCGCGTGCTTGGCGGCGGCCTCGTGCCGGGGACGGTCGCGCTGCTGGCGGGCGAGCCTGGCGTCGGGAAATCCACGCTGCTGCTTGAGGCCGGCGCTCTCGCGGCCGAAAGGTCCGTCGTGCTGTATGTCACTGGCGAGGAGTCCGCGGCTCAGGTCAGGCAGCGCGCAGACCGGATCGGCGCGATAACGGAGAATCTGTTCCTCGCGGCCGAGACGGACCTGGCCGCGCTGCTCGCGCACGTCGACGCCGTCGATCCTGCGCTGCTGATCGTTGACTCCGTTCAGGCGATCTCGGCGGCCGGGATCGACGGCACGCCTGGGGGCGTCACCCAGGTGCGGGAGATCACCGCCGCCCTGGTCAGCCTCGCCAAGCAGCGCACCCTGACGACGTTGCTTGTGGGTCACGTCACGAAGGACGGCTCGATCGCCGGCCCGCGCTCGCTCGAGCATCTGGTCGACGTGGTGCTGCACTTTGAGGGCGACAGCCGGGGCCGGCTCCGGATGATACGGGCGCTGAAGAACAGGTTCGGGCCGACCGATGAGGTCGGCTGCTTCGAACTCGGCGAGATCGGGTTGGTCGGCCTGCCCGATCCGAGCGGGCTGTTTCTGTCCAGGCCGCATCAGCCGGTGGCAGGCACATGCGTGACCGTCACGCTCGAAGGCCGCAGGCCACTGGTCGCCGAGGTACAGACGCTGGTCTACCCGGTCAACGGCAATGAGCCTTCCCGCAGAACGACCTCAGGCCTCGACTCCGCCAGGGTCGGAATGGCGGTCGCAGTCCTGCAGCAACGGGCGGGTCTTCACCTCGGCAGGTGCGACATATACGCCGCGACCGTCGGGGGCGTCCGGTTGACCGAGCCTGCAACCGACCTGGCGATTTCGCTGGCGCTGGCAGGCGCCAGGAAGAACGCGAGCTTGCCTTCCGACGTGGTCGCGTTCGGAGAGGTCGGGCTAGCTGGCGAGATACGCAGTGTCGCGGGCATCGGCCGGCGACTCGCGGAGGCTGGCCGGATGGGGTTCCGCCGGGCCATCGTGCCGGTCGGCGCCGACGCGATCGCGACCGACTGCCCGATGCAGGTCAGCCAGGTCGCCGACGTTGTCAGCGCGATCCGAACGGGGTTCGGATTGGAGCCCGACCAGCGGCGCGGCTAGTCAGCAGGCGGCTCACCGGGTCCGCAGAGTCACCTCAGCCGCGGGGTCAACTCAGCCGCAGGTCACCTCAGCCGCAGGGTCACCGCAGGCGCAGGGTCACCGCAGGCGCAGGGTCACCGGAGCGCTGACGAGCGACCCGTCGACGGCATATGCCGTGTAGGTCCCGACCTGGACCAACCGCATCGGACCTGAACAACCCGGAGCGGAGGTATTCCTGCCCCAGCCGATCGATCGCCCTGTCGGGACGCCACGTTTCAGCACGGTCACGAGGCCGCGACCGCCACGTATGCAGTCTGCTGAGCTCCAAATCCTCACGGCGCCTTGCTTGATCAACACGGCAAGATGACCGGCGCCGAGGTTGAACGAGCAGTCGGCGGGCTGAGTCGAGACCACGGCTACCAGGAAATCGGGCAACTGCGCGGGCCCATAACTGTTCTCGCCGGGGTTGCTCTGGCCGGGGATGCTCTGGCCCGGGATGCTCTGGCCGGGGATGCTCTGGCCAGAGATGCTCTGGCCGGTAGACAAGCTCAGCACGATCGATTGCGACGGGCATGGCGCCGGGCTGACTCCGCCTGACCGGCTGGCCGGAAGTGAGGGTGTCGCCGAGGAGTTCGGACGGCTAACCCGCCCCGGTTGCGGGGTCTGCGAGCCTCCAAGACCGCGCCAGGACGCACGCGGATGCCGACTCGCGGGCGCCGCTCCCCGACGGACCTTGAGCTCATCCGAGATGCTCCATACGGCCGTCACGAGTACCAGCAGGAATGCTGTGAGCACAATGAACCGCCGCCGCCAGTAAGTCGCGGCTGGCACCACTCGCGTGCCAGGTCTAGCGCCGCCGTTCGAACTGCCGCCGCACTGCTGCGGGATCGCTGTCCTGGGGCCGGCCGCGGAAGGAGCCGCTCCCGCGGCAGCCGGCCCGCGGCCAACCGGATGGCCTGGACGCCTGTCAGAGACCGCGGTCCGACTGCGGGCCGCGACAGGAGCCGGCTGCGTGGCACATCCCGCGCCGCTAGCCGGTCGGCTGCCGCGCATGCCGACGGTCTCCGTCCTCGCGCCGGCTTGCTCGCCACCCGGACCGTCCACACCGGGCGGCAGGCCGAGTGTCCATACCGAGCCGCGGCCGGCTTCAGGCTCACCGCTCCGTCTGCCCGCGGTCGCGCCGATCGTGTCGCCATCGGGCCCGATCCACCGGACCCACCAATGCGACGCAAGACGCTCAGTGCGAACTGGAGCCTGAACACTAGGGCGCGCTCCGCCACGCGAGCCGTAACGGACCGTGTTGTCCCCCACACGTCGAGTATGCAAGAGTCCGTGCCAACAGCAGGGCAGGCCCGCCGCGCCGCATCCGGCGCGTCATCGCAGGGCGAGGCTTGCGGTGAGCTTGCCCGGCTTCCTCGCCGAGTGCCGGCTGCGGGCGCTCATGGCAGGATCGGTCCCGTCATGAGCACCAGATTCGAAGGCTCTCTCGTCGCGTGGTACCGAGCGAGCGCGAGGGACCTGCCCTGGCGCCGGCCAGGCGTCGCCGCGTGGCCCATCCTCGTGAGCGAGTTCATGCTGCAGCAGACGCAGGTCTCTCGGGTGCTGCCCGCCTACGAGGCGTGGCTCGCCCGCTGGCCGACGGCGCGAGACCTGGCCGCCTCGACGCCCGCTGACGCGGTCAGGCAGTGGGGAAGGCTCGGCTACCCGGGCCGTGCGCTGAGGCTGCACGCCTCTTCCCAGGCGATCGCCTCGCGCCACGGTGGCGAGGTGCCGACATCTCTCGCTGAACTGCGGGCGCTGCCGGGTGTGGGCGCATACACCGCTGCGGCGGTGGCGACGTTCGCGTACGGACAGCGCCACGCCGTTCTTGACACGAATGTCCGCCGTGTGCTGTCCAGGCTCGTCGGCGGGCACGACTTCACCGCGAGGTCGGCTGCGAGTGTCGCCGAAATGGCCATGGCCGAATCGCTGCTACCGCCTGCCGAGGGGCGGAGGGCTGCAACATGGTCCGTCGCGCTGATGGAGCTAGGCGCACTCGTCTGCACCGCCAAACGGCCCGCATGCGAGATCTGCCCGCTCTCAAATGACTGTGCGTGGCGGCTGCGCGGCAGTCCGGTAAACCCGGCGCCCCGCCGCGCCCATGGATACGAGGGGACGGACCGCCAGTGCCGTGGTGCCGTGCTCGCCGTGCTCAGAAGCGCGCCGGGCCCGGTCCCGAAGGCCGAACTCCGGACCTGCTGGGCAGACACAGATCAACGAGCGCGAGTGCTCGCTGCCTTGATCAACGATGGTCTCGTAGAGGAGCACAGGGACGGCACGATGGGGCTGCCAGGCGACAGACTTTGACCTCGGGCAGCCTGACGAGCGCCAAGAAGCGGGCTGAAACACGATCATGGAATCTCGCGGGCCACAGAGCCTTGACCTGGGGATTTCTGCCTGCTTCGACCGAAGTCCGCGCGTTAGTCACAGCAGCTAGGCTGAGCCCGTGGCGCGCTACGTGATCGATTCACCGACCTTGCTGCATCTCGTGGACGCTGGGCTTCGTGTCGATCCGGGCCACCAACTGGTCGCGCCGAACTGGATCCGCTCGGAGGCGCTTGAGCTGTTGCTCGGTGACGTTCGTGCAGGTAGGCGCACCGAAGCGGCGGCTCTGGAAGCACACGAGCGGATGACCGAGATGAAGATGCGGTTGCTCGGTGACCGAGTTTCGCGGCGGACCGCATGGCAGGTCGCGCGTGAGCACGACTGGAGCAAGCTCAGGGATGCCGAGTACCTCGCGATCACCCGGCTGCAGGCTGACGCCCTGATCACGGTGGACCTGAATCTCGCAGCCACGGCCCAGGGTGTCGTAGCGGTCGCTGACGTCGACGACTTGCTCGCTCCGGCATAACCTCGTCGCCCGTTCGCCCTGGCCTGGTCAAGCCGCAGGTTCACGTTGCGCACCAAATAACCCAACTCAGGAAGATTCCAACCCTCAGCCAAGTGTGCGTACCAGCCCTGATTCGAGAGTCGACGCGTGTCAGGAAACGGCTCGGGGTCCCGGCGCGATGCCGGGACCCCGAGAGCAATAACTCGCTTGCAGCGACGGCTACGAGCCGCTGGCCTGGCCGCGATCTGGCGCCTCGACTCCTGCGCCTGACGCCTTGGCGAGCTCGACCGGCGGCGTGTCGGGCACAACCTCGGGCTTCGGCACACCCTTGAACGTGAACTTGGCTTCCTTGCCGGTCCCTTCGGTGTCGACCATGATGATCTGGCCGGCCTTCACCTCGCCGAAGAGGATCTTCTCGGATAGCTGATCCTCGATCTCGCGCTGAATCGTCCTGCGCAGCGGCCTGGCACCGAGCACTGGGTCGTAGCCGCGCTCGGACAGCAGCTCCTTCGCTGCTGGCGTCAGCTCGATGCCCATGTCGCGGTCCTTCAGCCGCTCCTCCAGCATCGCGATCATCAGGTCGACGATCTGGAAGATCTCTTCCCTGGTGAGCTGGTGGAACACGATGATGTCGTCGACACGGTTCAGGAACTCCGGCCGGAAGTGCTGCTTGAGCTCGTCCTGGACCTTGGTCATCATTCGCTCGTAAGAGCCTGTCGACTCGGCCGCCGACCCGAACCCGACCGAGATGCCCTTCGAGATGTCCTTGGTCCCGAGGTTCGTGGTCATGATGATCACGGTGTTCTTGAAGTCGACCACGCGGCCCTGCGCATCGGTCAGGCGCCCGTCCTCCAGGATCTGCAACAGCGAGTTGAAGATGTCCGAATGCGCCTTCTCGATCTCGTCGAACAGGACCAC
>Ga0126378_10003500_pt1 | contig 11884 bp, 11 predicted proteins | sample PanSoiMetPlot_23_FD_92587 | JGI IMG/M metagenome (GOLD analysis project Ga0126378, IMG submission 92587) | Tropical forest soil microbial communities from Panama - MetaG Plot_23 | ecosystem: Environmental > Terrestrial > Soil > Tropical forest > Bulk soil | place: Panama | collected 2016-02-17
CGGGCGGGTCGGGTTCGTGGACGAGGGCAGCACGTTGGGGTGGGCCGCGATCCGGATGATGTCGGGGGCGTGGCCGCCGCCCGCGCCCTCGGTGTGGTACGTGTGGATGGTCCTCCCGGCGATCGCCGCGATCGTGTCCTCGACGAACCCGGCCTCGTTCAGCGTGTCCGTGTGGATCGCCACCTGGACGTCGTACTCGTCGGCCACCCGCAGGCTCCGGTCGATGACGGCCGGCGTGGTGCCCCAGTCCTCGTGGTCCTTGAGCCCGCATGCCCCCGCCTCCAGCTGCTCGCGGAGCGGGCCCGGCGTGCTCGCGTTGCCCTTGCCGAGCAGGCCCCAGTTCACCGGCAGGGCCTCCCCGGCGCGCAGCATCTGGGCCAGGTTCCAGGGCCCGGGCGTGCAGGTCGTGGCGGCGGTGCCGTCGGCCGGCCCGGTGCCGCCGCCGATCATCGTGGTGACCCCGCTGGACAGCGCCGCCCAGGCCTGCTGGGGCGAGATCATGTGGACGTGGCTGTCGATGCCCCCCGCCGTGGCCACGCAGCCCTCGCCGGCGATCACCTCGGTGCCGGCCCCGATGACCAGGCCCGCCGTGACCCCGTCCATGATGTCCGGGTTGCCGGCCTTGCCGATGCCGACGATGCGGCCGTCGCGCACGCCCAGGTCTGCCTTGACCACGCCGAGCAGGGCGTCCAGCACCACCACGTTCGTGATGACCAGGTCGAGCGCGCCGTCAGCGGCGCGGGCGTCTGGCGACTGCGCCATCCCGTCCCTGATCGTCTTGCCGCCGCCGAAGACCGCCTCCTCGCCCGGCACGGTCAGGTCCGCCTCCACCTCGCAGACCAGGTTGGTATCCGCCAGCAGGAAGCGGTCGCCCACCGTGGGCCCGTACAGCTCCGCGTACTGTCGGCGGCTCAGCCGCACCGGACCGCCCCCGGCCGGCGCCGGCCTCCGAACGGCACCAGCCGAACCGTCCTGGCGTCACCGGGTTCGAAGCGCACGGCGGTGCCGGCCGGGATATCGAGCCGCTGGCCGGCTGCGGCCGCGCGGTCGAACTCCAGCGCGCGGTTGGCCTCGGCGAAGTGGAAGTGGGAGCCGACCTGGACCGGCCGGTCGCCACGGCTGACCACCCGCAGCGTGGTGACCGGCCGGCCCACGTTGATCTCGATCTCCTCGGTCGGGTGCTGGTAGCCGCCGATGGGGGTCACGGGATCGGCTCGTGGCACGACACCAGCTTGGTGCCGTCCGGGAACGTGGCCTCCACCTGCACGACGCGCAGCAGCTCGGGCACCTCGTCCATGACGTCCTCTCTGGCCAGCACCCGCCGGCCCAGCGACATGACCTCCGCCGTGGGCATTCCGTCGCGGGCCGCCTCGAGCATCGCCTCGGTGATCAGGGCCACCGATTCCGGCAGGTTGAGCCGCAGGCCTCTGGCTCGCCGCCGGCGGGCCAGGTCCGCGGCGACGTAGATCAACAGCTTCTCGGTCTCGCGGGGGGTCAGCTGCATTGGTCGCTCAGGGGGGCTCTCGTCCACTCTACCAACCCCGTTCGACAGGAAAAATCAACTGCCGTTGGTGATGCCGTGCTCTCTGCAGTCCGGCAGCTTCTCATGATCGCTGCGTCGACCAGAATTTCGGTCGGATACCACACCATGAGTGACACCACCACCACCACCCAGGAAACCGCCGTTCGCGCCGTCTTCGGCCGCCTCGCGCACCGGCGCTACGAGCCGCGGCTGCACGGCACCAGGGGCACCTATCGCTTCGACATCGAGGGCGCCGGCACGTGGGGACTGACCATCGACGCCGGCTCGCTCACGGTGTCCGAGGATCCCGGCGAGGCCGACTGCGTGATCCGCTGCGGGGCCGCCGACTTTGTCGGGGTCGCGGAGGGCACCCTCAACCTGATCGTCGCGGCTCTGCAGGGCCGGGTGAGGGTCACCGGCGACCTCGCGCTGGGGGTGTCCTTCAACCGGCTGCTTCCGGTGACGCCGTGATCGGCGGGAACGTCAGCGTGCTGGGAGGGAACACCTTCGCCGTCAGCGACCGGGCCGGCAACATCGACGCGTCCCCGGCCGATCCGCAGGGCCTATTCGCCTGGGACACCCGCTACCTGTCGCGCTGGATCCTGACCGTCAACGGCATCGTGCCGGGCGTCCTGTCGACGGATGACGTGCACTACTACGAGGTCCAGTTCTTCCTCGTCCCGACGACCGGCAGCGTGTACGTCGACGCCGACGTCTCCATCATCCGGCGGCGCACGATCGGCGCGGGCCTGTGCGAGCAGCTGCTGATCCGCAACGAGCGGAGTGAAGCGGTCGACCTCGACGTGCGCCTGGAGGCGGCGGCGGACTTCGCCGACCTGTTCGAGGTCAAGGACGCGCAGCACAAGCAGGGCCAGCTCTACCAGGAGGTCCAGGACGGCTGCCTCGTGCTCGGCTATCGCCGCGACACCTTCGTCAGGGAGACGTGCATCACCGCCGACCGGCCCGTCGAGATCGACGAGAAGGGCCTGGGCTTCCGCGTGCACGTCGAGCCCCACAGCGAGTGGTCGGTCCGGCTCGACGTGCGGGTCCCGGTCGGCCCGGCGATGCTTCAGGGGGGCGCGACCCGCCATCGGTTGGCCGCGACGGAGTCGGAGAAGGCCAGGGACCTGGAGGACTGGCTGTCCGCCGCTCCCCGGCTGGGCTGCGACTGGGAGCCGCTGGAGCGCATCTACCGCCGCAGCATGGTCGACCTGGCGGCGCTCCGGTTCTCTCCCCTCATCTGTCCCGGGGGCGCCCTGCCGGCGGCGGGGCTGCCCTGGTTCATGAGCATCTTCGGCCGCGACAGCATCATCACGAGCTTCCAGGCGCTCCCCTTCGTGCCCCGCCTCGCGGCGACCACGCTGACCGCGCTGGCCGCCCTGCAGGGATCGAGGCTAGACGACTTCCGCGACGAGCAGCCGGGCAAGATCCTGCACGAGCTCCGCTACGGCGAGCTGACCGCCTTCGAGGAGCGCCCCCACTCCCCGTACTACGGCGCGGCCGATACGACGCCGCTCTTCATCGTCCTCCTGGACGAGATGGAGCGCTGGACCGGCGACGACCGCCTGGTGCGGGGCCTGGAGACCGAGGCGAGGGCGGCGCTCGACTGGATCGACGCCTACGGCGACCGGAACGGCGACGGCTACGTCGACTACGAGCGCCGCAACCCGGAGACCGGGCTCGAGAACCAGTGCTGGAAGGACTCGTGGAACTCGATACTCTTCGCCGACGGCTCGATGTCGCGCCTGCCCCGTGCGACTTGTGAGATCCAGGGCTACACGTACGACGCCAAGCGGCGCGGGGCGCGACTGGCCCGCACGTGCTGGGGCGACCCCGCGCTGGCCGACCGGCTCGAGCGGGAGGCCGCGGAACTGAAGGACCGCTTCAACCGCGACTTCTGGCTCGAGGATCGTCAGTGCTTCGCCCTGGCCATCGACGGCGACGGGCGCCGGGTCGACGCCCTGACCTCGAACATCGGTCACCTGCTCTGGAGCGGGATCGCCGACGCGGACAAGGCCGCCGTGTGCGTCCGCCACCTGATGGGCGACCGGCTCTTCTCCGGCTGGGGCGTGCGCACGATGGCCGAGGGCGAGGGCGGCTTCAACCCCATCGGCTATCACCTCGGCACCGTCTGGCCGCACGACAACTCCCTGATCGCCTGGGGCCTGACCCGGTACGGATACCGGGCGGAGGCGGCCCGGATCGCGATGGCCATCCTCGAGGCCGCGACCTACTTCGAGGGCCGGCTGCCCGAGGCATTCGCCGGATACTCCCGCGAGCTCACCCGGTTCCCGGTGGAGTATCCGACCGCCTGCAGCCCGCAGGCGTGGGCGACCGGGGCGCCGCTGATGCTGCTGCGCGCCGTGCTGGGTCTGGAACCGGTCGGCCGCCAGCTGCTGGTGGACTCAGCGCTCCCGCAGCAGATCGGGTGGCTGCAGGTCCTCGATATCCGGGGCGCCTGGGGCCGGACCGACGCCTTCGGCCGGGGCCGCTGAGGGCCCCGGAGGAACCAGGCGTCTCATCCAGACTCCGCCGATCAGTGCGAGGCGTGGCTGGGCAAACATATGTTTGCACCAGGCTCTCTGCGTGGCTATGCTGAGCTCATGGCGCTGTACGTCGTGCGGCTCCGGCGGGGCGGGCCCTGGGACTGGTCGCTCGACATGCGCGAGCAGGTGGGCTGGGGCGAGCACGCGCGCTTCATGGACGGCCTCGTCGACGCGGGCTTCGTCCTGCTCGCGGGCCCGCTGGAGGGCGACCGCGAGGTGCTGCTGATCGTCGAGGCGGGGTCCGAGGACGCGGTCAGAGAGCGGCTCGCGGAGGATCCATGGGCACAGAACGGCATGCTGCGCCCGGCCAGCATCGAGCGCTGGACCGTGCTGCTCGACGGCCGCGGCTAGAGGGCCGGCTCACTCCTGAAAACGCCGGTTCTCGGGGTGCAGCTGCCGGTGGTGGCGGGCGCAGGCCAGGATCGTGTTGGCCAGGCTGGTCTCGCCTCCGTCCGCCCAGTGGCGCCGGTGGTGGATCTGGCACTCCTGGGCCGGGATCATGCAGCCGGGCCACTGGCAGCGACGATCGCGCAGGTTCAGCGCCTTTCGCAGTGACGCTGGCGCCGAGCGGCTGCGCCGCCCGACGTGCAGCACGTCCCCGCCGGGGCCGACCAGCACCGGCGTCAGCGCCGCGTCGCAGCCGATGCGGCGGGCGCCCTCGCCGGTGACCAGGGGGCCCCAGTCCAGCTCGGCCAGCCGCGAGCCCGGCTCCAGGCGAAGCGTGGAGAGCTCGGCCAGCAGCATCAGGTGCGGCCTCTCCCCGCCCCGCTCGGGCAGGTCGCCGGCGTCCAGCCGGCGCCGGACCAGCTCGACCAGGGCGTCGGCGCGACGCTGCTGGGGGGTGCGCTCGTCGTTCTGCCGGCGCGGTCCCAGCAGGCCCTTCAGCGCGGTCTTCAAAGTCACGCCGCCCTCGGCGTCCAGCTCGCCCTCCAGGCGGTAGCTGCCGCTCCAGGTCTCCCGCACGCTCAGCCAGCGGCGCCGCCGCTGCTCCTCCTCGGACTCCAGCCCGGCCTCCTGGTCGGCCTGGTAGCGCAGTGACTGCCAGTGCCGGAGCAGCTCCTGCGGGTCCATGGTGCAGGCGCCGTCGAGCAGCGCCGACTCCAGCTCGGCAGGGTCCAGGCAGGTCTTCGAGACCTGCTCCATGGCGCGGGCGATGACGCCCGCCTGCTGGGCGCTGATCTCGCCGCGGCGCAGCGCGGCCGCGGTGCGCGGCAGCAGCTCCAGCAGGCGGGCCAGGCGCAGCTGCGCATAGGCCGCGTTGGGGGTGAGGTGCAGCCGCTGGTGCAGCCACTGGACGCAGGGTCCCGCCGGGTCGGGATCGTCGTCCTCGTGCTGCCGGCGGTCGAGCTCGGCCAGCCAGCGGGGTCATCGGCGCGGATCTGGACGTTGCTGGGACGTGGGCTACGATGCACCTTGCGGGTGTCCTCCCAGGATTGGCCGACTGGGGCTTGAACAACGCCATTCTCCAATACGGAAGGCACCCGCCTTCATCACAGCGACTTCGGCCCGGCTCGGTCGTGGACTACGCGAAACTGTGCGGATGTCTGAGGCCGACTCCGAGCTTCGTCGTCTCCTGGACAACGCCGCCTTCCCTCGCTCGCGCGCCTACGAGCCGCGCTGGGTTCTGGACAACCTCATGGGACCCAACGTCCTCTGGCTCGCCGAGGCGCTCAGCCACGTCCTCGAGCTGAAGCCGGGCATGCGCGTCCTCGACCTCGGCTGCGGCCGGGCGCTGAGCTCGATCTTCCTCGCGCGCGAGTTCGGCGTCCAGATGTGGGCCGCCGACCTGTGGATCAAGCCCACCGAGAACTGGCACCGGGTCATCGAGGCGGGAGTGGCCGACCGCGTCTTCCCCGTCCACGCTGAAGCCCACCAACTCCCGTTCGCCGCCGGCTTCTTCGACGCGATCGTCAGCCTTGACGCCTACCACTACTTCGGTACAGACGACTGGTACATCGGCTACATCACGCGGTTCGTGGCGCCGGGCGGGCGGCTCGGGATCGTTGTCCCCGGCCTGGCCGGTTCCTGGGAGGCCGCCTCGAATGCGCTGAAGGCGCACTTCCGGAACTGGGAGTTATGGACGTTTCACGGCCCCGCCTGGTGGCGGGGGCGGTGGCAGCGCTCCGGGCTGGTCGAGGTCGAGCACGCGGACCTCGTACCCGACGGCTGGCGGCACTGGGTGCAGTCCGACCGCGCGTCGGGCTACGACCAGCAGGACTCGGCCTGGGTCGCCGCTCTGGAAGCCGACGCCGGCCGCACCCTGGGGTTCACGCGTGTTGTCGGGAAGGTCCTGCCCATCGCGGTCGCCCCGCATGCGGGCCTGCCGTGACCTCCGTCCGCTCATGATTGTCGAAGGTGCCGCGACGGCGCCCAACTTCGCCCACGGCCGGACGTCCTTCACCTGATGGGTAACGAGCACCCCAATTCAACAACTCGTTTACCCGCGCATCCAGGACAGATGCGAAACGCCGTTGCCGCTTACGAACTGGTCTCCTTCGATGCCGTCTCGCTGCGCCGCGACAGTGGCCATTTCCAGTCGATGGTGCTGCGCCGGCCCCGCTGGTGATCCCGACCTGTCGCGCTGGCCCGGGAAAGTCGGGCTCTTCGCTGTCTCGCGTCACCGGCGTGACCCGCGTCGCTGCCAGGCTCTGATGCCGGACCGGGGCGCGGCGGACCCCGCGCCCCGGTCCCTCTCGCCTCGCGAGGCTACGCGGCGTGCTCGACCGGCTCGTCCGTCAGGACCCTGCCGTCCTTCAGGCGGATCATCCGGTTGGCCTGGACCGCGAGATCCAGGTCGTGGGTCACGATGACGAACGTCACCTTCCGCTCGCGGTTCAGCCAGCGCATCAGGCCCACCAGCTCCTGCGACGTCTCCGTGTCCACCGCGCCCGTCGGCTCGTCGCCCAGGACCACCGACGGGTCGTTGATCAGCGCCCTCGCGATCGCCACTCGCTGCTGCTGGCCGCCGGAGAGCTCGCCCGGCCGGCTCTTCAGCCGGTCGCCCAGGCCGACCTCGTCCAGCAGCTCCTGTGCCCGCCGGCGCCCGTTCACCTTCGACCTCGTGTACCGCAGCGGCAGCATCACGTTCTCCAGGACGTTCAGCGCCGGCAGCAGGTTGTACTCCTGGAAGATGAACCCGATCCGCTGCCCGCGCAGGTCCGCCCGCTGGTTGTCCCTGAGCCGGGTGGCGTCCTCGCCGCCGATCAGGACCCTGCCCGCGGTCGGCCGCAGCAGCAGCCCGATCAGGTCCAGCAGCGTCGTCTTGCCGCTGCCGGACCGCCCGACCACGGAGACGAACTCGCCCGCGCCGATCTCCAGCGAGACCCCGTCGAGCGCCCGCACCACGGTCCGGCCCTGCCGGTAGTGCTTGGTCAGTTCCACCAGTTCGATGTTTGCCATCTCTGAATGTCCGCTCCTAGTTCGTGGTCCGAAGCGCGATGACCGGGTCCAGGTGCGCGGCTCTGAAGGCCGGGATCACTCCCGCCAGCGCCCCCAGCGCCACCGCGAAGCCAAGCGCGATCACTGTCAGCGTCGGCGTGACGAGGAAGATCTCGAAGTTGGACGCCCTCCCGGCCAGGTTGAGCAGGTTGGTCAGGCCAACGCCCAGCAGGTACCCGATGCCGCCGCCGAGCAGCCCGATCAGCGTGGCCTCCGCCAGGTACTCGCGCAGCAGGTGGCCCGTGTGCGCGCCGACGGCCTTCTTGAGCCCGATCTCACGGAACCGCTCGGTGACGGACATGATCATCGTGTTCACCACCGACAGGCCGCCGATCACGAGCGCCAGCACCGCCGCCGCCGTGGTGATAGCTGTGAAGATCGCCCCGCCGGCCTTGAACGAGTTGACCAGTTCGCTGGGCCTGGTCGCCTTCACGCCGGCGACCTGGCTGTTGATCCGGTTTGCGATCGCGTCCAGCTCGGCGAGCGAGGCCCCCGGCTGCCCGTAGACCGTGATGCCCTCTGTGACCTGCGAGGTGTCGACGCTGTTCCTGATCGCGATCGGCAGGACCTCCTTGAACAGCATCTGGCCGTCGGCGACGTTGATGTAGGCGAAGCTGTCCGGCGCGGTCTGCGTCGGGTTCAGGATGCCGATCACGGTGAACGTGTGGTTGACGAACCCGGGCTGGGCGTCCTTGGGCCGGACGGGCAGGTCGATGCGGTCGCCCACCTTCTTCTTGAACTCGTTGGCGATGCTCGAGCCCAGCACCACCTCGCCGCGCTGCGTCGACGTGAGCTGCCGGCCCTGCGCGACGGTGGTCTTCAGCGCACCGTGGTTGTTCTCCGCCGGGTCACCCGCCACGATCTCGTCGGGGATGCCGAACGACACCGTGGTCACGTCACCGGGCTTGGCCGGGAAGGTGTACCCCGGGAAGGCGGCGACGACGCCCGGCACCTGCTCGATCTCCGCGATCTTGGAGATCGGCAGGATGGCCGCCTGGCCGTCGGGCGCGCCTACCTGGATGCTGGATCCGAAGTACGTGACGCCCCCGCCGAGCAGTGCGTTGAAGTGCTCGGCCATCGCGCCCATCGTCGTCAGGGCGAAGATGCCGATCACGATGCCGAGGATCGTGAGGCTGCTGCGCAGCTTCCGCCGCGCGAGATTGCGAAGGATCTCCATCATCCACTCCACTGAAAGGTCTTCGGGGGCGTCCGGTCCAAGGTACAAACGCACCATGTCTGCGGAGAAGTCGTAGCGATCACGAATTCGCCGTGAGGAATGCGGGCCGGGAGCATGACACCTGTCACCTCCTGTACGAACGCGGCCCACGCGGGCGTTACGGCGGCCAGGGCCGTGGTCGCGCGCCGGGCCAGGCCTCCCCTAGACGAGTGCTTCCGAATTCTCAGTGGTCATAGGCGACCAGCGAGCGCTTGTCCTGGGCGCCGATGAGCCAGTTGTGCCAGACGGCAGCGGTGAGAGCGAGCAGACGCTGAGCGACCCGCACGAAGACGCCAAGGTGGGTGCGCCCGCCGTGCTCTTCGAGCCCGAGCTGGCCCTTGAGGGTGTCGTTGATGGACTCGATGCGCTGCCGGATCCAGGCCAATTTGCCGTAGTGTCGGCGCTCATCGCGCCGATCCGGTCGGACAAGGACGGCCGCCAGTTCGCGGACGAAGTCCTCGAACTCCCGGCCGGCGTACCCCTTGTCGGCCACGATGAGCAGGCCCGGACGAGGCGGCGAGTTCTCGAGGATGGCCTGGGCGACCTCTCGATCGCCGAGTTTGGGGTCGGCCAGAGCCCAGGCCACCACCGCGCCGTCGGGGGTGGTGAGCAGGTGGAGGCGCAGACCCCAGAACCAACGCGAGTGGGCGGGGCAGTAGCCGTACTTGGCCCAGCCGGCCAGCTCGGAGCGCTTGACCGTCTCGCGGGAGGTGCCACAGGGTACCGGCGTCGAGTCGAGCAGTCGGAGCCGATCCCACCAGGAAGGGGTGAGGCCGGCCAGGTGGCGGATGGCGTGTGCGAGGAGCCTGGCGGCTGCTCGCAGACGCTTGTTGTAAGCGGAAGGCTGAGGCAAGTAGGGAAAGAGGTGGCCCAGGCGACCGGATGCAAAGCGCAGCCAGCGGCGCTCCGAGTTGCAGCCGAGCAGGACTTGGGCGACGGCCAAGCAAACCAGCTCGGAGTCGGAGAGGCGAGGCGGTCGGCCAGGGCCCTGTCGGACGCCCAGCTCGATGAGGTGGTCGTCGACTTCGACGTAGAGTGCCGTGACGAGGGTGTCGAGTTGGGTGTGCACAAACCACTTCTCGGCGCCCTCGCCTTACTGGTTACGGTCTGCTTCTTCTTTGCCGCCAATTCGGAAGCACTCATCTAGGGGTGCGGCCGCACCCCTAGTGACGCGGCTGGCGCGCTACCGGGGCGGCGGCAGGCTGACCAGCAGCGCGGCGATGGCCAGCACGCCGGCCAGGGCCGCCGCCTCCAGCCGGCGCGCCCCGACGCCGGCGATCGCCGCCGCGGCGGCCACAGCTGCCACCTTGGCCGCGAGCACGACGCCGTAGGGCGTCGCGACCAGGTCCGCGGGCGCCCGCAGGTGGCCCAGCGCCAGGGCGGCGCCGCTCAGCACGAGGGCCCCGAAGGCGATGGCCGCCAGCCGCCCGAACCTTCCGGCCTCCGGCCAGGGTCGGTCGCCCGATCCGTCGGCGTCCATCGGCGACCACCGCCGGGTTACCAGCCAGCCAGCCAGGCCGCCCAGCCAGACCGCCATCGCCGACTCGTGCACGGCCGTAAGCCCGAACGCCGCGGCGTCCGGCAGCCCGGTCACCCGGTGGCCCGCGACCCCGTCGACGAGCGCCAGGCCGGCGCCCAGGGCCAGCAGCGCCGGGCGCCCGCGCCCCGCGTCGCGGACGGCGCCGGCGCCGGCCCAGAGGACCAGCGCGCCCCCCAGCCGCAGGCCCACCGCCCGCCCGAAGCTCGACGCGAGCAGGTCCGGAGCCAGCACCCCGAGGCTGACCGCCTGTCCGGCGATCGCCACCGGCTCGGCCAGCGCCAGCAGCGCCACCCCGGCTGTAGTCAGCCGGTCCAGGCGCCGGTCCTGGGCGGCGCCGGGCGCGGGCAGGACCAGGACCCGGTAGGCGATCGTCCCGAACCCGAGCGCCAGGCCCAGGAGGTGCAGCCAGCCGCCCAGGCCCTGCAGCAGCAGGCCCGCCGGCGAGACCGCGCCCACGTCGGAGCCGAGGTCGGCACCGGCCGGCGGCCGGCTCTCGCGGCCGACGCTGAAGGTGAACTGGCCCCGCGCGGGGTGGGTGTCCGCGGAGATCACCTCCCACAGGACCAGGTAGGTGCCCTGGCCGGAGAAGCGAAACCGGGCGCGGAGGCTGGCCCCGGAGGCAATGGCGGTGCCGGAAGTGACGATGCGGCCGGACGGGGCCAGCACGGTGATGCCGGGGCCGGCCGGCGTCACCGCTTCGGAGAAGCGCAGGGTGACGGCCGTCGGCGGGGTCGCCACCAGGACGCCTGGCGAGGGATCGGCGAAGACGATCGAGGCATGGGCGAGGGCCGTCGCCGGGACCAGCGCGAGCACGACGGCCGCGGCCGGGGCCAGCGCGCGGACAGCCCGGGGCAGGCGGGTCGGGGGGCTCAGGCGGCCTGGAGCGCCGGCTGGCGGCGCGCCGGGCGGCGGATGCGGATCACCATGCCCCCGGCCACCAGGCACAGCAGCCCGGCGGAGATGAACGCGATCTGGTAGTCGCCGAGCCAGGTCCGGACACCCCCTGCCGCGGCGGCGGCGAACGCCGCTCCGAGCTGGTGCGACGCGAAGATCCATCCGAACACGATGCCCGCGTTGGCCCTGCCCAGCACGCCCGCCGAGAGCGAGATCGTGGGCGGCACGGTGGCCACCCAGTCCAGGCCGTAGAAGACGATGAACAGCAGCAGCGCCAGGTACGAGCTGCTGAGCGCGAACGGGAGGAACAGCAGCGAGAGGCCGCGAAGCGAGTAGTACCAGAAGAGCAGCCAGCGAGGGTCCAGCCGGTCCGTGAGCCAGCCCGAGACGGTCGTGCCGACCACGTCGAACAGGCCGACCAGGGCCAGCATGCTGGCGGCGGTGACCTCGGGGATGCCGTGGTCGACGGAGGCCGGGATCAGGTGCGTCCCGATCAGGCCGTTCGTGGTCGCGCCGCAGATGAAGAAGCTGGAGCACAGCAGCCAGAAGTCCGTCGACCGCACGCTGCTGACGAGGCCGCGCACGGCCGCGGCCATCGGGTTGCCGGCGGCTAGCGCGACCGGCTCGACCCCGGCGGCGCCGTACGGTCGGAGGCCGATCTGGCCGGGGCTGTCCCGCATCAGCAGCGCGACGACCGGGACCGCCGCCAGCACAGCGACCGCGACCGC
>Ga0126378_10003501_pt1 | contig 11884 bp, 11 predicted proteins | sample PanSoiMetPlot_23_FD_92587 | JGI IMG/M metagenome (GOLD analysis project Ga0126378, IMG submission 92587) | Tropical forest soil microbial communities from Panama - MetaG Plot_23 | ecosystem: Environmental > Terrestrial > Soil > Tropical forest > Bulk soil | place: Panama | collected 2016-02-17
GGAGGGCGTATCTTCACCGGCGACAGCCACGTGGCGCAGGGCGACGGCGAAGTCAACCTCACGGCTATCGAGTCGGCCATGCGCGAGCTCGAGGTACAGGTGGTGCTCCACCCGGGAGCGCTGGCGGCCGTTGCTGAAGCAGACCGCTGGCCGATGGCCGAGACCGAGACGCACTGGATCGCGGTGGCGACTGCTCAGCCAGTGCCCGACCAGCAGACCGCCTTCCGCAACGCGTTCATCAGGGCGCTGCACAACGTCATCAACTTCCTGCACACGAAGGCCGGGCTGACCCGGGACGATGCGTACGCGCTTTCCTCCATAGCGGTTTCCTTCCGCATCACTCAGGTCGTGGACATCACCATCGGCGTCCACGGGATGATCCCCAAGTCGTTGTTCGACGAGGATCTGCGCGAGACCATCCACGTCGTGTAGCAGGCGAAGCGGGCTGGGCGGGCATGCGCCCGCCCAGCGCCCCGACGTGCCGGCCCCGGCATCCAGCTCACCGCACCCTGAGCGTGCGAAGGCGAGTAGCTCTGGCTGCGGCGATCGTTGATTACGCGCCCGGCACCACCAGGCCGCTCTCGTACGCCGCGACGACTAGCTGCGCCCGATCACGCGCATAGAGCTTCGACATCACCCGGCTCACGTGCGTCTTGACCGTGGCCGGGCTCACGAAGAGGTCGGCTGCGATCTCGTCGTTGCTCTTGCCCACGCCCACCATCGCCAGCACCTCGCGTTCGCGCTCGGTGAGGCTGTCGAGGTCCTTTCCGGAGACCCGGCGTAGGGCGGGCCGACCCGCGAACTCTGCGATCAGCCGGCGCGTGACTGACGGTGACAGGAGTGCATCGCCGGAGGCGACGGTCCGAATTGCATGCAGCAAGTCCACCGGCTCGATGTCCTTGAGCACGAACCCGCTGGCGCCCGCCCGAAGTGACTCGAAGACGTACTCATCGGCCTCGTAGGTCGTCAGGATCAGCACGTGCACGCCGGCCAGGCCGGCGTCGGCGGCTATCCGGCGAGTCGCCTCGATTCCGTCCAGGACTGGCATCCGGATGTCCATCAGCACCACGTCCGGCTGCGTCTCGCGCGCGACCGCCACGGCCTCCTCGCCGTTTGTGGCTTCGCCCACAACCTCGACGTCCGGAGCGCTGTCGATCAGCACCTTGAAGCCTGCGCGCACGAGCGCCTGATCATCCGTGAGCACGACCCGGATCATTCGGTCTCCAGCGGCAGCGTAGCGTGCAGGGCGAACCCGCCCTCGGGCCGCCGCCCGGCATCCAGCGAACCGCCGGCGGCGCGGATCCGTTCGCGCATGCCGGCGAGGCCGTGCCCGGCGCCCTGCCTGCCGTCGGCGGCGACGGCGACGGGGGTCCGGCCGTCGTTCTCGACGTCGATGATCAGCGCGTCAGGCGCGCGCCGCACCGCCACCTTCGCTAAGGCTCCGGGCGCATGACGGACGACGTTCGTGAGCCCCTCCTGTATGACGCGGTAGGCCGCGAGGTCGATCGAAGTCGGAAGCGACGCCTTCCCGGTGTCGATGTGGAGTGTGACCTCGACGCCGGCGCGCCGGACGTTCTCCACAAGGGAGGGCACCTCGTCGAGGCCGGCAGCTGGCGACCGTGACTCGGGCTCATCCGACTGCCGCAGCAAGCCGAGGATGCCGCGCAGATCGCGCAGCGCGTCGCGGCTGGCAGTCTTGATGGCGAGCAGCGCAGTGCGGGCCTCATCCGGTCTCTCGTCCATGACGTGAACGGCGACGCCGGCCTGGACGTTGATCATCGCAATGCTGTGTGACACCACGTCATGCAGCTCGCGGGCGATGCGAAGTCGCTCCTCGGCAATGCGGCGCAGGGCCTCCTCCTCACGGGCATGTTCGGTTTGCCGGTTGATGCGAGCCTGCCACTCCGCCGCCGCCTGACCCGCGAGCTGCCCGCCGACGACGACGACCGACATCCACAGCGCCGAACTGGTGTCGACCGGGCGGCCCAGCCGCGACGCGGCCGCGAAAAGCGCAACGGTCAGCAGCATGAAGGCGGCCGCTCGCACGCGTGCGCCGGCCGTACCGGCGCGGTAGCCGGTTACGAGAAGGCCGATGAAGAACGAGCTGTCGGTGTGATAGCCGAGGGCGTAGTAGGCCGCCGTGCACAGGAGTGATGCCGACAGCGACTGAACGGGCCACCGCTGCGTGAACGCGACCGCGCCGGCGGCGATCACGAGCAGCACCACGGCGAGGGCATCGATGGGCCGGCCACGGTTGGGCGGTGCAAAAACAGTCCCTGCGACCGTGATGAACTCGACCACCGCGGCGATCGCCACGGGCCGCACCCAGGGCGAGACCGGCCTGGCAGATGGGGAGCCCACGGCAGCGATCGTACCGCCCGCACCTCGGGGTGTCGTCCGCCCCAGGTTGTATCGACGTACGACCGGCGGAGTACGTGCAGAGCCGCCGGCTGAGTGATGGCCGGTTGGTGGCCGCCTGGCGTGGCCGGTCAGCGCCTAGGAGCGTGGAGTCTTCAGCGAAAGAGCGGCGGCCAGCGTCCGCCATTCATCCAGGGGCAGATCCGATGTGCGTGGGGTGACGACCTGGAGGCATACGTGGTCCGCACCCGCCTCGTGGTGCTGCGCGATGCGCTCCCGGATCGCGTCAGTTGATCCCCATGCCATGACTTCGTCTACAAGGCGGTCGCTGCCGCCGCCCGCCAGGTCGTCGGGCGTGAAGCCAAGCTTGAGCCAGTTGTTCGTGTAGTTCGGGGCCCGCAGATAGAAGGTGAGGTGCTGCCGGGCGGTGGACCGGGCCTGGGAGCGATCCGTCTCGAGCACGACGGCCAGCTCGGGAGCGAGCAGCGGTCCTGAACCCAGCACTTCACGGGCGCGCCGGGTGTGCTCTACGGTCCCCAGGTACGGGTGAGCTCCGGCGCTGCGGTCGCGGGCCAGCTCCAGCATCCGCGGGCCCAGGGCGGCGAGGATCCGCTCCCCGACGGGGACAGGGGTGGGCGCCGCGTCGAGCCTGTCGAGGTATTCGCGCATCCTCGTGAGGGGCCGAGAGTATCTACCAGGCTCTTCACGATCGACGAGGTGCGCGTGGCTTACGCCGAGACCGAGAAGGAACCGGCCTGGGTGGGCTTTTGTGAGGGCGTGATGGGCGGCTGCAGCGTCCGCCGCCGTGTGCGTCCAAATGCTCGCGATCCCAGGGGCAACGACGACCCGGCGGGTGGCGTCAAGCAGTTCCCGTGCACGCTCGAAGATGCTGGGGGCGTTGGGGAACCATAGCGCGCCGTAGCCGAGATCCTCGAGTTCGGCGGCGGCCTCCATCACGGTGGCGCGCTCGCCCCAGAGGTGCCTGCTCCAGATACCGATCCGGCCAAGTTCCATGTTTCAAGACTCCATTGCGCAGGTGGTCGCGGTGACTCGGTCAACGCTAGCGGAGAGGGCACCCAAGCATGAGAGAGACCAAGCGTCCAAGATGGTGCGTTGGTAGATCAATGGAGAACCGCAAACCAAGGACGGAGGCATGCCGATGATTCACGCACTGCTCGTGCTGGCCGTGATCGTCTTCCTGATCTGGCTCCTCGCGCACGCGGCCGGAGCCCTGCTCAATCTGCTGTGGATCGTCATCGTCGTCGCACTTGTCGTCTGGGGTGCACGGATGCTGCTACGGGGTCGCGCTTAGGGGAGGGAACGCTCGCACTCGCGGTGATCTCGACCAGCTGGCCCGGACAGCCCAGGCACGACACCCCCAACAGAGTCGAGGCGTGGGGGCCGTCGGAGAGTGGGGAGGCCGGCACGGAGCACCAGGCCGCTTCTCTGGTGATACTGGCGTAGAACGGCGCCACCATGACGGAAGAGCGGAACGCTAACTGACTCGGAGCGGTCCCTGCTCGATGGCCCGCCGTGTAGCGTCCGGGTCACCTGGCGGCATCCAGTCGTTCCACCAGGTTGCGCCCGCCTCAGCCAGGGCACGCATGTGCTCCGGGTCACGCTTCCCACCGACCTTGACGTCGTACCCATCCGCGCCGCCCCGTTCGCGCTCGACGAGCGTCCGGATTGCGCGCACGTCGTTGGCTGACATGACGTGGTGAGCGCAGGACCCATCCCAACGCGCGAGCCGGCGCCGCACCCCGGCGGCTCGCCAGTCACCGCCGACCCAGATCGGGATCCGGGGCTTCTGGATCGGCGGCGGCGACAGCTGCAGCCCCTCAACGCGATAGTGCTTGCCGCAATGCGAGAATGGTTTGCCGCTCCACAGCCCGGCGATGATCTCCAGGCCTTCGTCCAGCAGCTCGGCTCGCGTGGTGGCGGCGGTGGGCTCACCGGTCCTCGCAAAGCCGGGGTCTGAGACGTCGCCGGCGCCTACCCCGAGCACGAACCGGCCTCCGGACAGATGGTCCAGGGTGAGCGCCTCGCTGGCAAGCTTCCATGGACGCCGTCGCGGCACGGGCGTGACCGTGGTGCCGAGGCGGATCCGTCTGGTAGCCATCGCCATCGCGGCCAGGACTATCCACGGATCGTACGTCGGGGTGCCGACCTGACCCTGATAGACCACGTAGTCCTCCAGGAACATGCCGTCCCAGCCTGCGGCCTCGGCAAGCGCCGCAAGCTTTGCCATCGTGCGTGGGTCGCGTCCCGCTCCTGCGGCGCCGAGTGAAACGCCGTAGCGCATTGCCGACACTATTGTTCAGTGGCCAAACGTTGGGAGCTCGCTCTCTCAAGCGATGTGGTGTACAGACTGATATATCGCTCGCTTACCTGATCGATGCCACAGAACCTCCTCAGCACTGCGGCATTCTCCTCGACCCATTGTTTCTCAAGATCGTGATCGTTCAGCACAGAAACGGTCGCGTTGAGTGCTCGCTCCAGAATGTCCTCCCTGAGCACATGCAGCCCACCGAACGCCTCTAACCGTCCCAGCTCCGCGGGCTCCCCGAGTGAGATGTAGTGGGGGACGTGGTCCCGGACGAATCTCTTGAAGACCGGGTACTCCAGGACTGCCAGGGGCCGCCTCGCCCAGACCGCTTCAATGGCCTGATTGCCGAATCCCTCGTGTTCAGGTGGGTAACACACGAGATCGACCGTTTGATAAGTGCTGTAGAAGGGGTAGTGCTCGGTGTCGCCCGGGCTGTACCGCCTGTCCGGTACAACAACGTGTCCACCGTATGCCAGGTAGATATGCAGGTGCCGGGCGTAGGCCTGGAGCCTCTCGAAATAGTCCCTGTTCTCGTCGAGGTCTTCGCCCTGCGGCAAGAGCAGAACGATCTTGCTGCTGCTTGTGAATTGCCGTCTCCTGCCTCCGGCCCCATCGGGCGCACCTTCCAGCAGAGTCTTCTTCTTCTGCAGCCCAGCCGTGAACTGGATCGCCAGCTCAATCGCCTTGTTTATGGCCACGCGGGCCGGCATCGCCACAACCAGGTCTCGGGTCGTAACCGGAGCCTCCTCCCCGGCAAGAATTTCGAGCTTGCGGCGGAAGACCTCCTCGTCGATCACGATGACCTCACGGTCGAAGTCGAACCCGTCAGGGATCACGACGGGGCTGATTCCCTTTCTCGCTTCCAATGCCTCAGCGCCGATCGGATTGATCACCACGTGTGTGGCGTTGGGCAGGTCTGGACACGTGATCCTGGCTATCAACTCCGCGACATCGCGGAGGCTGGTGTTGAATGTCCTGGCGTTGGGGCCTTCCCAGTAGAAATCATGATGCTGCATGATGAAAGCGACATCAGATCTATCCCTCGCCAGCTCGTAGAAAGCCAACGTCGCCGGCAAGTTGTACGGGAGGGACATGATGTTCCGAATGTGGAGCAGCCGAATGTTGTTGGCGTCGATGTACGGTTCAACCCTCTCTCGTATTCGCCGAGCCAGGGCAACGACTTGAGCCAGGAGCGCTGCGCTACTTGCCTGGTCGTCCTCGCCGCGGTCGAGCGGGCCGGCCTGGAAGAGGCCACGTCGTAGGGCCAGGGCATCGTGAGACTGATAAGACAGTTCATCAAGCCGCAGGCCCGTCGCGCCATCGGGCAGATCGGAAGCGCATGAATGGACGTGCCACCCGCGTTCCCTGAGTGCTCTGGTCAGCTCCTGTGATTGCAGAGAGACGCCATCGGTGCCGAACAGCTTGAAGTGAACCTCCATCGTTGCGGTGGGCATGGGGTGAATCTCCCGTTGAACTGCCATTGTCGTTAGCCCTCGGTGAAGGTGAACCACCGGCGGCGGTTCCCGCCGGTGTGGTGGGGAAGGCCCGCCGAAAGACGTACCGTCCGTGGCAACCGTATCGCAAGCATCTTCTCGCGTCGTCCCGCAAGTCGGGGCTGGCGGCCGCTGATCAATGCCGGGCGGTCCACTGGTCGGACGGGTGATGACGGAGCTCAATGTCGATTCGGGCGACGCCTGTTCGACTACAGGGTGCTCGTGAGATTTCCCAGTGAACGAATGGAGGTCTGCGGATGAGGTATCTGTGCCTGCTGTACGTGGCAGAGGAGACCGCCCCCGCTCCGGGTACGCCCGAGTTCGATGAGGTGAGAGGGGCCAACGTGGCGGCGACCGGGGCGATGGCCAAAGCGGGTGTGCTGGTCGACAGCGCCCCCTTGCACCCGGTGAGATCGGCAACGACCCTTCGGGTCCGCGAAGGCGAGACACTGCTCACCGACGGACCGTTCGCAGAGCTCAAAGAGCAGCTCGGCGGCTATTACATCCTGGAGTGCGCCGAGCTCGACGAGGCGCTGCGCTGGGCCGCAACCATTCCCGCGGCCCGGTCCGGGTCGGTTGAGGTGCGCCCTGTGATGAAGGTGGAGGTTCGGAGCTGAGCGACGATCTGGATTCGGTGTTCCGCGCTCATTGGTGGCCGGCCGTGGCCACTGTGACCAGACTCGTCGGCGACCTCGAGGTGGCCGAGGATGCGGTTCAGGAGGCATGTGCGGCAGCGATCGTCCAGTGGCGCACCGGCGGGGTTCCCTCGAACCCGGGGGCGTGGCTGGTCGGCGCCGCTCGGCACAAGGCGCTGGATTGGCAGCGGCGCGAGGTGAAGCGCCTGCAGAAGGAGGAGGCGGCAGTACGTGAGCATCAAGCGCCGCACCAGGCCTCTCGGGCGGGGCCTATAGCCGACGACCAGCTGGCGCTGATCTTCCTGTGTTGCCATCCCGCGCTGGACGCCAGGGTACAGGTCGCGCTTACGCTTCGATCCGTGTGCGGGCTGACGACGGCGGCAATAGCCGGGGCGTTTTTAACCCCCGAAGCGACCATGGCACAGCGACTGGTCAGGGCAAAGCGCAAGATCCGCGAGGCCGGCATCCCGTTTCGAGTCCCGCCGCAAGATGCACTTGCCGATCGCCTCTCCGCCGTTCTGCGGGTTGTCTACGTGATGTTCACCGAGGGACACCGAGCTTCGGCGAGCGAGGAGCTCATGCGCCCCGAACTGTGCGAGGAGGCAATCCGCCTCGCCCGGATCCTGGGCGATCTGCTGCCGACGGAACCGGAGGTGACCGGCCTTCTGGCGCTGCTGCTTCTTGTCGACGCGCGCAGGCCCGGCCGGATCGATGCCGCTGGAGGGCTGGTGCTCCTGGAAGAGCAGGATCGCAGCCGCTGGGACCGCGCCAAGATAGTCGAAGGCGCGGCCCTGGTCGAGCACGCGCTGCGTGCGCGACGACCTGGGCCGTACCAGATTCAAGCGGCCATCGCGGCCTGTCATTCGACTGCTCCGAACGCCGCCGCGACCGACTGGGCCGAGATCGCAGCCCTTTATGGTGAGCTCGCGCGCCATGAGCCGACACCGGTGGTCGAGGCCAACCGAGCTGTGGCCGTGGCTATGGTGCAGGGTCCCGCCGCCGGCCTGGTCATTCTCGACGCGATGGCCGGCGATCCGCGCCTCGTCCGCTGGCCGCCTCTGCACCTTGGCCGCGCCGACCTCCTGTCTCGACTCGGTCGGTACCGTGAGGCGGTCGAAGCATATCGGGCCGCGCTGGCCATGGAGCCCCCGGCTGCCGAACGGGCCTTCATCAGCGGCCGGATTCGGCAGCTGGTGGCGACCGAGTCCAGGCGCGATCCTCCGACGTCGGGGTAACGGCGCCGGCCCAGCAGGCGTTCCCATGCCATGAGGTGGCTGAAGCGGTTCGGCGTCGGGTTGGGGTTCGGGGCACTGCTCTATGGGAGCGTCCTGGTGTTCATGGTCTTCGACCGTAGTTCCCACTCCGCCAGCGATACGCTCCGACCCTTCGTGATCACGATGGCACCGGTATGGGCCGTGGCCGTGGCCGGCGCGACACTTCTGTTCCGCCGCGACCGGGCTTAAGAGGCTGTTGAGCGGCAGTTGTCGGTGCATCCGCCGGCGGTGGCACGTTTGACCCGTCGCCAATAGGTGCCGTCGCCGGCGGATGGCCCTATTGATCTCTCGGCGGCGTCCCGCTGAGGCCATACGCGGTGAGATGGTTGCTCTCGTCGGAGCAGTACACGCGACCACCCACGGCGAGCGGAGACTCCCAGTGCACGTGGCCGATGGTGCCGCCGGCCGCGTCGGCACCGCTGCTCCAGAGCTGACGGCCTGCGCGCGGGTCCACCGCCAGGAGGTTCTCATTGGTCGCGGCGAACAGAACGCCTCCGGACACCATGGGTGAGGTAGCCTGAACGCCCAGGTACCAGGCTGGTTGCAGTTTCGTGTTGCCTTGTGGAGAGGTGATCACTCGAAACGCGTCCATGTGACACAGGGTCGCCACGAAGACCCACAATCCGCCCGCGGGATCCTGCCAGGCGACCGGCTGCGCCAGCGTCGGGCACTGGTCGGGCAGCGAGACCGTCTGCAGTTCCCCTCCCACATGGGCGGGGCCGCCTCGCCCACTGAGGTCCTGCCGGTTCAGTAGGCGCAGCAGCCCTTCCTTGCCGGCCTGCACCGCGAGATAAGGGGTCCGGCTGTCCGGAAGCATGGGCAAGAGGGTCGGGGCGGTGCTGCCCAGGTCACGGTTCTGAAAGGCCTCCTCCACGAAGTTCTCGGGCGTGTAGGAATCGAGAACCTTAGCCCCGTCCGGCGTCATCTCGATGACCGTATCCCCCCAGCTCTGGCCTTTGCGATTGGCGGTGAACTCGCCATCACTGACGGTGAAGAAGATGTTCCCAGTAGCCGGATCTTGCTGGACACCCGGTCTGGCCCAGACGCCGCCGCCGTTGGCCTTGCACTCGTTGAGCGCCAGCAGATGCGTGTGATCGTTGCAGAGGCTGTTGAAGACGTGTGTCGCACCTGTGTTCACGTCGATCGTCACGACGTGTCCCTGGTAAGGAGGCGCATCCCCGGAGAAGCTCGCGGTGGTCACGTAGAGGTAGCCGTTGATCAGGTTCAGCGCGGACGATACCTTCTCACTCACCGGCATCCTTGTAACCGTCACCGGCCACCCGCCTCCGAGGATCTCCTGCCCTGTGGTGGCCTTGAACCGATGCACACTCCCGTCGAGTCCGTAGCTGTAGACGAGTTCCTGCTCGAGATCAATTGCCGGCGATGCCTTCGTGTATTTGGGGTTGTGATTCTTGGGCGTCACCGCCCAGAACGTTGCGCCGGTCGCGGCGTCGAGCGCCACCAGCGTCCCCTTATCAGTGGTCATGTAGAGGACGTCATGGCGCTTTTTGTCAGGCATCAGCAAGTTGCCAGCGAGGACGGGTCGCTCGTCTGCCAGGTCTGGGAGCTCAACGCTCCACACGCGGCGCAGGCGACGTACGGAAGAGGTGTTGATGACCGTCTCGCCCAGGTTGACGCTCACGTGCTCAGGGTTGCCCCCGAACGTCGGCCATGAAATGTCGGCCGGTGGGTCGGGGGCGCGGGCCGGACGGGGGTCAGCTCCTCGGCCGCAAGCCGCAGCCAGAAGTGCAGCAAGGAGCAGTAGGCGGGCCAGTCTGGGCTGCGGGTGGCGATGGGGGATGAGACGGCGGGCCACTGTGAACCTTGTCAATCACGCTATGCGCCAACGGTGCTCTCATCTGCTGCTCTGTTTCGGGGCTGCTGGAGTTACGAATGCAAGAGAGGCATCAACCGAGGGCCAGGAATCGCATCGACGTCAGCTGGCTGTTGACGCGGATCAGCGCGTGGGCTGCCGGCTGGCGGTCAGGCGCAGCACCACTGCCCAGCGGTCGCCCCGAATCACGTTCTCGACCATCTCGATCCGCCGCCCGGTCGAGTCGCTGGTCAGCCGCGCGACGCGGAACGCCGGGCTGTCGGTCTCGACTTCGAGCAGCTCAGCCTCCTCCGGGGTTACCTTGCCGACACGGTAAACGTCGCTGGCGTTTGCCGGCTTGACGCCGTAGTCCCGCTGGAAGATCTCATACAGGGACGCCGTCGTGAAGTCGTAAGTCTCCAGCCCGGGGAACAGCAGCCCCGGGACGTACGCCGTCTGGATGGCCACAGGCCGCTCGTCTGCCAGCCGGACCCGGCGAAGTACGTGGACCAGGGCGCCGGCAGCCAGACCGAGCTTGGTGGCCACATGGCCTGGCGCCCGTTCCATGCTCAGCGAGAGCAGCCTGGCAGTGGAGCGCCAGCCGCGCAGCTCCAGGTCCTGAGTGAATGACGTCAACTGCGGCGGGCCCTGCAGGATGGCATGGTCGCTGGAGACGAAGGTGCCCTTGCCCTGGAGCCTGATCAGCAGCCCCTCCGCGACCAGGGTTGCGACAGCTCGCCTCATCGTGACGGTGCTGACCCCGAACTCCTCGCAGAGCTCGCTCTCCGACGGAAGCCGATCGCCTTCCTTCCACTCGCTCTGGGCGAGCCTGGTGCGAAGCGCCTCGGCCGATTGCTGGTACAGCGGGCTCGAGGTCATGCTACTCTGTATGAGGATATCAGGTCTGCCGCGTCAAGCGTTACGACGGGAGAGGATTGAGCACCGTAGCGGTACCTGCTGAAGGGTCGGCCCGGGCCCTACCCGGGAGAGGGGTGGCAAGCGCGGCGAGCCGCCTCTTGCGGATGTACTCCGTCAGGCGGGTCCTGAAGGCGCTGCTGACCATTTATCTGGTCGCGACCTTCACCTTCTTCCTGATCCGGCTTCTACCGGGCAACCCGGTCGACGTCTACATCAACACCTTGATCGGCCAGTACGGCATGTCCTACCAGGACGCCGCCAACCAGGCTGCCGGCCTCTTTGCCTTCAACCCCAACCAGCCCTTGTTTATCCAGTACCTGGACTACCTCCGGGGTCTGGCCCACGGCGACTTCGGGAAATCGCTGCTATCGCGGGGGACGCCGGTGACGGCGATGATCAAGACCTACCTGCCGTGGACCCTCTTCAGCGCAGGAACGGCGCTGCTGATCAGCTTCAGCCTGGGCGTGGGTCTGGGCATGGTGATGGCTTACAAACGCGAGGGGCCATTGGACCACATCCTCTCCGCGCTGGGCTCGATCCTCAAATCCGTGCCGAACTACCTGATGGCGATCATGATCGTCGTCTTCCTCGGTGTTCAGCTCGAATTGCTGCCTGTGACGGACATGCGGGGCACGCTGTCGCCGGGCACCACACCCGAGTTCAGCCTCGGCTTTCTCATGGACGCTCTCTTCCACGCCGCGCTCCCGATCGCCACCTACGTGCTAAGCACGATCGGGGCCTGGATGCTGATCATGAAATCGTCAACCCTGGCGACCCTCGAGGAGGACTACGTGACGGTCGCGCGCGCACGAGGCCTGAGCGACGGCCGTATCCAGAGCGCCTACGTCGGACGCAACGCGGTGCTGCCTCTCTTCTCACAGCTCGCGATCGCCGCCGGCTTCGTGGTCGGCGGCTCGGTCCTGATCGAGCCGATATTCCAGTATCAGGGCGTCGGATACGTGCTCCTGCAGTCGGTTCTCCAGCGTGACTACCCCGTCATGCAGGGCATCTTCGTGGTCATCACCTCTGCCGTTGTCGTGTCCAACCTGCTGGCCGACCTGCTCTAC
>Ga0126378_10003503_pt1 | contig 11883 bp, 7 predicted proteins | sample PanSoiMetPlot_23_FD_92587 | JGI IMG/M metagenome (GOLD analysis project Ga0126378, IMG submission 92587) | Tropical forest soil microbial communities from Panama - MetaG Plot_23 | ecosystem: Environmental > Terrestrial > Soil > Tropical forest > Bulk soil | place: Panama | collected 2016-02-17
GATCGCGCCGCCGTTCACGTTCAGCTTCGCGATGTCGATGTTCAGGTCCCGGTAGGAAGGGATGACCTGGGCGGCGAACGCCTCGTTGATCTCCACCAGGTCGATGTCTTCGATGGTCATTCCGGCCCTGGCCAGCGCTTGCCGCGAGGCCTCGACCGGGCCGAGCCCCATGATCTCAGGCGACAGGGCCGTCACCCTGGTCGACACGATCCTGGCCAGCGGCGTGATCCCCAGCTCCGCTGCCTTCCGGTCGCTCATGACGACGACCGCCGCTGCACCATCGTTGAGGGGGCAGCAGTTGCCCGCCGTCACCGTGCCGTCGGGCCGGAATACCGGCTGCAGCGCGGCCACCTTCTCGAGCGACGTGCCAGGCCGCGGCCCGTCATCGGCAGCCACCACGGTCCCGTCCGGCAAAGTCGCAGGCGTGATATCCCGCTGCCAGAACCCGTCGGCGATGGCCTTCTCGGCGAGGTTCTGCGAACGGACGCCGAACTCGTCCTGTTCTGCCCTCGAGATCCCGCGCAGTTGTGCGACATTCTCCGCCGTCTGGCCCATGGCGATGTAGATGTCGGGAATCTGGCCGTCCTCGCGCGGATCGTGCCAGACGGGAGCGCCGCCTGCCGCGCGAACCTCGGCGCGCTGCTCAGCCTCGGCGAATACTGGGTTCTTGGTGTCCGGGGCACCGTCGCTGCTGCCCTTGCCGAATCTGCTCACGCACTCGACGCCGGCCGAGACGAACACGTCGCCCTCGCCTGACTTGATCGCGTGGTAAGCCATCCTGGTGCTCTGCAGAGACGACGAGCAGTACCTCGTGATCGTCGTGCCGGGTACCGCGTCGAGGCCGAGCATCACGGCCACGACCCTTGCCATGTTGTAGCCCTGCTCTCCGCCGGGAAGGCCGCAGCCCAGGATGAGATCCTCGATGTCGGCCGGGTCGAGCTGCGGCACCTTCGCCAGAACAACCTGCACCATCTGCAGCGTCAGGTCATCCGGGCGGATGGTGGTCATGCTCCCTTTGAAGGCCCGCCCGATCGGCGAGCGCGCGGTCGCGACAATAACTGCCTCTGGCATGACTGGCTCCATGGCGGCGCTGATCTCTTACCGCACAGTAGCTTAAGGTCGAGCTTGAGGTCGCCGCGACGTCAGCCTCCGGCAGCCCGCCTGATGATCAGATCGGGTCGCAGGCAGATATGCCACGCCTGGCCCTCGTCGATGACGTTGACCTCCCCCGCTCGCTGCCGGTCGAGCAGCAGTCCACGCAGGATCCGGTGCGCGTGGAAGCGGCGGTACCACCTGATCTCGATGTCGGCCGCAAAGCCGACGCAGTGCGCGCTCGGCAGCGGCGCGATGTACCCGAGCGACTTCAGGTGCAGCTGGTGATCGACGCTCCGGGCCACGCTTGTCACCCACAGCGGCGGCGTTCCCTCCGGAGCCGACGCGGCGAACTCGCTGGCCATGCTGTTGAGCCAGACCACGGCCTCGGGCTGCGCGCGCGGCATCCACAGTCCCGCCGTCCGCGGCGAACGTCCCGGCAGCGCCCGGCGTTCGGCCGAACGAGCGGCTCGTTTCACCAGCGTCACGGCCTGGCGGCGGTACCTGAACCTGAGCCGGCCCGCCTGCTCCAGATCGTCGAGATCGACGAGATCGGGAGCGTCGCGGACATCCTCATCATGCTGGTAGCCGGGCGTGCGACCCCACCACACAGCATCGATCTGAGCGAGCAGGGAGATCCTGACCAGTGATGTGATCGTGCTTGTCGCATTCTGCGGGCTTGGTTCATAGTTCCTGACATCGAACAGCAGCCTGGCGGCTGTCGCGTCCCATCCGTCGGGCGTCTCCTGCAGGACGGTCGCGAATGCCTGTTCCTCGGCCAGCCGTCTGCCCAGGATGTGTTCTACGGATTTGGTATCGGTCGATGGGAAGCGGCCAATTTCCGCGACCAGGTCACTGACCGCTGCGCGGAACGGGCTCAGTGAAGGCAGGCAAGGTGAGAAATGCTCGATCGGCGGGCGGCTCGCAAGCCTGTCCGGATCAGCCAGCAGCAATGTCACGAGTCCCCCTCGGCTCAGACGCCGTCGTGATGCTCAGCGACAGAGTGTAACAACGCCATTGCTTGCCGTAGTGGCCTTTAGACCTTCGTCCCTTGTCTTCCGTTACGGCCGATGCGCACCAATCCCGCAGCCGTCGCGAGGGTCCGGAGAGATACAGGCGTTGCCCGGTGCTAAGACCAACCGGATCAGCCCGGTCTTCGCCGGTTAGGCTTGAACCGGTCTGTCACCGCGTAGCCTCATGCTCCGGCACCCGTCATGAGTGCCGCAGAATGCAGCGTCGCGCCGGCGGTTCATTAGCCGGGCAATCGAGGGTGGTTCAGCCATGCAGGTGCACGAGTCGCTGATCGAAATCATCGGGAACACACCGCTGGTCAGGCTCCGCAAGGTAACTCGCCATCTGGCCATCGGCCGCAGCAAAGGCGAGCCGCCCTCCGTCCTGGCCAAGGTCGAGTACGTCAACCCAGGAGGCTCGGTCAAGGACCGCATCGCGTTGCGGATGGTCGAGGCCGCCGAGGCCTCGGGAGCACTCCGCCCTGGTGGCACGATCGTGGAGCCCACGTCAGGGAACACCGGCGTGGGGCTGGCCATCGTCGCCGCGGAGAAGGGGTACCGGTGCGTGTTCGTCTGCCCGGACAAGGTGGCGCAGGACAAGATCAGCGTGCTGCGCGCATACGGCGCCGAGGTGGTCGTGTGCCCGACGACCGTCTCGCCTGATTCGCCTGACTCGTACTACAGCGTCTCGGACCGGCTGGCCAGCGAGATCCCCGGCGGCTGGAAGCCTAATCAGTACGTCAACCAGGCCAACCCGGAGTCGCACTACCTCACCACAGGCCCGGAGATATGGGAGCAGACCGACGGCAAGGTCACGCACTTCGTGGCCGGAATCGGCACAGGCGGGACCATCTCGGGAACCGGCAGGTACCTGAAAGAGGCGTCCGGCGGCCGGGTCAAGGTCATCGGTGCCGACCCGGAGGGATCGGTCTACTCGGGCGGGACCGGGCGGCCGTATCTGGTCGAGGGCGTCGGCGAGGATTTCTGGCCCGAAACCTATGACAAGGGAATCTGCGACCAGATCATCGCGGTGAGCGATGCCGACTCGTTCCTGATGACCAGGCGCCTGGCGGCCGAGGAAGCGCTGCTCGTCGGCGGGTCGGGCGGAATGGCCGTTGTAGCGGCGCTCAAGGTCGCGGCTCAGGCCGATGCGGGCGATGTCATCGTCGTGCTGCTGCCCGACGGCGGGCGCGGCTATCTGTCGAAGGTGTTCAACGACGACTGGATGGCCGACTACGGCTTCCTGACATCGGAGACCGCCGAGCCACGGATCGCTGACGTGCTTGAGCGCAAGAGAGGTCAGTTGCCGCTGTTCGTGCACGCTCATCCCGGCGAGACGGTCAGGGCCGTGATCGAGACCCTGCGCGAGTACGACGTGTCGCAGCTTCCCGTGCTCAAGGAGGAGCCGCCGGTGATGGCAGCCGAGGTGGTCGGCTCTATTACCGAGCGGGACCTGCTCGACGCGCTCGTCAGCGGCCGGGCGGCCCCCGGCGAGCCGGTGTCCGTGCACATGTCGCCGCCGCTGCCGATGATCGGTTCGGGCGAGCCGATCAGCGCCGCTATCGCCGCGCTCGAGAAGGCGGGCGCGGCGGTGGTTCTTGTTGACGGAAAGCCGGCCGGAATGATCACAAGGCAGGATGTGCTCATGTACCTGGCTGGGTAGAGACCCGGTCATCGGATTCGGGAGGGATGGCGCGCATGACTGAGATCCAGCAGGGGGATGGTTTCGAGACCCTGGCCATTCATGCGGGGCAGGAACCAGATCCGCTGACTGGTTCCGTTGTGCCTCCTATCTACCAGACCTCGACCTACAAACAGGACGGGGTCGGCGGGCTCCGCGGCGGGAGGCGGTCCGGCGTGACCAGCGGACCTGGCCGCTGGATCGAGGGCTATGAGTACTCGCGCACCGCCAACCCGACCAGGGGCGCGCTCGAGGAATGCCTGGCCGCTCTCGAGGGCGGCCCGCGGGCGCTGGCGTTCGCATCCGGAATGGCCGCCGAAGACTGCCTTATCCGCGCGGTCTGCCAGCCGGGCGACCACGCGCTGATTCCGCACGACGCGTATGGCGGCACGTACCGGCTCTTCGACAAGGTGATGACCGGCTGGGGCGTGACCTACCACCCGGTCCCGATCTCCGATGGCAACATGGTGCGCGCCGCGGCGGCCGCCCATGGCGCCAAGCTGATCTGGGTCGAGACTCCGACCAACCCGCTGCTGTCGATCGCGGACATAGCCGCGCTGGCGCAGATCGCGCACTCGGCCGGGGCGTTGCTGGCGGTTGATAATACCTTCGCCTCGCCGTACCTGCAGCAGCCGCTGGCCCTCGGTGCAGACGCCGTGATCCATTCCACGACCAAGTACCTGGGCGGCCACTCGGACGTGGTGGGCGGGGCGCTCGTCGTGGCTGACGCTGCCCTTGCCGAACAGCTAGCTTTCCTGCAGAACGCGGTCGGTTCGGTCGCCGGGCCGTTCGACGCGTGGCTGACTCTGCGCGGGATCAAGACACTCGGCGTCCGGATGGACCGGCACTGCGACAACGGCGCGCAGGTCGCCCTGATGCTCGCCAACCACCCGCGCGTGGCGCAGGTCTACTACCCTGGCCTGCCCGATCATCCCGGCCATGACGTGGCAGTCAAGCAGATGCGCGGCTTCGGCGGCATGGTCTCGTTCCGCCACGCCGGGGGACAGCATGCCGCGGTCGAGATGTGCGGGCGGACCCGTTTGTTCACGCTGGGCGAGTCGCTCGGCGGAGTCGAGTCGCTGATCGAGCATCCGGCCAGCATGACCCACGCCTCAGCGGCAGGGTCGCCGCTGGAGGTGCCGCCTGACCTGATCAGGTTGTCGGTCGGAATCGAGAACTGCGACGACCTGATCGAGGACCTCCGCGCCGCCCTCGGCTAGGGCGAGAATCGGAACCAGGGCAGCGGCCTGACCGCGGACATTTATCAGAATTCGGGCGAGCCTCAGCGGCGTTCGCTGAGAGAAGCCCCAGCTCTGGAAATCGTCCATGATCATCGGCGGTCGGTCAGGCAGCTTCTTGTGGTGATGCCTTATCGGGCCGAGCCGTCCTCTTGTCCATTTAGACCATTAAGCAGTACTAATTCTCTATGCAGCGTAATCGTGGAATGTCCTACGCGGTGTTGTTGTCGCTCATCGCAGTGGCGATCCCGGTCGTCAGCGCCGCCTCGGCCAGCGCAGGCGTGGCCCGTGCTGCCGCGCCGAGTTCCACGCCGCCGCCTCCCACGATCACGTCGACCGGGAAACACGTCTACACCAGCGGCGTCGCGAAAAACTACGTCGGCACGCCCGGCGTGTTCACGTTGTCCGATCCGGGAAGCGCCGTGACCGGTTACTACTACAGCTTCATCAATGGCGAGCTTGGCACCTTCGTTCCGGCGGGTGCAGACGGCACCGTCAGCCTGGCGATCACGCCGTATAACGAGTCTGTATTCACCCTGTATGCGGCCGCTGTCAACGGGACGAGCTCGCCGAGCCCGCAAAGCAGCTTCGACATCGAGACGCTGACCAAAGGATCCAGCCACATCGCAACGCTGGCCTGGTGGAAGCTGAACGCCGGGCACGGAACCGTCGCGGGCGACGCCACAGGTGATCTGCACGCGGCGGTCTTGGGCAAGAACACGTCCCTGGGCTGCGAGACCGTCGCGGCGCCCGACGGGTACCGGTGCTGGCTGAAAATAACCGGGAAGGACCGCGAGGCGACGACCCGGCCTGCCATTTTCCCGGTGGTCGGCGACAACTTCAACTTCAGCGCATCAGCCTGGGTCAACCTGTCGAAGTGCGTCTTCTCTTCCTGTGTCGCGCTCTCCGTCGACGCGACCCAGACCGACGAGTTCGCGCTGAGCTACCAGAAGTCATGCACAGCGGGCGGCAAGACCGGCCCGTGCTGGCAGTTCTCGATGCCGAGCGCGGATTCGACTACCGCTGGTGTCTTTACCGCCGCGTCACCGCCCGGCTCGGCCAAGCTTGCGAAGTGGACGCACCTGACAGGAGTATTCGAGGCCACTCATGGGACGCTGACCCTGTATGTCAACGGAGTCCAGGCCGGCCAGGTCGGCGGAGTCAGCCCGTGGGCCGCGCCGGGACCTGGCGAGGTGCGGATCGGGAATCTGATCCCTGGCGGCTCGACCCATCAGTGGTGGGGAGGTCTCTCGAACGCCTGCGTCTTTTACGGGCCGCTTCAGCCTGCCGATGTGACGCTGCTGTTCAAGGGCGACGCGGCCCACCCGCACAACGGGTGCGCCGCGCTGTTCGCCAAGTATCCGTAGCCGAGCGCGGAGTCTGCACTCCTGCTGAACGCGCTCGCGCAAGCGGGTCTCAGCCCACCGTAACGCGGGCCGGCAATCAGCCACCGAGCGCGCTAATCGAGGCGCTTGATCGCGGGCGCGATGGTCAGGTCTGGGGTGAGGGCGTCGCGTGCGGCCAGTGTCTCGTGCCTGACCACATGCATCACGGCGTTGATCAGAGCCAGGTGGGTGAACCCCTGGGGGAAGTTGCCCAGGTGACGTCCCGAGTGTGGGTCAATCTGCTCGCCGTAGAGCAGCAGCGGGCTGGCGTAGGAGAGCACCTTCTCGCACAGGTCGCGCGCGCGCTGGAACTCGCCGATCTCGATCAGCGCCGAGACCATCCAGAACGAGCAGATCGTGAACGTGCCCTCAGGGCCGGGCAGCCCGTCCTCGGTCTCGTCGGTACTGTAGCGGCAGATCAGCCCGTCGATCGACAGCTCGTCGGCGATGGCCAGCACGGTGTCGCGGATTCGCTTGTCATCTGGCGGCAGGAACCTGACCAGCGGCATCAGCAGCAGCGAGGCGTCGAGCGCTGTCGTGTCGTAATGCTGGCAGAACACCCCGCGATCATCGAGAGCGTTGGCGCAGATGTCGGCGTGGATCTCATCGGCCCCCTCTTGCCAGCGCCGGGCGGTCTCCAGGTCCTCCCTGATCCTGGCCAGCCGTGCACCGCGGTCAAGCGCCACCCAGCACATCAGCTTCGATGAAGTGAAGTGCCTGGGCTCGCCGCGGATCTCCCAGATCCCGCAGTCGGTTTCGCGCCAGTGCTCGAGCGCCCGCTCGACCTGCTGGCGCGCCATCCGCCAGACCCGGTCATCGAGCCAGTCGCGCGACTTGGTGTGCAGGTACAGCGAATCGACCACGGCGCCATAGACATCGTTCTGCTGCTGACTGTATGCGGCGTTCCCGATCCTGATCGGCCGCGCGCCCTGGTAGCCGTGGAGATGATCGAGCACATGCTCGTCCAGGTCCTTGCCCCCGTCGATCCGGTAAACGATCTGCACATCGTCGTGATCCCGCTCGAGGATGTCAGCGATAAAGGCGAAATAATCGTTCGCTTCCCATTCGAATCCAAGGGTGAACAGACCCCAGAGGGCAAATGTGGCATCCCGGATCCAGCTGTAGCGGTAGTCCCAGTTCCGTTCGCCTTTCGGTGTCTCGGGAAGCGACGTCGTTGCCGCGGCGGCGATGGCACCGGTCGGGGCGTAGGCCAGCCCTTTCAGGGTCAGCGCGCTGCGGGTGAGGTGGGAACGCCACCGATGGTCGGGCATGTTGCCGCGGGCAAGCCAGTGCCGCCAGTGGTGCGCGGTCCACAGCAGCCGGTGGTTGGCTTCCTCGAAGTCCTCCGGCGGCGGGTGACCGGCCCACGACAGCGCGCAGAACCTGGTTTCGCCTTCCCGCAGCAGCGTGCGCGCCTGCGCACTCGGGCCCTCGATGCCGATCCTCATGTCCGAGGTGAGCGTGAGTTCTGCGTCGACGTCGGATGGCTGCACGAGGACTTGATGGAAGCCGCGCTCGGTGTAACTCCAGTGCTCCCGGTGACGGCCGTAGTCGAACACCGGGTGGCAGTCCATGACGAACTGGACCGCGCCGTTGGTGCAGCGGACGGTGCGCACCAGGGTGTGCTCGGCGTCGTAGTCGGTTGGCGGCCGCCGGTGCTGGCCACGTTCGGGCTGCTTATGCCTCCAGGGTCCCATCACCAGGCAGTCCCGGACGATGAGCCAGCCCTCGCCGCAGTCCCAGACCGTCTCGAGCACCATCGTGCCTGCCAGGTACCGGCGGTCGGCCGGAACTGACATGTCGTCCGGCCCGAACTTGAACCAGCCAGCATCCCGGTCAAGCATCGCGCCGAAGACGCTCGGGCCGTCCATCCTCGGCAGGCACATCCACTCGACCGACCCGCTGGGCGCTATCAGCGCCGTGACTTCGCAGTCCGATAGGAAGCCGTAGTCGGCGATCGGCGGATACGGTGAGAACTCGTCGAACTCCGCAAGGCCTGTCTGCGTCATCACCACCCCGCCCTTGTTGTACCGCCTGGGCACACTGTAGACCTCATGGTGCCTTGCTGATTATCGGTGTCTACCCCATCAGGGATATCCGACTCACTCCGGTCAGTGTTTGCCAGAGTGCGCGCGTCGGGCAAGCCGCCGCGGCCGCTCAGCGCCTCCTGGAGCGCGCGCGTCGGGCACCGCCGCGCGGCCGCTCAGCTATTCCAGACCATCAGCACGAGAACGACGAGCCAGATCAAGGAGACAACTCCGCCCATCATGGCGATTCGCCCGCGCTCGACGTTCGCGATTTGCGACGCGATGCTCGTCGCTCTCTCGGTTGCCTGGTGCGGGCCCGTCACGGTCGGCGGCTCGCCCCCAGCCGCCTGGCCACCGGCCGGCTCTGCGGCTGCCTGTCTCGCCTGGTCGTCAGGAGTGCCAGCCGCCTGGGTCCCGTCTGAAGAGCTAGACGCATCCGATCCCGCTGAGCCGGCCGGGGCCGCGCTTGCCTCCGACGTGGCCGTCTCGATCGCCTTGATCGCACGGCGCTGATCCCGATAGATCAGGCCGAGCAGCAGGACAGCTACGACGAAGAGGGTCGCCGAGATGATCACCCACGGCTTGCCTTCTTTGCCGATCATCGAAGCGAGAGCGAAGCCGGCGATCAGAACGCCGAGCGAGGCGATCGCGAAGACGAAGGTCATCCTGGTCAGGTAACGCAGGATTCTGATATCCCGTTTCCTGATATAGCGCGGTGTCGACATGATTGCCAGAGTGACCGGGCCGATTGTGAACATCACGAATGCGACATGCAGCCACAGCACGAGATGCTGGGAAAAGGACATGAAGCGAGTCTAGAGCCCGGTGATCCCGATTCTCGGCAGCCGGTACATGGTGCCGGGCCGGGTCATTGTCCGGCCCGGCACCATCCGGTCTTGCCGATGCCGCCAGCGGGCGGCTGAGGCGGTTCGGTGGCCTGTGGGCGTGGCCGGCTTCGCCGCAGCGGGCTCAGCGCTTGCGGCTCGCAATCCAGGCGCCGACGAAGGCGAGAACCCCGACGACCGCGCTGGCCGAGCCACGCAGGTCGTGGCTTCCGTGGTTAGCCTTCCCGGAGTGGCCGATCGTGTCGAGCGGGCCAAGGTTGACGCCCGCGAAGAACAGGACGGCCAGGACGATGAAGACCACGCCGATGATTGCCAGGACGATGACCAGCGGCCGCCTGGAGCCGGCACCGCCGGAAACACTTGCAGAACTCACTTCTTACTCCTTCGGAGTGCGGGAATCTCCGCGGGGCCGTGGTCCGGCTCCGCGAGGGCGAGATTCCCCAGGAGCCCGGCGGGCGGCCCGCAGGGCGGGGGAGATGACTACCTGCCGCAACGTACTACCTGGAGGTCGTCAGAATGGGCTACTTCAGGAAAACGCACGAAAGCTCTTCGAAGGTTCCACGGACCCACTTGCAGGGACCCGCCGATGGCGCCTCGTGCTACCCGCGGCGTTCCCTCCGGGACCTGAGGAAGTCGCTCACCACGTACTCACCCAGGCTGTCTGGCATCGCACGCAGAACCCTGCCGCCGTTCCGCTTCGCCACATCGTCGACGAAGGCGGTGAGTCGTTCGTCGTCCGCGAGCATGAAGATATTTAGCGTCGCGTGCCGCCTGGTCATCTTGTCGACTTCGGCCATGGTCAGCTCGAGCGTCTCAGGCGACGGCGGCCAGTCGAACCAGGAACTGCCGTCCCTGCGCAGGTGCGCCGTCGGCTCGCCGTCGGTGATGATCAGCACGATCGGGTCATGTTCCGGCCGCCGGTCGAGGAACCGGCCGGCGAGCACCAGAGCGTGGTGCAGGTTCGTGCCCTGGACCATGTCCCAGCCGAGCCCGGCCAGGTCGGGTTCCCTGAGTTCTCGCGCGTAGTTGGAGAACCCGATCACCTGCAGCGAGTCCTGCGGGAATCGGGTCCTGATCAGCGAGTAAAGGGCAAGCGCCGTCTGCTTCGCCGCGCTCCACGTGCCGCGCAGCGCCATCGAGTACGACAGGTCAACCAGGAGGCATACGGCGGCCGATGCGCGTCGTTCTGTCTCGCCGATCTCGAAGTCGCTGACCGAGAGCTGCACGGCGCTCCGCACGCCGCCGTCGGCCGGGTCGCCGTCTGCACCGCCGCGCGTCAGGCCCGGCAGCCCGCCGCGCGTCAGGCCCGGCAGCCCGCCGCGCAGCAGCGCGTTTCGCACCGTCGCCGGGGTGTCGATCGGCTGCTCGTCGCCGAATCGCCACGGCCTGGTTGAGCCGGTCAGTTCGCCGGCCTGGCCGACGTCGTGCTGATCATGATCGCCATAACCGCCCTCTGCCAGCTTGGCGAAGACCTTGCGCAGCGCGGTGTCGCCGAGCCGCCGCACGGCCTTCGGCGTGAGCTCGGGCTTGCCCTCGCTGCTAATCAGGTAGCCTTGCCGCTCGAGTTCCCGCTCGATCTGCTTGAGCGCTTCCATATCGTCGACGGCCTGGCGGCCGAGCGCGCGCCGCACGGCCTCTTCGTCGATGTCGTCGAGCCGCGCGCCAGGGTAGTCCTGACGCAGCGAATCCTCGAGTTCGGACAGGTCGGCGAGCTCGGCCAATGCTGTTGTCGCGTCCCCGAGGCCGAGCGGGTCCCTGCCCATCATGCGCTCGCTGCCCTGGCCGTCCCAGTCGATGTCGGGACGCCGGGCCCGCAGGGCCTCGGCCAGCCGTGCCATCTCGTGGGCCAGCCCGGCGTCTTCCATGGCCTGCGCGATAAGGCCGGACAACTCGTCACGCTGTTCGTCTGTCAGCGAGTTGAGCAGGCGCTGCGCGGCTGCCATCCGGCGCACCAGCGAGTCGACGAGCTGTTCGAGATTCTCCGGCGAATCCGGAAAGAACTCTCCGTATTCGGCCATGAATGCGTCGAAGTCCTCCTGGGTGTGCTCACCACGGGCGTCGGCCTCGATCATGTCTGTCAGCGCGGCCATCATGTCCCTGACCCGCCGCATGCCCTCCGCGTTCGACTGCGACATCTGCTCTTTGATGCCGCGGAACTGGCTGTCCAGCACCTCACGCCTGAGCAGTTCCTTAAGCTGCTCAAACGTCTGGGCCGCCGCCTGGCTGCGCCACTGGTAGTCGGACAGCTGCCTGATTGCGCCAGCGGTATCGGATGGCAGCGCGTCGAGTTCAGCTTCGCGGAGCCTGGCGTCGTCGCTTGGCTCAGGGAAGAGCTCGGCGCGCTCCTGCCCGATCGCCGTGTCCAGCAGCGCTCTGGCCTGCTCGAGAATGCCGTCCAGGCGACCGCTTCTGCGCAGCTCCCGCTGGCGCTCGCGGACTCTTCTGAGCAGGTCATCTAGGCCGCGGTGGTCGGACATACCGCGCCTGAGCAGCTTGCGCAGCGCGCTCGACGGGTCGTCGCCGTTCAGGACGGACTCACCGAGCGCGTCCACCGCGGCGCGTACGTCATAGGGCGGCTCAAGCGGATCGGGCCCGCCATGGTAGC
>Ga0126378_10003504_pt1 | contig 11881 bp, 12 predicted proteins | sample PanSoiMetPlot_23_FD_92587 | JGI IMG/M metagenome (GOLD analysis project Ga0126378, IMG submission 92587) | Tropical forest soil microbial communities from Panama - MetaG Plot_23 | ecosystem: Environmental > Terrestrial > Soil > Tropical forest > Bulk soil | place: Panama | collected 2016-02-17
AGCGCGAGCCGCTCCTGCTGCTGGCGAGCCAGGCGCTCGCCAAGCCGTGGTGGCACCGGCACGCCCATGTCCTTCCGCCCTGGCTGCAGGCCTACCTGGGCATCGAGGAGGCGGCAGAGTCCGTCCACTGTTACGACACGCATTTCGTTCCCGGCTTGCTCCAGACGGCCGGGTATGCCGCAGAGCTGATCGCGCAGGCCGAATTCAGCGAGGAGGAGGCCCGAAGCCTCCTTGAGGTGCGTACCGAGCGGATCGAGAGGTTCGCGGCTGGGGGGTGGCGCCTGACAGCGGTGATCGACGAAGCGGTGCTGCACCGGCCCGTCGGCAGCCAGCGCGAGTTCGCCTCGCAGCTTGAGCACCTCCGCGACGCGGCCGGATGGCCAGGAGTAGCGATCAGGATCAGGCCGTTCTCAGCCGGGGCGCCGCTCAGCCCCGCGGGATTCACAATGCTGCGCTTCACCGGAGACGAGCCACCCGACGCTGTGTACTCCGAGCAGCTGACCGGTGCGAGTTATCTGGACCGCCAGGCAGACGTGGCCCGGTACGCGGCGGCAATGGAGGCGCTGTCGGACACCAGCCAGTCCGAAACTGAGACGGCCCGGATCGTGACGGCCGCGCTCGCCCAGCTCGGCTAGCTGCGCGCTGGCGGCTGCCGAGACCTCGGGTTGTGGCCGCGCATATAGCTCAGAATTTCCTCGCTCAGAAATTCCTGGCAAGGTTTATGGCGATGTCCCTGATCCGCGCAGCCGACGCGCGCGGTGACAGCGCTGACTCGCTCACCGCGTCGAAGGTCGCCCGCAGGCCCGCTACCTCAGCGGCTCTCTGCTCAAACAGCACCTGACCGCGGATGCCTTCTGCGCAGGCCACATCGGCGTCGTCTTGCTCGGTAAAGCTGAGGACGGCGAACGAGCCTGCCACGACTGGCCGGTGCGGACCGGCCAGTTCGAGCACCTGAACGGTGATCATCGGCGCCGCGGACGCCTCGACCAGGTGCTCCAGCTGACCCTGCATGACGCGAGGCGGCGCGACGGAACGGAGCAGCACCGATTCATCAAGAACTATTCGCAGTTCGATCGGATCGGTGCCGCCGAGCACCTCCTGGCGGCGCTGCTGGACTGTGACCAGCCTCTCGACCTGTTCAGGCCGAAGGTCGGGCCTTCGCGCGGCGCAGACAGCCCTGCCGTAGTCCGTGGTCCGCAGCAGGCCGGGTATGACCTGCACGCCGAAGGCGCGCAGCACAGCCGCTTCGGCCTCAAGGCCAAGGTAATCGCCCGCGCCGGCTGCAAGCAGATCGTCAGATCCCACCCACCAGCCCCTGCGCTGGCCCTCGCGAGCCAGGTCCATCAACAGCCGCCGGTACTCAGGGTCCGTGACGGCGTACAGATCGAGCATGAGCGCGAGGTAACTGGTCCTGGTCGGTGCCTTGCCAGTTTCGATTCTGGACAACGTGGATGCTGCCACACCGAGCTGATCGGCGACCTCCTCAAGCTTGAGCGAGCTCTCCTCGCGCAGTCGCCTCAAGTCGGCACCCAACCTTCGCCGCCGGACGGTGGGACCAGCAAGCTGGGATCCCATTTGCATTCTCGCCACGCCGATCTCCTTAATGCACTTGCTAAAAATGCACTCCCACAGAAGGATAGGCCATGGTGCGCGAGCGTGGCGCAGAACGCATCACGCGGCGTGCCGGGGCGCATGCCTGGCGTTCTCGGCGGCCGACCGGCCGGAAGGAGTCACTGATGCCTGCGGAGGTCACTCACACCAGCGATCCGGCCGCTGATCCGGCTTTACTGCCATACTGGCTGGTCCTCGGCAGCCTCATGCTGCACGGACGTCCTGAGTACGTCCGTGAGGCCAGGAAGTTCGTCGCCCGGACAATCGGTGCTGACCATCCGAGAGCCGACACGGCTGTGTTGCTGACGTCGGAACTGGTCACCAACGCTGTCACGCATAGCAAATCGCGGCTGCCTGGCGGCACGATCGAGTTGCTCGTCGCCGCCAAGGCGGCCGGCCTGCTGATCTGCGTTACTGACAACGGCTCGGACGCGACGGTGCCGGCCATAGGGAATAACCCGGGCGGAGAAAACGGGAACGGCCTGGTGCTCGTCGAGAACCTGGCCGATGCGTGGGGTTACCTGCGTGACCCGGTTCGCACCGTGGTCTGGTTCAGGCTCTGCACGCATGTATCGCAGCCGCACGGCTTGGAGGCCGCCTTACTCCTTGGCTGCCTGCCGCCTCGGCGAACGCTGGCATCTGGCCTGCCTGGCCTCCTCCACGGGGCACGGCCGGCGCTAGCGTGGGCGCGACCCCCGTGAGGCGCGGCGTGAAGCCGCGCCCCGCCTATCCTTCAGCCGCATCGAGATATGGACCGGCGTGCCCTGGAAGCCGAACTCCTCGCGGAGCCTGCGCTCGATGAACCGCCGGTACCCCGCCTCAAGGAAGCCGGACGTAAACAACACGAAGCGCGGCGGCCTGGCACCGGCCTGCGTCGCGAACATGATCTTCGGCTGCTTTCCGCCCCGGGCCGGCGGTGGCGTCGCTGCCAGCTGAGCCGACAGCCAGGCATTCAGCCTGCCAGTAGGAACGCGTGTCTCCCAGCCGGCCAGGGCCGCTTCCAGAGCCGGTACAAGCCGGTCCACGTGCCAGCCGGTCGCCGCCGAGATGTTGACCCGCGGCGCCCAGCGCGCCGTGTATAGCTGCCGGTCGATCTCGCGGTCCAGGGCATTCCGGCGGTCCTCGTCGACGAGGTCCCATTTGTTGTAGGCGATCACGAGCGCACGTCCGGCTTCGATCACCATCGAGATGATGCGAAGGTCCTGTTCGGCCAGGGGCTCGCTGGCGTCGATGAGCACGACTGCCACCTCGGCGCGTTCCAGGGCGCGCTCGGTACGCAAGGCGGCGAAGTAGTCGGCGCCCTGGGCCTGGCTCGCCCGTCGCCTGATCCCCGCAGTATCGACGAACCGCCAGGTCACCCCGCCCAGGTCGATCAGCTCGTCCACCGGGTCCCTGGTCGTGCCGGCAACCGGGTCCACGAGGACACGGTCCTGTCCCGCCAGCTTGTTAAGCAGACTCGACTTGCCGACGTTCGGCCGTCCGATCAGGGCGACCCTGCGTGGCCCGGACTCGGCGTCGATCCGGTCAGGCGGCGCCTCGGGAAGCGCGCCGAGAACAGCGTCGAGCAGATCACCGCTCCCCCTGCCATGCAGCGCGCTTACCGGAACGGGCTCGCCGAGGCCGAGCGACCAAAGGGAATGCGCGCCAGCCTCGGCGGGCGCGTCATCGACCTTGTTAGCTGCCACGACGACAGGCTTGCGCGCCCGCCTGAGCACCCTCGCGACGGCCGCGTCGGCGTCCGTCACCCCCACTGTCGCATCGGTGACGAACAGAACGGCGTCAGCGGCATCGACGGCGACCCTGGCCTGAGCCGCGACCCGCGCGGCCAGCACGGGTGTTCCCTCGATAGCCGGGTCCCAGCCGCCCGTGTCGACGACTGTGAAGGCTCTCCCGCGCCATGTCGCGTCGTAGGCTACCCGGTCCCTGGTTACCCCAGGAGTGTCCTCGACGACAGCCTGGCGGCTGCCAAGTATCCGGTTCACCAATGTCGACTTACCGACATTTGGCCGGCCCACCACCGCGAGGACGGGCGCCGCGCCCTGGTCGGTCATTTCATCCGCCAGAGCTGATCCATCCGCCCCGGCCGCGCCTGCAGGCCAGGCGGTCTCCGCCTGCCATGCTTGCGTAGGTTCCGGCTGACCGCCCGTCATCTGCTCGCCCGGTTCCCGACGGGGCTGCCAGGTGCCGTGCCCGGCGGCCGGCCCGCACCGACCAGGCCGACAATGCGGCAGATGACGTCATTGAGCGCGAGATCGGTGGCGTCAATCTGGATGGCGTCGGAGGCCATCTGGCTCTGCGGTGCGTCCATCCGGTCTCGCTGCGCCTGCTCGGCCTTGGTAACTGCCGCACTTGGCGGTTCCTCGGCACTCGTCCCGGCAGACCCCGCCGGCCTGGAAGAACGGCCATCGCCATCGCGCGCCGGCCAGGCGGCGTCATCGCCGGCCTGGCGACCCGCCAGCTCGGCCGCCCGGCGCTCGGCCCTGACCTGCTCGCTCGCCGTCAAGAACACCTTCACGGTCGCGTCGGGCGCGACGACCGTGCCGATGTCACGGCCTTCTGCCACTATTCCGCCCCGCTGCGCGGCGTCGGCGATTATCGCCTGCTGCTGGGCAATCAGCCGGGCACGGACCTCGGGAACTGCGGCTACCAGGCTCACCACATTCGACACGCGGCGGTTCCTGATCTGCGCCGTGACGTCGATCCCGTCGACTCGCACGTGCTGATCCGCCGGGTCCGTGCTGATCTGGATGGTCAGGCCGAGCGTGTGGCGGATCACGGCCCTGGTGTCAGTCAGATCCACCTCATGCTCAAGCATCCACCAGGTCACGGCGCGGTACATCGCACCGGTATCGAGGTACCGCAGGCCAAGCGCCGTCGCGGTGCCGCGCGCGGCACTGGATTTGCCTGATCCCGACGGGCCGTCGACGGCGACTACCAGGGCGTGATCGCCCGCCGCCTGCCCCGCTGTCTCCGGCTGCCGGACGCCAGCCACCGAATTTGTCACGCAGGCGATGCTACCGGCCAGCCTGCCGAGGCCAGCGCTGCCGAGAGGGCTTGCGCCGCCTCGGGGCGGACCAGCAGTTCGGCAACGCCGGCCGGCAGCCCGGGCGAATGCTCGATCCTGACGTCCTCGATGTTGATGTCGGCCGCGCCGGCGGCGGCGAACAGCCTGGCCAGCTCGCCCGGCGTGTCGGCGATCACGACCTGGACCACCGCGTAGTCGGGGGCCGGTCCGCCCTGCTTGCCGGGAATCCTGGCGACCCCGTCGCGGCCAGATTCAAGCAGGGCGGTCAGCCGCTTGGCAGCCTCGTCATCACCTGCGGCAAGAGCGCCGAGCACGACCGACGCCTCGTCCAGCAGGCCAGCCAACGCCTGGATGACCTCTCGTACCTGCATCGCGTTCGCCGCCAGTATTTCGGTCCACAAGCTTGGATCCCCGGCGGCGATCCTGGTCACATCGCGCAGGCCTGGCCCAGCCAGAGAGAGCGCCCCCGCCGGAGCCTCGGCGCACTGCGCCGCCATGGCCGCTGCTACCAGGTGCGGCACGTGCGAAACCAGCGCCACCCACCGGTCATGCTCGGCCGCCGACATCCGGACCGGCAAAGAACCGCACGCCCGGGCCAGGCCGGCCACGGCCGCGAAACACCCGGCGTCCGACTCGCTTGACGGGCAGATCACCCAGGGCTGGCCGGCGAACAGGTCAGCCCTGGCCGCTGCGGGCCCTGATCGCTCCCGGCCTGACATGGGGTGGCCGCCGACATAGGTAGTCAGCTCGCAGCCGAGTTCACGAGCCTCGTGCAGCGCTAGTTCCTTGACGCTCGCCACGTCGGTGTAGCACCTGGCGAGCTGCAGGCCCTGGGCATCGGCCAGCGCGGCGGCCACGGCGGCAGGCGGCACGGCCAGAACCGCGATGTCCGCCGGACCGCCCGGCCTTCCACCCGCTGGCAGCACTTCGCCGGCCCCCAGCTCTGCAGCCAGCTGTGCCGCCGCCTGATTCGTGTCGCTCAGCCAGACCTCCGCGGCCCGCTCGCGCAGCGCCAGGGCGATCGATGTCCCGATCAGCCCGGTGCCCACCACGATGGCGGAGGCTGGTGCGTCAGCAGTGTCCGTCTGAGCCGTCCGGTCCTGTCCAGCCGCGCCGTCCGTTGTCATCACGCCACCCAGCCGATCACTGTGCGATGTCCAGCCGGAGGGCGGCGGCGCCGCGCAGGTAGACGTGCTGGACATCGGCCCTGGCCATGCTGGTCTCGACGTGCATCATGAGCCGCACTACCCGGGGCATGGCCCCCGGCACGTCGATCTCCGCGCAGCACAGCAACGGCACCTCCTGGAAACCGAGCGACCTTGCTGCCAGCGCGGGAAACTCCGCGCGCAGGTCGGGCGTGGCCGAGAAGATCACGCTGATCACCTCGTCAGTGGTCAGGCCGTTGCGCTTCATCATCTGGGTGACAAGCTCGGAGGTGCCGTCCAGGATCTCGTCGCGGTCATCTGCCGCGATCTGGATGGCGCCCCTGATGGCCCTGACCGCCACAATCGCTCCTTTCCCCGGCGACTCTCCCGTGACCCTACCGGGCGGGCGGCCGGGCCAACCCGGCGGCAGGCTACAGCCCTACGGCGGCGTACAGGTTGCCGACCTCCGCGGTGGACAGCCGCCTCGACGTGCCAGGACGCAGCGACCCGAGGCTGACAGGCCCGACCTGTGTCCGCACCAGCCGGCTGACTGGATGCCCCGCCGCCGCCAGCATCCGCCTGACGATGTGCTTGCGTCCCTCGTGCAGCGTGATCTCCACCAGGACGCGCTGGCCTGCCTGCTCGACGACGCGGAACCGGTCAGCGCTCACGGTCCCGTCCTCGAGCTCCACACCGGTCGTGAGCCGTCGAGCCAGATCCCTGCGGACGGGACCGCGCACCTCGGCCAGGTAGGTCTTCAGCACGCCGAATCTGGGGTGAGCGAGGCGGTGCGCGAGCTCACCGTCGTTGGTCAGCAGGACGAGGCCCTCGGTCTCATAATCGAGCCGGCCGACGTGAAACAGCCGCTCGCTGCGATCGGCAACCAGATCCGCGATTGTCGGCCTGCCCCTGTTGTCGGACATCGTGCTGAGCACGCCGGCTGGCTTATTCAGCGCGAGGTAGACCAGGTCCTCGCTGGCCGGGATCCGCTTGCCGTCAACCCGGATGATCTGCCTTTTGGGGTCAACCCTGGCGCCGAACCTGCGGACAATCTCGCCGTCGACCTCCACCCGGCCCGCGCCGATCAGCTCCTCGCAACGCCGGCGACTGCCGACGCCGGCCGCGGCGAGCACTTTCTGCAGCCGGACTCCGCCGGGCACGTCGGTGAGCGCGTCCCGATCCCCCGGCTCGCTGTCCCATGGATCACGGCGCCCGGCCATGCTCCTGATCCTCATCGTCGAGATGGTCGGGTAGGAACGGGGCAAGCTCAGGGAGTTGGTCGAGGCCGGCCAGGCCAAGCCGCTCCAGGAAGTAGCCAGTCGTCCGGAACAACGTCGCGCCAGTCTCCTGGTCAGTCCCTGCTTCTTCGACCAGGCCGCGCAGCGTGAGCGTGCGGATCACCCCGTCGCAGTTGACGCCACGCACGGCCGACACCTGAGCCCTGCTGACCGGCTGCCGGTACGCCACTACGGCCAGGGTCTCTAGCGCTGCCTGGGTCAGCCGGACCTCCTGGCCGTCTCTGACGAACTTCTCCACCACCGGTGCGTATTCGGCCCGGGTATAGAAACGCCAGCCACCAGCCACCTCGCGCAGGTCGAACCCTCTGCCTTGCTCGGCGTATGTGGCGGCCAGGTCGCGGAGGGCGGCCGCGACGTCCTGCTGGGCAACCTCCAGGACTTGCGCCAGCAGATTCTCGGGCACGGGCTCGTCGGCGACGAGCAGGATCGCCTCGAGGGCAGGCTGCAACGCCGATGCGGGTTCTCCGGTGCCTGGCAATGGTTCGGAGGTCATGTCGTCCTATCGGCTGGCCCGCCGCCGGGCTGGGCGTCCCCGGGCTGCGCGTCCCCGGGCTGCACGTCCCCGGGCTGCGCGTCGCCGCGCCCGCGCGCGATCCAGGTGATGTAGAGGTCGCCAAGCGGGGTCTCCTGCTCAAAGGAGACGCGCCTGTCCCGGTAGAGATCAAGGATGGCCAGGAAGCGCGCAACGACCTCGTAGGTATCTACGCAGTCGGCTGACAGCTCGGCGAAAGAGGCCCGGCCAGAGGTTCGCAGCATCCGGGCGACGATATCGGTCTGCTCGCGAACCGTGGTGCGCGGGACATGCAGGTGAGCCGTGGATACCACCGGCACTGCCCGCGGCGCGAGTGCCGCGGCCGCGACGGCCGCGAACTGTTCTGCGGTCAGACCGAGCAGAACTTCGGGCAGCAGTTCGGCGAAACGGGACTCCATCGGGACCCGCCGCGGGAACCTGCGGACCTCGTCGGTCATCCGGGCTTCGATGATCGCCGCTGCTTCCTTATACGCGCGGTATTGCAGCAGCCTGGCGAATAGCAGATCCCTCGCCTCCAGCAACGCGAGATCCTCTTCGTCATCAACTTCCCCGGCGGGTATGAGCTTCGCGGCCTTCAGATCAAGCAGGGTGGCGGCGACGACCAGGAAGTAGCTGGCCTGGTCAAGATCCCAGCGGCCGGCGAGGGCGCCGATATAGCTGATGAACTCGTCGGTGACGGCCGAGAGGGCGATCTCGGTGATGTCGAGCTTGTGCCTGGAGATAAGCGCGAGCAGGAGGTCGAACGGGCCCTCGAAGTTCGCGAGGTGAACCTCGAAGCCACCACCCGTCCGGCCTGCAGCTACCTCACCAGGCCCTTCGGTCATAACTGGCGTCAACGTCCGTCCCGCAGCCGACGCGCCATCAGGCTATCTGCCCCCTCCGCATCGAGGTCGGCCAGCAGCACGGCAATTGCCTCCCTGACGATCCGGCCCCGGTCGGCCGGCATCCCGTAGGCGCGCAAGGTCAGCCTTGCACGCTCGAGTTCAAGTAGCTCGGCCTCTGATAGGTACACCGTGATCTTATGGTTGTGGCGCTCGCGACCGCTGGCCTGCCTCTGGTCCGTCCCGACCGGGAGCTGAGGCGCCGGGCGAAGCAGCTCGGCGATGCCGGGGACTCTTACCCGGCGCTGACCCGACCTGCGAGCTCGGCCCTGTGCCACCGGTCAAGCACCTCCCTGGCAAGCTCCCGGTAGGAAGCCGCTCCAGCCGATGAGGGATCGAAGATCGTGATCGGCTCTCCGGCGACGGAGGCATCAGGGAACCTGACCGTCCGGTTGATGACGGTATGGAACACCTTGTCGCCGAATCCAGCGACGACGCCGGCAAGGACCTCTCGAGTGTGCAGCGTACGCGAGTCGTACATGGTGGCGAGCAGGCCGTCCATGGTCAGCTTGGGGCTCAGCCTGGTCGAAACCTTGTCGATCGTTTCCATCAGCAGTGCCACGCCGCGCATCGCGAAGTACTCGCACTCGAGCGGAACGAGCACGCCGTCCGAGCATGCCAGCGCGTTGACGGTAAGCAGGCCAAGGGACGGCTGGCAGTCGATCAGGATGACGTCGTACTCGGGAATCAGCGGAGCGAGAACCCGGCCAAGCACGAACTCCCTGCCGACCTCGTGCACAAGCTGGACCTCTGCACCGGACAGATCGATGTTGCTCGGCAGCAGGTCCATCCCGTCGACCTTGGTCTGGAAGAGCACGTCACTGGCCGTTACGCCTGCTTCCATCAGGACGTTGTAGACCGTGGCGTCGAGCTCATGCGGCTGGAAGCCAAGACCGACCGACAGAGCACCCTGTGGGTCGAAGTCGACGAGCAGCACCCGACGCCCGACCTCGGCCAGCGCGGCGCCGAGACTGATCGTTGTCGTCGTCTTGCCGACGCCGCCCTTCTGGTTGCAGACCGCGACGACGCGAGCCGGTCCATGCGTGAGCAGCGGTTCTGGCTCGGGAAATATAGGAAGCGGGCGGCCAGTCGGGCCGATGATGCCGGCACTGGCTTCCGTTGTCCCTGACGCTGACACGGTAACAAGCACCTCCCGGCGGCCGCGCACGCTGCGGGCCGCTGCCTTCCGGACTTTAGAGCGTGCATCGGGTCGCGGCAAGCCGACTCACCCTTTGCGCCGAAAAGGGTTTGCTCTTCTGACCTGGTCCGCGGCTGCCTATGCCGTCGCCATTCGGTCGGACACTGGGGCGAAATGCCCCTCGTGTCGCGCCGGCTAGCCGAGCGCTCGCGGATGGGACGCCGCGTAGACCTCGCGTAGCTTGTCGACGGTGACCAGGGTGTATACCTGGGTGGTGCTGACCGAGGCGTGACCGAGCAATTCCTGGACGACCCGGACATCGGCACCGCCATCGAGCAGGTGAGTGGCGAAGGAATGGCGGAGCATGTGTGGTGAGATCTCTGCCAGCCCGGCCCGCGACGCGGCCGCGCGGAGCGCGCCCCAGGCGCCCTGCCTGGTGAGCCTGCCACCGCGCGCGTTGAGGAACACGGCACGACTGCGCTGACCCGATCGCGCGCTGGCAGCCAGGGCCGGCCTGGCCTGGACCAGGTAGGCGTCCAGCGCGGACCTCGCGTAGCTGCCTACCGGCACGATTCGCGTGCGGCCGCCCTTCCCGGCCAGCCTGACCGTGGCAATAACTCCTTCTGAGCCACGCTGGCCGGTCAGGTCCAGGTCCTCGATGTCCAGGCCAACTGCCTCGGAGATCCGCGCTCCGGTGCCATACAGCAACTCGAGCAGCGCGCGGTCGCGCCGCTGGGCTGGCGAGTCGCCTGCGATCTGGAGCAGCCGCTCGACGTCGGGGATCGATATCGCTCGCGGCAGCCGCCTGGGTGGTGCGGGCGGGCGCACCGCGCGCGCCGGGTCCGAGCCGGTGAGGCCCTCGGCCAGCGCGAACGCATGCAAGCCACGGACCGCGACCACCGCGCGCCCGGCGGAGCTCGCGGCGAGCGGCTGATGCTGTTCGTCGCCCTCCTGGAGCCTGGCGACGTACTCGGCCACGTCGGCGGTCGTCACGTCGCCGATCTTCGTCCGGCCCGCGCCGGTCAGGGTGGAGGCGTACCGCTGCAGGTCCCTTCGATATGCCTCGATCGTGTGGGCAGCCAGGCCGCGCTCGACGGTGAGGTGGTCGAGGTACCGGCGGATCGCCCCTGCCACGGTAGTCAGCCTGGCTCCCCTGTCATCTGCACGCCCGTCTCTGCGACCCGGCCGCCTCCGCCTGTCAGGCCAGGATCTCCGACACCGCGGTCCAACCAAGCCCATGGGCCTCGGCCACCGGCTGGCAGGTGACCACGCCGTCGTGGACGTTGAGACCAGGCGCGAAGTTCTGGTCCCCCCGCAGCGCCTCACGCCACCCTCGGTTGGCGATCTCCAGGGCGTAGGGCAACGTCACGTTGGTCAGCGCGTAGGTCGAAGTATGCGGAACGGCGCCCGGCATGTTGGCCACGCAGTAGAACAGCGAGTCGTGCACGCGGTAGGTCGGGTCCGCGTGCGTTGTCGGCCTGGAGTCCTCAAAGCAGCCGCCCTGATCGATCGAGATATCGACAAGCACCGAACCTGGCTTCATCCTGGCGACCAGGTCGTTGCTGACCAGCGTTGGCGCCTTGGCGCCCGGCACCAGGACCGCTCCGATGACCAGGTCGGCATCGATAACTGCGCGCTCGATCTCGTAGCGATTGGAGGCGACGGTCTGACAGTGGCCCTGGTAAATGGCGTCCGCTGACCTGAGCCTGGCCACGTTCTTGTCGACGAGCAGCACCTCGGCCTGCATGCCAAGCGCGATCGCGGCCGCGTTCATCCCCGATACGCCGGCTCCCAGCACGACGACCTTGGCGGCATAGACGCCGGACACGCCGCCCATCAGTACTCCCCTGCCGCCGCCGTCGCGCTGCAGATGGTGCGCGCCGACCTGGGGCGCCATCCGCCCGGCCACCTCGGACATGGGGGCAAGCAGCGGCAGTGATCCGTCCGGTGCCTGGACAGTCTCGTATGCGATGGCTGTGGTGCCGGAACCCAGCAGCGCGTCAGTGCACTCTTTCGAGGCAGCCAGGTGCAGGTAGGTAAACAGCACCTGGTCCTTGCGCATCCGGTGGTACTCCTCCGGGACCGGCTCCTTGACCTTGAGGATCAAATCGCCTGCTTGCCAGACCTCGTCAGCCGTTGGCAGCATCTGCGCGCCGGCGGCCACGAAATCCGCGTCGGGTATCGACGAGCCAACGCCGGCGCCCGCCTCGACGATGACGTGGTGGCCGTTGCTGACGAACTCGTTCACGCC
>Ga0126378_10003505_pt1 | contig 11880 bp, 5 predicted proteins | sample PanSoiMetPlot_23_FD_92587 | JGI IMG/M metagenome (GOLD analysis project Ga0126378, IMG submission 92587) | Tropical forest soil microbial communities from Panama - MetaG Plot_23 | ecosystem: Environmental > Terrestrial > Soil > Tropical forest > Bulk soil | place: Panama | collected 2016-02-17
CGGCAAACACGACTTCCACTTCGGCGGCTCGTTCGAGCGCAGCTCCGTGGATTTGAACAATCTGTTCAACCAGCCGGGCATCTTTGGATTCGGAACGCAAGACAATTACCTTTTCGGCGGGGCTTCGTTTACGACGTATCAGCTTTTTTTGGGCGGCATCTTGTCCGATGGGGCCGGCGTGGGCAACGGGTTTGCCCTGCAGCAGGGTGCGGGTGAGTTCAAGAACAACCGGGCGAACTTCGTGGGCATCTACGCGCAGGACAACTATCGCGTCACCCGCCGCCTCACCCTTAATCTTGGTTTGCGGTACGAGCCGGCGTTTCCTTGGAGCGACACCGGAAACCGATGGGCGCAGGTGAATCTTGCCGCGATGGCCGCCGGGACGCGGTCCCGAGTTTATCCGAACGCGCCTCCAGGTCTTTTCTTCTCGTCGCAAAACGGTATTCCCAGCGACGCGGGAATGCCCAAGAATGCGCTGTACACGAACTGGAAAGGCATCGCTCCCAGGCTGGGTTTTGCCTACGACGTATTTGGCAACGGCAACACGAGCCTGCGCGGTGGGGCCGGAATTTTCTACGACACACGTGTGATGGGCATGTTGAGCAACCGGTTCGTGGATGAATGGCCATTCAGCCCGCAGTTCATTTTGTCAACGGCGGGCAGCAGCGCGCCGACGGCCGCTTCAGCGCCCGGGTCGTTCAGCGATCCTCTTTGCACCAACCCGGGAACGCAGACGGCACTCAAGTGCAGTGGAGCGCAGGCAGCGAACTATCCGACGTTCCCGAGTCCATTTCCGGCGCCGACAAACTTTGCCTACATTCCGCCATTTAATGAAATCGCAGTTAGCTACGATCCGAGCGGTCAGTATCACGTGCCGACGACCTACGAATGGAACCTGACGATCGAGCGGCAGCTGCCGGCGAAGACCCTTTTCCGTGTTGCCTATGTAGGTTCCCGCAGCCTGCACATCCTCGAAACCGAATACTACAATCCGTCGACGCCGGGAGGAATTGCGGGGTGCCAAGGGTCAGTGGGATCACCCAGAAAAGCGGGAACGGGTCTGGCCAATTGCACGGTTTTTCTGGGCAGCGGCGGTGCGTTCAAGACGAACACGTTTTCCTCAACCGTCCAGGCCGATATCACGGACATCAACGCGAGCTATAACGCACTGCAGACCTCGGTCGAGAAGCGCATGGCGCACGGATTTACGTTCCTGGCCAACTATACGTACTCGAAGAGCCTCGATGATCTTCCGTTCGGCGAGGGCGTTTCTGGATTTGACGCTGGCTACTCGACGCTGCCCTTCAATGATCCGAACCGTCACAGGATGGACTACGGACCCTCGGGCTTCGATCACGCGCATGTATTCACCGGGTCTTACGTCTGGCACTCGCCGAGTTTGCGTAGCTCGAGCACCCTTCTGCGCTACCTGCTGGGCGACTACGAGCTTGGCGGAATCATTTCCGCAGCGAGCGGCCGTCCGATCACCGTGCTTCAGGGAACGGAGCTTTCCAGCACGGGAATCGGACAGGATCGCGGCACGTTTGTGGCGGGTGTTGATCCCTACAGCGCGAATTCCTGCGCGGGCGTTACGGCAAAATGCGTGAGCTGGCTGAACCCTGCGGCATTCTTATCCACCGCCGCCTTGACAGCCGGCTGCGCAACCTTTGGACCGACCTGCGCTCTGCCGACCTTTGGGAACGTCGGAAAGAATGTGCTGCGGCTGCCGAGAACTTCGGGTTGGGACGTGCAGGTCTCGAAATACTTCCATTTCACGGAGCGCTGGAAACTGCAGCTTCGCGTCGAGTACTTCAACGTGCTCAACCACCCTAATTTCGCCCCGGAGAGCATCAGCACGGGCACGGTGAACGGCACCGACCAGATCAGCGCGTTCGACAAGCTGAATAATAACAACGCGTTCGGCACCTTCCGCGCCGGTCAGGCCGGAGATCCACGCGTGGCTCAATTCGCGGTCAAGGTGTTCTTCTGAGTTCTCCCGCTGGGAGGAATTCGGGATTCAGCGAGCCCCGCGCACAAGGGCATGCGCTGCGACGCCGTTTGCGCTGGTCGTTCCAGTCCGTCCTAGCCAAACCCCTCCTACCGTCGCAGTCAGCGCAACATCCAGCGGTTGTCTCCCTCCTGTTCAGAAATCCGACCGCACCGTCTGTCATGCGTTCGGCGGAATTTCGCGCTATGCTACGGCGATTCGGTGCGCCTTAGCCACAGGGAGTGGTCTCTTATGGGAGTTGGGTTTACACCATTTTCGTAACCGGAGGCGCTGATGCGGTTCTTCGAACATCGCATCCACGTGATTGGTTTCTTGCTCCTCGCTTCGTTGCTGTTTTTCGTTGAAACTTTCGCGCAAAGCTCCCCCGGAGAACTCGAGACCGTACTTGGGGAGCAAATACTCGCGCCGAGCGCGGCTTTGCTGCAGATAAAGTCGTTCATCCTGAGCCGCGTCCCTCCGCCTCCGGTTGCGACGAGCGCGGCGCAATGGTCGGAGGAGTCCCAACGCCTGCGCCGGCGCTTATTGCAAGATGTTGTGTTTCACGGCTGGCCGCCGGAATGGGTCACCTCCTCGCCAAAATTCGAAGACGTCGGAACGATTGAGACCCACGAAGGATACCGTCTTCGCAAACTGCGCTATGAAGTTGTTCCCGGCCTGCAATCTGTCGCGATTCTCTACGAACCGGAAAAGCTCGATGGCAAAGCGCCCGCAATTTTAAATGTGAATGGGCACGTCGGCCCGATGGGGAAGGCGGTCGAATACAAGCAAAAGCGGTGCATCAATTTCGCGAAGCACGGCATCCTGGCGCTGAACCTGGAATGGTTCGCGTTTGGCGAGCTGCGGGTCGAGGGAAACCAGCATTGGTATGGGGCGCACCTGGACTTAGTCGGCGCCAATGCGCTTGGAATTTTCATGCTGGAAATGCGGCGCGGGCTCGATTACCTCTCGGACCATCCGAGTGTGGACCGCAATCGCATCGGCGTTACCGGGCTCTCCGGCGGCGGATGGCAAACGATCTTTCTAAGCGCTCTCGATGAACGCGTAAGAGTTGCGGTGCCCGTCGCGGGCTATTCCTCCACGACCACAAAGGTGGAAGCCAGACAATTCGGCGACTTAGGCGACCTCGAGCAAAACGGAACAGATTTTCTCGCAAATGTCGATTACACGCATCTCACCGCGATGATGGCTCCACGCCCCACGCTGCTGATCCACAATGCGGAAGACGATTGCTGCTTTCGTGCGCCGCTCGTGAAACCGCTGATTTACGAGGGCATTCGGCCTTTTTTCAAGCTTTATGGCAAAGAAGATGGCTTCCAGTGGTACGAGAACCGTGACCCTGGCACGCACAACTATCAGCTCGATAATCGCGAGCACGCCTATCATTTCTTCAGCCAGCAATTTGGCATGCCCATCGTTGAGAAGGAAATTCCAGCGGGCCAGGAGATCAAAGCTTATGAAGAACTCCTTGTTGGGCTCCCGAAAGACAATCTGACGATTCTCGATTTGGCGCGCAAAGTCGCCGGCGCAACAAGGCGCACACCCATTCCGTCAGGTTCCGCGGCGAGGTCGGCCTGGGCGCATTCCGAACGACAGAAATTAAGTTCCGTTGTTCGCTACAAGCCGGAGCGCTTGGCGCGGATTTGGACTGTGGCCAATACCAAGAACAAGGGGCTTGAGACGCTTTCCTATTTGTTCGAAATGGACAATAGTTTGGCCGCAAGCGGTGTTTGGGTGAGAGGAATCGATGCTCCTGCCGACGCTCCCGTTACCGTGGTGCTTCACGATCAGGGCCGCAAGGCCGCGGCGGCGGACGTGTCCGCCCTCGTGAATCGTGACGAGCAGGTTTTGGCTCTCGACCTCACTTTCTTGGGCGACACCTGGAAAGACCTCGAGCCATTTTCTTATGTGCAGATCCTGGATGCGGAAGGCGAGCGTGCCGTTGGAATTCAGGCGGCGCAACTCATCGAGATTGCTGAGTGGCTTCGCAAACGTACCGGAGCACAGAAGGTACGCCTGGAATCGAGAGGTATCCGCACGGAGGCAATCGCGCTGGTTGCGGCGGCGCTTCAGCCAGACGTTTTTTCCGATGTGGTCGTCCGCGAAGGCATGGCCAGCCTGGACTATGTGCTGCAGGTTCCGATCACGTTTCAAAATGCGCCAGAGCTATTCTGTCTTGACCTGTACAAAGGGTTCGACATGGATCGCCTCGCAGCGATGGCCGCTCCTGCCGAGGTCAGATTCGACAATATGTTGAAGACGCCGCAGCACTAAACAAGTCAGGAGACGTCTTGCGACAAAAGACTGCGCGAAAGGTGAGGAATGCCGCTGCCGGGAGAAGCAAGCCTCTGCAGCTAGGTGGACCAAAAGAATCTGGAGCAAGTTGCTTGTGCCGAGAAGATGTGTTCCGCGTTGGCCTCACCAAAGCAACTTGAGGCCGAATTGGACCTGCCGCGACGTGGTGGATGTGCTCGAAATTGCTCCAGCCGTTGGCGAAACGCCCGAAGGAGTGAAGGTCACCGCGTTGGGCAAGTTGAAATTCGCACGATCGAGCAAATTGAATATCTCGGCGCGAAACTGAAGCGTGAGGCGCTCGCGAATGCGAGTGTCCTTCAGGGTGGAGAAGTCCCAGGTCGCAAGGCCGGGACCGATCAAGGTATCGCGGCCAACGTTTCCGTAGAAGCCGAGGTTCGCGGGAATGTTGCTGGGAGCAAGAAACGCATTGGGGTTGAACCACTGGGCAGGTGTGCCAAGGATGATAGGACCGGAGAAATTCGGGTTGACGAAAGGACGCACAGGATTGCGTGTGTCGCCGTTGCCAGACGGGTTGTAACTCAGTTGCGGGGAGAAGGGGAAGCCGCCTTGCACGGTCACGATGGAGTTGACGGACCAGCCGCTGATAAGCCCGTTGCCGAATCCACTCGAATTGTTAACGTAGCGCTTGCCACTGCCAATAGGCAATAAGTACGTGGCGGAGATGACGGATACGTGACGAACATCAAAGGTCCCGAGGCCCCTATCCGAATGAAGATTGAACGGATTGGCGGCGAGTGCCGGGCCGCCACCGGACGTGGTGGCGTTAACCGAGTCGCCGTCGTCGAGAATTTTGGAGAAGGTGTAGACGCCGCGCAGCGAGAGACCCGCGCTTAAGCGGCGATTGAAGTCAATTTGCAGGGCGTTGTAGGAGCTGTCTCCTCTGGAAAACCAAGTCCACGTGTTGTTGAGCGTCGTGGTGGGTTTGGCTTGCGGAGGCGGAATGAAGTAGGTGCCAGCAGGTACGGGCGTGCCCGCAATGCCAGCGGGGAATGTGACCGGGTAGGTTGCCGGGCAAGGCGCCGCGGGACAAATAACGGAGACAGGCTCGTTGGCGTCGACCCCAATAATTTCGTGATAGCCGTGAGACCCGACGTAACCGATGATGACGGAGGTGTTGGGGGAAAGCTCGCGTTGCACGCGTAGCGAGTAGGAAACGAGCGTTGGGGTTTTCATATTGGGATCAACCCCTCCGGGAACCAGCTTGGCGCCCGCAGGCACGGGGGCGGCCGGATCGATGGGCAGCTTCGAGACGGTTGTGGCGACGCTATAGGTCGGATTGAAAGGAGCGTTCTGATCGGTGCGATAGCCGAGCGCGTCCTCGAGATCGTTGTACATCCCAAAACCAGCACGAATGACGGTTTTGGGACCAAGTGGACTCCAGGCCACGCCGACACGAGGTTGCGGCAAGAACTTAGCGTTGTTGTTTTGAAAGATAGAGTTGCCTACGTTTGGAGTGCCGTTGATGATCCCGTTGGTGAAAAAGTAGTTGGCGGCACGTCCGTGCGCTTCGTTCCAGCCGGAGGAGGATTCGCCACGAAAGCCAAGCGACAAAGTGAGACGCGGGCTGAGGCGAATCGTGTCCTGGGCATACCAGGCGCCGAACAGGGACCGCCAGTTCAACTCGGTCGGCGAAGGATCAAAGAGGAAACTCGAAATGGTGCCTTGCAGAAACGTCTGGACACTCGTGAACGTTGCCTGGCCGAATTGGCTGAGCGCGAGGGTCTCGTTGGACTGGAAGGGCTGGAGCCACACGCCAAAATCGAATTGGTGACGGCGTTTGATGAGCGTGACCCGGTCCTCAATAGTGTAGAGATTGCGCGTAATGGTGAGATTGCTGCCATTGTTGCTGCCCGCAAGGCCGACTTGCGCAGTGGGATTCGAGGCCGTGCTGCCGCCGACGACCACCGCCCCGACTTGGCGGCCGAGTAGAAACCCGGGAACGCTGACCGCGGGAGTGCCGGGAGTAGGTTCACCGGTGAAGAAATACCCCGCCCGGGAATAGCCGAAGCGCGCCGTGTTGATAAGCGAGGGAGAAAAGACATGTGTTTCCTCGATCGTGGCGACCTGGGAGCGCAACGCGACAACGTCCGCACTGAAGGGATCGAGCGGTGTGGCAGTCAAGTCGTCCCCGTCATCGATGGTGTAGATGCCCGAGAGAGAATCGCGCGACGAGAAGGTATGATCGACGCGCACGGTCCCGAAATCTTCGCGGATGGTTTGCAGCGGGCTGCTAAAAACTTGGGCGATGCCGCAGGCATTCGGCGGGAGTAGCGTGGGAGGCGTGCAGACTCCCGGAAAGTCAGGATCGCTAGGGGAAGGAGTAGGCCAGAGGTTGAGCAACGGTTGAACGCTGGGAACTGCGGCAGCGCGGGCCGCGAGGTCCGGAACGAAGGCCGCGGAGGTTTGGTGGAGATGCTGGCGGAAGCCCTCGTAGTTGGCGAATAGAAAGGTCTTGTCCGCCTGGATGGGTCCACCGCCAGCGGCGCCGAACTGGTTGCGCTGAAAAGGCGGAGGGCCGCCCTGATCGAAGAAGTTGGAGGCGTCGAATGCGTTGTTGCGCAGGAACTCGAAGACAGAGCCGTGCCACTGGTTCGTTCCGGACTGCGTGACGATAACGACCTGCCCACCGGGCCGCTTGCCAAATTCGGCGCCGTAGGAATCGCGCTGCACGTTAAATTCGCGCACCGCGTCCACGCCCAAGAGCATGCCGCTCGTTCCGCCGGGCTGCATGTTGTTTTCGGCCGCACCGGTGTACTCGACGCCGTTGAGCAGGAAGAGATTCTGCTGCGGGCGGTTCCCCGAAATTGCGAAGTTGTTGCCCGTGGTGGAATTTGATATCCCGGTCCCGCCCGTTTTCAACGACGTAAAATTGACGACACCGGGGTTGAGCGGCAGTAGCAGGTCGTAGCTGCGACCGTTCAGAGGAAGATCTTTAATCTGCTGTTCCCCTACCAGACCCGAGATATCTTGTGTCGTCGTACTCACAATAGGGGCATCACCGACGACCCGCACTTCCATCTTCGCAGCGCTGATTTCCAGTGTCAGGTTAACGCTGGCTTCCTGCCCGACCGCCAACTGAATCCCGCTTCGAATCGCACGCTGAAATCCAGGTTTGCTAGCACTCAGTTCGTATTCTCCGACGGGCAGGGACAGGAGGAGATAGCGGCCTCGATCGTCCGTGGTGGTCGTTCGAGTTACTCCCGTTTCGATGTTCTTGGCGTTTACCCTAGACGAGGCCACGGGCGCTCCCGATGAGTCGATAACCGAGCCTTCGACACTCGCGGATATTTGCGCATGGCTGCGAGGCCCGCAAACCAACATGGCGAGTAGCACTAATGAGGTGAGACGAAAAAACGCGTTGCCGGAGCAGGCGGAGCCCCGCCAGTACCTTGCAAAGACGTTTTGATCGAAGACCCAGAGACAGTGCGTAACCATTTTGGAAAATCCCCCAAAGACTGAGAGCCGGCCTCGCGGCTGCTAAAAGGCCCACATCTGGTTCCTCTATAATTCAATACAGTTCGGATCGTTAAGTCAAATCGAATTAATTTGGCTAGACGGCAGACGATTTTACGCGGGTCGAGTCGTCCAAGAGTCGGCCGAAACGACCGCGAACACGCCCTAGGTTTAGCGCGCGATGGGTGATTTTGCAAGTTCTGGGGCGTAGGAGCGTTTTTGATTGCTGGTACGTTTCTGAGCCTAGTCTTTGCCCAAGGTTGCCAAACGAGGCAGGTTCAAAACGCGCAAAACGGAAGCAGCATTCCTGCTGCCCCGATTGAGGTGAGACGATCGCCCCGACACCATGGACTGCAGGCCATTGTACCTTCAAGGGCTTACGGTGCTGCGTACAAATACCCAGTCTTCGATTGTCAGTCCACTCCGTTCAACCCAGCCTTTCGGATGGAGCCTTCGGTTGCTGACCGAAAGGTCGGGTAATAAGGTAATAGTGCGAACGCGCATCCGCGAGATCGTGCAGTGGACTAGGTTTAGAATTCGACCTTAATGGCTGACAACCAAAGAGAGAAGAAGATCCGGCGGTACGTATTCCTCACGGGGGCCGCCGTCGTTGGAATGCTACTCGTCATTGGGGTTGCCTTTGCGATTCAGGAGCGGCGCGACGCAGCGCTTGCTGCCGAAATTCAGCGAACGCAATCTGAGCTTCTCGGTCTTGGAGGTCAAATCACCGCTATCAAGGACGCGGACCTAATTACGACGAACGATTACATCGCCGCGTTCGCGCAAATAGAGCCTATCCAAAAGGAATACGACGAGAAATTGAAGAAACTCAGCGATCTCTACAGCTATGGTCGGGAGAGAGACAGCCATCGAGGGCTACTCGATGTTCAACGGTTGCGTGGAAAACATCATCCACAGACGTGGGACAAGATGTCGGAGATCATCGACCTCGTACGTCAAATCAACGACATCACGAAACGGGAAAGTTCTGTCGTCCATGCCATGGCCGGTCTCCCCGACGCCGAGCGAGCCCAGTTCTGGCACGACCAGTTTCTACCTCTCGCAGCTCAGGAACATGTCTTCCGCGAGAAGCTCGTGATCGTGGGCCAGGGAAAGCTACCCGCCTCCTCAATCCAATAGCTCGCTAGCGCTCGCGTTTCGAACGATTCCTTTTCTGATTTATGTCTTGACGTCGCCCTGGCCAACTCCACGGCTGTTGACTCAGTGTTAGTTATAGGTATAACATTACCTCGAAATGACCGTACGCAATGGATGGCTGGCTGGGTGGCTGCTGCTGACCTTCACCTTGCCGACAAAGCGCGCCAGCCAAAGGGTAGAGATTTGGCGAAAGCTGCAGCGCTACGGAACCGTGCCTCTCGGAAACTCGGGCTACCTGCTCCCTAATAATCCCAGCAATGAAGAAAGATTTCAGTGGCTCGCGACAGCGATTCGGAAATACGGGGGCGACGCATCCGTGGTTCACGTCGAATCGATCGACAACCTCTCAAGGGCTCAGCTGATCGGCCGCTTCTCGGAAGCGCGCACACGGGAATATCAGGAATTGACTCGGGAGCTTCAAGCATTTTCATCGAGAGGTGTGGAAGGAAAGACTGGTGGCCGTCTCGGCCGGTTGCGAAATCGCTTTCAAGAGATTGTCGAGGTCGACTTCTTCAACAGCCCGCTGCAAGTGCGCGTCAAGGAGTTACTAGAGCACGCGGCCTCATTGCGCGGGCCGGCGTCCGCAGCACCCACCCGCAAGGTCAACACGAGGGACTACAAGGGCAGGCTCTGGGTCACTAGACCCAGGCCCGGAGTCGATCGCTGTGCGTCTGCGTGGCTGATCCGAAACTTTATCGACTCCAAAGCGCGGTTTGCTTTTGCACCGGAGGACCATCTGCCGGCTGGCGGCGTGCCATTCGACATGTTTCATGAAGAAGGGTTCGGACATCGTGGCGATGACTGCACGTTTGAAACTCTCACTAAACAGTTTCACGTCCGCGACCCGAAGGTTGCTGTGATCGGACAAATGATTCACGACGCAGATCTCGCAGATGACCGCTTTGGCCGCAAAGAGGGCTATGGCGTGGATCAGATATTGAAGGGTTGGGCGCGCCAAGGGATCTCGGACGACAAACTTCTGGAGCGCGGGATGGAGCTTATCGAAGGACTCTACCACGCACCAAAGAAGTGAATTTGAGGAGCAGACGGACGTGTTTGCAAATCATCGAGTGTATTGGAAGATGGGGATAAGCGTGATTTTGCTGCTGGCCGCGAGCCGCCAGGCATCGGCGCAGTCGGACCAGCAAAAAACAAGAGTATTTACGCTCGAAGAAGCGGTGGATTTTGCGCTAAAGAACTATCCGGCGGTTCGGGCTTCGCTCGAACGCCTCCGCTCGGCACAGGCCGGTGTGGGCGTCGCACGTACGAGCTACTTGCCTCGGACCGATGTTCTCTGGCAGTCGAACAGAGCGACCGACAACAATATTACCGGGCTGACACTACCCAACTCCGTAATTGCTCCGATTACCGGACCAGTCCCGCTGTCGGCGTCGAATCGCAGCGCTTGGGGAAGCGCAGGTGGCCTGTTGTTTTCATGGGAACCTCTCGACTTCGGATATCGCGGTGCAAAGGTGGAGGCGGCGCACGCCGTTCAGAGCAGGGCCGGCGCGGAAGCATCACTGACGCGCCTCGATGTCGGCATTGCGACGGTGAACGCGTACCTAACGCTCCTGGCGGCGGAAAAGACTATCCGTGCCGCGCAGGCGGATGTCGAGCGCCGCGAAACCTTCGCGAAGTCCGTGCACGTCCTCGTGGACAATCAACTTCGTGCAGGTGCAGATGCATCCAGAGCGGATGCGGAACTCGCCCGCGCGCGAGTCAACCTCGCGAGGGCGCAGCAGCAGGAAGCAACAAGCCGCGCGCAACTCGCGGATATTCTCGGCATTGCCGATGCGACGGTCGAGGTCCGGGAGAGCACTTTGCTCGCCGCACCACCGTCGGCTGCTCCGCCACCAACGCCTATCTCAGCAAACCCCGCTGCCGAAGCGCAACGTGCGCGTGTCCAAGAATCGCAGTCGCTCGTGCACGCGCTCGACCGCTCCTATTACCCGAAGCTGTATCTGCAATCGGTAGTCATGGGACGTGGAAGTGGTGTTGACCCGACGGGTAAGTTTCTCGGGGGTACGGAGGGGCTGGGACCTGATCGCGCGAACTGGGCAACCGGGCTGATGGTGACGTTCCCGGTATTCGACATCTTTTCAATCAAGTCGAAGAAGGCGGCAGAGGCGGCGAACGAACGCGCGGAGGAGGCGCGGTACGACCAGGCGTTGCAAGACCTGACAGGACAACTACACAAAGCACGAGCCTCACTCGATGGCGCCCGGAAAGTCGCAGAAAACACACCCCTTGAACTCGAAGCTGCTCGTACCACGGAAACTCAGGAACGCGCACGCTATCAGGCTGGACTTGCGACGCTGGTGGATGTTTCAGACGCACAGAGCCTTTTAGTGCAAGCTGAAATTGATGACGCTCTGGCGCGGCTTGCGGTTTGGCAGAATCTCGCTTCAGTTGCCGCGGCGCAAGGCGACATTGCCCCGTTTCTGCTATCACTCCATGACAAGACACCAGGAGCGCCATAGCCATGTGGCTCCTTCGTGCTGCACTCCGCAATCCAATCTCCGTCGTCGTCATCGTAGTCGGCGTAGCGCTGTGCTCGATTCTTGCCCTTGTGCGGATGCCCATTGACATTTTCCCGGACCTGAATTTGCCGGTGATTTATGTGGCACAGCCATACGGGGGTATGTCGCCGGCGCAAATGGAAGGCTACCTCGTTTACTACTACGAGTATCACTTCCTCTACATCACTGGCATTGAGTCGGTCGAATCCAAATCCATCCAAAACGTAGGATTGTTGAAACTGACTTTTCATCCAGGCACCGACATGAGCCAGGCCATGGCCCAAACAGTGGGATACGTGGATCGGGCGCGGGCGTTTATGCCTCCCGGTACGGTTGCACCGTTCATCATGCGCTTTGACGCGGGAAGCGTCCCGGTCGGCTACCTGGTTTTTTCGAGCGCGACGAAGAGTGTGGCTGAGATACAAGACC
>Ga0126378_10003507_pt1 | contig 11877 bp, 9 predicted proteins | sample PanSoiMetPlot_23_FD_92587 | JGI IMG/M metagenome (GOLD analysis project Ga0126378, IMG submission 92587) | Tropical forest soil microbial communities from Panama - MetaG Plot_23 | ecosystem: Environmental > Terrestrial > Soil > Tropical forest > Bulk soil | place: Panama | collected 2016-02-17
AGCAGGTCGAGAAGGCTGATGAGCTCTTCGGCGCTCATGTTGTCGGACCCCGGCGACGGCTCGTAATTGTTTGACATGAATGATTATGTCCAAGGCTGCGGATCGTGGCGCAGGCAGAGTTGTCCAAAATGGACAACACGAGTCTATACAGCGCCCGCCGCCGGGATGCAAAGTGGCGAGGAAGACAGGAAACGAGACAGGCAGGCGCGGCGCGAACCGGTTTCGGACACGCCGGATGCACTGGGAGGGCTGAGCAGAAGACGGGCGGAGTTGCGGTCCGCCTGTACCGGTTACTGGCCATCCAAGCGATTGCCCCTCGCAAATGCGTCGTCGGCAAAGAGGCGGACTCGTTCTGCCGTCGGGACGCCGCTGCGCGCGGGGATGAGAGGTTCGGCAGCATCCCAAGGAGCAAGGGATGGAGTTGGCGGGAAATCTTGGTCACCTCGTCTACTCGACGCTGGTCCATCCCGGCGACACCTGGGATGAAATGTGGGCGAGCCTCAATCGCTATCTGCCTGAGGTGAAGAGCCGGGTCAGCCCCGACAAGCCCTTCGGCGTCTCGATCCGGATATCGCGAAATTCCGCCGACCGCTTGACGTCCGATGCCGAGGAACGCGCGCGGCTGAAGGCGTTCTTGCGCGCCAACGACATGTATCTGATCACCGCCAACGCGTTTCCCTACGGGCCGTTCAAAGGCGAGCGGGTCAAAGAGCGGGTCTATGAACCCGATTGGCGGACCGACGACCGGGCGCAATACACCGCGATGGTGGCCGACATCCTGGCCGAAATGGCCCCTCCCGGCATCGAACCGACCATCCAGAGTCCTCCCTTGGGCTTCAAGCCGCGCGTGACCGAAAGCGACGTGGTCGACGCCTATACGCGGCAGGTCATCGGTGTCGTCGCTCATCTCGTGAAGCTCGAGCGGCGCACCGGCCGGACCGTGAAATTGGCGCTCGAACCGGAGCCAGCCTGCTTTCTCGAGCTCACCACCGAGACGCTCGCTTACTTTGCCGATCATCTCTACGCGCCCCGGGCGGCCGACATGCTGGCCACGAGCTGCGGCATGAGCCGATCGCAAACCGAGACGGCGCTGAGAAAACATCTCGGCATCGTCTATGATATCTGCCATCAGGCGGTGGAATTCGAGGACATCACCCAGTCGCTGAACGCACTGCGCCGGGCCGGCATTCCGGTGATGAAATTGCAGGCGGCCGCGGCCGTGCGCATTCCCGAGGTCTCGCGCGACGCCATCGAGGTTCTTCGCAAGTTCGACGATCCCGTCTACCTGCACCAAACGGTGCAGATGGGCGGGGCGCCGCGCGAAGACTATCTGGATCTGCCGGTCGCCTTCGAAAGCTGGATGGAGAAACCGGTGCGCTGCGAGTGGCGCACCCACTTCCATGTGCCGGTATTCCTCGACGATCTCGGGGCGTTCAAGACCACCCGGCCTTCGATCGAGGAGGCGCTCGCGCTTCACAAGGCCGATCCGCTCTCCGCCCAGGTCGAGATCGAGACCTATACCTGGGACGTGCTCCCGGAGCATCTGAAGACGGGAAACATCGTCGACTACGTGGTCAAGGAGCTGGAGTGGGTCAAAGGCCAGCTTCAGCCAGCGGAGGTGTGAGGTGGATCTGAAGATCGCCGGGCGCCGGGCGCTTGTGACGGGATCGAGCTCGGGAATCGGCTATGCCATCGCCGAGGCGCTCGCGCGTGAAGGCGCGCAAGTGATCCTGAATGGCCGCAGCAAGAAGAACATCGATGCTGCCATGAGCCGGCTTCAGAAGGCGGTGCCTGGGGCCGTGTGCAGGGCGGTGGTCGCCGACGCGTCGACCGCCAAGGGTGCCCAGCGCATCGTCGCTGCCGCGCCCGAGGTCGACATTCTCGTGAACAACCTCGGGAAATATGAGCGAAAAGGCTTCTTCGAGACGACCGACAGCGACTGGATGGATTTCTACGAGTTCAACGTGCTGTCGGGAATTCGCCTCGTGCGCGCTTACGGTGAGGGAATGCGGAAGCGCAAATGGGGCCGCATCGTCTTCATCTCGAGCGAATCGGGCCTTCTGACGCCCGTTGAAATGATCAATTACGGGATCACGAAGACCGCCCAAGCGGCCCTGGCGCGGGGGCTCGCCCGCGAGTTCGGCGGGTCCGGGGTGACGGTGAATGCGGTCCTTCCCGGGCCGACCAGAACCGAAGGGATCGCCGCGATGGTGGCGAACGAATCGAAGCGGACCGGCAAGTCCGTGCGCAAGCTCGAGCAGGAGTTCTTTTCCCTGGCGCGCCCCACCTCGATCATCCAGCGGATGTCCGAGCCCCGGGAGATCGCGGCCATGGTGGCCTATGCCTGCAGCGACCTTGCAAGCTCCACGACCGGTGCTGCTCTCAGAGTCGAAGGCGGCATCGTCACTGGGATCGGTTGAGGGCGATGAACAAGACCGGACCGGTCAAGATTGCGATGATCGGCCTCGGCTGGTGGGGCAGGAAGATGACCGCCGTGCTCCAGCAGGCGAAGGACGACATCGAGATCCTTTGCGCCGCGGAGCCCGATCCGGCCGGCAAGGAATTCGCCACGGCCAACAGATTCAAGCACTATGGCAGCGACACCGAGGCCCTCCGTCATCCCGGCGTGGAGGCTGTGATCCTGGCCACGCCGCATTTGCTCCATGCCGAGCAGATCGAACGTGCCGTTGCCGCCGGCAAGCACATCTTCTGTGAAAAGCCTCTGGCTCTGACCCGAAAAGGGGCGGAGGCCGTCGTCGCGGCCTGTGCCAGGAACAACCTCGTGCTCGGCATGGGGCATGAGAGACGCTGGGAGCCACCGGTGGCGCGGATGCTGGCCATGGCCCGCTCCGGCCAACTCGGGCGAATCCAGCAGGTCGAAGGCAATTTCAGCCATGACAAGTTCACCACCCTCGACCCCGGCAATTGGCGGCTGAACGCCGAGGAGGCGCCTGTCGGCGGCATGACCGCGACCGGGATCCATCTGACCGATCTCGCCGTCGCCCTGCTCGGCCAGGCACGCGATCTGCGCGTTTCATGCGAAAGGCTTTCCTCCAGGATCCCGCAGGGCGACACGATGAGCGTCCATGTCCGCTTCAAGGACGGCGGCACGGCTTATGTCTCGGCTTCGCTCGCCATGCCCTTCGTCTCGCGCTTCGCGGTCTTCGGCTCCAAAGGCTGGATCGACATCCGAGACAAGGCGCATGTCGAGGCGCCCGCAGGCTGGGTCGTCACCAGCACGGTGGCCGGTGGCCCGATCACCGTGACGGACGTGCCCCCGGCGGAGCCCGTGAAGGACAATCTCATCGCCTTCGCTCGTGCCGTGCGCGGCGAGGCGCCTTATCCGATCTCGGGCGAAGACCTCGTCAACAACATCACTATTCTGGAAGCAGCGATCAAATCAGCCGCCTCCGATGGCGCGGTGGTGACGCTATGAGCGCGAACGGGCAAGCAAAGGGATGGAACCGATGGAACGCCACGCATTGATCGCCGGCGTCTCCGGCATTATCGGCCGCCACCTTGCCGCGCATTTGACTGCGGCCAAGGGCTGGACCGTCACCGGCATTTCCCGCCACAAGCATGATCTGCCCAAGGGCATAAGGCACATCTCAGTCGACCTCAGATCCAATGAGGCCGTGAATGCCGCGCTCCGGCGCACCAAGGTCACGGATGTCTTCATCACCACCTGGCTGCGCCAGCCCACCGAAGCCGAGAACTGCCTCGTGAATGCCGGCATGGTGCGCAACCTGCTGCATGCCGTTGCGGGCCAGAAGATCAGGCATGTCGCTCTGGTCACCGGCGCCAAGCATTACATGGGCCCCTTCGAGGCCTATGCGAAGACCAAGATGGTGACGCCGTTCCGCGAGGAGCAGCCCCGCCTGCCTTACCAGAATTTCTACTACGACCAGGAAGACGAGGTCTTCGCCGCCGCCGTCAAGCAAGGCTTCAGCTGGTCCGTTCATCGGCCCCATACCTTGATCGGCTATACGGTCGGCAACCAGATGAACATGGCGGCCACGCTCGGGGCCTATGCGGCGATCTGCAAGGAAGCGGGCCGGCCCTTCGTCTTTCCAGGCTCGCCACAGCAGTACGAAGCGGTCGTCGACATCACGGACGGACGCATCATCGCCAAGCATTTGCTGTGGGCGGCGACGAAACCCGTTGCCCGGAACAACGCCTTCAACATCGTCAATGGCGACTTGTTCCGTTGGAACTGGATGTGGCCGAAGCTCGCCGATCATCTCGGTGTCGCCGCCGCCGAATATCCGGGGCACGCACAGCTCCTGGAACAGCAGATGGCCGGCATGGAGGCGGTCTGGGACGAGATCGTCGCCAATCACGGCCTGAAGAAGAACCCCCTCAATACGGTCGCGTCATGGTGGCACAGCGATGCCGATCTGGGGCGGGTCATCGAGAACTTCAACGACATGACCAAGAGCCGGGATATGGGCTTCACCGCCTACCAGAACTCGGTGCGGTCGTTCACCGACGCCTTCGACATGTTCCGCGCCGCCAAGGTTCTTCCCTGATGCCGGCCGGGAAGCGGAGGGCTGGGGAATGGACCTAACTGGCGATACAGCGACGGCCTTGCCGGATGCGCGGCTTTTTCTCCTGCCGCGGGCGAAGAGCTTTTTGACGGTCGTCATTTCCACCGTCGTGCTCGTCCTTGCATGCCTGTTGTTCGCCCCGTCCAGCGTGACCTGGGGCGCCTTGTCGGGAAGCCTGCCCTTCGCCGCGATTATCGCCATTGTCGGCCTGGGGCAGTTGCTGGTGGTTCAACAGGGAGGCTTCGACCTTTCATTGGCAGGGGGCGTCTCGCTCGCGGTCGTCATATCGACCCACTATCCGCAAGGAGACAATGCGCTGCTGCTCCCGGCCGTCCTGATGGCGGTTGCCTGCGCCATCCTGGCGGGCCTGGTCAACGGCGTTCTGGTCAGCCTGTTCCGGCTCAATGCCATCGTCGCGACGATCGGCGTGAACGCTCTTCTATATGGGGCCGTATTCGCGGTTTCCGGCGGCGTGCCCAAGACGACGACCACCCTGTTGGCCGCGATCGCCGGCGGCCAGACGGCCGGGCTTCCCAACGCCGTCTACTTCGCTCTGGCGACATTGGTGGTTTTCTCTTTCGTCTCGAAGAAGACCGTTGCCGGACGGCGCTTCGAAGCGATCGGCGACAACCCCTTGGCGGCCCGTTCCGCGGGGCTTCGCGTGCGGCATCACCAGCTCTTGGCCTATGTCTATGCCCAGCTCCTCTACTGCATGGCCGGCGTGCTCGTGGCCGGCATTACCCGCGAGCCTACGGCATTCCAAGGCAATTCCCTGCTCTTGCCCTCCGTGGCCGTGGTTGTTCTCGGCGGCACCTCGCTGCTGGGCGGCCGCGGTTTTCCGGTCTCCACCGTCATCGCTGCGTTCTTCCTGAACCAGTTGAGTCAATTCGCACTCGCGGTCGGCGTGCCCTACTCGGCTCAGACCATCATCCAGGCCTTGGCCTTGGGTTTTGGCATCGGCGTCTACTCCGTCCGGTGGACGGCGAATCTGTTCAAGCAAACGAAACCAACTCTAAAGGGAGGAAACAATGAAGTTCTCGGCTAAGCGGAAACTGGCCTTCGCCGCCGCGGCGGCAGTGGCGGCCCTCGGTTGCTCGAATCTGGCCCTGGCCGATACGCCTTCCTGGTGCGGCCCCAAGCAAGCGACGCTGGCCCTGCTCGATGGCTATGGCGGCAACAGCTGGCGCCAGGTCACGACCGCCTCCGGCAAGGAGGAAGCCCTCAAATGCCCCAGCATCACGAAGTACGAGTATGCCGACGGCCAGGGCGACACCCAGAAGTCCATCTCCGACATCAAGGCCATGGCCGCCAAAGGCATCGACGCCCTGGTCGTTTTCCCCGATGCGGGACCGGCGATGCTGCCCGCCATCACGAGCGTCTACAAGTCGGGCAAGGTCATCGTCCCCTACCGCGTCGAAGCCGGCGGCAAGCCCGGCGTGAACTACAACAAGTTCATCGGCACCGATTTCAAGAATGACGGAATAAACTGGGCCAACTGGATCAAGGGTGTGTTGCCCAATGGCGGCAATCTTCTGTTCCTGAGCGGGCCTGCGGGCAACAGCCAGGGTCTCGACGAGCTTGCCGGGCTCAAATCCGTGCTCGGGCCCGAATACAAGTTTCTCAACCCCGAACCCTTCGATGTGACGAACTGGGATCCGGCCCTGACGCAAAAAGTCCTGACGGCCGAAATCGCCAAGAACCCCAAGATCGATGTCATCGTCTCCGACTTCGGACCGTCGCTGGTCGGCGCACTTCCGCTGTTCGAGAAATCCGGCCGCTCGATCCCGGCTCTGGCCACCTCTGACGGCAATTCGCTGGGCTGCTTCTGGACCGACCACCATAAGAACAACCCGGATTTCAAGCTCTTCACCGTCTCGACCGAAAACGACAATGTTCGCCTGGCGGTGCAATGGGCGGTCGCAGCTGCGACGGGCGGCACGCCGCCGACAGAGGAAATCTTCAAAGGTCCGGTCTTCGAGAATTCCGTGACCGGTCAGCCGAACCCGGTCCAGTGCCGATCCGATCTTCCGGGCGCGATCTATCTCTCGGCCCAACTCCCGGCGGAGAAGCAGGCTGCGGCTGTCAACAGCAAGTGATGATGTCGATCGTGCCCCGGGAGCGGGATGCTTCCGGGGCACGAATGGCGGGAGAATGCCCGATGCGGCGGTCTTGAGGCGGAAGTCGTCGTGAATGCGTATAGCGACAAGCCACGTCTTTATGGCGCGCCGGAGCCCGGTGACGTGGCGATCCGGCTGTCGAACATCTCGAAATTCTATTCGGGCGTTCCCGCGCTCCGAGACGTAAGCGTCGAGTTCTACTCCGGCGAGGTTCATGCGATCCTCGGGGAAAACGGCGCCGGCAAATCCACGCTCATGAACATCATTTCCGGGGCCGTCGTCCCGGAATTGGGCGAGATCAGGCTCGGTGACCGGCCGATTCCGCATATGTCTCCCGAGATCGCCGCGTCCCTGGGAATCGCGATTTCCTTTCAGCATCCCGCCATCCTCGACGACCTTTCGGTGCTTGAAAATCTTCAGGTTGCGCTGCCGGCATCGGTCTTCGCCGGAAGGCCGGCTGAAGTCGCGAAGGAGATGCTGGATTCGGTGGGGCTGCAGGTTCCGCTGCGCATGCGGGCCGACGGACTGACCGTCGCGCAGAAGCACCTCCTGGAGATCGCCAAGGCCCTCGCGATCAAACCAGGCGTTCTCATGCTCGACGAGCCCACCGCCTCCCTCGATCAAGAATCGACCGAGATGCTCTTCGAGCGCATTCGAGGTGTCGTCAAGGCCGGCACCTCGGTGATCTATATCACCCACAGGCTCGCGGAGCTTCGCCAGATCGCTGACCGCGTCACCGTGCTTCGCGACGGGAAGGTCCGGGGCGGGGGACTCGTCGGCGAGATCACCGATGCCGCACTCCTGGACATGATCGTCGGAAGGGCGCTCGGCTCGGCCTTCCCCCCGAAGCCGGCGGAGATCTCGACGGAAGCGATATTCTCGGTGCGTTCCCTGAGCGGCAAGGGCTTCAAGGACATCAATCTGGAGGTCGCACGCGGGCAGATCCTCGGCGTTGCCGGTGTGGAAGGCAACGGCCAGTCCGAATTGATGCGAGCGCTTGCCGGACTTCAGCCCTCGGAAGGCGTCATAACCCTTCAGGGGCGCTCGCTGAAAACCAAAGAGCTTCGTGAGGCCGCCGCCTTCATGCCGTCGGACAGGCATACGGACGGGCTGGCGCCGGGCCTCACCGTGCGCGAGAATGCCTCGTTTGCGGCGCTGGACAGGTTCGCCCGATTCTGGGTCGTGAGCCGCAAGAAAGAATTGCAGCAGGTCGGTGCGACCTTCGGGGCGCTGGCCGTGAAGGCGGCGAGCATCGAAGCGCCGATCCTTTCGCTCTCCGGCGGGAACCAGCAGAAGGTGGTTATGTCGCGCGCTCTGCTCTCCGAGCCCGGCATCATCGTCGCCGACGAACCGACGCAGGGAGTCGATGTCGGTGCCCGCACCGAGATCTACCGCATCCTGCGCGACGTGTCCCGGTCCGGCACGCCGGTCATCGTGAACTCTTCGGACGCGGCCGAGCTCGAGGGGCTATGCGACAAGGTCGTCGTTCTGTCCCGGGGGCGCGCCGTCGCGACCTTGACCGGGCGCGATGTATCGGAAGCCCGGATTGTCGCCGCTGCGGTGAATGCGACCACGCATCTGGCGACCAGCACCACGCGGGAGAAGATCCGCGCGGCCACCGGGGGCTTGCGGCATTTCCTGCAGTCGGACAATGCCCCCGCGGTTCCCCTCGCCTTCGTCATCGCGCTTCTGGGGCTCTACGTCTTCAGCCAGAACGCCAATTTTTTCTCCGCCTTCAATCTCAACAATATTCTGCTGCTGGCGACGGCTCTGGGATTCATCGCGCTGGGGCAGACCATCGTGCTGTTGTTGGGAGCCATCGACCTGTCGGTTGGCCCGCTCGCCGGGTTTCTGGTCGTCGTGGCCTCGTTCTTCATAAACGACGACAAGTCCACCGCCGTGATCGCGGCCGGCTTTGTCCTGGTTTTCCTGGCGGCCTTCGCCATCGGTGGCGTCAACGGCATCTTGATCCGCTATGCGAATTTCACATCGATCGCCGCGACCCTGGCCATGTATATCGGCCTCCAGGGCATGAGCTTTCTGCTCCGCGAGAACCCCGGCGGCTACATCAATGCGAATGTCGTGGAGATCGTCACCTGGCAATTCGGCCCCGTTCCCGCGGCCTTCATCGTCCTGGTCGCGATGGCCGTCGCTGGTGAATATCTGCTGCGCTATACCGCCCTTGGATGGCGGCTCAGGGCAACCGGCTCCTACGAGGAGTCCGCGCGTCGGGTAGGTGTCCGGATCAATCGCGCCTTCCTGCTCGGCTACATCTCCTGCTCGCTCATGACGGCGATCGGGGCCGTGATGCTGATGTCCCAGATCGGGGTCGGCGATCCCCGTCAGGGAATCAACTACACGCTTTCGAGCATAACCGCCGTCGTTCTGGGCGGGACGAGCCTCCGCGGCGGACGCGGGACTTTCATCGGCACGGTGCTGGGCGCCGTCCTGCTGACCGAGGTCCTGGATGCCGCCGCGTTTCTGGGGCTCACCGAGACCTACCAATATGCGTTCCAGGGCGCGCTCATCGTCGTTGCCGCGCTCATCTATTCCGCGGCCCGCCGGCGCGCAGGAGTCTGAGATGCATGGAGAATCCCCGCCTTGGCGAGGAAGTGAAGGGAGGCTGACATGAAAGCGGTTCGCTATTACGGCAAGGAGGACATCCGCGTCGAGGAGATCGCGGCGCCGTCGGGTCCGGGTCCGAAGCAAATCGTCGTCAAGCCGAAGGTGTGCGGGATCTGCGGGACGGACCTTCATGAATATGCCGCAGGCCCGATCGTCACCCCCGTACGCCCGCACCACTTCACCGGTGCGACCTTGCCGCAGATCCTCGGCCATGAGTTTTCCGCCGAGGTGATCGAGCTCGGCAAGGAGGTGACCCGTGTCCGCAAGGGCGAGCGCGTCTCGATCCAGCCGCTGGTGATGCCGCTCGACGACTATTACAGCCGTCGCGGCCTCAACCATCTCAGCCCAAAGATGGGCTGCATCGGCCTCTCCTGGGCCTGGGGCGGGATGGGCGAATATGCGATCGTCAACGATTACAACGCCAACAGGCTGCCGGACGGGGTGAACGACGAGCAGGGTGCCCTTATCGAGCCCGCGGCGGTCGCGCTCTATGGCGTCGAGCGCGCCAAGGTCGGCGGCGGCGGCACCGTGCTCGTCACTGGCGCGGGGCCGATCGGCGCGCTGTCAGCGCTTGCTTCGGCGGCGCTGGGTGCCTCGAAGATCTTCGTCAGCGAGCCCAATCCGAACCGGCGCAAGCAGATCGAAGCGCTGGGCGTGACCACGCGGGTGATCGATCCCAAATCCGTCAATGTGGTCGAGCTGCTGCGGGAGGAGACCGAGGAAGGGGTCGGGGTCGACTCGGCGATCGAATGCTCGGGCAGCGAGGCCGGCCTCAACACCTGCTGCGAGGCGGTGCGCAACCACGGCACGGTCGCCCAGGTTGGCCTGCATGTGAAGAAGGCCAGCGTCGATCCGGCGCTCTGGGCGCTGAAGGACATCACCGTCGAAGCGACCTGGTGCTACCACGTGACGATGTGGCCCCGGATCATCGGCATGGTGGAGAGCGGCGCCTATCCGGTCCACAAGGTGATCTCGGCTGAGATCAAGGCGGACGATGTCGTCGAGAAGGGCTTCAAGACCCTGCTCGATCCCTCGGGCAATCAGATGAAGGTGCTGGTCAAGGTGGCGTGAGCTACGCGCCGCCGCCCGTTTTTGCGAAGGAGAGCGGATATGAAGGCATTGGTGATCAACAAGCCGGGCGAGCTTCTGGTCAAGGATTTGCCCAGGCCGGTAATCGGGCCGGATGAGGTCCTCGTGCGCATGCGCGCGGTCGGCATCTGCCATTCCGACTACGAGCTCTATAGCGGCAAATACATCATCCCGATCGACTACCCGGTCACCCCCGGCCATGAATGGTCGGGAGAGGTCGTCGAAAGCGGCAAGGCGGTCGCAGGCATCAAGGCCGGCGACCGCGTGGTCGGCGAATGCGTGATCGAGAGCGGCGAGGAGGTCGATCATTTCGGCTTCAGCATCGACGGCGCCTATGCCCAGCTCTTCAAGGCCCGCCCCGAATGGCTGCACAAGCTGCCCGACGGGGTGAGCTTCGAGACCGGGGCGCTGGTCGAGCCCTTCACCTGCGGGTACTACGCCATCGAGGCCAATGGCCGCACCAACGGCTCCGAGACCGTGGTCGTCTCCGGCGGCGGCAATATCGGCCTGTGCGCGGCGGCCGCAGCGCACGGCATGGGCGCGCGCGTGATCCTGATCGACCCCCTGCCGCTGCGTCGCGCGGCGGCGGAGAAGATCGGCACCGATGCGACCATCGATCCCAGCGGGGGTGACGCGGTCGCCAGACTGCTCGAGCTGACCGGCGGCAGGGGCGCCGATCTGGTCATCGAGGCGTCAGGCCACGATTCCTCCCTGGCGTCCGTGCTCGACTACGCGCGCACCGGCGGGCGCGTGACTTTCATGGGCATCAGCATCGGCCGCAAGGTTCCGGTCGAGCTCGGCAAGATCCAGAGCAAATCGCTGACCATCAAGGGTACGATCGGCTCCCCCGGCGTATGGCCGGCGGCCTTGCGCTTCCTGGCGCAGACCAGGTTGGATCTGTCGCCGATCCAGACTCATTTCTTCGACCTGACCAACGGGATCGAGGCTTTCGAGTTCGGCAAGAACCCATCCTCCTGCATCAAGGTCACGCTGACCAACGCGGCGTGATCCCGGCTGCATGCACGGGCTCGGGCGAGCGGTTATCGAAGAGGGGAAGCAGTGAACACCATAGCCAAGACGAAGCGCGAACCGAAGATCGTGCGTCCCGAGGACGTCGATCCCCATCACGATTGGAGCCGCCCGCTACTTGCGCTGGGCTCGATGGCGGTGGATTTCGAGGAGCGGGTAGACTTCCGCCGGCTGCACAACTATCGCCTGGCGCGCACCCGCCAAGCCCTCGGCAAATCGGGCCTGGGCGCGGTGCTGGCCTTCGACCAGTACAACATCCGGTATATCTCCTCGACGGTGATCGGCGACTGGGCGCGGGACAAGCTCACGCGCTACGCCCTGCTCACCGGCACGGGCGATCCCTATATCTGGGATTTCGGCTCGGCGGCCAAGCATCACCGGCTCTATGCGCCCTGGCTGCATCTTGACCATTGCCGGGCGGGAATGCTCGGCCTGCGCGGGTCGATTCACCCCAAGGTCGGGCTGTTCCG
>Ga0126378_10003508_pt1 | contig 11876 bp, 13 predicted proteins | sample PanSoiMetPlot_23_FD_92587 | JGI IMG/M metagenome (GOLD analysis project Ga0126378, IMG submission 92587) | Tropical forest soil microbial communities from Panama - MetaG Plot_23 | ecosystem: Environmental > Terrestrial > Soil > Tropical forest > Bulk soil | place: Panama | collected 2016-02-17
AAAGCAAGTTCGTGACGGTTCGTAAGTTCGCCGACGATTCTAGAGAAATTCTCCAGTAGCTGGTAAGAACCGAGGCTAGTCAAGCCACGAAACCCCATTTTCCAGATGTCCTAAAAAGCAATGAGGCAATCCAGTTGACGGATCGCTCTAAGTTGGAGGATGGGAACGTGGGTTGGCCTAATAATCCTCCTCGACATCCGGATCCTTCGATTGTTACGGACTGATAAAATCATCCACCATCAGAGAGAAACGATTCCAGCACGCCGGGGCTGACAGTGCTTTCGCCAACGGACACAGAGCTAGTTAACAACATCCAGAATGGGCAGATCGGAGCGGAATCCGCACTGTACGAGAAGTATTCCGCCAAGGTCTACTATCTGGCTCTGCGGGAATCGAAGTCATCCCACGACGCGGAAGATGTTCGCGCCGAGACATTTCTTCGCGTGATTCAGGCCGTCCGCAGAAATCAGGTCCAGTCAGCGGAAGCGCTGCCCGCGTTCATTCTTGGCGTGACTCGAAATGTGTTACGCGAACTGTACGTGCGGCGCAGGCAGGCCGGAGATGACATTTCGAGCGCGGCTGCCCATTTGATCACGCCATCGCATGAACGTTTGTTCCTGGATCGTGAGGTACGACTCGCGATCGAGAAAACCATCCAGAGATTGAAGCCGCGAGAACGGACCATACTTCACATGTGCTTTTACGAGGAACTCCCCACCGAGGAAATCGCGAAGCGCATGAGCATTGCTCCTGAACGCGTGCGACTGGTGAAGTCGCGGGCATTGAAGCATTTTCGGGAGTTGCACGATCGGGTCAAGTCGCAAAAAGTTTTTTGATACACGGAAGCACGAAAACTCACTTCATATGATGCACGCGGAAATCGAGAAAGCAGAGATCATAGAGCGCTACGTCCGGAGCCAACTCGGGCCCACCGAGCGCAAGGCTTTTGAGGAGCACTTCCTCGGCTGCGACGAATGCTTCGAGAGGCTGCAAGCCGCAGAGCGATTCGCCACTGGAATGCGGGATGCGGCCGAGCGTGGAATCCTGGAGGCGCAATCGGCATCGCAGGTAGCAATTCCTAGATGGTTCGCTTGGACGTTTGCCGGAACCGCCTGCGTCGCGCTGATCTTGGCGGGACTGGCTGGATGGGCCTATTTCGAGCAGTTGCCCCGCCTGCGCGGCGAACTGCGCCAGACCGGGGCACAGCTTAAGGCCGAACAACAATCGCGGACGCCAACTGAACAGCCACTTCCCGTAGAGCAGGCGGAAGCGAACGTGCCGTTGGTCATGTTGCAGGCCTCCCGCGCAAGAGAGGAAGCGGCCAGTGTGGTTTTGAAGCCTGACGACAAGCAACTGATGCTCTGGATTGAGCCCGGCCCCTCACACTACCGCGATTTTCGGCTAGACGTCTTCTCGTCCGGCAATCATCTGATCACTGCTGTAGATCATGTACGATTGAGCCGATATGGCGCACTTGCCGCAAGCCTTCCCACAAAACAATTGCCAGCCGGGGGGGTCCGCATTACACTTACGGGCCAGAATCCGCCTCCTGCGGCGCTAGTCGGCGAGTATCGCTTGCAGATTTATCGACCTTAAGCGCGCCAGGCGGAGGTGACTCGTGCGACGCCACCGCAATCGTTGGGGTCTTCTTCTCTGTGGGCTTAGTGTCTCCCTGTGTTTCCTAGCGGTTCAGGGACAAAGCCAGAACACGCCTTCTGCTCCGTCAACCGAAGCCTCTCAATCCGACGCTACCCCCAATCCGCGTTCAGAAACCACATCGCTAGCTGGCAAAGATTCGACATCGCCTCACGTATCCGAGAAGACTCCAGCCGATCCCGCCGCGCACATCGATGAAGTGATGAAGCAGTGTAATGAGGCGATGAATATCAAGGTGCAGTTCCAGCGGGCGGAAGAACTCGCCCGGCAAGCGCTCGAACTTAGTGAGAAAGCGGGAGACAAACCGCGGGCGGCGATGGCGATGGTTTTCCTCTCAGCGGCGATTTCTTATCAAGGCCGGCAATCCGAGGCGCTTGACGTTGCCCAGAAGACCGTGCCGGTCGCGCGCGAATCCGGCGATAAGAAAGCTCTGGAACAAGCTCTGAACAGCTTGGCGAGTATCACCGGCGGTCTGGGCCGTTACGAAGAAGCACTTGGTTACTTTTACGAATGCCTGGATCTGGCCCGCGAGATCAACGATCCCACCATGCAGTACATGTCGCTGCTGAACATTGGGGAGGCCTACGTTCGCTCGGATGATTCGGACAAAGCTGAGTTGCCGCTTCAGGAGTCACTGCGCATTGCGCGCGAGCTCAAGCCGAATCTTCGTGCAAGCAACCCGTCGAAGAAAGCAACGGAAATGTCGCTGCTAAATCTTGGCGGGATGGAGATGGCTCGCCAGCACTACCGCGCCGCTCTTAACTATTACGAACAAGTCCATGTGAGCAAACCTGAGAGTTCCCTGTGGGTCGTCGCGGCGTTGCAGGGCATCGCGGCGTCGTATGAACAACTAGGTGAGCCACAAAAAGCAATCGAATTTCTCAACCAAGCACTCCCGATTGCAGAGAAAGCCGCGAGCGGTGAGGAATACCGCAACCTCCTGAGCGCGCTTGGAGTAAACCAGGAAAAGCTCGGAAATCTTGATGCAGCGCTTGCCAGCGAAAACAAGGCGCTCGTGCTCATTCACGAAGCCGGCGGTGATCCGGATGCGGAATGGCAGGTCGAGAGCCGCATCGGTCATATCGAGCGCGCGCTGGGAAACAACGAGGAAGCGCTGGAGCACTACAGAAAATCCATCAGTGGAATCGAACTACTTCGGTCGGTGGCTTTGAATACGGAGGAGGGGCGAGCTGGAGTTGTCGAGAGAAGCCGCGCCACCTACGCCGAAACAGCAGATCTGTTGGTTGACCTGCATCGCCAGAATGAAGCTCTGGAGATGGCGGAACGCGCTCGCGCCCGAGCATTCCTGGATATGCTTACAGAGGCTCGTGTGGGAGTAGCCGACGAGCTTACTCCCGAGCAGCGTAAACAGGAAAACGCCATCCTCTCTCGCATTTCTGGCGCGCAGAAGACGTTGTGGAATCAGAATGTCTCTTCCGACGAGAGAAGAAAGAATGAAGCGGAGCTGAACGCCGCCGAGGCTGATCTTGAGAAACTTCGCCTGCAGATCCGGGAAACGGATCCGCGTTATGCAAACCTGCAATATCCCGAGCCGATCAATGTCCAGGCGATTCAGAGCAAGCTGCTGGATGAGCACACCGCATTGATCGAGTATCTCCTTGGCGAGAAGCGTTCGCTGGTGTGGGTCGTGACCAACGACAGAGTTACAACTTCAATCCTACCTGCGCGAACGAAAATCGAGGAAAGCGTAGCCGCATATCGCAAACTTCTTGGCGAGCGAGTTTCGGCTCTTACGCTTGATCAATCACTGACGAGAATCAATGCCCTCGGTGGCGAACTATACGATTTGCTATTCAAGCCGATTGAGAAGAATCTTCGCGCCACCAAAGTTCTAATTGTCGTGCCGGACGGCACTCTGGGTTATCTGCCATTCGAATCCCTAGTAACGGCTTTCGGACACGCCAGAAATGCCTATTTGGCAGAGAGGTTCGCAATAGTTTATGGCCCGTCGGCTTCAGCTCTGGTGACCGTGCAGGAAATAAATCGCCCCGTCACCTCTCACCGGATACTGCTGGCGTTCGGCGATCCGGTGACCACGCCTGCCGGCCCGTCGAAGATGGCATCGGGACAGGGCAAGCCTATCTCAAACGTTCGCAGCACCTCCCCAGCTGAAGACTATGCGGAGCGAGGCTTTTCCCTTGCGCGCCTTCCCTATACGCGCGACGAAGTTATAAACATTAGCAAGATGTTTCCTCCCCATCAACGGCAGCTTTATCTCGGCGCTGATGCGCGTGAAGAGACAGTTAAGAGCGAGAAGCTGGATGATTTTCAATACATCCACTTTGCAACGCATGGATTTCTAGATGAGTTACACCCTAGTCGCTCGGGCATCCTGTTGTCGCGCGCGCCCGACTCAAAAGAAGACGGAATCCTGCAGACGGGTGAGATTATGCGCCTCAAACTCAACGCGGATATTGTCACCCTCTCGGCGTGTAGCACTGGACTGGGGAAATTAATGAATGGGGAAGGCGTACTCGGGCTCACACGCGCTTTCTTCTATGCTGGCACCAGGAACGTCGTAGTAAGCCTGTGGAACGTGAATGACTCGGCAACCGCCACGCTGATGGAATCTTTTTACCTTAACTTGCAACGAGGGTTACCAAAGAGCGAAGCTTTGCGCCGGGCAAAATTAAGCTTACTGCACAGTTCGGACACATTATGGCGCCACCCATATTTCTGGGCTGCATTTGTGATCCAAGGACAAGGGCGCTGAAAACAGTCTAGCAGGCCTGGCGCGTCCGCCGAAGCGAGTTCACTCTTACAGCTTGAGCCATTGAAAGCCGCCAAAAAACGGTGTAAGGGCGAGGGCCGGCATCATGCCGCCACCTAATGCCCCAAAACGCGACAGGGGAAAGGGGTAAGTGTGCCCAAAAATCTGATTCACCATTCGTCAGTGACTCTCCACGAGCTAATCTTTGCCTAGCGGCCTGTAAAGGCTTTGAGCGACAGGGTTGTCAGCGTTCAGTCCAGAAAAATATTCTTGATACATTTTGCGATCTTTCCTCACTTCATTGCACGCACGGGTCGTGAACAGCCGGCGACAAGCGGAGGCCACGATGAAGCCAGAGGTGCTTCCCGAGTCTCACGGACCAAGAAGCGCTTGGTCAGGCACCCGAGCAAAGCTACTTCCAGCCACAGACTCAACCAAGCCAGTCAACTCCCGGACCGAAACCAATCGAAGGCTATCCATTCCCCAAAAGAAGGAGGTGAAGGATGAAGAACCATACTCTCACGACGGATTTGTGTTTGATGGTGCTGCTATTGGCCTTGGTATGGCCGGCCGCAGCCAGTGTGGTCAGTACAAGCGGCCTTACCGTTACCACGCCCGCACCTGGAACCGTTATTACAGCGAACTTCATTGTCAACAATGGTCTGCCTGCCCAAATCATCTTCAATGAGCGCCAAAACGTAGTGTTGGCGGCTCCTCTTGTGACTGACACTGGAACAATTCCAGCAGGCACTGTCGTGGACAGCGCGTTCTTCGCTCTAAATTCAGCCGTAGGAGCCGTCGTCGATACTTCGGCCACCTTTGACGGAAAGGTGCTGGGAGTGGTGTATCTGGATGGGTCGCCGAACTACGCTACGAGTGACTTCCTTGGTTTACCGTCGCTAGTGTACGCCGAGGGGAGCTGCCCACTCTGTGGCTTTGAGCCAGGAGACAGCATTACCAGCATGATTGGAAACACAGTCTCGTTTCACAACAGTTACAGCGAGCCCGGCGACTTTGCTCGCATCGTTACGTTGGCGGTTCCAGTTCCAGAGCCGGTTAGCCTGCTCTTGGTTGGGAGCGGCCTCCTCGGCCTTTGGACCCAGCGGAGGCAGTTCCTGAGTTGAGATTTTTGTTCTTGGAACGGTCCGCAACCCGGCCACGCCAAATCCTGATGATCGAGAACGTCTGTCAGGTGGGGGTTCTGGGCTACTAAGATCACGGGAGGAGCGCGGACTTGCAAATGACGGGGCGGTGGCCGCAAGAACAGAATACTGCTGCTCAGCCGCCTGCCGATCATGCCTTTGTCCCGTCCTTCCAGAGTAGAGGCGGTTGAACGACCGGTCAAAAGTCTGCATGTTGGAGAAAATCAATGAATTTCCTAAGGACCAGTTGGCCAGTTCTGCTTTTCGCGGTCGCCATCGCAGTCCCGGCATCCGCGTGTTCCGATGCCACCATGAACGGCGTCGTGGGATATCTGGTGGGTGCGGCGGTCGGTCAATTCACGGCTGACGGCGCGGGGCACATCAGCGCCGGATCGCAGACCGTGAGCAACAAGGGCGTGATTTCCAAGCAAACTTTTACCGGCACCTACTCGGTTGCCGCGAATTGTACTGGCAAGCTCACGCTCAACTTCACGGGCGGCGGGATGGCGACCGCGAACTTTGTCATCGACAACGTCGGCAAGGGCGCGCAGATCATCGACAGCGGCAGCGGCACGCTCGCCAGCGGCTTTAGCCTCGCGCAGGGAGTCGTCACCTGCGGACTGACGGGCCAAAAGCAGACTTTCGCTGCGAACCTGATAGGAGGGAAGAGCGGAGTTCACGTCGCGTACGTCGCCCAAGTGATCCTGAACGGAAAAGGCGGCGTCTCTGGCTCAGGAACCTTTAACGTCAACGGAGCGATCACCGCAGCCACGATCACCGGCACGTACACGGAAACTTCCCACTGCCTTGGAACCATGAAGATCACGCCTTCGGGTCTTGGTGCAATGAACTTCAACTTCGTCGTCGTCGCTGCCGGAGACGAGATTCTGCTGCTCGAAACTGACGCGAACACCGTTGTCGCCGGATACATGCAGCAATAGCGGAGTTGAGTGGTGAAATGCGCGCGCAGGTTTCGCTGGACGCTAGATTCCATTGGTAGCGATTGGCGCAGCGCTACCGCTTTTCCGGCCTCGGAGGGCCGTGCTCTTTCTGCCGCAGCCTAATGCCCCAAAATGCGGAGAGGGGTACGGGGTGAGGTGTGCCCAAAATCTTCGGACTCACACCGGGCCCCCAAAACATTTGGTCAGCTTTGTTCAGGCTGCACGGTTCTATTACTCCCCTGCCGCACACCCAAGCGTCATGGCAACACGGTATACGTCCATCGTGCTACGGCTCAATTCGTCGGCAATTTCCCTGTAGCTCTGGCCTTCGCCCCGTAACTGGCGTATCCGCTTTGCGTCCCTGTCACGCTCCCGTTTGATCTTTGGCCGTCCCAAGGTCTTTCCCTTGCTGCGAGCGATAGCCAAGCCCGCCTTGACGCGCTCTTGAATCAGCGCGCGTTCAAACTCGGCCATTGCTCCGATTATCTGAAACATGAGGCGGCCTGATGGCGTGCTCAAATCCAGATTGTCGCGCAAGCTGACGAATGCCACCCCTACTGCCTCCAGTTCGGCCAGCGCGTCAACCAGGTGCCGCAGACTGCGACCAAAGCTCGCGCAAGAACTCTATAACGTCGCTGCCTTGCTCAATCAGCCCTTTCAACCGCTCCACAAACGCCTCCACGTTCACCAACCCCTCCGCTTTGTCCTGGCCGGGTAAGCCACCCGGGCATGATTGTATCGTGATAGAATCCCGCCCATTATGGGGTTATGCGCGTGGCGCGTGATCGGTGTCACTGTCATCGTGCTGTTCACCCGCGACAATGCAGTAAGTCAACGGCAGAAGTAAGGGTGTGCCACACATTCAGAATTCGCTCCTTCAACGAGCAAGCACCCCCAAAGGAACTGGAATCGGAAGTCCGAACTTTCTTGCTTGAACACCGGTCGCAGTTGAATCTAGCTTCTGACTCGGACGTCGCTCCTGCTGACGTGGACGTCACCATACAATCCGATCCTGCGGCAGCGGCGGAATTTCGGATCCCAGCGCCCTCTGATCCGTCCGCTTTAGACGTTCGCTATGCCGTAGTTGCCCACCGCGGCAGCGACGTCGGATCAGTGCAAACCTCAGGCCGAACGGTGGCCGGAAACTGGAAGGCCGTGGCCGGAGACGTAGTTAGCGTCGTCACAAGGCTGTGTCCGGGATCGATGGCGGCCGCGAAACCCGTTCCTCACCTTCCTTCTGAGGCTCCGCCCCTCACAGTACAGCAGCATGAGGCGCTGGCATCGGCCCGGGTCGTGGGTGTCGAAACCAAGTACCGCTGGCTGGACATGGGTTCCTTGGTCGCGGCGATGAATGCGGGTGCAAAGGCCAGCGGGCTTGCCGTCGACTTTGTGCAGGTCGAAACGGACCAGCATCCGGTTGACGCAACCATAATGGTGGGTACGCTCGATGAGTTATTGTGGTCCGTCGAGATTAGCCGCGACCACCAGACCGTGGAGCGACATGTGGTCGCCACTCGTCAGGCAAATGCAATCGCGAAAATGGCACGCACGTCGGTGCAAGTCTTCTGCGAAGTTAGCTGTGCTCCAAGACCGGTGCCGGCACGAAAGCAGGAGCAGATTTTTACAGCCGATGCACATGCAAGGGTACTTTCAGGACCGTTCGCTGGTGTAGGCGAACGAGTGCGATTACACGTAGGCGACAAATCATTTGCAGTTTACAACGGTGATGGAAGATTGCTTTTTTCCGTTCCCGTTGACCATGTTCTCGATGTCAGTGTCGCCAGTCCTGAATTCCAGTGGTATGGTCTCGACTCCCTGACTTGCGGCGGGGAAGAGTGTATGGCGTTACCGCTTGCGGAGGCATTAGGACTACCCATGGTTGTCGGAAGAAACATAGCCCGCAAGTATGTTCTCGACGTCGCGTGGCGGGAGGGGGACGTCATCAAGACCGCGTCTCTTGAGTTGAGGCCGGCCAAGAAACTCGCAAACGGATTGGGGAATGCCGCCGCACACCAGCCGTGAAGACGAGGGAGCTTCGAAAGGCGGTTGGTTGGTGGCTTAGTTAGTGCTCCAGACCGGCAGAGGCACAACTCCAATTGTGGACTTGATCAGACTCGCACTAGCTGGGTTGGGGGCGATCTGCAATCTCGCGGAGAGCCGATTTCTTGTCAGAATGGACCTAATCAGTTGCCGACCGTACTCTTTGAATTATGTGAAACCCGTATTTCTTTATGAGGCTGTTGATGAAGTCGGAATCGAACCCACCGACATAGGGTACTAGGCCTGAAAGTGGCGCTTTCCATCCCCTATTTTTCGCAGACGGCTGAGTGTGACTGCGTAGGACACCTCATTCCGCGGGGGACTCTATCACGAGCACCCGCAAATTACAGCAGAGGCAGGTTAGGGAACGTCTTGCAGTATGTGTCTCTCGAAAAGCCGGCATTTATAGCTTCGTCCGTCAACTCCTTCGCCTGCTCCTGGGCCATGTTCGCGCCAATAACCATGACGTAATACGGGGTGTCGGCAGGGCGCGTACACATCAGCGTGAATGCCCGAGAAGGTCCCGTTGAACTTTTTTGCCAGTTCCCGGGCGCCGTCCAGCGACAAAAGATGAGCCAGCAATCACGAACCACACTCTCTTTGACTGTACCCCCAGTAACCTGCTCAGAAATTGATTGGCTGGACTGGGAGTCGGCAGTGTAAAGCGCTTTAAGTTCGTGCTCAACGGCGTTGTTTGGGCATGCACCACGGTAATGAAGGATATGTTGGCCGCAGTGCGAACGGTGGCGGGATTTGATGACGAGGACAGGAAGCCCGCAATCATGGCGGGAGCGCCGATTCCTAGTTGGAATGCCTTGATCCTCGTACCGCTTCTATTCGGCGTTTTTGTACGCAGCGTCAACCGCTTTACGCCGCTGTACATGGCTGTGATTGACCCGTTCCGCAAGTGGATTGTGTATCCGTCACTCTTGCGTAACGTTTGCGCTAGATGGAATCACGAGTTCGGCACGACGTAATGTCAGTTGTCCCATCCCGCCCTTCCTTTGAGCGGGATGGGGTGTTCGTCACTACAGCCGAGGCTGTCGTTCTCGCCACAAAAGTCCCCACCCGGCCAACCGATGGGCGAGTGTAGCACTTCCCCGGCAAGCGGGGGCTTGCATCTCGAACCCTCTCATTGCGCCTCACTCGAGGGTGTTCCAGATACCTTATCCCCAATCCAAACCTCCAGTTGTCCTAAAGGAATTTTCCCGTTACCCACTTTGGTGAAGTCTTGAATGGAGGCATTGATGCCCATTTCCTTCATGACTCCGAGCACTCTCGTGGCTTCGTTCTCGTCCTCGGTACTGAAATAGCGGATGTAGCTGTTCGTCGTGCCATGAGGAACCAGCTGAATGGTTTGTACGGCGAAACTCTGAGCCTGTAACTTTCCGCGCAGATCACCAGCCAGACCGCGTTGGTCGTCTTTCGCAATCTGGATGAAAACCGTGCCACCTGAGGGGGCCACAGAAGTGACTGCAACGGGCCCCGGTTTCTCCTCCACCGGTTTCGCCGCTGCCACCACCGGCTTCTCGATCTGCGCAATGCCGCAGGCTTCCTGGGTCACTGGATCGGACGGAAGCCCGTCACAAAGCGCCTGCACCGCAGGCAGAAGTTGACTCGGAAATTGTCCTCTGTCTTCCAGAGACTTGATCATCCGTATCGCGAATACCCGCTCTTTTTCGTTTTGGCTGGTCAGCAGCTTGACGTAGCTCGTATCCCGCTCGAATTGCTGCGCGGCACGGTCGCTTCGGTCTTTCTGCATTGAGAACATCAGGCCGAATCCAAAAATCGCAATCGGAATTAAAAGTTTTGAAACCGTATCAACCCAGTCCCGTCCCTGGAGCCCCGCCATGCTTTACCTCCGGTAGATACTAGGTAGAGTCGCAGAGCAGGGCTGGCTGTAAAGGCAGGTTGGAACATGAGAGTTCCCAACGATCACCAACCCGTCTGTTGCATGCGATTCAGGATGATCGCAGTGTGGGGCTGGTGGCCCAGATTTCAAATCCCGCGCAGGTGGCCCATATATCCGTGGCCCATATTTGCTGCCTTTGGCAAATGTGGGGTGGTGCGACTTCAGCGCCGGATCGGGCTGCGCAAGGCGCCTATCAGGGCGACGGCGACAACGCAAGGTTCTGGCGAGCGGTTCTGCCAAGCGTGGCGCGTGCCGTTCTGCACTACACAGTCGCCTGCTTTGAGCAGCACTTCCACTCCGTCGTCCAACAGGAGGTACACTTCGCCGGATACCACCACGTCGAAATCCACCGTGTCGGTGGTGTGCATGCCGGGATGGTCGGGTTCCAGCACCTCGACCAAACCTGGCAGCTTTTGTTGCGCTTCGGCAAAGGCAGCCGCCATGTTCACCTGCTCGAGGTTGGTGGTGCTCTCCGGCGGAACGGTGAAGAACAGGAAGCGGAAACCGTTGGCGGGCGGAAAGTAGCGCAGCGGAGGAGGAGGAGTTCCCTCGGACGGAAGCTGGGGGACAGAATCGTTTCCCCACAGGCGATGAAACTCGTAACCCGGCAGCATCGTCAAGCTAACCGGTTGAACCGGCTCACTGCTGGCTACGACCGACTTACCGGATGCGCTTTGCCCGGTCACCACGCAACGAATGTCCATAAGGACCCCCGCGGGAGCATAACAAATTCGAGCGGCTTCAGAATGGGACGCCCGTGCACGTGGCCCACTCATCCCCTAGTACACTGCCCGCCGTTGGCAAATGTTGGGCTGATGCCAATCACTCTGCGTACCCGCCCACGTCCAAACCAGGGAATCCAGGCCCGTGCAGCCACGCCAATGCCGACCGCCGGTTTTGCGCGAGGCGTGCGGCAACGCAATTATGCCCGAACCGACCTAGGTCGGTTGAATCTAAGAATTAGACTTGAAAAAACTGACCGCTAGAAATTCGAAAACGAAACTCGGGAAAAAATTCGGGCCAAAAATCCTGTCGGCGAACTCGTCGTCGTTTTGACCGCTTCATTGACCTTACCCACCCCCCCTGCTTTCTTGGGCGAAACCTTCTTCAACAAGTTCCGTCGGAGCGCTGGTTAGATATGCCCCCTGCCATAATGTCGCACCGAAATACGCCATTTGCAGCGTAGCGTGCAGCAAGTGTGCAGCAGGTTTCCTCTCGAGAATCGCGTCGGTTCTCATTAGGGATGACGCCGCACGCGCCCCTTTCAGAATTCCTCTTATTGCAGAAATAGTTTCCGGATTGCCCGTCATCCGCCAGGAATCGGGGCCAACGGGTTATCGACTCTTCCGGCTGCGCTAAATGCTGTAGTGGGCAACAACCCGTGTTACCTTGCCACCAGCGCCCAAGTCCATAAACTCACCCGTGCGCGTCCCCTTTTGATTCGTGTAATACAG
>Ga0126378_10003509_pt1 | contig 11875 bp, 11 predicted proteins | sample PanSoiMetPlot_23_FD_92587 | JGI IMG/M metagenome (GOLD analysis project Ga0126378, IMG submission 92587) | Tropical forest soil microbial communities from Panama - MetaG Plot_23 | ecosystem: Environmental > Terrestrial > Soil > Tropical forest > Bulk soil | place: Panama | collected 2016-02-17
CCGTGCTACCGCACGGTGCTCGTCGAGGAGCTTTTGCAGGAGATCAGCCAGCTCAGGCTTGTTCTCTCGGAAAGACTCCAACCAGGCTGCGCGCTCCTCTTCGGGAAGGGAAAGCACATGGTCCAGGTGTGGACTGATTTCCCCCCACCGTTCTGGAGTCAGTGTAGACACGGTCTATCAAACCCCTAAATCTGCGCGGATCGCGCGATGAAGATAAATGCGAGCTTTCTCCCATTCCCGCTGTGCGGTCCGCTCGGAGATGCCTTTCATGGCAGCAATTTCGCCAAATGTGAAACCGCAAAAAAACTTCAAGTCAACAATTTCTGCCAGCGATGAATCGGCTTTGGCCAGCTCGTCCAATGCTTCGCTGATTCGGCCCAGCTCTCGGTCATCAGCAGCATTCAGGACTTCGGTCTCCATCGAAGTAATCTCGAATTGGCCGCCACGTTTTTGGGCGCTTCGGCTCCGGGCGTAGTCAATGATGAGCCCCCGCATGACCCGCGCAGCATACCCCATGAATCGTGCGCAATCAGGAAAGGCTACTCGGTCTTTCCCGGCAATCTCAATATATGCTTGATGCAGAAGGGTTGTCGCGCCCAGGCTCAGCGGAAGGCCCTGCCGCGCCAGTTCGCGCTTTGCAAGTCGGTGCAGCTCCGAGTAAAGTGCGCTAAACAGAGCGTCGGCAGCCGAGCTGTCCCCGCGTTCGGCAGCATCCATGAGCGCATATAACCTGGGTTCGCTAGCCAAGCTAGTATCCCCCGTTAAGCATAGTTCCCGAGTAGCATCGCGGTGGGTTGCGCGGAATTGTAGCGCAAATTTCTGGATTATGTGGCACTTGGTGGGTATGCCCAGCGATTCAGCAATCAGGCCTTGGACGCATTTGGCAAGCACAGGCGTGAATGCCCTTGGGAGTGCGAGCAAGACCGATTCCACGTACCCGCCACATCAGTATTTGCTGAATCCCAGCAATGGGGACATTGGGGGGACAAGAAAAAGGTGTTTGGGGATGGCCCGGAAGCTGTTAACTGACGCCAGAGAAACGAGTTAATTGGATTTGAAGTTCTCTGTTAACAGCCGAATGCTCTACCGTTGAGCTACCGGGGAACGCGCAACGCGCTTGTTTTCGTTCTATTACAAAAAACAGAACCCGTCATGACCATTCGGTAGCCCGCAGAATACTCGCAGCAATTGAGCCACTGGGAAGTGTCCCGTTTTGTGATGGTTAGGCAGAGCGTTTGAGCAGTGTTTGGGGACAATGGGGGACATGATTTATCTCCGCTGCATTTGAACAGTATATTGCAAAGACAAAAAAGTCGCGGAATTCATAGACGACGAAACCAAAAATTGCTTCCCTAATTCGTCGACAGGAGTCTAAGCTATTGCCCTGTCATTGATCGACAGGAGAGCACGTTTATGGCTAAGCCTACAGATCTTGTGCAAGGCACCCTAGACCTTTTGATCTTGAGAACCCTTGCGCTCCAGCCCATGCACGGTTGGGGAATCGCACAACGCATTCGGCAAGTCTCCAAGGAAGTCTTGCAGGTGAACCAGGGCGCACTGTATCCCGCGCTGCATCGCCTCGAGCAGCAGGGTTGGATTCGCGCCAAATGGGGCGAATCGGAAAACAATCGCCGCGCTAAATTTTATTCGCTGACTCTGGACGGCGCGAAATATCTGCGTCAGGAGCAAGCGCAATGGAAGCGCCTCTCGTCGGCCATCGGGCTGGTCCTGGAAATGTCTTAGGAGAGATGTCTAGGGGAGATGTCTTAGGGAGCCAGAGCCATGCGTTGGCATTACAAATTGCCGCTGCGGTTGCGCTCGCTTTTCCGTAAGGACAGAGCCGAGCTGGAGCTCAGCGACGAGCTCCAGTTTCATTTGCAAAACCAGATCGACGAGTACGTAGTGCAGGGGATGGATCCGCAAGAAGCTCGTCATGCCGCCCTCCGCTCTCTCGGTGGCGTCGAACAGATTAAAGAGGAATGCCGCGATAGCCGACGCGTCCACTTGATCGATAGCTTCCTGCAAGATGGCCGCTTTGGTCTGCGCATGCTACGTAGGTCTCCTGGTTTCACGGCCGTCGCGGTTTTGATGCTGTCGCTCGGGATTGGCGCCACCACTTCGATCTTCAGCGTGGTCAAGGCAGTGATCCTGAATCCGTTGCCCTTTCCTCAGCCGGAAAAGCTTGTGGACGTTTGGGAGAACGATCATGTCCAACACTATCGTCGAGGTGACCAGGCTTACTTCAGCTCGGTGAGGACTGGAGTCTTCTACGAATGGCGGGCACAATGCCAAAGCTTTGAAAGCCTGAGCGCTTATCGTTGGCGATACATGCTCTTCGGCGGCGAGAGAGGAGCGGAGCTAGTTGAGGGCCAGGACGTAATGGACCAGTTCTTTGAAACTCTGGGTGTTCCAGCGCAGTTGGGCCGCACATTCGAACCCGCGGACTATGCGCCTAACGCGCCGCACACCACCATCCTTAGTCATCGCGCATGGGTCGAGCGGTTTGGCAAGGACCCTCGAATCATCAGGCGAAGGATCTCCCTGGACCGCGAGTCATACGAAATTGTCGGCGTAATGCCCGAAGGGTTCTTCCCCACGCCGTGGCATTACCCTGAATTTTGGACGCCGCACTGGGCTGACGCAAAGGAAAAGCAAGATCGAAACGCCTGGGGCCACGTCGTGATTGGGCGCCTCAAGCCGGAGGTGAGCTGGGAGCAAGCGCAGGCGGAACTGGATGTAGCTTCTGTGCGGATCGCCAAGAATCATCCAGGCGAGCAAGAAGTGGACGCAACCATAGTGCCCATGGATTCAGAGTTGATCGGTAGCAGCTGGAAACTTCTCCTATTGCTGGCTGGTGGCGTCGGTCTGTTGCTTCTGATCGCATGCGTGAACGTCGCGAACCTGCTGCTCGTGCGAGTGACCGATCGGCAAAAGGAGTTTTCGGTTCGCGCCGCCTTGGGTGCGGGGCGCTGGCGATTAATTTCGCAGTTATTCATGGAAAGCTGCGCGCTTTCGCTTGCTGCAGGGTTGGTAGGCATTGCGGTAGCCTCGGCTGGAACTCACGGGCTGCTCAGACTACTGCCGACGTCGGCAAACCTCCCGCGCCTCGACACGGTCAAGACGGACGCGGGTGTCCTCGCTTTCGGGTTCGGGCTAGCCCTGCTGGCGACTTTGCTCTCCAGCCTGGCGCCGTTGCTATGGGTATCTCGAAATAAAACGGCTGAGGTTCTGAAAAGTGAAGGACGCGGCTCTTCCTCTGGGAGAACGAGACGGCGGGTTGGGCAGTTCTTCGTTGTCAGCGAGTTTGCCCTGTCGTTGGTTCTGCTGATCCTCGGCGCCCTTCTTGTCCAGAACTTTCTTAAACTACTGCGCGCCGACCCCGGCTTCGACACGAGCAACTTGCTAGCGTTTCACATCACAGTTCCGCAGGTGAGCTATGGAAAGTTCGCTTACGGAGAAAAGGACGGGCGCAGGCAAAGACTATACGAACAGCTCGAGCAAACGCTGAGCGCGGTGCCGGGCGTCGAGTCCTTGGCGTTTGCGGGGCATCTGCCCTTGGCGCACGAATTCAATCCATCGCCTGTGTATGTCGAGGGCCATGCGCCGTTGCCAGGACGGCCGGGAGCTGATGGGGTAACCGCGACCGGCAGTGAAGGGGACACCGGCGTCCAATACGTTAATCCGGAATACTTTCACGCCTTGAGGCTGAGACTGATGAGAGGGCGCTTCCTCGACGAGCGGGACACCGTCGATAAGCCTCTCGCTGCAGTTATCAATGACACCTTTGCACGTACTTTTTTCCCCAACGAAGATCCCATTGGAAAGCGGGCAACCGTTTGGTTTGCGAAGCCGACGATCGTAGGCGTGGTAGCGGATTTCAAGCTGAACTCCATCGACAGGAAGCCGCTCCCTGAAATTTTTTGGTCTCTGCGCCAAGTGGCCTCTCCAAATATCTGGGTCATGGTGCGATCCAGGTCCAATCCCTCCTTCCTTTTGGGACCCCTGCGGCAAAAAGTCCGGGACCTCGACTCCGATCTCCCCGTGCAGGACGTGCGACCCATGACCGGGGTAATCGCAGATTCTTTGTGGCTCAAACGCACCTCCGCGTTGCTCATCGGATTGGTTGCGGCCTTGGCGATTATCCTGGCAGGCGCGGGCATTTACAGCGTCATGTCGTACTCTGTTAGCCAGCGCACCAGGGAGGTTGGAATTCGCGTTGCATTGGGTGCTGATCGGAATGAAATAGTCAGCTTACTTGTGGGAGAGACTTGCCGCCTGGCGTTCCTCGGCTCGGTAATCGGCTGCGCCGCAGCCTACTTCGTAGGCCGAGTGGCGACGAATCAGAGGTATTTGTCGCCGGCATTCGCTTCGAGCCAAATTCCCACAGGCCCTTTGAGTACGAGCGTATTTTGGGTTTGCTCGCTCTTCCTGTTCGGCGTCGCGCTGTCCGCCAGCTATGTACCAGCGCGCCATGCTCTGTGTGTCGATCCCATGCAGGCACTGAGGCATGAATAGGCGCTTGGCGTGCTCGGTGCTTGAAAGACCGTAAGGAACAAATCTATGCGTTGGTACTACAAATTTCCGCTTCGCCTGCGCTCTCTTTTCCGCGGCGACAAAGCGGAGCTGGATCTCAGCGAGGAGCTGCAGTTTCATCTGCAAAATCAGATCGACGAATACGTCGCGCAGGGGATGGATCCGAAGGAAGCTCGTCATGCCGCTCTACGGTCGCTCGGGGGCGTCGAGCAAGTGAAAGAGGAATGCCGGGAGGCGCGCAAGATGAATCTTATTGACAATTTCGCGCGGGACCTGCGCCTGGGGCTGCGTATGCTGCGCCGCAATCCGGGATTTACCGTTCTGGCTATCCTGTGCATCACACTGGCGATCGGTGCCAACGCGGCCGTGTTCAGCTGGGTCGAAGGCATTCTTATCCGGCCTTATCCGCTCGTTTCTAACCAGGAGCGCTTAGTGGCGCTCGCCGGAACCGTCCGTGGCGAGAGAGACCAAACGTCGTGGCCGGATCTCCTCGACGTGCAACGAAGGTGCACCCTGTGTGAGACGCTCTTTGTCAGCAACATCACCGGGGCGACTGTGAGCATTGGCGAGCGCGCTCAGATCATCAGGGGAAGCCTCGTCTCGGCGAACTATTTCGACGCCATTGGAGTGCATCCCATTTTGGGCCGCGGCTTTGAGCCAGGCGAAGATACCGGCCGCAACGCGCACCCAGTCGTGGTGATCAGTTACCATCTTTGGCAGACCCGATTCAATGGCGATCCGGAAATCATCGGCAAGACCCAGCGCTTCGACAACGTCGTGCACACCATCGTCGGGGTCGCGCCCGAAGGGTTCTACGGGACTTTCGTCGGGCGAGAGATGGAGTATTGGGTGCCGCTCTCGATGGTGGAATCTTTCTACGGCGGCAGCCGCCTACTGGAAGATCGCGGAGCGCGATGGTGTGAAGCCTACGTGCGGCTAAAGCCTGGCGTGACCCGCAATCAAGTTCAGCAAGAAATTTCCGCGATTGCCGCGCGGCTCGAAACCGAATATCCCGCCACTAACCGCGGCCGGGGCATCAAGGCCTGGCCGCTGTGGAACACGCCTTTCAATCACGCCAGTCATCTGCTTCCGACGCTGGAGATCATGGTTGTTGTCGCGGTGTTTGTTCTGCTCATCGTCTGCGCCAACGTGGGCAACTTGCTTCTCGTTCGGTCTTTTGCGCGCCGGCATGAGATGACGGTTCGGCTCGCGGTGGGCGCCAGCCGCGGCCGCTTGTTGACGCAACTCGTTACGGAAGGCTTGCTGCTGGCAGCCTGCGGCGCAGCGGGCGGCATGCTAGTGACGTACTGGTGCCGTCATGCGCTCGTTTTGTTTTTCCCGGGAGATGTGCTGTATCTGCCCGGACAAATCGATGGTCGCGTGCTCGGCTTGAGTGCGGCCGTTTGCCTCGCGGTTACGCTTACTGTTGGGTTGGTGCCCGCCTTTCAGACGCGCCACCTTGCCCTCGCCGACACGCTCAAAACCGAGGCATCCGCGGTCATGGGCGCGCGCGGCCGAGGCTGGTTCCGGTCGAGCCTCGTGGTCCTTCAAGTCACTCTCAGCTTCATTTTGTTGGTGGGCGCGACTTTGCTGATGCAAAGCTTGCACAAGATTCGAATGACCAGCCCGGGCTTTTCCACGCAGGTGCTCGATACCTGGATACCTCTGGTGGCCGCAGGCTATGACGCGCCGCGCGCCAAAATTTTTCAGGATGAATTAATCCAGCGTGTCCGCGCTCTGCCCGGCGTCGAAGCGGCCGCTTATGCCCGCGTTGTTCCGCTCAGCTATCAAATGTATTCTTCGACGCCGATTGCCGTCGATGGCTACGAACCGCCGGCCAACGGGCAATCGACCGACGAACTGTACAACGAGGTCAGTCCCGAGTACTTCGCCACAATGGGCATTCCGCTCGTCTCCGGGCGCGAATTCACTCGCGCGGACGACGAAAACGCGCCGCGCGTGGCCATCGTAAACCAGACCATGGTTGCGCGGTATTGGCGCGGGCAGAATCCCGTTGGTCAGCGTCTGCAAGTAAAAGGCAATTGGGCGCAAGTCGTCGGCGTCGTCAAGGATTCGAAATATTACAGCTTGGAGGAATCGCCGCGGCCGCTTTTCTATGTTTCGCTCCGCCAGTATTTCGATGTAGAGCCTGATATCCACATCCGTACGACGCAACCTCTGCAAAACGTCCAGAGTGCTCTCCTTCGAGAAGTGCGAGCGCTCGATCCTAACCTCGCTCCATTCGAAATGATCACGCTCCAGGAACAAGTGGATCGTTCGACGTCCGAGCAGCTCGTGGCCGTAACTCTGTTGGCGTTGTTCGGTGGCTTGGCGTTGCTGCTTGCCAGTATTGGGCTTTATGGCGTGATGTCTTACACCGTCTCGCAGAGCACCCGCGAGTTGGGGTTGCGTATGGCTCTCGGCGCCGGCGCATCGAACGTGCTGCGCCTAGTGCTGTCACGCGGTTTGCTACTGACGGCGACCGGCATGGTTATCGGCATCGCTCTGGCGCTCGGTCTGACGCGCCTGCTTGGCCAACTCCTGTATCGCGTGAGCCCGCGAGACCCACTAGCCTTCGCCGTAGCATTGGCGGTGATGGCCGTTGCCTCGACTGCAGCGTGTTTCTTGCCCGCTTGGCGCGCAACGCGAACCGATCCAATACGCGCCCTCCGTGCGGAATGATCCACTTAGAAGCATCCACGGAAGTGATCCAGACGGGCTTTCACCACCGAGACCTGCGCCGGGGGGCATCGGGGGGACAAGAAAAAGGTGTTTGGGGATGGTCCGGAAGCTGTTAACTGACGCCAGAGGAACGAGTTAATGGATTTGAAGTTCTCTGTTAACAGCCGAATGCTCTACCGTTGAGCTACCGGGGAACCGCACAACATATTTGTTTTCATTCTAGTACAGGCATCGAAATGATGCCAGTTCACGCGTTGGTTCCAACTTGGGTCCAACGACGTGATTTGTCGAACTTCCTCGGTGAAATCAAAAAAATCGGGTGACTGATTTTCAAAGGCTTAGACGTAATGTTCTGCGAGAAATTCACGACTATTCGGCATCACACCGAATGCTCGTCCAAACGTCTACCATCGCTTCGGAGGACAGCACGCCCTCGGTGGCGAGTGCCATGACCGGGAGGCGCTCCGCCGCAAGCAGGGTTCTGGCGACGGGCTACAGCAGGGCGGGCGGCATTCCAGGTCCAGCACTCCAAATGAAAAATTGACCCAATCCAGCCTTGGCTCGATAGGATAGGCGACAGTTATGAAAATCTATTTTGGCTTTACCGTGGCGGGAAACAGCTCCTCCTTGGGAAGCAGCACGGAAAATTGTCGAGCTACTGGAACGGATGGGCCACGAAGTGTTGACGCGACGCCTGGGAAGTCGACCGGCGCATGACACCCCAAGAGGTCTACCAGCGAGATATAAATGGCTTGAGGAATGCGACCTCTTTATGGCGGAGGTGTCCGGTTCCTCATTTGGCGTGGGCTTCGAGACTGGCTATCTTCTGGGAGCAACCGAAAAGAAAATAGTTCTCTTCTTTCGACAGGACGCCGAGAAGGCGACATCTCTGATCATAACTGGGATTGTTCATCCCAATTGTACCGTCGTGCCGTATTCGCGAGTCGAGGAACTGGAGACTCGGGTTAGGACCAACCTCGCTCGATGGCAACCCACCGAATCCCTCAGAGACGAGCGGGGGACCGATGATTCCTCGCCTGCGTCTTACTCCTATATCGTTCCTTTCCCTCAAGTCTACGGGGCCACCAACCCGTTGCACCGTCGGGCTTGGCTCAACCTGCCTGAGGAGAGAGAAAGTTGTCCATCTCCTTGCACGCGCCACCCGAACAGCGCCCTGCTTCCAGAGCTGATTCCGCAGGGGCTATTCCTGGTGTCACGGTCCTATTACAACTTTCTCGTCACACGCACAGCTGTAACTCGGTCTAAATGGAAGTAACACTCAGGACGCGAGTGATGGATGCTTTCAAAGTCGAATCTGTGCAAATCAAAGCAGCCTTCGACAAAGCTTTTGGCTTTATCGCGGCTCCAGAGAACCTGCCGAAATGGACCCATGCATTCAAGTCGGTCCGCGACGGAACGGCGGTTATGGCCACCCCAGCAGGCAGGGTAGAGGTCGGTCTAAAGGTCAATTCTTCTCGTGACCAGGGCACAATTGACTGGCGAATGAGGTTCCCAGATGGAAGCGAAGCGGCTGCTTACTCCCGCTTGGTGCAGGAATTGCCAGAAGCCTGCATTTACAGTTTTATTCTGCTCGCGCCTCCTGTTCCGCTGGCTCAACTTGAAGGCGTATTTGATCAACAGGTGGAAATCTTAAGAGAAGAACTGAAAAAGCTGAAAGAGACCCTCGATAGAACTTAGGTGTTATGTCAGCCACGCTCGAAGAAATAGTGAAGAGGGCGCAGCGGGGCGAGTCCGCGGCACTCGACGAAGTGATAAGGACACTCCAACCCAAGACGTATGGGCTGGCTTTGCGAATGTTGTGGCACCCCGAAGATGCTAAGGACGCGACGCAAGAAATTTTGCTGCGTATCGTAACGCATTTGGCCACCTTTGAAGGGAAGAGTGCCTTTCTTACCTGGGCCTACCGCGTAGGGGCAAATCATCTTTTGACATGGCGGAAGAGCAGAGTAGAAGCGCAGGGGCTAACGTTCGAGGCGTTCGGAAAGGATCTTGAAGAGGGGCTAGAGGACAAATCTCAACGACCTGAGGACGCGCTGCTTTTTCAAGAAATCCGAGTGGGTTGCACGCTGGGAATGTTACTTTGCCTGGATCGCACGCACCGGATTAGCTACGTCTTGGGCGAAATACTCGAAATCGACAGCAAAGAAGCCGCGTACATTCTGGGAATAAAGCGAGCGACATTTCGCAAGCGGCTTGAGCGCGCACGCAGTGAAATCGTTCAATTTATGAGGAGGCACTGTGGCCTGACTAATCCCGAGAATCGTTGCCGCTGCGGCAGGAGAGTACAACGCGCCACGGAATTGAAGCGTGTTGACAGCAACGCCCTCCTCTTTGCCAGTGACGCAAGTGGAGCCAAGGAGTTTCCAAGTGTGCTCGTGAGCATCCGCAAACTCGAGGAAGCACAGAGGGCTGTGGCTCTTTACCGTTCGCACCCAGAATATACCGTCCCTGACTTCGTGGGGATGGTCCGGCAATTGTTAAGTGCTGTGCCTGGGGCTGAAGCTTCCCCCTCGAGCTGACCGCGAAGTCTTCACCGACCAACGCCAAACACGACGCCCATCTTTCGCTCAACGAGTTCCAGCACTAACGAGGTCCCGCCCCTGAAACATCGAGGGCAACGGGATGAGCCGCTCGCGGGCATGAACTTCCGGCGCGAGGCGCCTCGCGCTCTGGCCCTGGACCACATCACTGACAACAATGCCTTGCAACCCGTAACCGACAATAATGTGACGTTGAATTTCTACAGCCCATTTGTTTCGGTAGATGGAACGGTTCTGCGCGTGCTCCATTACAACCTTGGTTATCGGCGTGACGAGGTCATCTTCGACAACGAGGATCTCTATCGAGGCAACCTTTCCTTTTCACGACGCGCGAGCATCAATTCACCAAAGGAAACGATTACATTTCTCCCACCAGCCTCATCATCTTACCTGCCGAGCGTTTCGTTGAGTTACGGGCAGTCCTTTCACGTAAATGATCCGCGCATTGGAACGACGGCGATCCAAGGCGGCACCATTGTAAGCAAAGCACGGTCGTATCAACTCGTGGTGAGTAAGACCATTGCCCGAACTGAGTTCCGGGTGACGCTGGAGTACGAGACAACCGCACAGCAGCTCGCCCGCGTTTCGAACGATACCGGCTTACAGGAGGATGTGGGGCCGGGGATTCTGAAATCTGTCACAGTTACAGCCCGGCGGAATTTCAGTCATGGTTTCGTGCAGGGATTGTTCGCTCGCGCGGACGCGCGTGATCGCCTTACGGGAGAGCCCTCTCCCGAGGCGCCACGGCTGATTTGGGATTTCTTGGCGACGATGGACAGACTGCCGTTTCATCTGTTGGCCCGTGGGGAATACGAAGAGGTTGGCAGAAAGCCGCTAGGAGACGGTTTCGTGGCGGTCCCGGTGCGAGAATTTCGCGGTGCACTGGTCCGTCCGTTTGCGAGTAAGGGGATCGACGTCGGTGTGAATTTCCTCATTGCCAGCGGATACGGCGGCCAAACGCTGGAGACGCTGGCTCTGCCTGGCGAAGCGTCTCCTTTCGAGCGTATTACGGGGCTCCCGCTCAAATCGTACGTCACAGCGTCGTTCACCTACCACTTCCGGCGGCGTTAGCAAACCGATGGTTGGACGACTGGCTACACGTCAAAGGAAGCCTGCTCCGTCGCCAAAATAATTGGCGGAAGAGTCATCCATATTAACCCGGGGTTCGCCCTACTAATCTGGTTCCAACTTGGTTCCAACGAAGGGCCGCTAAACCGGCGTTTTTTCGGTATAAGCGGTGCCGATTCCACGGTTTTAAGGTTAGTTAACAGTCAACAGCCGAATGCTCTGCCGTTGAGCTACCGGGGAAGCGTGCAACACATTTGTTGTCATTCTAATACAGCCACCGAAATCATACCACTTGAACTGTCGGGTCCACGCTGCGTCCAACATCAGGATTTGTCGAGCAGTTCTGCCTAGAGCAAGGAATCGGCCGAAGCTGTCATCCCAATGATGTTGTTTGGAGTTCCGCTCGAAACCACAAAGACCAAAATGACGGCGCATGGCTGCGGGTGCACAGAAGCCCTTTCCGATGCTCTGCATGGGCAATCACGGCTCTCGGTTGAGAAAGAACCCTCCAGTACCGATCGAGAACTCCGCGAGGGATCTAAGATTCTCCTTGTAGGTGCGCGTGACCGTGTATTCCTTGCCGCCCTTCACCCGGAGACCATATTCTCCCGTCGGGTAAGGATTGATCTCTTCCACAAACGAAGAGTTCACCAGGACGGAGCGGTGAATCCGAATGAATCCGAGCGGCTCGAGTTTCTTCGCCACCACGGAAATTGCCTCGCGAAGGAGATAGGAAATCGACTCCTGCTGGAGCAACACGTAGTTGCCCTCGGCGATAACGGTGACCACATCGCCGGGATTGATAAAGAGGATTTTACCCTTGACCTTGATGGCCATCCGGATAGATGGCTGCATAGGTGGCCGCCTGCTTCCGTTGCGTTCGCCTTGTCCAGATCGGGCGTCAGTGAGCATGATCGCCCGAGTCCGCCGACGTTCCGTCCGACCACTCGGGCACCCGAACGATGAACTCGGTCACTGGCTCCGGAGCACCGTTAAAGTGTGGACTCAGCAGAACCGGGACGTCAGTGCCA
>Ga0126378_10003512_pt1 | contig 11873 bp, 11 predicted proteins | sample PanSoiMetPlot_23_FD_92587 | JGI IMG/M metagenome (GOLD analysis project Ga0126378, IMG submission 92587) | Tropical forest soil microbial communities from Panama - MetaG Plot_23 | ecosystem: Environmental > Terrestrial > Soil > Tropical forest > Bulk soil | place: Panama | collected 2016-02-17
AGGAGACGGGCCTCGGCTGAGTATCAGATTCCCCGCCATGCCGGATCGGGACGCCGGATGCGTCAACGATCACCACTGGTGCGGTACTTTCGCGGACCGCAGTCACGGTGTCCGCCGTAGCGATGATCGCTGAAGCGCCGCTGTCGCGCAGCATGTATCGACGTCGTTCCGGAGGGCCGTACGGGTCCAACGGAACGTAAGCCCCCCCAGCCAGCCAGGTACCCAGGACCGCCGGAGCCAAGGCGAGTCCGCGTGGCAGGCAGGAGGCGACAGGCGTCTCCCTGCGCACTCCGGCAGACCGCAATTGGCCGGCAATGGCATAGGCGTTCGCCAGGAGCTCACCGTATGTCAAGACCCGGGTCCCAGACACCAGAGCTGGCCTGCCGGAATGTGCGGCCGCCTGATTCGCCACTGCCTGGTGCAACCACGGAGATCCGGCGTGATCGGCGTTACTCATTGCTGATATCCCTTCTCCGAGCGGCTCGCCCGGTCAGCCATGACACGGTGTTTTGAACCAACGGAACCAACGGGACACTTGCCGGAAGGCACAAGAGCCGCCGCGGGGCAGCTGTTCTTGCCTACCTGGGACAGGTCCTCATCGCGCACCACGGCTTGCTGCCCGTTTTGCGGGCTCCCCGTCCACGTCGATACGTGGTTCCGCGGTGACCTGGAGGGGTTGGCCATCTTGGAGAGCTGCCATTTTTAGCAGTGCCTCGGCGATGGACAGATCGCGCTCGACTGTGATCTTGCGGTTTATAGGGTCCCCGGGGACGATGAGTACTTTGCCGCCGTAATGCTCAATCATCCCTGCTTCATCGGTAAACACCACCGTAGAACCCGATCCAAGCGCCACTGCTCTTTCCAGGCATTGTCGGCAAAGCAGTTCTGGTGTCTGCACGGCTCGCAACTCATTACGGTCGACCGTGCCGAGGGACGTGCCATCCGTGCCAGTTCTGCGGACGGTGTCGAAGACCGGGATTGCCGGAACGATTGCGGAAATCCCGGTCTTTCCGGCAGCGGTCATCTGCTTGGATAGCTTGTCGATGGTGCATGGCGGAACCATCGGCCTTACGGCATCGGTTACCGCGACGTATCTGGTGCCGCGGCGGAGCGCGGCCAGCCCTCGGTGACTGCTCGCACTCCGAGTCGCGCCCCCTGTGACGACCCGGATGCGCTGCGCGTTCTGTGACTGGGAGCAAACGGCAGCGGTCTCATCAAATGTCTGCGGGTTCGCGACGACGATGACGTCGCGCAGGCAGATGTTGGTGAACACCGATTCCAGCGCCCACGACAGCAGCGGGCGGCCAGCCAGCTGGACGAGGGCTTTCGGGCCACGGCCGAGCCGTTCGCCGGTGCCGGCGGCTAGGACGATGACGTCCGTCTCCGCTGGGGCTCCGGCTTGGGCCGTGTGGTTAGCCTCGTGCACGATATCCTCCTTCACCAGCTGTTACCTCCAGCGGTCGGCCGCACCTTGGAAGCCTGGGCGCATCGCATGTTCCGTCTGCGCGGCAGGCACCTCTGCGCTACCCAGAGCCGGATGTGAGCAGGCCAGCCACTCGGCCCATGAAGTTGTCAATGAACTCGGCGTGGAAGAGGCTTGCCTGGTAGCCGCAGCTGAGGGTGACCAGATCAGAGCCGGAAGGCTGCAGGCTGACAATGACCCGCGGATCATCGCGGAATGCGTCGCCCGCGACGGGCCACGCCATTGTGACCTCCAGGCCGCCAAGCTGTGGTGGGTCAGGTTCCGAGTCGACGTCGACCAGCACGTGGGGGTTCTGCGGCATCCTTCCAGACTGATCGGGGCTGAACCGCTGCATGAGGAACTCGAACGGCGCCATCATGTGCTCCATGGAGTCGAGGATGGCATTCCGGGTCAGCCCCGCGACGTCCGGTAGGCTCTCCGCGCCGGCAGTATTCACCCGGAGCAGGACCCGGTTCATTAGGCAGCCGATCATTTCGGCGGCGCCTGGCCAGGACCTGCGGGACGATGTATGTAGGATCCCGCAGTCTGCCCGGCCAGTAATATCGCTGAGCACGCTGATAACGCAGCCCGCCGCGAGCGCGAACAGGGACAGGTGGCCGTGGGGGAGCAATCTCCGCGTCTGCGCGATGGCTGGGGCGGGAAGCGCCGTGCTCCATACATGCCCGGAGGGCGCCGCGGCTCCGGGTTTGATGGTAGGCAGCACCGAAAGGGGAGAGGGCCCCATCCCGTCCCAGATCGGTTTCCAATAACAAGCGGCCCGTTCAGCTGCTGGGCTGGCTAGCCATTTTCGTTCCGCAGTGCAGAACAGCGAGAAGTCCGATACTTCCACCGACAGATCTGTAGCTTCCCGGCCCGAGAACAGATGATTGTATACATTCTCAAGGTCCCGGAGAAAGAGCGGTATCGAGGACCCGTCAAATATCAGGTGGTCGGCGGCTATTCCCAACAGCCACTCGTCCTCAGCGTGCTTAACGATGATTCCGCGGAACAGCGGCGGGTTGGCAGGGCCAAAGCACTCGATCAACGCGACGAATGCCGCGTGTTCCGCGGCGGCCTTGTCGGCGGGCGGCATGCGGCTCAGATCCACCAAAGCCAGCGGCCAGCTGACGTCGCGAGGATCAAGGCACAGCGCGCGGTCAGCGGCAGGACCGTACGGGAAATAGGTCCTGAGCGCGGAGTGCCGGCGGGCAGTCAACGTCAGCGCGAGCTCTATCAGCGGCACTTCCAGACGGCCCCTGATTTGCATGCCAAATGTAACCGGCCGCTTACGCCAGCGGTCGGGGCCGTAAGCCAGGGCCAGCCTGTCAGCCTGATTGAGAGTGGTGGGCACCTGCCGCCGCGTAACCTGGCCCGGCGCGTCCCTAGAGCTTAGCATCGCACGCTGCCGAGGTTTCGCACCGGCCGGGTAAGCCACGCGCACAGGCACGAGGCAATCAAGGCAGCGCCCCCGCCCGCCAGGACCCATGAGGCCCCCGCCCACCGAGCCAAGAATCCCGCCGCAGCATAGCCAAGCGGCAGCAGCGCGAATGACACGACTATATTCACACTGTAAACGCGGGACAATAGTTCCTCCGGAACTTTTACCTGAATGATGGTGTTCTCTATAACGTCGAACGAAAGGCCAGCGCCCACGAGTGCTGCGCCCAGGAACAGGGCAGGCGGGAAGCCTCCCGCAAGTCCGAGTGTTATCGTGCCGACGCCGATCACTGAGGCGAGCAGGAGAAGGGCCGGGCCTGCCCGGATTCCCCGTAGCCTTCCGATAACCAGAGCCCCTGCAATGCTGGCCAGCACCTCAGCGGAGGTAAGAAGACCGAGCGTACTCACGCCGTCGTGGTGAATCCGGACAAGCTGGGGAAGCAGGACGAAGAACGGTGCGAGGCATGTGAAGTTGGCGATCAACGAGATCGCCAGAACGAGCAAGAGCCACCGTGTTGTCAGCGTGTATCTCAGGCCCGCCATAAGCTCGCCGATCAGGCTGTGCTGCTGTGCGCCGCTCGGGCGGCAGCGTGTCCTGGTGACCAGCATGGCCGCGACAGCGACCGAGAATGAAACGGCGTCGAGCCCGAAGACCACGGTGGTGCCACCGAGACCGTAGGCCAGGCCGCCGATCGCGGGCCCCAAAACACGTGCTGCGTTCCCGGAGACGCTCAGCAAGGCGTTCGCTGCGCGGAAATCCTCCTGGGGTATCAGGTCGCGGTTCATGGCGGAGTAAGCCGGCCTGTAGAAGGCTGTGACGACTCCCAGCAGACACGCGGCAGTCACCAGCAGCGGCATAGACAAGTCGCGCCGGGCGGATACCACGGTCAGGCCCCAGGTCACCAGGGCGGCAGCGCTGTCGGCGGTAAGCACGACTGCCCGGCGCGGAAGACGGTCAGCCAGCGTGCCCCCGAACAGCGCCAATACAATCTCCGGTATCGCGTTAGCTGCCAGAACGACCCCCATGGCAGCCGTCGAGCCGGTCAGCTGGTAAACAGCCCAGGCGAGACCTACCTGATAAATCCCGTTACCCACCTTCGATACGGTCTGGCCAGCCCAGAAAAGAGCAAAATCGCGCTCGCGCAACAATCTCAACGACGAACGCCGCGCCGGAGATGCATGCTTGGGCCCCGAGGCCCTTGCCGCACGACGGGGGAAACCGCTACGGTTCTTCACCTGCGCGGACATCCGGCCTCCCGCAGCATCGGGCGCCCGGCCGGGCGGTCCATATCAAGTGTCTGCACGCAAACGACGCCGACCTTGACCTCTTCGACCAGTGGCGCGGGCGGGTCGGCCCGCATCGCGTCCCCGACTTCCTCCGATAGCAAATGCACCAATGGCCCCCATGAGCTTCACAACACCCCAACTGGACGGGCAGACCGACCAAAACTCAAGACAAAGGGGACAATCAAATCGTCCGGCCAACATGTAGCAGATCCTGATCGCCGTGGCCAGATCACCGGGCTGGCCGAGACAGTGACGTCGCCGAACCGATGCCCGTTGAGCAGCGAGCATTCGCGGAGAGCACTCTCTAACCATGCTTCCAGCCGAGCCGGAACAAGAGGATCGGAGCTGGCATCGGCCCAGATCGGCACGCCCGGCCGTCGGCTCATCCGGCCTATCTTGGCAGCCCTGTTATCGGACCGCTTGATATTCCCATGACTCACCCGGACCGCGACACCATCGATATGAGTAGCCATAGACAAGTGTGGCTTTAAATGGACGCCAGCAAAAACCAGGATTGGCACGCCGAAGGCGGCGGCGGGTAGCGCGGAAGAGTCTTGGCGGCTGAGCGTGGCCGTCGGCACGACGGGGAACTCCGCGACCTGCCACAGAGGCATGCTGACATCCAGCATCACCGACTGAACGCCTCCCGGGAGTCGTGGTACAGCAGGCGAACAGTGCGCTCGCCGCGTGGTGGCGGGCGGCCGCTCCGATTCCGGCCAGTACAACGGCAAATGGCCAGCTCACCGTCCACTCAGCTCTCGTGCTCGGAACGCCCCTGGTCACATAAGAGGCTCATAATAGTAGAGCATGTTAGTTGATCATTTACGCGAAATATTGAAATTTGGACGGATTGAAGTTCTCCTTGGTCCTCCGGCGCTGGGGAACGCTGGCAGGCAGGAGCCGACTCGCGTGGCCAGTAGTCATCCGGGGTCGGCAGGTCTCCTGCTTGGCTATGGCTGTCGTGCTGCGGAGATCAGCTCGGCTGCTCTTGCGCGTGCCCAACGGTCTGCGGTCAGTATGTCGTCAAGCGCCAGGGACGTGTGGGGCCCTGCGTGCTCGTTCACGACCCGCTCGATCGTGTCTACTATCGCGGGAAATGACAGCCGACCCTCGAGAAAGGCGCTGACGCACTGCTCATTCGCAGCATTGTAGACAGCTGGGCTGGTACCTCCGCGCTCCCCGGCCTGCCTGGCCAGCGCAACCGCCGGGAACTCGCCATCGTCAAGCGGGAACAGCTCCCAGTTATGCTCTTTCGTCCAGTCAATGGCAGGCGCGGAGCAAGGTACGCGCTCTGGCCAGGCCAGGCCGAGGGCGATTGGTAGGCGCATGTCGGGCGGACTGACTTGTGCAAGCGCTGAGCCGTCAGTGAACTCTACCAGCGAATGGATGACTGACTGCGGGTGCACCATCACTACAATCCTATCGAAACCGACGCCGAAAAGAAGGTGTGCCTCGATAACCTCAAGCCCCTTGTTCACCAGCGTCGCACAGTTAACGGCGATAACCGGGCCAACAACCCAGGTTGGATGAGCCAGCGCCTGTTCCGCCGTGACCTTCTCCAGGTCACGGCGACTGCGGCCTCTCAGCGGCCCACCACTGGCCGTCAGCACCAGACGCTGCACCTCTCGCGCCGCACTGCCGCGCAGACACTGGGCGATCGCGGAATGCTCGGAGTCGACCGGCACGATCTGTCCAGGCCTGGCCCGGGACTTGACCAGCGCCCCCCCGATGATCAGCGACTCCTTGTTGGCCAAGGCCAGGGTACGTCCCGCATCGAGAGCAGCCAAGGTCGGCCGCAGCCCCGCAGCCCCCGGCACGGCATTAAGGACCACGTCACACGGCCACCTCGCAGCCTCGGCGGCCGCCTCCGGCCCAACGAGGATCTCTGGTAACGGACAGCCGCGCGTAGCACCGTCGACGTTCTGTGCCCCGGCGTTCAACGCCAACCGCAGATCCTCCACCGCAGGCGATCTGGTGACCGCGATCACCTGCGGGCCGAACTCCAGCGCCTGCTCGGCAAGGAGGCCAACCCGGCCCCCACCAGCCGCAAGCCCAGCGACCCGGAAAAGGCCCGGGTTGCGGCGGATCACGTCCAGCGTAAGAGACCCAACAGAACCAGTTGAACCCAAGACAACAATGTCACGAGGCATATGGCTTTATAGCATACAGTTGGTAAGAGCGGGGGAGTTTGGGGACTCATGTAGCTGCGCGTGGCCAGCGGCACAGATCTGCCACCAGGCATCGTCCGCGATGACGTAGCACGGCTTAGAGGGGATTTAGCTACACTTTGGGCGGCGGACTTGCCCGTTCTTCCGGTCCTACGACCAACCGGTGCCCAGCGAGGCAGGCCTTCGCAGCCAGGTAAGAGTATTGTCGGAATTAAGATGAAGCCCGGTCTGAACCGTCTCAGTGACGTCGATGCCATGACGGGCCAGTTGCTCGATCTTATCCGGATTGTTAGTAAGCAGCCTGAGCCGTGATAGACCGAGTGCTAGAAGCATTTCAGCACCTACACGGTGGTCCCTTTCGTCAGGCCTCCGGCCCAGCAGCACATTAGCCCAGAAAGTATCAGCGCCGTCGTCCTGTAGTGCGTAAGCATCTATTTTGTTGTAAAAGCCGATGCCGCGGCCCTCCTGGCGCAGGTATAGCAAGACCCCCCCTGAGCAGCAAAGCCTGTTAAGCGCCTCGTCAAGTTGAGGCCCACAGTCGCATCGTGTCGAGCCCAGGATATCTCCGGTGATACATTGGCTATGCAACCGTACTAAGGGCTGATCGGTTATTGGTGAGAAGACACACGCAAAGTGCTCAGCAGCGTCGCTGAGCCCATCGAATGTCACCAAGTCAGCCTCGCACATCCGTGCCCTGCTCATCCTGACGGCGACGCGTTGCCTAACTGTTCCCATTAGAATTAAATCCTGTCCACGGATAAACACCCACTCCTAGTGGTGGCCACCCGCCACAGCAAGTCATTCTTTCCTGAGCTCCTGCTCTGGCTCGAATAAATCACGTTGCTATCTCCTTAACGAACTTTCGGTTTGGCGCCTCGGCTGGAAGGCGCCTAAGCGTACTATTCAAGGCATCTTGCTGGATAGTTTGGAGACTACCGTTCGTGCCAAACTGATTTCTGCCTCTCTTGTACTCATAAGCGTTGAGGTTAGTACTGGCTCCAGGCCGAGAGCTCTTACGTCATCTTTCTGTGCGGCATCGACCCCGTCAAGAACAAAGTAATCAATAAGGCGAGCATACATTCGAGCCACTCCTAGCGCTGAGACCTCAATCCCCCACACTGGCATCAATTTATCTGCCATGCCACGAACTGGGGCGCCGGCGATAATTGGCGTGACCGCGAGCTTCGGGCAGGGAGCCGCCTCAATAGCCTTTCTCACGCCGCCAACGGAAAGAATGGGCGAAATCGAAACTATCGGGTTTGAAGGGCAGAATACAATTCCGCATGCACTGCCGATGCTTTCCAATATTCCCGGCGCTGGTAGCGCGTTCTCTATCCCACGAAATCGCACCGCCAGAACGGGATCAGCTGCACGCCGGGCCACCCAGTACTCTTGGAAACTGAGTTCCTCTGGGCCATCATGTCCCGCAACTTCAACCCGTGTCTCTACTATGTTGTTGCTCATGGGCACGACATTTGCCTGGACTCCCAAGCGCTTACACAGCTCAGACGTGGCTTGAGTCAGAGTCCAACCCTCATCCCGTATAAGGCGCGTCCGCAGCAGTTGCCCGGCGATATCCCGGTCGCCCAGACCGTACCATCCAGGCTCGCCCAGGCTGGTCAGCGTGCGAAGGACATTCCACGTCTCTTCACCACGCCCCCACCCCCGATCATCGTCACCTACTCCGGCAAGCCTGTAGACGACCGAATCAATATCAGGAGATACATGCAAGCCATGCATTCTGAGGTCGTCACCAGTGTTGACAACTATTAGGATATCTTTAGGATCCCAGACCCGTGTTAGACCGCGCAGGAATTTCGATGCACCTATCCCGCCAGCCAAAGCCACAAGCATGAGACTTCCTTACTAATAACGCCCTAAAGTATTACGTCCCAGGATTGTTTTCAAGTAGTTGAGCAACTCGCTCCATGAAGCGAACTACGAAGGCTTCCTCATACAGTTCAGTTGAATAGCCAGCACTTAGGCTCACCCCTTTGCTGTTTTGCAGCTCACTAAGGTTAATACTTATGTAGGACAGCCCTGCAAAAGCTGAAGGTTCTACGGGCCAGGCAAGTTCAGTCCTCACCCTCGGCAAACAGGGAGGCGCATCCTCGCGGTCAACATTTAGGTCAATATGGGCAGAATCCGGTGGCCGGTTCGCGAATTCTGGCGTAAGCTTCTCTATAAGGAATTCAAATGGGGCCATGCTGTATTCCAGTGAATCTAGAACTGCGATGCGCGTTCGGCTCATAATAGTGACCGCGTCCGCGGGTCCGGCGTCGATACGCAATAGTTGCCTATTATTAAGGAAACCGATAATAGAGTTCGCTCCCGGCACATATCTTCTAGAGTTATTGTATAGCAGTCCAAGGTCGGATTCGCCTGTGACTTCTCGCAATGCACTCAAGGTACATGCAGCTGCCAGTGCGAATAGCGATAGATGACCATCTGGATACGCGGCGCGCTGGCGATCTATCGCTGGTGCAGAGAGAATTCGACTCCATATCCCTGCGCTGGGAGCGCCTGCCTTCGACGAGGCGATAGCAAACGGAACAGCCGGAAAAGGTCCCATTCCCTTCCAGATGGAGGCCCAGTAGTGAACCGCGCGCTCCGAATCTTGGGAACGCATCCAAGAGCGTTCAGACGCTGCGAATTTGGAAAAGTCCGAAACGTCCCTTAGTAGATCTGAGGCACTATTACCCGAGAGGAGGTGTTGATAGACATGCTCTAGGTCCTTCAAGAAAACTTTCACAGACTCGCCGTCGAAAACGGTGTGACTAATGGCGATCCCTAGTATCCAATGATCTGTGTAGCGAATCAAGATGCCACGATACAAAGGACTTTCACCTGGATTAAAAGGCTGCTGAAGTTCGCGCAGTGCATATGATTCAGCCTCTGTTGTCGTCTCAGGTGTCATTCCGCGCAGATCGATACATTCTAATGGCCAATTAATGTCTGCAGGTGGAAGACATATGGCCGTGCCCAGCGAGTTATGGTCAGGAAAATAAGTTCGAAGAGCGGTATGCCTGCGTGCCACCCAAGTCATGGAAGACCGTAATAGCTTCACTTCCACAGCACCTGACATTCGGAGCGCGAAGACGCATGGCGCTTTCAATGATCGATATTTACCGCGAAAGAGTGCGAGTTTTGCCGCCTGACGATAACTCGTTGGAACTTGGCGTGTCATAAGGGGCCTAGTGAGACTATCGGATCGCTCCAATGGTTCGCCCTCCACCATAATATATGCCGCTGTCGGGTGCACCGATGAACGTTACCGTCCGAACCGCACTTACCGGAGCCCCACTCTAGCGTCGGACATGTGTTCCGGGTTGGGACTTTATGGAGATGACGCCGGTGGCAGACGGCAGCGGGCTCTGGCGATCAGCGCCGTCGCGTTTGCCCAAGCACCGCTGGGCGCCGGGCGTGGCGGTGACGTGCGTCGGCTGGCGCGTCGTGCGGCTCGGTCACACTGGCCCACGATATCGTGATGTTTACCGAGCCCGGCTGGCGGCTGCGGGCTGCGGATGTTCGGCGCGTTTGGCATCACCCGCTATCTGGAAATGGGTTGGCACCCTCGCCCCGCGGGTGAGGCCTGACAGCGGGATGTCCGGCCGCTCACCGATCGTTGGCAGGCCCCATAGGTTGTGCTGGAGCAGCGCGACGAACATGAGGATTACATTGCCTGGTTCGTCACCAGCCAAGAACAGGTTTGTGCGACCGTCAGCGGCGGCACGTCGCACATTCCCTGGCTGCCCTGGCGCTCATTGTCGAGGCTCCTGCCTCAGCTACGATGGCACTCCTGCAGCGGGAGAGCTCAATCCCCTGCACTTCGATGCGAACACAGTGCTCCACCGGCCAAACAGCCAAGGTAAGGGCCTTTGCCCAGGTCAGTGGCCTACGTACGGTCACGATCGCCGCGTCTGACGCCGCCTGACCGAGCCTCGCCGCTCCCATTCTGCTCCCAAAATCGGACATTGGGTCGGTGCCGCCGGGAGGCAGGGTGTGGGACAGATTTGTAGGTAGCAAGATCAGCTTGCCCGGAGGGCGAGGTCAGCGGGCGGCGCCTGGTTGTTGGGCCGCTGCCAGATTTCTTCCCAGCGGTTGCTGGCTTCCTGGCAGCGCAGGGTGGCGATGCTGGCGGCACCGGGGATGGTCCAGCGCATGCCGGAGAGTTTGAGGCGCTGGCCGATGACGGCTTTGCAGCCGGCCCGGCTGCTGGCGGGGGTGAGTCTTGACCAGCTGCCCGTGGCAGAACAGCTTGACCAGCACCGAGTCGGCGCGGGCGTCCAGGTAGCAGCCCAGGTACTGCTTCGGCGCCGAATACAGCGCCCGGCCGATCTCCACGTGGAAGTCGCGGTGGACCTTCACCTTCGCAAACACCGGCACGTCATAAGGCAGCGACAGGGGCAGCAAGACCCCGGCCTCCTGCGCGGCGAACACCTCCGCCGGGCGCGCCTGGATCGTTCCGTGGATCCGCATCCCGGCCACGCCCTGGCACCACGCTTCGGCCCGGGCCTGCGCATCAGCCAGGCCGCTGAAATGCTCGCCAGCGAAGAAGTTCCCGCGCACGTACTGCACGGCCCGCTCCGCCCTGGGCTTGTCGGGGAGCGGACCCGCGCGGCGTCGGTGGCGAACCCGCAGTGCTGGATGTAATCCAGCCAGCCCGCAGTGAACCGCGGGTTGACCGCGTCCGCGTCCGCGACGATCGCCGAAGCGTTGTCGGGGACCAAGACCTTGAACACCCCGCCGAAGAACACCCACGCGGCCTCACACCCGGCGACCAGCGCGGCCAGCGTCTGGGTGAAGCTCAGCCACACGAACATGTGCCGCGAATAGCACGCGGTGAAGATCAGCGCGTGCACCTTGCGCTGCCGCCCGGCCACCGGGTCGAACAAGAGGCCCAGGTAACCGAAATCCAGCTGGCACTCGGCGCCCGGCTCACCGTCGGCGACCCGCACCGTCGCGGCGGTCCGCCCGAACCCGCACCGCTCCACACAGAACCGGTGCAGCGTCCGGTACGCGACCACCACGCCGCGGCGCTCCAGCAGCACCCCGATCTTCACCACCGTCAGGCCCTGCTTGACCCACCCCTCGATCTCGGCACGGCAGGCCTCCATCTGCTCCCACCCCAGCCCGTGCCCGCCCGGCCGCACCGGCCGGACCACCTGCGCGACCTGGCCGACCAGCTCATCGGTCAGCTGACCCGGGCCGCCGTCGCGGGCCAGCCCCGCCGCCACCGCCGCCTCGACATACCGGCGGGCGGTCTTACGGTCCACCCCCGCCTGCGCGGCCACCCGGCGAAGCCCAGCACCGGTCACCCACACCCGCAGCACCTCACGGATTTCGTTCACGGCAACCTCCCGGAATGCCATCCCCAGAACCCCCAAGTCGGTCGACTTGAAGGCACCGGGTACCGGAAGTGATCAAGACCCCCAAGCCGGCGCGCCGGGGTGGTCCCATCACTGGCAACCGAGTGGTCCCATGCTCGTGGCAGAAAACCCCGAAAAGCGGTCCCATGA
>Ga0126378_10003513_pt1 | contig 11870 bp, 9 predicted proteins | sample PanSoiMetPlot_23_FD_92587 | JGI IMG/M metagenome (GOLD analysis project Ga0126378, IMG submission 92587) | Tropical forest soil microbial communities from Panama - MetaG Plot_23 | ecosystem: Environmental > Terrestrial > Soil > Tropical forest > Bulk soil | place: Panama | collected 2016-02-17
CCTTGCCGTCCAGGCCGTGCGCCACCGCGTCGACCGCGTCGCAGGCCATCACGCGGTAGGTGGTGTACTTGCCGCCCGCGACTAGCACCAGACCGGGAACGGGGTGGGCGACCGTGTGCTCCCGCGACAGCTTCGATGTTGACTCGGATTCCCCGGCCAGCAGCGGCCGCAGCCCGGCGTAGACGCCTTCGACGTCATCGCGGGTCAGCGGCACCGCCAGGATCTTGTTCACCTGGCCGAGCACATAGTCGATGTCGGCCCTGCTCGCCGCCGGATGCGCCTTATCCAGCGACCACTCGGTGTCGGTCGTGCCGATGATCCAGTGCCGGCCCCAGGGGATCACGAACAGCACGCTCAGCGGCGTCCGCAGGATGATCCCGGTGGTGGAGTGGATGCGGTCGCGGGGCACGACCAGGTGGACGCCTTTGGACGCCCGGACGTTGATGGATCCGCGGCCACCCACCATCTGCTGGATTTCATCAGTCCAGACGCCCGTCGCGTTGACGATCTGCTGCGCCCGGATCTCGACCCCGTTCCCGGTCTCTAGATCGATGGCTCGGACGCCGGTGACACGCTCGCCTTCACGCAGGAAGCCGGTGACCTGGGTGCGGGACGCGACCTGCGCGCCGAAGCCGGCCGCTGTCCGGACGAGAGTCGTCACGTAACGCGCGTCGTCAACCTGGGCGTCCCAGTACAACAGCGCGCCAGTGAATGCGGACCGCTTGAGCGCGGGCGCGAGCCGCAGCGCACTCCGCCGGGTGAGCTGCCGGTGACCGCGCAGGCCCCGAGTCTGGCCCATCGAGAGGCCGAGCGTGTCATAGGCGGTCACGCCGGCGCCGACATACGCCCGTTCCCACGCATGGTGGGTGAACGGGAACAAGAACGACACCGGGCGCACGAGGTGCGGCGCGAGGCGTTGCAGGAGCAACGATCGCTCGCTAAGTGCCTCGCGCACCAGCCCGACGTTCAGCTGTTCCAGGTATCGCAGCCCGCCGTGGATGAGCTTGCTCGACCGCGAGGAGGTGCCGGAGCCGAAGTCCCTGGCCTCCACCAGGCCGACAGTCAGGCCCCTCGTAACGGCGTCGAGCGCAACCCCGGCGCCGACCACCCCGCCGCCGACCACCAGGACCTGAACCTCGGTGCCGGCCAGTGCCTCCAGCGCGGCGGTCCGCTCTGCTGGGCCCAGCCGCGTCGTCGCCCGCGCCGGGTCGCTGCCTGCCGGGGGGCCGTTCCCGGCATGCTGACCGCCGCTCCGGCCGCTGGGCCAGACGCGGACGTCAGCGCGGCGTCGCACTTGGGGTCACCACGACCTCCACGCGCTGGAATTCCTTGAGGTCTGAGTAGCCCGAGGTCGCCATCGTGCGTCGAAGCGCACCCATGATGTTCATGGATCCATCGGCGGCTGTGGAGGGCCCGTGCAGTATCTGCTCGAGCGTGCCGACGGTGCCGACCTTGACGCGCGCGCCCCGTGGCAGGTCCGCGTGGTGCGCCTCACTGCCCCAGTGGTAGCCGCGACCAGGCGCCTGGGTCGCCCGCGCGAACGGCGACCCAACCATGACACCGTCCGCTCCGAGCGCCAGCGCTTTCGCAATGTCGCCGCTGCGCGTCATGCCGCCGTCGGCGATGACGTGCACGTACCGGCCGCCTGACTCGTCCAGATAGTCCCGGCGTGCCGCCGCGACGTCGGCGATCGCCGTCGCCATCGGAACCGCCACGCCGAGCACGGCGGCCGTGGTGTGGCCCGAGCCGCCGCCGAAACCGGCCAGCACGCCTGCCGCGCCAGTGCGCATGAGATGCAGCGCCGCCGTGTGCGTCGCGCAGCCGCCGACGATCACGGGGACGTCGAGCTCGTAAATGAACTGCTTGAGATTCAGCGGCTCGGCCGTGCCAGATACGTGCTCGGCGGACACCGTCGTGCCCCGGATCACGAAGATGTCGACGCCCGCGTCGATGACCGCTTTGTAGTACCGGACTGTTCGCTGCGGGGACAGCCTCGCCGCCGTGGTGACGCCGGCCGCTCGGATTTCTTCGATCCGCTGGCCGATCAGTTCTTCCTTGATCGGCTCGGCGTAGATCTGCTGGAGCCTGCGGGTCGCAGCCTGGTCGTCCAGTTCCGCGGCCTCGGCGAGCAGCGGCTCAGGATCGGTGAACCTGGTCCAGAGACCTTCGAGGTCCAGCGTCGCCAGCCCACCGAGCTTGCCAATAGCGATCGCGGTGGCCGGCGAAACCACGCTGTCCATCGGCGCCACGACCAGCGGCATCTCAAACCGGTACGCGTCGATCTGCCACGCGATCGACACCTCTTCGGGATGCCGGGTCCGGCGTGACGGCACAATCCCGATCTCGTCGAGCGCGTACGCCCGCCGTCCGCTCTTCCCGCGCCCGATCTCGACAACGGTCAATTTGCTCTCCCACCCCTGCATGCGCACACAAGCCCGGCAGCCAGGATTGGGGTGCCAGGTCTAGTTTCGCCGGCCGCCATAGTTAGGTGCCTCGGCGACCATCTGAATATCGTGCGGATGGCTCTCGACAAGTCCCGCACTCGTGATCTGAGTGAACTGGGCCCGCTGAAGCTCGGCGATGGTTCGTGCGCCGCAGTAGCCCATCGCCGCTCGAAGGCCGCCTGTCAGCTGCTCAGCGACGGCTGCGAGCGGCCCCCGGTATGGCACCTGACCCTCGACGCCTTCGGGGACGAGCTTGTCTTCGCGCAGGACGTCGTCCTGGAAGTAGCGGTCCTTCGAGTAGGACCCGCCGCGCTCAGGATTGCGCATCGCGGCCAGCGAGCCCATCCCGCGGTACAGCTTGAACTGCTTACCGTGGATGAATACCAGCTCGCCGGGCCCTTCGTCGCAGCCAGCCAGCAAGCTGCCGAGCATCACCGTGTCGGCGCCGGCCGCGATGGCCTTCGCGATATCGCCCGAGAACTGAACGCCGCCATCACCGATCACGGGCACGTTCCCGGCCTTGCAGGCCTGCGCCGCTTCGTATATCGCCGTGACCTGCGGTACGCCGACGCCCGCGACGACCCTCGTCGTGCAGATGGAGCCTGGCCCGACGCCGACCTTGACGGCGTCAGCCCCGACGTCAACGAGCGCCTGCGCGCCTGCCCTGGTGGCCACGTTGCCGCCGATCACGTCGACGCGAGAGTTGGCCTTGAGCTGGCCGACCATGTCCAGCACAGCTTGTGAGTGACCATGCGCGGTATCCACGACGAGGAAGTCGGCGCCGGCCTCGATCAGCGCCTGCGCCCGCCGCTTGGCGTCCTCGCCGACACCAACGGCAGCACCGACGACGAGTCGTCCTTCCGCGTCTTTCGTCGCGTTCGGGAACTGCTCGCTCTTGGTGAAGTCCTTCACGGTGATCAGCCCGCGCAGCCGGCCGACGGCGTCGACAAGCGGCAGCTTCTCAACCTTGTTGGTGCTCAGCAGCCTGAGCGCCGCTGGCCTGCCAACCCCGACTGGGGCCGTGATCAGCGGCATCGGGGTCATCACTTCGGTAACGCGGCGACGGTGGTCGGCCTCGAACCGGATGTCCCGGTTAGTGACGATGCCGAGGAGTATTCCGTCCGCGTCGGTGACCGGTACGCCAGAGATCCGGTAACGCGCACAGAGTTGCTCGACATCCGCGACAGTAGCGTCGGGGCCGCAGGTGACTGGGTTGGTGATCATGCCGGCCTCGGAGCGCTTGACCATGTCGACTTGCTGCGCCTGCTCCTCGACAGACATGTTCCGGTGCAGCACACCAGCTCCGCCCTGGCGCGCCATCGCCACGGCCATCCGCGCCTCGGTCACGGTGTCCATCGCGGATGAGAGCAGCGGGATCCGTAGCGACAGCCGCGACGTCAGCCGGGCAGTCGTGTCTGCTTCGCTGGGCATGAGCGCCGAATGAGCTGGAAGCAGCAGAACGTCGTCGAAGGTCAGGGCGGGCGGGCCGAACTTCTCGTCGCTCATCTCTCGTGTTCCGCTTCAGGGATGTGGGATGACTTCATCCTAGTGGCGGGCCGCGTGCGATCATCCCGGACAGGCCGACGGCAGACGTGGGAGATCTGTGGTCGAAATACCTCTATTGTGAAACTTCTCCCGCCCTAGTAATAACGGACGGCGGGCTTGCACGACTCCCATGCGCCCGAAATGCACAAACCGGGCCCTAGATCATTTATCAATGACGCGTGGCTGACGTGATAGCGACAGTGAGCTGCCATCGATCATGGTGCACCTCTGGCGATTCTGTCGGTCCTAAGCGATCAGCTCGTCGACTGCCATAGCGCGAAGCCGAGCGAGTGCGCGGTGCTGCGCGACCCGGACGGCGCCGGGTGACATGCCCAGGGCCTGACCCGTCTCCTCTGCTGTCAGTCCGGTCAGGACCCGCAGCACGAGTAGCTGGCGCTGGTTCATCGGGAGCCTGGCCAGCAGGGCGTGTGCGTGTTCGGCCTCGAAGTACGCCACCACCGTCTCCTCTGGGCCTGGGCGCTCGTCAGGCCCGTCAGGCAGGTCTTCGGTGGGGATCGCGAGGCGGGCCGCGGACCGCACGGCATCGGCCACCTTGTGTGAGGCGATGCCGAACACGAAAGCAGCGAATGGGCGCCCCATGTCCTGGTATCGCGGCAGGGCGGAAAGGACGGCAATGCAGACTTCCTGAGCGACGTCATCGGCTGCGTGGTAATGACCCGAAATGCGACTCAGACGAGCGCGGCAATAACGGACGACCATTGGCCTGATCTGTCGTAGCAACGTATCAATTGCGGCAGGCTGACCGCGTACGGCCTGCTCGGTCAGCATGTGCAGATTGCCGTTCCTGGTACCGTCTGCCTGCGAATCCACGAGGCCCCCCTGACTAAACGGCGCCTTCACGCCTCGGTCTGTGCAGAGCCGTGATTCCCCATTCAAGCAGTAAAGGTAACATCAAAATAGGCAACGGAATGGTCACGGTGATGTGTCACATTGAGACCTAGGTAAAACAATTACCATGCGTTATTAGAGGACTACTAAGGGTATTAGCAAGCGCCATTTAAATAAACGAGTAGACGTAGATATGCGACCCTAATAAGCAATCAGCTAACTAGTGGTTAAAAGCACCCTCATATCGGTATGGGACGGGGCAGCCCGCCGCGTGGCTCCCGAAGGGCGGTGACGCGGGCGCGACAAGGTCACGCCCCGCCACCGAAGGCGGCGGGGCGGGGCGCGACACGGACGAGCCCCGCCACCGGCGCCCGAAGGCGTGGAGGCGGGGCTCGTGTCCGCTACTGGGCCGGGACTGCGCCCAGGTCAGTTCCGAAGAGTTCTGCGGCGACCAGGGTCAGTGCTGGTGACCGTGCCCGTGTCCGTTCGGTGATGCGGCCTCGGGCTCCGGCTTCTCGCTGACGAGCACCTCGGTGGTGAGCAGCATGCCCGCGATCGACGCGGCATTCTGCACCGCCGAGCGCGTGACCTTCACCGGGTCGATGACGCCCTGCGCCATCATGTCGCCGTACTCGCCCGTCGCGGCGTTGTAACCGTGGCCGACCGGCAGATCGGTGATGCGGCCAACAACCACGCCGCCCTCGACGCCCGCGTTCTCGGCGATCCACCGGGCCGGAGCGGACAGCGCACGCCGGACGATCTGAACGCCTGTAGCCTCTTCGCCTGTCTTGCCGAGGTCGCCGAGCTGCATGGCCACATGCACTAGCGCCGAACCGCCGCCCGGGATGACGCCTTCCTCGATGGCGGCTCTGGTCGCGGAGATAGCGTCCTCGAGCCGGTGCTTCTTCTCTTTCAGCTCGACCTCGGTCGCCGCGCCAGCCCGAAGTACCGCCACGCCGCCCGCGAGCTTCGCGACGCGCTCCTGGAGCTTCTCCCGATCCCAGTCCGAGTCGGTGTTTTCGATCTCGGTGCGCAGCTGGCGGATCCGGTCCTCGACCGAGCCCTGTGCGCCTGCGCCGTCGATGATGGTCGTGTTGTCCTTCGTGACCACTACGCGACGGGCCTGGCCGAGCACATCGAGGCCCACCTGGTCCAGCTTGAGGCCAACCTCTTCGCTGACGACCTGCGCGCCGGTCAGTACCGCCATGTCCTCGAGCATCGCTTTGCGCCGGTCACCGAAGCCGGGTGCCTTCACGGCGACGACGTTCAGCAGGCCGCGAATCTTGTTGACGACCAGCGTGGACAGCGCCTCGCCGTCAACATCCTCCGCGATTACCAGCAACGGCTTCTTGCTCTGGGCGATCCGCTCGAGCAGCGGGAGGAACTCTGCCATCGAGGAGATCTTGCCGCCGTCCAGCAGGATGTAAGCGTCCTCGAAGACGGCTTCCATACGCTCGGGGTCGGTCACGAAGTACGCCGAGATGTAGCCCTTGTCGAACTGCATGCCCTCGGTGAACTCAAGCTCGATGCCCATCGTCGGCGCTTCCTCGACGGTGATGACGCCGTCCTTGCCGACCTTGTCGAACGCCTCGGCGATGACCTCGCCGATCTTCGAGTCCTGCGCGGAGATCGTCGCTACGTTTGCGACCTCGGTGCGCTCTTCGACATCACGGGCAGCCTTGACCAGAGCCTCGGCGACCGCAGCCGCGGCGACGTCGATACCGCGCTTGAGCGCCATCGGGTTTGCGCCCGCGGCCACGCTGCGCAGTCCCTCGGCGACCATAGCCTGAGCGAGTACCGTCGCCGTCGTCGTGCCGTCACCAGCGACGTCGTTGGTCTTGGTGGCTACTTCCTTGGCGAGCTGAGCCCCGAGATTCTCAGTCGGGTCCTCCAGCTCGATCTCGCGCGCGACGGTCACGCCGTCATTGGTGATAGTGGGCGCGCCCCACTTCTTGTCGATGACGACGTTGCGGCCCCGCGGGCCGAGCGTCACCTTCACGGCGTCCGCAAGGCGGTTCACGCCACGCTCGAGGGCCCGCCGTGCGTCCTCGTCGAATTCCAGGCTCTTGGCCATCGGTACCCCAGTGTCTCTTGAGTGTCTCGTGCGCAGGAAAACCGTCCTGCGGATGTAAGTAATCGTGGCTTTCACGCCACCGCCCCGGACCGGGCCGCGGACCGTGGAGAATCCTCCGCGTGCCGCGAGCCGAGCCGGGGCGGTGCCGGGCCGGCAGCCGCCGGCCCGGCGCGGGCCAGGCCCGCGCGTAAAACTTCGCTCGCTACTTCTCGATGATCGCGAGCACGTCACGAGCGGAGAGCACCAGGTACTCCTCGCCGTGGTACTTCACTTCGGTGCCGCCGTACTTGCTGTACAGCACGACATCGCCAACGCTGACGTCCAGCGGTACGCGCTTGGTGCCGGCGTCGTCGTAGCGGCCAGGACCGACAGCCAGGACCTCGCCCTCCTGGGGCTTCTCCTTGGCGGTGTCGGGGATCACCAGGCCGGACGCGGTGGTCTGCTCGGCCTCGAGCGGGCGCACCACGATCCTGTCTTCGAGCGGCTTCAGAACAACCTTGGTGGCGGTCGTCACGATCTGACCTCCCCCTCCGGAAAGGGCTAGCTGAATTTAGAGAGTCGACCATGTCGGCCTGCCGTCGCGGGTGTCAGACCAACTTTGTCGTGTTAGCACTCTAGCCTATCGAGTGCCAGTTCCGCAGACTAGCCCGCCCATTGCGGGCACGTCAACACGGGGTCAATGCCCTGCGCTAGGCCGCGGTAATCGCCGTCACCGGCAGGGATGAGTCGGCCGGAAACTCCAGCGGCGAAGGCGGCACGCCGCGCGCCACCAGCTCCGCGCCGAGTGCGGCCACCATAGCTCCGTTGTCCGTGCAGAGTCCGGGCCGGGGCGCCCGCAATCGCACTCCGGCAACATCACATCGGTCTTGGGCGAGAGCACGCAGCCGCGAGTTCGCCGCGACGCCGCCGCCGATGATCAGGTGTCCGACGTCGGTTGCCCGGCAGGCGTCAATTGCCTTCTTGGTGAGCACGTCCGCGACCGCTTCGGAGAACGATGCGGCCACATCGGCCACCGGAACTGGCTCGCCGGCTGCTTCCCGGGCCTCGACCCAGCGGGCAACCGCGGTCTTCAAGCCGGAGAACGAGAAGTCGCTCGTGCCATCCGAGTACTTGCCGCGTGGAAAGGCGATCATGGCCCCGTTCCCGGCTGTTGCCGCCCTGTCGATGTGCGGTCCGCCCGGGAATGGCAGGCCGAGCACCCTGGCGACCTTGTCGAAGGCCTCGCCCGCGGCGTCGTCGATGGTCGAGCCTAGCGGCACCACCTCGGTGGCCACATCGGGCACGAGCAACAGCGATGAATGGCCGCCGGACACCAGCAGGGCGATGGCGGGCGTCGGCAGCGGGCCGTGCTCAAGCTGATCGACGGCCACGTGCGCAGCCAGGTGATTGACGCCGTAGAGCGGCTTGCCAGTAGCGAGGGCGTAGGCCTTGGCCGCAGACACGCCGACCAGGAGCGCGCCCGCCAGACCGGGACCCGCCGTGACGGCGATGGCGTCCACCTGTGACAGGCGCACGCCCGCCTCGGCCAGCGCGCGTTCAACGGTCGGAACCATCGCCTCCAGATGCGCCCGGCTGGCGACCTCCGGCACAACGCCGCCGAAGCGCGCGTGCTCGTCGACGCTGGACGCCACTGCGTCCGCGAGGAGGTCGCGCCCGCGAACGAGTCCGACGCCGGTCTCGTCGCACGATGTCTCGATCCCGAGGATGAGCGGCGCGGTCATGAGAGCTCTCGCCCGCCGCCCGGAAGCTGGTGGGTAGGCAATTGCGCAGGCTGCTGGAGATCCAGCCGCATCACGATCGCGTCGGTGCCCGACGGCTGGTAGTAAGCACGCCTGATGCCGATGTCAGTGAAGCCGAACCGGCGATACAACCGGTGCGCGCGGGCGTTGTCGGCCCGGACTTCGAGGAACACCTCGGTGCAACCGCGCCGGGCGGCTTCGGTCAGGAGGCGCTCGACCAGCGCCGTGCCGATGCCCTGGCCCCAGCGTGCAGTCGCGACGGCGACGGTCAGCACATCGCCCTGACCTCCCGCCGCCATCAGCCCGGCGTAAGCAACAATCCCGCCGTCCTGCTCAGCCACCAGGTAGTAACGGCTGACCGGCTGTTGCCCAAGCTCGCCGACCAGCATCTGCTTCGACCACGCCTCGTCGCCGAACAACTCAAGCTCCAGCGCCAGCACGCTGTCCAGGTCCGCCACCGTCATCAAGCGGTACTGGACCTCGCTCATGGCGTCACTCGCTTGGGCTTGCCCAGCTCGCGTGCGTCCGGCCTTCGCAAGTAGCGGGGCTCGGCCGGGCCCGGTTCTGCGCCGGCAGCGCGCCGGGCTACGGCCATGGCGGCCAGGCGAGCTGCCGAGGGGTAGCGCGGTGGGATCGGCGCGGCTGTCTCGCTCAAAAGTTCCGGGTACAGCTCAGCGCCCGCACCAGCCACGGGCAGCCCGGCAGGCAGGTCGCTGGGACGGCCGACATGCGGCCCGTCGGCGCGCTCGCCCGCGCCGGTGTAGCGAGCCCAGTAGACCTCGCGGCGGCGCGCATCGGTCGCGACCAGGTAGTCAGACCCGGCGGCCGAGGCCTGAGCATCCGCAGCGATCACGTCGAGCGAGCAGATGCCGTCGGTCCTGATCTGCAGCGCGCTGCCCAATACGCGAGCGGTGACGACGCCGACGCGCAGCCCGGTGTAAGGCCCCGGCCCGGTACCGACCGCGATCTCGGTCAGATCGCACCGTCCCGCTCCGACGTTGCGCAGCACCTTGTCGATGAAGACCGCGAGCAGCTCGCCATGCCGTCGGGCGTCGACAGCAGACTCCGCCGCGATGACCTCAGCACCGTCGTGCAGTGCAACAGTCACCGCCGGGGTTGCTGTGTCGAATGCGAGCACCAGCACGGTTGACCAGCCTAGTGAGACCGACCGGGTGGTCGTGACCCGGCGCTGCCGGGCAGGCGAAAGGTCTTGACCCGGTCGCTGCCGGCCAGCCGGCGCGACCGTCAGACCTTGGGCTGTGTCATCTGCTTGGCCAGTAGGGCCTGGGCTGCGGCCCTGGCTCCGGACTCAAGCGTCGAGACCGGAACGGGGCCGAAACCGTGCCCCGACTCTTGTCCGGCGAGGCTGGCTGTGATGACAACGTTCCGCTCCCGGATCACCACGGTGACAATGTCGGTGACGATGCCGGTCACGTGCGCGTGCTGGAACGCCATGAACGCCTGCTGGCCGAGCCCGGTAACGTTGCTGATCTGAGCTGGCGGCAGCGGCGACTTCTTCGCCGGATGCGCGAGGGCTAGCTGCGCCAGCGCAAAGTTGTCCCGTGCGTTTCCGGTGGCGCTGCCGTTGGCGCCCGCGGCCGCGAACGGCTCGTATGACTGGGCCTGGACTTCCAGGACAAGGAAGTTCGGCTTCTTGTCGATGGTGAAACTGCACTGGCTGTCGGTACTGCTTGACTGGGTGCTCGTCGAGGTCCGGCCTGGTCCCGGCAGGTACTGATCAAGCACCGACGTGCCGACGCTCGTACAGGCGCTCGGCACCGACACGAACTCGCCGTGTTGCAGCGACGTCACATACGGCGCGGGCTTCGGACTGTGATGTGTCACGAGCGTCACGATGCCGGCGGCGATGACGCAGAGCACGATGGCGATGCCGCCCCAGCGGTAGACCCGGCGGCGGGACTTGCGCAGCCGCGCCGCCGCCGCTCGGCCGCGACGACGGACAGAGCGGGTCTCCTCCTCGACGCCGTCCGTGGCCTGTGGCGGATTCCGGCCGGAGTCGCTTGCCGGTTCGCGATAGTCCACGTCGTCGGGACGAGGCGCCGCTGGGCGGCGCAGCGTCCCCGTTGGCCGACCGGGATAGACGCCGGGGCCAGCCCACGGCGGCATGTCGCTATCGGTGTTGGGCCCTTGCGCGAATGGGTCGATCTGCTGCCATGGCGCGCCGCCCGGCCGCTGCCGGTCCGCGCGACGCGACCGGTCAGGGTGTCCGCTGCGGTCCGGTCGCACGCGGCCGTCCGGCCGCACACCGCGCTCGGGGGACGGCGCGTACTCCGGGGGCGGCGCGTACTCCGGGGGCGGCGCGTACTCGGGGGACGGCGCGTATTCGGGCCGCGCGCTGCGGCCAGAGGGTTGCTCGTACTCGGGCCTGGCGCCGTGGCCGGCTGGCGGCCTGTAGCCGCCCGGGTGCGCATCCTCGCGGCGGGGAACCTGGTCGCCGTATGCGGCGTCTCGGTGCGGAGCCTCGTCGCCGTAGGGCTCGTCCCGGTAGGGCACGTCTTGGTAGGGCGCTTCGCCGGGGTACGGGCCCCGCGAATGGCGACCGTGCGGAGGGCCCTGCTGAGCCACGGCGCGCCTCCTGGCTAGGCGATCGGGACCGCGTGTTACCACGGCAAGACTGGCTGGTTGACCGGAAGTCTAGTAGCGCGACGAGTGCTAGGTGGACAATTCGGAACGCCCGGATGCCTGGCGGCCGGTCAGCGCCCGGTCAGCGCCCGGTCAGCGCCCGGTCAGCGGTCGGTCAGCGCTCGCTCATCCCCCGGTGAGCGCCCGCTGGATCGCCCCGATGGCCGCTGGCTCGCGCCATCGGTCCCCTGTGCCACGCACCCGGAGTGTCCGCGGCACGTCGATGTCCAGGGTGACCAGGCCAGCCTCGGCGCCGGTGTCTTTACCGCTCATGTCACCGTCAGCACGGATGTCAACTATCAGGAAGCTCGGGGCCAGATCCTCGACCAAGCCTTCGCCCCACTCGACGAGGGTGATAGAGGTTGCCAGGTCCGCATCCAGATCCAGATCGTCAACCTCGGCTCGGCTGCCGAGTCGGTAGGCATCGGCGTGCACCAGGTCAGGGCCGCCGTGGAGGCTCGGGTGCAGGCGGGCGATGACGAAGGTGGGCGACGTGACGCGGCCCCGAACGCCGAGCCCTGTACCGATGCCCTGCGCCAGCGTGGTCTTTCCGGCGCCGAGCGGGCCGGAGAGCAC
>Ga0126378_10003516_pt1 | contig 11866 bp, 12 predicted proteins | sample PanSoiMetPlot_23_FD_92587 | JGI IMG/M metagenome (GOLD analysis project Ga0126378, IMG submission 92587) | Tropical forest soil microbial communities from Panama - MetaG Plot_23 | ecosystem: Environmental > Terrestrial > Soil > Tropical forest > Bulk soil | place: Panama | collected 2016-02-17
CCAAGGAGTTCGTGCAGGACGAACCAGGTGTGCGCGGAGCGCTCGCCGATCCGGCAGTAGGCGATGGTGTCCTTGGCGAAGTCGAGGCCGGCCTCGCCCTCGTAAAGCTTGCGCAGTTCGTCGTCCGACTTGAAGGTGCCATCGTCGTTGGCCGCCTTCGACCACGGGACGTTCTTGGCGGTGGGAATGTGCCCGGCCCGCTGGGCCGACTCCTGCGGCAGATGAGCGGGGGCGAGCAGCCTGCCCGCGAACTCATCGGGGGAGCGCACATCGACGAGGTTGCGCTTGCCGATCGCGGCGACCACCTCGTCGCGGAATGCCCTGATCGCGGCGTCGGGGCCGGTGGCCTGGTAGGTGGTGCGCGCCCGCTCGGGCACCGCCGTCACCAGGTCACGGGAGTCGAGTTCCCACTTCTTGCGGCCGCCGTCGAGCAGCTTTACGTTGGTGTGCCCGTATAGGCGGAAATACCAGTACGCGTAGGCGGCGAACCAGTTGTTGTTGCCGCCGTAGAGCACGACCAGGTCGTCGTTGGAGACCCCGCGGGACGACAGCAGCTCTTCGAAACCATGCTTGTCGATGAAGTCGCGGCGAACGGGGTCCTGTAGGTCCTTCTTCCAGTCGATCTTGATCGCGTTGCGGATGTGGCCCTTGTCATAGGCCGTGGTGTCCTCGTCAACCTCGGCGAGCACGACACCGGGATCATCCAGATGGGCTTCCACCCAGTCGGCGTCCACAAGGACGTCGGAGCGGCTCATGCCGGTACCTCCTTGTCAGGGCTCTGACCTCGCCATACCTTGCTGACCCGGCCAGAATCGTCGAATTAGCACATACATCTCACAGCCCAGGCACAGGCCGAAGGCCGCGTTCAGGAAAGCCGCCACCAGCGCCAGGGCGGCTGCCACCATGCCCAGCGGCACCACGCCGACCCCATATCCGATCACCCCGATGATCGAAATGACCAGCCCAACCCATTGGGAAAAGCGGGGGGGCGCCTCGTCTTCCAATTCCTTGGGCGGGCCGAGCCTCGGCCTCACCAGTGCCCGGTAGACCAGGCCGTATGGCGCGTACTTGAGGCCGAACACCGCCCCGATCCCGAACACCACCGCCTGCGCGGCCAGCAGCCATGCGCTGCTGGTGATGAGCACAGCCACAAGCACGACCGCCGACAGCGCGGCGGCAAAGCGCTGTCCCCGAGGATCGACCTTCATGGGTGATTACCTTTCCCGCGTTCTTCCGGCGTGTGCGCCGCGTCGATCGGCGCCGCCCGGGCCACCGGCTGCCAGCCCCGGGCGAGCCCGCCCGAGTCAGGCCGGATGGACCCGGCGCGGCGCGGGCAGACACAGCGCGGTCGTCACCCGGCAGTAGTCAACCGGCCGCCGCCTGGTGAGCCACGCCGACTCCGGGCGCGGCCGGCTCGGCCAGGCTGGCCGGCTGCCGGGCGCTGCGAGAGCGAGCATGGGTCTGATGCTATGCGCGCCCATGCTCGCTGTCACTCCTTCGCCAATGCGTAGGTTTTCGCAGCTCACGCTCTTCATCCCGGGTTGTCCCGGGCCGAAGACGGCGCCGGGCCGACGGCGGGGATCTGCCCGCCGGTGGCCAGTGCCACCGCCGCGGCGATGTCGGGACGCCGCGGCAGCCCGCTGGCCCGCCTGGCGATCTTCCCCTGCGGGTCCAGTACGAAGATGGTGGGGGCCCGGCGGATGTCGAGAGCGCGCACCAGGTCCGGACGGTCGGTCACGTCGATCTCGATGTGGGTCACGCCAGCGCTGCCCGCGGCGACATCGGCCAGCAGCTGCCTGGCCGTGCGGCAGGGCGCACAGGCCGGCGCCGAGAACTGGAGCAGTGTGGCCCGCGTCCCCAGGGGCTGTCCTAGCTGTGCGGGGCTGATGAGCGAGCGGTGCCCTTCGGTGAGCCGGCCATCCCACCGCCGCCAGGCAAGGCCCGCGGCGGCCGCGCCCACCAGCACGACGGCGGCCACGATCGCTCCAACTGCCACGCCCAGCTACAGCGCCCGGCGGGCGGAACCCATTCCCCAGTCGGTGGCCGTCCTTAGAGCGCCCGGCAATAGGGCGCTGGATCAGTGAGCGGCGGTCCCAGGCAATCTCGTGAGCTGGCCCGAGGAGGGAGGCAGCCTTGCAAAGGCTGGGGACCGGCGAGAACGCAGCCAGGGACAGCCTGGGCGCCGCTGCTCTTCCGGGGCCCCCGCGAAACGCGCAGCGTTTTCGCGGGGTGGGATACCGGCAGTCCTATTGCCAGGTGCTCTTATTCGGTGGCCGGGGCAACGGCCAGGACCTTGCCGCCCGAGGTCAGCTCGAAGCTGCGCAGGTTCTTTTCCGCGACCGAGGTCGATGCCGGGTACCAGGTCATCCACCCCCGGGGACCGTACTGCCAGCCGCCGACCGTCCACCGGTGGCCGGCGTAGTCGGTGACCTGGAACTCGCAGGGCGTGCCCGGCTTGAGGCCGCTGACCTCGACGCTCATCAGAGTTCCCCACGGCATCTTCGCGTACTTCACGATCATGTGAGCCCCGGTGCTCTGGTAGGTGGCGGTAACCGTGTGCCAGTTCTCGCCGACGGGCGCGGCCGGCCCCTTGGGACTGTTCAGCAGGCTCGTGGTCGCCGCGCCGGCGCCGAGCGCCAGCACCGCCACGGCCGCCGCCGCCACAAGCCCGCGCAGCCTGCGGGCCCGCTTTACCGCGCTGGCACGGGCCAGCATCGAGTGAAGCATCATCTCGGACGGTGCGTCAGCGTCGCTGCCAGGGTCGTCCGCCGCCAGGCGTTCAGCCTCTGCCAGCGGAATCCTTCGCAGCAGCGACGGCAACCCCGCCAGGCTCGCCAATTCCTCGCGGCAACCCAGGCAGATCGCCAGATGCTCGTCCACCAGGGCGCGTTCGGCGGGATCGATGGCGCCCAGTACATACACGCCGAGCGCCTGCCGGATCTCACGGCAGCTCTCCGTGCCGGTCATGGCGCCAACCCCCGTTCCTCGAGTGCGAGCCGCAGCGCGCGGAGGGCGTAGAACGCCCGGGACTTGACGGTTCCCGCCGGGACGCCGAGCACACCGGCGGCTTCCGTCACCGACCGGCCCAGGTAGTACGTCTCAAGCAGCACCCGGCGGTGCTCTGGCCGCAACGCGGCCAGAGCGTCAGCGACCGCCCACGACTCAAGCACGCGATCAGCCTCATCGGGAATGGCGACCAGGCCGAGGGCGCTTTCCCCCACCTCGTGCGGGCGAGCCTTCCTTGCCCGGTGCGCATCGACGGCCAGGTTGCGGGCAACCGCGAACAGCCAGGGCCGTGCCGGGCGGTCCGCGATCGCTTCGGGATGCAGCCAGGCCCGCAGCAACGTTTCCTGCACGATGTCTTCCGCCCGCTGCTTGTCGCCATCGGTCATGCGCAGCACGTAGCGCAGCAACGCGGCCGCGTGTTCTGCGTAGAGCGCGCGGACGAGATCCTCGTCGCTGACCCGTTCGGCGGGCCCGGAATCCCCGGCTGCGTTGCGGCGTGCCACATCTTTAGCACGGCTGTGCCGACCTCCCGGTTCACGCCGTATGTTCATTCCCCAGGCCCGTGGGCTTGGTGAACGGTTCCCCACCTCCCGGTCAGGCTCGGGCGAAGTGGACATGTGCGGCTGAAGCTCCGATACGAAGGCCGCCGTGGGTGACGCGCACGGAGGTCAGGTGGAGATGCAGGGGCAGGGTGCGGAGCGGGACGACGAGGGCGAGCTGCGAGGAATACGCGGCGGCCGGCAGCCCAGCCCCGCCGGGAGCGCGGACACTCACCGGCGTGACGCTGATGCCGGACCCGGTGACCGAGAGGGAGACCTCGGCGGATACCGGTACCCGGCTGCCCTGGTAACGGACAGTCCCCGACACGGTGAGGTTCTTTCCATGCGGCGCTATCTTGAGACCCGCTGGCAGACGGCGGCTGACCTGGGAGAACGCGAGAACAGCGGAACCTGTCGCGCGATCGGCCGTGACGGTGGACGGCCCGTGGCCCAGCATCTGGCCAAGCGAGGCATGCACGCCGGTGAAGTCGATCCGCAGGTTGTCCAGGGTCGCCCCGTCGGCCTGCACCCGGCCGGCGAAAACATCGACCTGGTGGTAGTTGCCGGCCGCCACCTGGGTCAGGAACGGGAAGCCGCCGATGCTCACCCCGGGCTTGGACGGCAGCCCATAAGCCGCCGCGATCCGGTCGCTGACCTCGTTCTCAGCGATCGCAACCGAGATCCGGTCGGCGGCGACGAACAGCACCGCCAGCACGACAACGGCAATCAGCAGCTTACGCATGGCGGTGCCACCTTACCCAGCCATGGCGGCCGCGCGCCGGCGACGGCAGAGGCCCGGCCGGGCGGCCGCGCCGGCGACGGCAGAGACCCCGGCCGGTCAGCCGCCCGCGAACGGCGGCAGCACCTCGATGATCGCCCCGTCGTTCAGCGTCACCGTTTCCCGCTCGCGCCTGCCCGCCTGTTCGCCATCGACAAGGAAGGATGAACGCGCGAGCACGGCCTGGAACTCGGGGGCATGCTTGTGTTTCGCCGTCGCCTCCGCCAGCGCCTCGGCCAAAGTGGTGGCGCTCAGCGTTTCTTCGGCCACCCCGGCGGCATGCCTCGCGGCTGCCCAGTAGCGCACAGTTACCATAGGCACGTCGGCTATCCTCGCTCACATCGGCTCCGGGCGATGCTGCCCTCGGGTCCTTCGTTATGTCCATAGTGCGGTCCGGACTGACGCACACGGTAGGCGCGGAGGTGCAGCACAGTGAGTGAGCTGTTCCTGCTCACCAGCACAACGGAGCGAGCCACCGAGGTTCTTCCCGCACTGGGGCTGCTGCTGCATACCGTGCGCACCGCGCCATGCGACACATCGGTGCTGGCCGACGCGCCGGGGGCCGATGCCGTGCTGGTCGATGCGCGCCGTGATCTGGTCCAGGCCAGGGAGGTGTGCCGGCTGCTCCGCACGGCAAGCGCCGGTGTGCCGGTGCTTGCGATCATGACCGAGGGCGGCCTGGCCGCGGTAACCGCCGAATGGGGCGCCGACGACGTCGTCCTGCACAACGCGGGGCCGGCCGAGGTGGAGGCCAGGCTCAGGCTGGCGATCGGGCGGCAGGCGAGCGCGGCACCGGCCGCGCCGGATGAGATCCGCTCCGGGGACCTGTCCATCGACGAGGCAACCTACACGGCCCGGCTGCGTGCCCGCGTGCTGGACCTGACGTTCAAGGAGTTCGAGCTGCTGAAGTTCCTCGCACAGCATCCGGGGCGGGTGTTCACGCGCGCGCATCTGCTGCAGGAGGTGTGGGGATATGACTACTTCGGCGGCACCCGCACGGTCGATGTGCACGTCCGGCGGCTTCGAGCCAAGCTCGGCGCCGAGCACGAGGCGCTGATCGGGACCGTGCGCAACGTGGGCTACCGGTTCGTTCCGCTCAAGAGCAGCGAGGACGGCCGCCGGAGGCACATGCGTGACGGCCTCGGCGGGGGTTTTGGCCATACCGCAGGCGCTGAGGCTGACGACCGGCAGGCCCGGACGGCCAGAGACACGGCGGCCAGAGATGGGGCGGCCAGAGATGGGGCGGCCAGAGATGGGGCCGAGGGGGACGCCACCGCTCGGGATACGGCCGCCTGGGATACGGCCGCCCGGGGTAGGGCCGCCGGAGGCAGGGCCAACGGGGAAACAAGGGCTGGCGGGCAGACCACGGCGGGTGGTCAGGTCCCCGGCCAGGGCCGGGCCGACGGCTTCGCCACCGCGGCGGCTGCCTCCACTCCGGTGGAGCGGGCGAGGTGACGCCGCAGACGCCAGCGGTGAACATCACCGTCCGGGGAACGCTCAGCGACGCCGAGGCGGCGGCGGTGCTGTCGCTCAGCGACGCGGCGGCGGGATCCGACCGGGTCGCGCCGCTCTCCGAGCAGGTCCGCCTGCACGTTCGTTACGGAGGCGATGCCCTGTCCCGGAACCTGCTGATGTGGCAGGGCCGGGAACTGGCGGGTTTCGCCCACCTCGGCCCCGGCGACCCGGCGACCGGCCGGAGCGGGGAGCTGGTGATCCATCCCGCCCGCCGGGGGCGAGGGCTGGGCCTGGCGCTCGCCCGGGCGGCGGTGGCGGAGGCAGGCCCGGATCCGCTGCGGCTGTGGGCCCATGGCGACCTGCCCGCCGCTGCCAGGCTCGCGGCGGCCGCGGGCTTCACCCGGATTAGGTCGTTGTTGCGCATGCGGCGGCCGCTGCGAGAGCCGCTTGATCAGCCCCGGTTTCACGCCGGAGTCCGAGTCCGCACGTTTGTCCCGGGCCGGGACGAGCAAGACTGGCTTTCGCTCAACGGCCGCGCCTTCGCCGATCACCCGGAGCAGGGCAAGTGGACGATGGAGGACCTGGACCGCCGGGAACGGGAGCCGTGGTTCGACCCGGACGGTTTCTTCCTAGCTGAGCGCGAGGGCCGGCTGGTGGGCTTCCATTGGACCAAGATCCACCAGCCGGGCCCAGAAGGCGACGCCGAGGGGCCGATGGGCGAGGTCTACGTGGTCGGCGTGGACCCTGCCGAACAGGGCACCGGGCTCGGCCGCGCGCTTACCGTGGCCGGCCTGCGGTACCTGCGCGACCGCGGCGCCGGGAGCGTAATGCTCTACGCGGACGGCGACAATACGGCGGCGATCAGGCTGTATGAGTCGCTGGGATTCGTGCGAACGCACACGGATGTGATGTACCAGCACCTGCCCGGGCAGCGGGCCGGGTCCGGCTGAAGGCCGACGGCCCCGCAGGCCGGCCGGACCCGTTAGACACCGCGAGCGCGGAGCCTCAGTGCTCCGCGCTCATCCGGTCCGCGATCGCCCAGGGTCAGGCCACCTGGCGGACTCCGAGTACCTCGTCGAGTTCCTCCGGCGTCAGCGGCCGGTCGGTGGCGGCTACGGCGCTCAGCACTTCGGCGTAGAGCTCAATCTCGTCGAGTGCCACAGTGTCGTGGACACGAAGATCGAATCGCTCACGCACCGCGCCCACCTCCGTCGCCGAGCGGATCCGCGGAACCTATGGCAACAAGGCTACGACGCGGTCCCACCCTTCCGCATGACCCAACAGGGTCATTCGTGGACCACCTTCGGGTGATTTTGCCCACTGTGCCGATAACAATTCCAACAAGGTGACCACGCCGTGACTGATCGTCCGGTAAAAGCGGCCCACCGTTCTGGCTGCCGCCCGCATGATCGTGAGGGCGGGCCGCCCGGAAGGCCACGCGACACCGAAGACCACGCGACACCCAAGGCCACGCGACACCGAAGGCCACGTGCCAGGAACGCCGTGACCGCTGGAAGGCCGCGCCCCTAAGGGCGTGCCGGCCGGACCGCCGCGAACCGGAAAGGCAACGCCCTCCGGCGCACCGCACCCACCGAAGGCCACCCTCCGGGCAGGTCCCGCCGGAAACCGGACCGCCCACCAGCCAGGTGCCCGGGCACCGCGCCGAGCTGCGCGGAAACGCGTATCGCTAGCGGCATGCGGGTGTGTCCTGAGACATCGTGGTGCCGGTAGGCTTGGCGAGCGCCCGGCCGGGGAGCACCGCGCCGCCGAAACGGGGCATAACAGGACAATCGTTCGTTTCGGTTGCGCGCAGGCCCGGTCCGGGACGAGAGTCGTGCCCGTTCCCACAGCTGAAATGAGTCTCCAGCACTACCTCCGCCCACCCGGCGGAACCGCACCACCCGCCCACCGAGGCGGTTCTCGTCCACAACAGCCACCAGGCGGTCCCGTCCTCGCCCGCACCGAGGCGGAGAGACCGGCCTGGCCCAGTAATCGGGTGCAAACCATGACCAACGACGCAGACCTGATGCCAGATCTTGGCAATGAAGACGCATTTGAAGTGCAGATGCGCGGTTACAGCCGCAGGCAGGTGGACGAGTTCGTCGCCAAATCCCGCAGCCAGACCCGTGATCTCGAAGAACGCCTTTCCCATTCTCTAGACGAGATGGAGCGGCTGCGGCTGGAATTGTCGGCGGCGCGCCAGGGGCTGAGCACCAAGCCACCGCATGAGGAAATCAGCGAGCGGGTCGGGCAGATACTCAAGCTCGCCGACGAGGAAGCAAAGGCGCAGCGGGCCCGGGCCCAGGACGACATCGCCAAGCAGCGCGATGAGGTCAAGAAGGAGTCGGACAGGTTCCGGGCGGAGGCCAGGGAACAGACCGAGCGAATGCTGACCGCCGCTCAGGAGCAGGCCGAGAACGCCATCGCGACCGCCAGGGCAGAGGCCGAGAAGATGCGGAACTCGGCCCGCCTGGAAAGCGAGCGGGCCGTCAGCGAGGCCACGAAAGAGGCGGACAGCGCGCTCGCCTCCGCCAAGGCGCAGGCAAAGCAGATGCTCGACGAGGCGACGATGCGGGCAAGCGCCATCCACGACGGCGCGGAACGCCGCCTCAACCTGCTGACGTCCAGGCACACCGAAACGATGCGGCGGCTCACCGAGATCCGCGACGTGGTGACCAACCTGGTCGCCAGCGAGACCGCCCGCGGGTCGCTGGAGGAGGAGGTCGCCAAGTCGGTGGCCAGTTCGTTCGCGGCCAGCGGGGGCGGCGCGGCGCCCGCCGCCGCGCGCGGCGGCAACGCGGCCGAGGGAAGGCACACGCCGCCCGCCGCCGGGCCAGCAGGGCCTGCCGGGCGGGCCGGGGCACGGGAGCAAGCCGCGGAGCGCGACCGGGGGGCGACAACCGAGGGAGCCCGGCCCAATGCCGCGGCAGCTGGCCATCTCGCGCAGCACGCGACCGGTGCGGACGAACGCGGGGCGCGGACCGCGCCCGCGGGCGACGATCGCGCCACCCCTCCCGCCAGGCCCACCAGAACCCCGCCGGGCGGCGGCGGCGCCAGCTAGCGCCCTCAACCAGCCGGCGCGGCAGCAGAGCAATCCAGCAACGCCGCGCAGCCGGGGCCGCACAGCCCAGGCTGGGCGGCTCTGCTGGGGCTGGGCGGCTCTTCAGCCGACTGGGCTAAGGGCAGGGCGGGTCACGCGGCCAGCTGGTCGATCCGCCTGAGGATCACGCCCTCCCGCAGGGCCCAGGGGCAGATCTCCAGCTCCGACAGGCCAAACAGGTCCATGGCGGCGTCGGCGACCAGCGCGCCCGCGGCCAGCTGCGGAGCCCGGCCGCGGGACACCCCGGGGAGCCCGGCGCGCTGGTCGGCGCGCATCGCCGCCAGCCGTTTGGCCAGTTCGGATACGTCGGAGTGGCTTACCGCCCTGCGGACATAATGGCCTTCGCTTGACGGCGCGGAGCCAGCGATCCTCGCAAGCTGCCGGAACGTCTTGGACGTGGCCACGGCGCGGTCGGGCGGGCCTACCCTGGCCACCTCCCCGGCCCGGCGGGCGATCTCGGCCCGGATGTGCCTGCGCAGCTGCCGCACCTCCTCGGGCGATGGCGGGTCTGTCGTGAGCCAGTCCCTGGTGAGCCGCCCCGCCCCGAGCGGCAGCGAGAAGGCCGTCTCGGGCTCTTCGTCGATGCCGGCGGCTATCTCCAGCGAGCCGCCGCCGATGTCGAGCATCAGCACCCGTCCCGCCGACCAGCCAAACCAGCGGCGGGCGGCAAGAAACGTCAGCCGCGCTTCCTCGGGGCCGGGCAGCACCTTGATGTCGACCCCGGTCTCTTCCCGCACGGACGCGAGCACCTGGTCGCCGTTGGCGGAGTCGCGGATCGCGGATGTGGCGAACGCGATCACTTCCTCGACGCCCTTGTCCTCGGCAAGCTGCTGTGCCTCCCCCACGAAGGCGAGCAGTTGCCGGGTGACGCTGTCGGACAGCCGGTTCCCGCCTTCCAGGTGCTTCCCGAGATGCAATTCGGCCTTGTGCGAGAAGACCGGCAGCGGCCGTCCGCCCTGGTGGGCGTCGACCACCAGGAAATGAAACGTATTGGAACCGACGTCCAGGACACCGAGTCGCATACATTGACGCTACTGGGTCAGCTGCAAGAACAGCCACGTGGAGATGATGATGGCAGAGAAGACGCGGGGCATCAGGATCGAGACCGGCGCCAAGCGGGTCCGCGTCTACCTGGCCGGTGAGCTTGTCGTCGACACGACTCAGCCGGTTTTGGTCTGGGAAATCCCGTATTACCCCACCTACTACGTTCGGGCCGGAGACATGCGCGCGGAATTGATCCCGGCCGGCCAGACCGAGCACTCACCGAGCCGTGGCGACGCGGAGGTCTGCCATGTCAAGGTGGCCACCGCGACCGCCGACAACGCGGCGCTGCGCTATCCCGAGTCCCCCATCGAGCAGCTGCGCGACCTGGTCCGGCTGGACTGGAACTCGATGAGCGAGTGGTTCGAGGAAGATGAGCCGGTCTACACCCATCCGCGCGACCCCTACAGCCGGGTGGACATCCTGGCCAGCTCGCGGCGGGTCCGGGTCGAGCTCGACGGGGTGACCGTCGCGGACTCAGGCCAGCCGCGCATCCTGTTCGAGACCGGGCTGCCGCCCCGGTACTACCTGCCGCTCACCGATCTCCGGATGGACCTGCTGCGGCCCTCGGACACCCAGACGCACTGCCCGTACAAGGGCACGGCCAGCTACTGGTCGGTTGACACCGGGCGGCGTGTACACGAGGACGTCGTCTGGATCTACCGCACCCCGCTGCCGGAATCGCAGAAGGTTGCCGGGCTGGCGTGCTTCTACAACGAGAAAGTGGACCTCTACCTCGACGGCGAGCGGCTGGAGCGCCCGCGCACCCACTTCAGCTGACGCCCGGAGCCGGGACGCCGCCGCCGCTGCCGTCCGGGACGCCGCCGCTGCTGCCGGGGATGGCGCTGCCAACGCCGGCCGGGGCGGCGCCGTCGCCGTCGGTACCGGCCAGGGTCGCCAGCGACGGGCCCCGCCGGGCGGAGATCGCGCGGGACGCGGACTCCGCCTCCCTCATCACCCGAAGCACGTTGCCGCCCGCCAGCCGGCCGCATTCCTCCTTGCTCCACCCCCGGTCCAGCAGTTCCGCGAAAAGCGCCGGGTAGCAGGACACGTCGGCGAGCCCGTCGGGAAGATCGTCGGTGCCGTCGAAGTCGCCGCCGATCCCGACATGGTCGATGCCGGCCACCTCCCTCACGTGCCCGATATGGTCCGCCACCTGGGCGATGGTGGCCCTGGGCGCGGGGCTGACCTGGCTGAGCTCCACCCTCACCGCGGCACGGCTGGCCCGGTCATCGGCGGGCATCCCCCGCCGCTTCATCTCGGCGGCCAGCCCACGCTCCCAGTCGCAGCAGCGCTGGGACACGAACGGTGGCACGAACGTGACCATGCAGACGCCGTTGTTGGCCGGCAGCCGGGCTAGCATCTCGTCCGGCACGTTGCGCGGGTGGTCGCACAGCGCACGGGCGCTGGAGTGGGAGAAGATGACCGGCGCCTCGGCCACGTCGAGGGCGTCGCGCATGGTCGCCGGCGCAACATGGGACAGGTCTACAAGCATGCCGAGCCGCTGCATCTCGCCGACTACCTGGCGGCCGAACGCGGTCAGCCCGCCCGCGGCCGGCTCGTCGGTGGCTGAGTCCGCCCACGGCAGGTTCGCGTTGTGGGTCAGGGTCAGATACCGGACCCCGAGCTGGTAGAAGATCCGCAGCACGCCCATCGAGCAGGCGATCGAATGCCCGCCCTCGGCGCCGATCAGCGACGCGATCCTGCCCGCGGCGAAGATCCGCTCCACGTCGGCGGCGGTGAGCGCGAGCTCCAGCGCGTCCGGGTAGCGGCTGACCATGGCCCGGACGAAGTCGATCTGTTCCAGCGTGGTGGCGACGGCCGCCTCCCCGGCCAGCGTCACAGGCACGAACACCGACCAGAACTGCGCGCCCAGCCTGCCCTGCGCCAGTCTGGGCAGGTCGGTGTTGGTGAAGCCGAGCGGCGCGGCGATGTCGGTCCGCGCGG
>Ga0126378_10003518_pt1 | contig 11860 bp, 12 predicted proteins | sample PanSoiMetPlot_23_FD_92587 | JGI IMG/M metagenome (GOLD analysis project Ga0126378, IMG submission 92587) | Tropical forest soil microbial communities from Panama - MetaG Plot_23 | ecosystem: Environmental > Terrestrial > Soil > Tropical forest > Bulk soil | place: Panama | collected 2016-02-17
GACTCCTTCGACGGTAAAAAACTCACTGGTCCCAATGACGTCGTCGTCAAGTCCGACGGCTCGATCTGGTTCAGCGACAATGGTGCGGGAATTCGCGGCAATTACCTTGGCCACAAGGCGACCCCGGAATTGCCGTACCGGGTCTATCGTCTCGATCCAGCGACCGGGCAACTGACGATTGCGGTCGGCGACATGAAGCGGCCGAACGGGCTCGCCTTTTCGCCCGACGAGAAACTGCTTTATGTCATCGACACGCCTGGTCCAGGACAGCGCACGATTCAGCTCTACGATGTCGTCGACAACGGCACCAAGACCGGAAACCGGCGCGAGTTCAACAGCGCCGAGCCGGGCGGCTCAGACGGTATGCGGGTCGATGTCCAGGAAAATTCCTGGTGCGCATGGTCCGGCGGCGAGGCCGAGGACGGCGTCGCCGTGTTCGCCCCCGACGGCAAGATGATCGGCCGCATTATGCTGCCGGAGCGCTGCGCCAATGTCTGCTTTGGTGGGATCAAGCGCAACCGCCTGTTTATGGCGGCGAGCCAGTCGATTTATTCGCTCTACGTCGAAACCCAAGGCGCCCCAGGCGGCTAGCGGGCCGCGCTACGGGGTTCAAGCGATGACCAGCACGGTCGCAAGGATCTGATATAAAACCGCAAAGGCGTACAATCAGGACGCGTACGAGACGTTTAGCAATTCAAGCTGTGACAAAAATGTACTTCGATAATCGTCGAGTTACCCACTCGGCTCCGATTCCGGGTGGATCCAAGCTTGTCAACCCGGAGAAAAGCCGAACATGGGGCCTGATGTCCGCGGGTGTGTTCCACCGCGCCCCAGGGGAGGTGACTTGGCTGAGTGACGATTATCGGATTAGTTGCATTTTGACAGATATCTGCGGTGCCAAACAGAGCGATGACGGGCCACTTGAAGCATATCGCCTGCGGGCTGGTGACATCGCGTTTCGGCCGCCCAACAGAAAACTATGGAGCGATTTGTCCGGTGGCCGGTTCATCCAGATTTTGCAAAGTCGTGAGGTCTACGACAATCTGGCCTCCGAATTGGTGCGCGGGGGGACCGTCAATATCGAGCCGCAAGATGCGTTCAGCGACCCATTGATTTCTCAGATCGGAGTGACGATTGCCAATGAGATCAGTGGTGGTTTCGTCGATGCTATCCTCGCCGACGCATTGAATACAGCACTCACGGTGCAGATCACACGCCGTTTTGCCGATCAATCGGCGCTCATGCTCGAGCCGTCAAATGGGCTTTCTCGCGAACGCCTGAAGCGGGTGCGGGATTACATCGAAGCCCATCTGGATGATCGTTTGACCCTGACCGATCTGGCGAAAGTGGCGTGTCTCAGCCCCTATCACTTCAGTCGCTCTTTTAAGCAATCAATTGGTGTCGGCCCCCAGCGATACGTCATCCAGCGCCGACTGGAGCGGGCCAAGGCCATGATTCGTCGGACCAATCAGCCGCTCGCCGAGATCGCTCAACAGGTCGGTTTTGCCGATCAGAGTCATCTGACATCGATCTTTCGCCGCGAGACGGGTGTGACACCCGGTCGATATCGCGCCGCATTGGCGTGACCCATCGGCCACTCCGCTATCTGCTGACGACGATTGACCGGTGCTTCGGAAAGCGGCGACACTCGCAGCCCGAACGCCGAGAATGAATTAGCGGAGGAGGTAACCTCGCGCCATGCAGATCATCATCGCTCTGGTCGTTATCTGGGTCCTATTCGTGGTGCTCTCATGGCTGCTGCATGCCGCCAAATGGTTGGTCGGTATAGCGATCATTGCGAGCCTGATCGTCGTCGGCGCGAAATACCTGCGGCAGATCATCCGCTAGGCAAGATTAAGCGCCGCCGGGCCGGCGCCGAGTATTTCGCAAGGATCTCACATCGGAACCGCAAGCCGTTCCAATCATCAAGCGTTGCGGTCATCTACCAAGTCCCTACTGGAACGCCCTGTCCGGTGCGGTGCGGTGGCGGAGCAAGATCGGAAAGCTGAAGAAAACAAGCCAGCGGCGCTACGCAGTGCCGCTGTCGAGGCCTTGCAGAATGAGGCTTGTCAGGATGACCCCAACGCGTTCGATCAGCCCATCCGTCATGCCCTCGTGTTGATCGAACAGGTTGGTCGTATCCGTTGCGGCAGGCGTCGTACCCATCCTGAGAGCGGGTTAGTCGATCGGGAACGAATAATCTCCGGATCTTCTACGACCACGCATCGTCCGATAATGATGACCTTCTGCAGGCTTCTCTTCGGCTGCGCGATCCTCTTTGCGATCACCGGTTGCATTGTCATCGGCATCACCATGGCGCAATTCGATCGCGAGCTGCCAGACTACCAGCAGCTGGCGCATTATTAGCCGGCTATCATGACCCGCCTTTATGCAGGAGATGGTCGTCCGCTAGCCGAATACGCCGTCGAGCGACGCGTCTTCGTACCGATCGAGGCGATCCCAAAGCAGGTAGTCAACTCTTTTCTCTCTGCTGAGGACAAGAATTTCTACAGTCACCACGGTATCGATCCGCTCTCCATCTTGCGCGCCGCAATAACTGACGTCGGAAGACTAAACGCCAGCCGTCGCCCGGTTGGCGCATCAACGATAACTCAGCAGGTCGCTAAGAACATGCTGCTAACCAACGAAATTTCGATGAAGCGCAAGATCAAGGAGATTCTGCTCGCGAGCCGTATCGAAGCGACCCTGCCAAAGGACCGCATCCTCGAGCTCTACCTTAATGAGATCTATCTCGGCTCTGGTGCCTACGGAGTGACTGCTGCGGCGTTGACCTATTTCAACAAGTCGCTCGACGAGCTGACGCTCGGCGAGGCTGCCTTTCTCGCCAGTTTACCCAAGGCGCCCAATCGCTACAATCCAACGCGCCACCCGGAAATCGCAAGGGCTCGTCGTGATTGGGTCCTCGATCGCATGGTCGAGGATGGCATGGCAGCGCAGGAGGGAGTGACGCTCGCTGAAACGCTTCCGCTCGAGCCGAGACATCGCCAGGAGACAGAAGAGGTCAGGTCCCCCTACTTCGCCGAAGAGGTTAGACGCGAGCTCCTCACCCGCTACGGGGATAAAGTGCTCTACGGGTCGGGGTTGTCAGTGCGCACCAGCCTCGATGCACGGTTACAGACGGCAGCCGACAAGGCGTTGCGCGCTGGGCTCATCCGATACGAGCGCGGTCACGGAGGGTGGCGCGGACCCGTGGGCCGTATCGACCCTAAAGGTAATTGGGAAGCGCGCCTTGCCAAAGTACCGGTGCCTGCCGTCGCCAGGGATGTCGGCTGGCAGCTCGCCGTGGTGACGCGTAGTGACAGAGATGGTGCGACAATTGGTCTTAAGGCAGGCGCCACCGGACACATCCCGTTTTCTGAGATGCATTGGGCGCGGTCGAGGCGCGACAATGGCGGCTTCGGACCTTATCCATGCACCGCCGCTGACGTCATCAAGCCGGGCGATGTCGTGATGGTGGAACCGACAGTCGCCGAGTCGAAGCCAGAAGCGGTCAATACCAGGACATTTGCTCACTATAATCTGTGCCAAGTTCCGGAGATATCGGGCGCGCTCGTCGTCATGGATCCGCACAACGGTCGCGTCCTTGCAATCAGTGGCGGATTCAGCTTCGAGATGAGCCAGTTCGACCGCGCCACTCAGGCCAAACGGCAACCGGGATCTGCGATCAAACCCTTTGTCTACCTGACCGCCCTGGATCACGGTTTCACACCGTCGACCTTAGTGCTGGATGCCCCCATATCGCTCCCACAAGGTCCTGGGCTGCCGATGTGGTCGCCCGCCAATTACACCAACCGCGACCACGGACCGCAATACCGCGGACCAACACCCCTTCGCGTCGGGCTGGAGCAGTCGCTTAACGCGATGACAGCGCGGCTGGCTTCGATTGTCGGGATGGAGCCAATCGCGCAGACCATCGAGCAGTTCGGCATCATGGATCACACGCCGCGAGAATACTCGATGGCCCTCGGCACTGGTGAGACAACCCTTCTGCGACTTACGGCAGCCTACGCTATGCTAATCAACGGCGGCAACCGCATCGCCCCGACCTTGATCGACCGCATCCAGGACCGCAACGGCGCGACCATCTTTCGCGCGGATCAGCGCCGCTGTTCTGGTTGTACTGATGTCCCTTGGGAACACCAGCGGATGCCGGTCATCCCGGAGACCCGAGAGCAGATCGCCGATCCGCGCTCCACCTTCCAGATTGTTTCGATGATGCAGGGCGTAGTAGAGCACGGCACTGGTACGGCTGTGCGGGCCGTCGGGAAGCCGATCGCAGGAAAGACTGGGACAACCAACGATTTCCGCGACGCTTGGTTCGTCGGGGGTACCCCCGACCTCGTTGCCGGTGTGTTTATCGGATATGACGACCCGGACAGCCTCGGCGACGATGAGACCGGCGGACACATCGCCGCACCGGTGTTCCGCGACTTCATGATCACAGCACTGAAGGACGCACCGCCGACGGCGTTCCGCCCTCCGAAGAGTCCGCGGCCCCACCAAGTTAATCGAAGCACTGGGGGGTCGGCGGCGGCAGGAGGTTCTGCAATCTACGAGGCTTCCAAGCCCGTGAAAGAGCCAGGCACGAACCGAAATCAAGACCTTCCGGGTGGGCAGACGGAAATCCCGATCCGGGCGACGCACGACGAGCGCCCGTTGGCGCGGGAGCACACGCGAAGCGCTCCGGCCAGCGGAGCGGGCGGCCTCTATTGAGGCCAATCTGCAGGCACTGTGGATAGGAAACCCATGTGCGACCTACCGCCGGCATGTTCGCAAGATTTTAATATTAATTCCGCAAGCGGGTGCAATCGCGCCCGCTGGACTTCCGGTAAGATCCCCTTCTTTCCCGGTGGAGAGCTGCGTCATGTCCGTTATAGGGTGGATTATACTGGGCCTGATCGCCGGGTTCATCGCCAGCAAGATCGTAAATAAGACCGGGCTAGGCTTTTTTCTCGACCTCCTCCTTGGCATTGTCGGAGCAATCGTGGGCGGTGTTATCTTCAGCGCCTTGGGGGCGCGCGGGATCACCGGTTTCAATATCTACAGCATGGTGGTTGCGGTGATTGGCGCGGTCGTCGTGTTGGTTGTCTATCACCTGGTGCGCGGTCGACGCCCTGTTTAAGCAGGAGGCACAGCTATGGGACTTCTCGATGACGTATTAGGTTCGGCAGTACCCGGTGGGAACCTAGCCAAACCACTGATGGTCGGCCTAGCGGCGCTGCTTGGCGCACGCGCCGTTGGAAGCGGCCTCGGCGGTCTCCTTGGAGGGACTGGAGCCGCGCCGCAGACCCCGCCAATTCCATCGCCGACACCAACCGCCGCACCCGGTCAGCCACAGGGCGGACTTTTAGGTGGCCTCAGCAGTTTTGCTGCAAAGCTTTCAGCAAAACGGTCACGGCGACGTGATCAATTCGTGGATCGGGCCTGGACAGAACCGGCCGATCGCGCCGGATCAACTTCATCAGGCGCTCGGCCCCGAGGCGGTGAACAATCTCTCTCGTCTGACCGGTTTGCCGCAGGACCAACTGCTGTCGGAGTTGGCTCGCGTCCTTCCGAGTATCGTTGATAAGCTGACCCCGCACGGGCGCATGCCGGATCAAGCGGAGCTGTCTCGCTGGTAACGGATCAAATAGTCTGCGGCACCGTCGCGGCAAGGTCGGCACGCTCCTCTCGCGGCAGCTCTGCATGCGGCGGCAAATCCCGCGACCTCGATCCCCAGGGTGAGATGGGCGCGACCATTGGCCAGTTTCTCGCCGCGCTACCATGAACCGATAGTGGAGAGGCGACGACGCCCCGCTGGGGTTGGACGATTACGATCCCCTTCGCATCAACGAAGATGGCGACGTTGCGGTGCGGACATAGGTCGGCGTTTCCGCAAGGATTTAAGATCAATCTAGCAAGAGTATGCAATCGGCCTCGATGGACTTGCTCATATTGTGCAGGCTCCCTTTGGCGCTAGTTGATCCAAGTGGGTGTCCAAAGCGAACAGACACAACGAATGGTGAATTCGACCATAGGAGGCGACTGTCATGATGCCCAACAAGACGACGAGTTTGGTTTTCGCGGCCGCTTGCCTGACAGCGATCGCGGCTATCTCAGCCCACGCCCAGCCGGCAAGCACTTACGGCGCCACGCCGGGCTACACTACGCCGCAGAGCCCAGCCGCTTACGGCTCCGCACCGGGCTACACTACGCCGCCGGGCGCGGCCGCTTACGGCGCCACACCAGGCTACACTACGCCGCCGGGCGCGGCCGCTTACGGCGCCACACCAGGCTACACTACGCCGCAGGGTTCGGCCGCTTACGGCGCAACACCGGGTCAGCAACCCTACACACCTCAGGCCAGTCCAGGCGATGTGCCACAATCAGCAGCGGCGCGCCAAAACGTGATCGAGAGCCGCCAATACGACCGGGAGCTCGAAACAAATCGCGTTCCGCCAGGCGCGCATGCGCAAAGAATGCGACCCAATTTCCGATCCCGAACTGCGTCAAAGCTGCCTTGCGAGCTTTCATCAGGACGAGCCTTCTGCGGGCTCATCAAGCTCGAGCCGAACTCATCGCAGCGGGTCCGGCCGATAAAGGATCCTAAATTGGAAATCGGGTCGGCGCTGCGCGCGGATCCCAGTCCCTAAAATCGGTCCGGCCGCTGCGAGGGTTGAACCCCAGCGCGACGTGTTCCGAGGCGAGGGCGCTCAGCTTGCCGAAGTCTCGGCGCTGCCGCACCCACAGCAGACGGCGTCGGTCGGCGCCGCTTGCCCTCACATCGAAATCGCGCAAGTCTGCGAGACCGGAGCCGAAGTTACTCGCCGAGGAGGGCGGTACGATGAGTTCTGAAACACGGAGCAGCGACCTTTCCGGTTCTTCGGTCGCATCTGCCGGCAACAAGGAGAGCGGCGTTGGGGCGGTGCCTGATCGTCTCACGGAGGACGTATCGAGCCTTCGCGCAGACATCAACAAAATGCACGATATCCTGTCGAAGTTTGTATCAGAAGCAGGCGGACAGGCAGCACGAACGGCACGCAATGTCGGTCATACAGTCGCGTCACAAGTAAGCACGACGGCTGGTGGGTTGGCTACTTCGAGTGCTGAAGTGGCGTCCTCGGCAACGGAGCAGCTCAAGACTTTCGCCACCGAACTTGAAGGTATCGCCCGTAAGAATCCGCTCGGAGCTCTCGCCGGCGCGCTAGCCGTAGGAATTGTGATCGGACTGATCGTCCGCGGCCGCGGATGATGCTGCGATTCCTATTTGGCCTGCTGGGAGTGGATCTGGACCGTAAGATCGCCGAAATCCGCGCACAAATCGATGATTTCAAAGCGAGGACTACCCATCAGCTAGGCGAGCAGGCTAAGGAAACCGGCTTGATGGTCGGCTTTGCCTTCATCGGTGCGGTTGCCGCGATCGCCACTTTTATCATTGTTCTTGTGGCACTCTACCGGTGGGTGGATCTTTACAAAGGGCCATTTGCGGCGCTCGCCGCAGTGGGCATAGTGACCGGACTAATAGCGGTCGTAATGTTCGTGCTCGCTTTCAGGCGCAAAACTCCTAAGCTCACGCCCGCCGGTGCCGACAGGCGTGCAGCCGTTGGGCCGCCGGCACCTCCGGTCCCGCCATCCCGGCCGGTCTCTGCGGTGTTGTCGGCAGCACTGCCTTCCCCACCATCGAATGCATCGGCATTCGACATCCTGACGCATCGAGTGTCGACGCGAGTGGCCGGTGCCGGCGACGAGGCCATCGATGCGGCGGCTCACCTGGTGCGCACCGGCTCCAGACCCGTTCTCTTCGGAACATTGGCGGTTGTCGCGCTGGTCGGCGTCCTGCTCGGACGCCGCCGGTGACCCGTAGGCGATGCATGCATCAAATCGGATCTTCAAGCGGTCCCCCACCTGGCGGGGCAAAGCACTACTGCGCCTCCTGTTGCTGGTGGGTGCGGCAGCCGCGGTTGCTGCGGTGGCATCAAGGTTTGGCGTCTCTCACGATTACAGCTATCTGCGCGCATCTCTACTGACCGCGACCCCCGCAGGCCACTACCACGCGATCGGCACTCGACTGGCAGCGCGGGCCAAACAAGAACACGGGAGATTGACCGTGATTCCGACAGCGGGATCGGTCGAAAACGTCGCCCGCCTGGCCGAAGATCAGAGGCATTGCGTTGCCGCCTTCGCCCTGGTCCAGGATGGCATACCCGTGCCGGCCGATGCCGGCCTCGTGTTGTTGGGTCGCCTCCCGGAGCCCGAATCCTTGCTGCTTCTCGGGCGGCAGAATCGCAAATTTCTGACCTTTGGCGACCTGCGTGGGACCTCGATCGGAATCGGTCCGGAGGGATCCGGGACCGCCTACCTCATGCGCCAGCTCTTTGAGGACCCGGACCTGAAGGGGCTGGATGTCCAACTCTCTTACCACGAATTGACCGAGCAAGCCCAATTGGTCAGCCAAGGAGAACTCGATCTGGCCGCCTTCGTTATGGCGGAAGATGCAGAACTCCTACAAACCATCGTCAGCCAATATAATCTGGACATCGCAACTTTTCAGGATCTCGAGGGCCTCGTAGCACGGCATCCCTGGCTAGGGTTGGGACACATTCCAGAGGGACGCTTCGATTTGGTGCGCCCGACACCCGCAGTGGATAAGCCCGTAGTCCATGTCGACACTTTGGTGGTGGCCAACCCATGCGCCCGCCGCGCCGAGCGGGTTGCTCTCTTGACTTTGCTTAGTGCGGAGCTCCCCGGTTTCGTCGCCGCCAATCCTCCCAAGCAAACCTACTCCGCAACCGCGCTGCCGCTTGCGCCGGCAGCGAGCCAGTTCTTTATCAAAGGAGAACCCGAAATCGCCGACGTATATTTCCCGTGGGCGGTCAACTTGTTGTCGCCTGCATATTGGGTCTACCTGGCAATGGCCGTGACGCTGCTATCCGGTGCGTTGAGAGGAATTAGCCGCTTTGAGCTGTGGCGAATCGATGCGGCACGCGAACGACTTGAGAGGCGGCTCAAGGAATTGACTGACCCCAGATTGACGCATGCGCAAATTCGAGCGTTTCCCGACGGCGATTTACTGACTGGACCGGACGCGTGCGCCGCCGCTCAGAATATCCGCGACGAGTTGGTGCAATTGCGCGCCCGCTGTCAGCGCTACGCGGCGTCGATCGTCACTCCGATGGGCGATGAAATGTTCTATCGCTACCAGGAATCGCTGATCGACGAGGCGACGACCACCCTGGCGCTGCTACTCCAACGCTCGACAACCCGCACAAGACCGTCGGCGGCGCTGCTGTAGCAAAGAGGGAGAGCTCACAGCTAGGCATAACGGCTCAATCGAGCAGCGGAAGCCGTTGACCCGCGTGCTCGACCAGGCTGATGCCGAGCTGCTGCAGCCCTTGATGGGCCCGGTCGGACGCGTCACCGGTCATCCATAGCTCGATTTTTTGGACCGGCTGCGGTTTTGGCAATGTCTGGCCGAGGCTGGTTGCGATCCCCGAGGTTCTCTCGGTCCACAACAGCCGGTCGATCGGCAGCAAGATCGCGGCCGATCCCTGCCCGGTGTACGCGACCGGGACGTTCTGGTAGATCTCGAGACGTTGGATCGGGGAAACCGATCGATGGTAGTCGGCAAGAAGTTCCGCCATTTCCTGAAACAGCAGCGCGGTGTCTTCGCTGTCGGCGCGAGCGGCGTATTGGATAAAAGCCGAGCGGCCGGGAATGGCGCCTAGCGCTTTCAGCGCCTCGACGATCACCGTCTGGTGCCGCGGTGAAAGCAGGCGGTTCTGAAGAAATCGGTCGGCGACCGGGTCCGGCACGCGCATTTGCCGCAACGCCTCCCGGTTCCGCCGGGAAAGCTCGGTCGCCGGCAAGGCATCGACGAGGTCCTTGGCCTGCTCGAGCGTGCGCAGGCCGCTCGCGGCCTGCAGCACAGCCGCGCCTGTCACCATCGATGCCGCGCTCAAGGTCAGATTGCCGGCTGCCGAGGCCCAGGCGACACTGTTGAGCTCCTTTTGGAGCACCTCGTTGGTGGAGTAGACATCGACATCGAACTTTTTCGCGTAGTCGCGCTTGAAGCTGGACACCGCGAGCAGGTTTTGCGCCACCCCGTCCTCGTACTTGCTTCGCCCTGCGCGTTTGGTCGCCTCCGAGACGTGGCCGAAAACACTGAACACCGCCTCCGGAACCGCACCGATCGTGGCGACCGGGTCCTCGATCAGGTGTTGAGCTCCTTGCACCACCCCTTTGCCCGCCTCGACCGTCGCCTTGGCGAAGGCGTCGCTCTGATGGATCTTTTGCAATTCTGCGATCGCCGCGATCTCACGGATCAGCCGGCGCAGCCGGGCGTCGCTCGGCGCGGTGAACGGGCCATAATCCGATGTCACCGAATACTGGTTCATAAAGGCAAAGGTGCTGACGGTAGGACCCAATTGGAAATGCGGCCCGCGTAGCAGCGCTGGCGGCACGACATCCGCAGTAGCCCTCACTTCGGGCGAGTCGAAGCCCGTTTGGCCGAGCACCGCCTCGCCGCTAAGGCCGGTTCCGAGGGCCAGCAGCACCAAAACCGCAGCGACCCGTAGGAACGCACTGTTAGGGAGGCGATCGCTCAATAGGGGCTCGTGCTCGCGCCAGCGGGTCTAGCCGGCCCACCGGAGCGCATCTCCGCCACCGCCGCCTGGCCACCCATCGTCACAAAGCGGGTGTCGCCGCCGACGGTGACGAACGTAAAGCCCATCTCGATCATCTTCTTGGCGTAGGCCGGCGCGCCGCAATGGATGCCCGGCTGGACCTTGTGCCGCTTGCAACCGTCGAGCACGTTCTTCAGCGCGGTCATCATCCATTCGTCGGGCTTGTCGCCGCCCGGCGCGTAGCCGAGTGAGATCGACAGATCCGAGGGGCCGATATAGACCGCATCGAGACCCTTGACCGACAGGATCTCGTCAAGATTGTCGAGCGCCTCCTGGGTTTCGATCATGCCAAAGGCGACGACGATATCGTTGGCCCTGGCGTGATAATCCGCACCGCCGTAGAGCGAAGCGCGGATCGGCCCCGAGCTGCGGTAGCCGATCGGCGCGTAGCGCATCGAGCCGACAAATTTTTCGGCCTCGGCGCGGTTGTTGATCATCGGGCAGACGATGCGGTACGCGCCGGCGTCGAGCGCCTTTTGGATGTGCGCCGGGTCGTTCCATGGCACCCGCACCAAGGGCATCGTGTCGGTGGTCGAGATGCCCTGCAGCATGGTTACCATCATCTGGTAATCGATCATGCCGTGCTGCATGTCGACGACCAGCGAGTCCCATCCGGCATGGGCCATAACCTCCGCCGAAAAGCTGCTCGGGATGCCGCACCAGCTGTTCAGCACCGGCTTCCCGGCCGCCCACAATTCCCGCACCTTGTTCGCGCGCGCCATAGGATCCTCCTCGTGTTCTGCAAAAGTTGGCCGATCCCGCCAGCTTACCCGGCGGCTGTCAAGCTGCAGCGGTGGAGTTCAGTCGAGCACCTCTTTGTTGACGACGTTGTCCCGGATCGGCTTGTCGTCGAGCACGGAGAGGATGTTTTGCACGGCGGCGACACCCATGCGGTCGACCGCCTCGCGCGTGACCCCGGCGACATGCGGGGCGGCGATAAAGTTCGGCAGGGTCAAAAGCGGGTTGTCTTGCGGGGTCGGCTCCTGATCGAAGACGTCGAGTGCCGCACCGGCGATGCGGTTCTCCTTCAGCACGTCGTATAGAGCCTTCTCGTCGATGATGCCGCCGCGCGCGGTGTTGACGATGTACGCCGTCCGCTTCATCTGCGCGAGTCGTGCCGCATTGAACATGCCGACCGTTTCCGGGGTCTTCGGGCAGTGGATCGTGATGAAATCGGC
>Ga0126378_10003519_pt1 | contig 11859 bp, 9 predicted proteins | sample PanSoiMetPlot_23_FD_92587 | JGI IMG/M metagenome (GOLD analysis project Ga0126378, IMG submission 92587) | Tropical forest soil microbial communities from Panama - MetaG Plot_23 | ecosystem: Environmental > Terrestrial > Soil > Tropical forest > Bulk soil | place: Panama | collected 2016-02-17
AGCCGCAGTCTGATTCGCCCAGGTTTTGGTAGGGTCTGGATATGCGATCCTATTGGCTATAATGGCGTCGTAAGTAGCCCCGGCAAGGGTCAGCTGCTCTCCGGCCCCGGACGTGGCTCCAGCACCAGCCTGTGGCACCGAGAAGGCGTATCCAGGATCCTCAACCCGGCCGCCGAATTCAAACAATCCGCCCCAGTTCACTACGACGATTGTGCCACTTGACTTCAGAAGCTGCCAAAGGTCATCTGAGTACGGTGCGACGACCTGCCAGTTGCCGACATAGTTGAACAACAACGTGGCCGTTACAGAAGTGTAGTCAATCATACCCTGGCTATGCAGGTTAGCATCGAACAGCTCAATAGATATCGGATCGGAAGTACCAGGAGGAGGCAGAAAGTCAGTTGGGGCCAGAGCCGACACATTGATGATGAATGTAGCAGATGCCGTAGCACCCTGGCTATCCCTGACATTGATCAGGATCGAATAGCCAATAGCCGGAGAACCTGGAGGACCAGCGCTGTCAACAGCCGGGAATCCAGATATGACACCAGTAGACGGATCAAGTGAAAGGCCATCAGGAAGCAGACTAGTCGAGTCAACCGTGTATGTGTATGGGCCAGTTCCGCCTGTTGCGCCTACGGTGACCGAGTATAGAATGCCAACAAAAGCAGACGCTAGGGTGGCCCCAGTAAATGTCAGCGTCGAGGATATGACAATAGAGCAAGCCAGGGTGGCAGTAATACTGAGGGAATCGGTAGCCAGTACGGTAAAACTGAAAGTGCCGGAGGCCGTAGGCGTTCCTGATATAACACCAGAGCTCGAAATAGTGAGCCCGGCAGGAAGTGAGCCGACGCTAATGCTAAATGTTACCGGAGGCGTTCCGCCTGTTGTCGAGAATCCTGGTGCGGTATATGCCGTCCCGGTCGTACCAGCCGGTAGAGCCTGTGGCACGATTGACAGCGGCGCTGTGGTACCGGTTGTGATAATCGATCCAACAGCCGCCATCGCCGTATCAGTAACCGCAAATGCCATGCCCGAAGGGGATATCAGCAACAGCCTTGAATAGCCACAGTATGAACCAAACGCATCTCCGCCCACATCGGTCCAGGTGACACCCTGGTCGGTGGTACACATCAACTGTGCGCTACTATGCGACGGCCCGGTCTGCGTGATGGCGTAAACATTGTTCTGATAGAATGCAATACCACTGGCGCCATCAGAGAATGTGGAATACGAGATTGGAACAATGCCCCCAGTCGTGCCGACAGGAGGCGCGGTACCGGCAAGGTCTAGCCGATACAGGCTATCATCCGTCGACACCCAGAGCTGGCCGGCAACATAGGGGTTGATACCAAGCCAGCCGGAACGCCGGTCACTCACCGTCTTGGCCCACACCTGTGTCCAGCTGGCACCCGAGTTGGTGGAGCGGTATATTCCTAGCTTCCGGTCAAATAGGAACAGGTAGCTCTTAGTCGCACCCTGGACAATAGGCACATGCTGGCCCACATGCCCGTTAGTTCCAATAACAGAGTCAACCTTAGTCCAGGTACCCCATGTCGTACCATTGTTGTTCGCGGTACCATCTGTCGAGTTGACACGCCAAACACCATTGCCCTGCGTCACCACAACAACGTACCGACTGTTGTCGCTATTGCGGCCGCCAAACAGACCCATCGGACAATTTGCAGATCCTGTGCCCGTATCGTAGTTCAGGTTGATCCAGGTACCTGAGGTGTCGCCGGCTCGGCGCATATAGACACGCCCACCGCTGTTAAGACCATAGCCGTCGTTGTTAGCCTGATAGACGTCACCAGTCACCGAGTCGCAACAGATGGCCTTAGACTCAGCCTTATTGGGGTGCGGTAGGCCAGTCGGTGTGAACGCCGTAGGATTGACGCCGGTGATGTCGGTAAGCTGGCCGTCGGGAAAGTCACTGCCAGCTAGCGAGAGCCGGGTAGGCGTTACAGGATCAATAACAGCATCGTTCCATGCAATGCTCGGCATCCCGTCAACAGCTATCTGCCAATGAGCACCACCGTCATTGGTACGGAAAAATCCTCCAGACCCGGTCACGTAAATGTTGTTGGGATTATTGGCGTCTACAATCACATGGTTGTTGAAGGAGCTAGCACCGAACCAGAAATGCCAGCTTGCCCCGGCATCCCACCAGGCAGCCCCGGCCGGAGTAGTCGCCACATTGATGACGGCGTTATATGTCAAGTCGGTAAGCGCCACCGCGCCGGTTCCAGTGGTGACGGCAATCTTAACCAAGTTAGTATGGTTCGTGGCTCCGGCAACCTTAACGCCAGTAGAGCAGGCAATGAACACATTGTGAACGCCACCACCGGCATCGTAGGCGTCCAGGCCAACCCAGAGCGAGCTGGCTTTGTCCAGAGCATTCATTCCGGAGCCGCCATATGTGGTTCCGGACCCAGACATATCGGCTGACGAACCACCGCCCAGGGACCAGCGCTTCAGGCCACCAGTTGGCGCAGCAGCATAAAGCCAGGTTCCGACAAGCTTCAGATCAGCTACAGTTCCTTTCCAGCCGGCCATCTGGGTGAACGTCCAGGTTGCCCCGCTATCGGTAGACACACCCTTCCAGACACCACCGTGATTACCGGTCCCATCATCATCCCAGGTGCCAACATATATGTTGAACAGGTTGGCCGGATCAATAACGATAGACCTAAGGAACATCTTCGAGCCGGTAAGACCGATCCTGGTCCAGGTAGCTCCCCTGTCAGTTGACCGAGCAACTCCGCCACTATACGGCGCTGCATACAGGGTCTTGTGAGTATCGTCGAATGCGAGTAGACGGCCAATTGAACGGTCAGCGTCTTGGCCTTCGGAACTAGGCCGGGGCGGACTCGGCGTCGCGTTAGCGTTCGTCTTAATCGCACTTGACTGTAGGTTCCAGCTGTACCCTCCGTCCGTAGACCTCAAAAGGCCACCGTTAGTGAACAGGTAGGCGACGCCTGGCTCATCCGAGAACCGAGACCAGGCTACACAGCCACCCTGCCGCATATTTTCTGGGTCCTGGAATCCACGCCAGCAGGGCTGCCATGGATCGCCGAAGTTGGCGGAGCGGAATGGCCCGAACACGTCCCCGGTAGCGATAAGCATCATGCCGGTTGGATCAAGGTCAGCATGGTTGATGACTTCGGCGCCACCCATCCATTGCGGTGCGAATCTGACTGCACGATAACTGGTGAACAGAACCAAGTATCCGGTCTGGTTCGTCGCCGTACTAAATCCACCAGACGAGTCAGACTGAATTCCCTGAGAGACATTCTCATTGCTAAAAGAACCAAGGATGTTATTGCCAGTAATACTGGCACCAAGAACCTGGCCAAATCCGGTAGGCGTGTTGAATGTGCCAGACGTAGAAGCTGAATAGGATGCCGCGTAAGAGGCAAAGCCAATATCGCCAGGCGCATTACCGGCCGCAGCCGTTAGGGGCATAACCGTTCCAGTGCCGCCGATCGTACGGCCAACAGCGTCCAGGATAATCATTGCCGTACCCTGTGGAGGCTGATGCTCACTTGTGGTACCCTTACAAGTACCAGCTCCAGCAGGAATGGTGAATACCATCGAGGCAATTCCGGCCGCACAGTTTGGCAGATACCATTGCTCCAGGCGGCCTATAGAGCTCTGTGCGTACGCAGCAAAACGCCAGCCACCCGAAGGCGGCGTGAATGGCGCCGTCACACTACCCGGTGCAAACAACGTAGCGACAATCGTATTGCCAGACAGTGATGCCGTCTTGGTCAGCGTCAGCGTGCTTCCGCTACTAAGCTGGACGCCAGAAGACTGAATCCTAGTGAAACTCACGGCCGCAGCCACCTCCGAGTCCAGGTAAGCAATATATTCGACGCCGGTCCTGCTCCACCCATAGCCAGGTTGATCTTATTGACGCCAACTGCCAGAGACCACAGATCTCGAGGAGAGGCCTTAACAATACCGGACCAGAGATTCGTGCCAGAGTTGATATCAACAGCACTCTGCAGACCCGGCCTAGTATCGACCTGGATAACCTGTCCCGAAGCCAGAACTGACTGCAAGCTAAATTGACGCCCGGTTGTCAAGTTAGCGAAATTAGGAAGGCCAGGACCGGTAATCAGCCAAATAGGATACGCCTCAGCACCGCCATCATTAACCAGGGTGCTAGATCCAATTACCGTACTAGACCCCAGATTAATAGGCAACAACGGCAATATGCCAGAAGCCTGGCCGGCCAGAATATACTGAGACTGCTGCGGAGTAAGATCATACCAGAACGGATCATCCGATTGGAGCGTCAGCGTATACGTAGCCCAAGTTGGCATCCAGTCGGTAGCCGTATCCGCGCCCGACACGGTATACACATTCAGAAATCTAGAAGTTCCATCCTGGCGCTGAATAACAAGCTGTCCCGGCACAGGCTTCCCATCACGCTGGTTGAAGAAAGCGTATGCAAATTTATCAAGAAGCTTCATGTAAGCATTAACATCACCCTGAGATTCCAGATAAAGGCCAATCACAACACTGCCCGGTTGCGGTACATAAATCTGAGGCAACGATCCGCCGTTCAGCAAAGGAGACGATGAGAAGCTAACCGGTAGGCCATCAATACCGGCAATATCGGTACAGATGTAACCGTTGCTTAGGCTCATATCACTAAGATACCAAACACCGCCATCCGGATCTATGTAGCTGATCTGAGGCGGAGCTGGACTAGTCATCACGACCTCCTCATTGCCCTAAGCTGCCGTCCCTGGCTCATCTCCATCACCTTGAATGCAGTAGCCACTTCAGAGTGAATCATACGATACGTCAGGCCATCAAAGTGTGCATGATAATGGGTGCCATTGTCTCCATTGCTGGCAGCCGAATAAACAGCATCCCACTGCCCAGGCGTAAGTACCGGTTCCGGCTTCCTAAGCATATTCAGATTCCATCCCGGAGTCAGCCAGCCACCCTGGTCGAATCCGCCAGGCGGAATTCCGAACCCTGCCACAGCCCCGGAGCTACCGATGATCGAGTCAAACCTGGTACCATATCCGGTACCGTAGGCGTCGACCATACGGTTCGGTCCAATAACAATTCCCACGTGACCAGGGGCACCTACCGAGCCATCAGCACCAGAGAAGAATGCCAGCGCTCCAGGCGTCGGCCCAGTCCGGCGAACCCAGCCAAATTGCTCTGCCGCTGTCCTGGGCGGATTGTACCCGAAGTGGTGGTAGACGAATCCGGTGAATCCAGAACAGTCCCATCCAGCTGTAGTCGTTCCGCCCCAGACGTACGGAACCCTTCCCACAAATTGTTCCGCGAACTTGACAATGCCCAGATTGCCTATAGCCGTAGCGAAGTGAGATGCCAGAGCCCTAATAGCAGCAAGCAAGTCCTTGTTGATCTGCGCACTAGTTGGCAAGTCAGGGCGCACATTCACACCCTTACCGGTACCACCTGGATCTCCAAACAGACCCGAGCCGACCGGCCCACCCCTGGCATATCGAATTACTGCTGTACCCCTGTTGACAGCATCCATCGCATTGTAGCCGTACATCGAAGCTGAAGATGCCCGAATGACCCATTCGTCATTAGACAAAGCATACAAGCCGGCAGTATCAGACGTCCAGGTTCCAGGCCCGGTAATCATTCCGCCCGTGGCCCTCCTGCCTGGACCACCCTGAACAAATCCAACTCCTCCTGAGCCCATAGCCGAAACGAAGTTAACACCAACCTTGACGTTGCGCCCATTGATTCCGTTCAGTGCATTGTTGACACGACTCTTGAATATGTCAAACTGATGCGCCGCGTCCTTTAGCTTGCCTCCCAGGCCGGGCACCCATCCAAATGCAGAAGCAGCCGCATGAACGATCCATCCGAGGACAGTTAGCACGACATTCACGAATGTACGTACGACAGTCTTACCGATCTCCATAGCAGTCTTGATGAAATCAACCACTCTGCCCCAGACAAACTTAGCCACCGGCATAATTATGTTCTTGAATACAAATTCAAAAGCCTTACCGAATGCATCTACAACAGGCTTAACTGCCGACCACCAGCCCTGAATACCACGGACAAGTATGCCCCAGAGCCATTGGGCCACAACAGACACTATATGGAAAGCAGTTCTGAATGCCCATACAAGAAAATCGATGTAGCCAGTTATTAGATCGAAGCCAATCTTGAACAACGGTCCAATAAAATGCCACAACGTAGCGGTAAAACCCTTGATGTCGTTCCAGGCCTGCTTCCAATGGTCTCGTACAAACTGAACCGCCCATCGGATAGCTGTCAGGCCGGGTATCAATAGCTGGCCCCAGCCGTGCGTCAGAAAGTTCCAGGCATCCATGGCCCAGTTCTTGATGTCCGTCCAAATACGGTGCCAGTTTTTGGCGAAGAAGGTTATGGCCAGGCCTACCAGGACAACGGCTGCAATTATGCCGCCAATTCCAGTCGGCCCAACAATAATAACAACAAGAGCCAAAATACCAGCCAGTACCGGCAGGAGCAAGTGATTGGCTTGTAGCCATTCCAAAGTACTCGCCGCAAGCTGTGCCATGATAACGATACCCGGCGTCAGGTAAGTAATCAGCTGAACAATGAGTGGTAGCAACACCCGTAGAATTCGAATACCAGACGGAAGCAATTGCAAGAACAGTTGCGCAAATGCTTTAAGCAATTGCACCAGCCATGGCCCAACCAGCTTTGCAGCCTGAACAGCAAATTCCCCAAACTGCTTGCCCAGCTGTCTAAATCCAGGACTACTGATCCACCTATCAAGAGGACGTATGAAATCACCAATAACCTTAGCCCCAACTTGCGCCAGCCTTCCAAGAGAGGGCATGAAATCCTTGGCCAGATCCGCTCCCATCGAAACAATGTGATCAACAGCCGGGGCCACAGCCTTCTGAATATCATGGAAAGCCTTCTCAACACCCTTGAAAGACCTACCGATCTCCCGCTCTTGCGGCGTCAGCTGCTGCCAGGCTTTCTGTCCGGCAGCCCCGGTCTTTTTCATCGCTTCCGAGACCTTGGTGATCTCAGGAATAGCGATAGCTGCAAACCCCGCGATGCCTGCGGCTGCGGCAGCCAGCGGCCCAGCCGCCGCTAGGCCGGCAGCGCCAGCCGTAAACAGGCCACCGCCTGCCAATCCACCCAAAGCCAGGTTGCCGAAGCCCTGTCTAACTTTAGCACCCAGCATAGCCCCGAACCTACGCAGGCTATTTTCGTCAGCATGTACCCGGAGCTTGACTGGCCTGGCCTCCTCCTCCGTCCGGGCTGCGTCAATCTCATCCTTGGCCTTTGTAGTGTCAGCGTCTACATTAACGGTGAACCCGTGCTTCAGCTCCTCCTTGATTCGCTCGGTATAGACGCGCACACTTTCCTGGATGCCCCGACCTAGCTTCGCTCCATACTCCCGACCTATATTGTCTGCATCCGGAAACAGCTGCTCTCGGATCTTCTTATTGAATTCCCGTGCATTCGGAACGACGCCTACAGATACCGAGCCAACGAAGATCTCAGCCACTGCCAGTCAGCTCCTTGTACTTCGCCAGGGCATCCTCGTCCGAAAGATTCCTCAGCCTTGGATCGAGCGCTTTGAGTTCCGATACAGGACGAACACGCCTACGACGAACGCGAACCCCAGGACGCTCAATAGGTTCCGGATACGGTATCTTCTTGCTAGAGTTTGCTGTCGCATATAGCCAGGCAACATGCCTCACCTCATCTATCAGCGTAGCCAGCAGGGTGTCGGTAGTAGACCATGGCGCTCGCTTAGGATCACCACGACGCTCAGCAAGCTCATCTTCTGGCATGCTATTCCGCGCCGCAGTAATTGTGGCGCTCTCCGGCGGAAGCTGGTCAACCAGCACCATGAATCGGCGCCAGGTTAGCCCGCTACCGGGCCGGAACAGGTCAACGAAGTTGATCCCGAAGTAGCGCTGTAGGTCGGCCTCTACCTCTTCTGGGCATTTCTCGAGGAGCCAGAGTGCCTTGAGGATTTTCCCCGACCGAGCCTAGAGGACCGCGCACATTGCGTGACGATGGCCTCCATCTCATACAGCCGTAGGTCAGCGTCATTCCAGACCTTGAGCTCTTTCTGGTCCAGGATGACTTCAGCCGACCAGGCATCAAAGTCACCGTTCATCATTGCGCGGTATGCAGTAGCAGACCAATCACCGGCATGAGTTATGTGCACGACCTTGCCGTTGATTCTGACGGTGGTTGCTCTGCCCACAGCCTCACGACGGAGTTGCTCCTGCATTTCGTCAAGGTCGATATCAACCTCGACCTCTTCTGCTTCCGGCTGTTCCTCGACTGCCTTCAGGGCAGCCTGATCCTTCGTGGCCATGTCGAACGCTCCGATCAGGTGAAGTAGGAGGCGACGGACACGCCGGAGCCGGTGAAGTTGATGTAACGCTTGGCCACGCCCTGCACAGGCGTTGTCGAGTTGATGGTGCCCGGATAGAACGTGAACGTGAACTGGAGCGATTCGACATCGGCCTGCTGAACCTGGTCGTCACCACGCGCCGACACCTTGACGTTGGGCGCGAAAAGCCGCATCTTCTTGGTACCGTCAACAGAGTCGAACACCATGCTGTAACGGTTGTCCAGCGGCGGATCGGGGACAACGTAGGATGCGATGAGGGTTGCCGTAGCTGGCTTCAGGGGCGAGGAGGCAACCGGGAAGATGGGCACGTCATCGTACAACGATCTGACGTAGGGGTTCAGGGCCTCCAGGCAGGTGACCTGCGAAGACTTCTGTCCGCCCGTCAGGACGGTACGGATTGAGGAAAGGGTGCCGGCTGCGCCGATCTCCTTTGTGGTCTCGTCGTTCTTAAAGATGTAGCCGGATACGTCCAGCCAGCCGAGACAGCGCCAGCTGTTGGCCGGGGTAAGGGTGCTGAGATCCTCGAAGCCGACCGGCACTGCCGGGTTAGCGATATTCACCAGCCCGACATAGGCGACTACGTCACCAGCTGCATAGGTGTTGAGGGTGTTCTTGACTTCGGCCGTCGTCATTCCATTTCTCCTAACTTACGGCCCGGATGTAAATCTCGAACGTTGCTCCATACCTGATAATGTTCTGATTGGCGTCTGGCAGCCAGCGCGGGCCATTCACCGTCGCGACCCTCTGAATCACTCCATTCGTTGTCTGCGTTCCGGCTAGCGCAAGCAAGGCTGCCTGAATTGCTCGAGCTGCCGTACTGGCGTCCGCCTCGCCAGTAGTCGAGAACACATCGATATCAACAATCGGACGGTCAATTGTTATGTCCCGATTCGCGCCACTGATTCTGTGAATGCGAACCGCAATCCCGGTAAAGCTGCCGGGAAGTTTCGTAGAGAAACGATAGCTGCCAAACTTTGGACCGAGCACCGATAGCAATTCGATCTCGGCATCCGGGAAAGTAGAGAGGTATGCGGTCACAGCCGACCTCCCTCAACAGCAGCACGCAGCAGCGTATGGTACGGTTCGTCACCTGCCGAGCCCCATTCTACAAACTGAGCCTCCGGAGCGTCGTTCCAGACGATAGCCTCCGCACGGTCGTTCTTCGCGCCGCCATGCGTATGCGACCGGGTGTGAAAGCTAGCCTTGTACCGGCCCGCGTGTGGGTCAGTAGGTGGGCCTACCGGCGCGATAGCCTCAGCGTAGGTCTTAATCGCATCAGCGACCCGTAGCATGTGCCGCTCCATAAACGGTGCATTCAGCATCTCGCCAACACCGGCGTGGTCGGGCGTGTACTTGGTACTCATACTGATGCCCCGGTTACGAACCGACCCTGGACCTGGACGAACGACACGATGCCGGTCCATGGTGACTGCGACTGATTCGCCGGCCCCTGAACTTCATACTTGTCACCGTTAGGCAGTATAAATGCATCCAGCGCTGTAATAGTCGTGCCGTCCGGGAACCAGACGGTCACCATATCCGACACCTCTTCAGTCCCTGCCCATTCCTCGCCCCCGGCCCCAGGTGCGAATGCACAACTGGATATCGCCTCCTGGGTCTCGGAGAAGACATCATTACCACGCGCGTCGGTTCCAGACTTTGTCCGATGAACAATTGTGATCTGCGACCCATGCGGCAATGTCGGTGGCATTATGGCCTCGCCAGCTGAATGGTCCCGGCCTTGCCGGCCCGGTAATCGTCAAGCGCGGTAAGGTCAGCATCCTTCAATGCAGCAGAAATACCGCCGCCAGTGCGCTGCAACCGATAGCTGTAGGATCCAACTGTCTCACCAATGACTCCACCGGCCTGAGTAGGCGCAGTGAGCATTGCGATGGTCGCCGTGGACAATACTGATATGACCTCATCTGGAACTTCCGGGAATCCATGATCCACATTGATCCGGAACGTCTCACTGTACCAGCCAATATCATACCAGATCTCTGGAAGATTGATGATGCCAGAACTCATCGGATCCGGAATGATGATCTTGTCAACACCGTCAAACGTATACCAGAACACACCAACGTCAGGGATACCCGGATACCCGCTCAGCCAGGTCACGGAATTGATAGCCTGCACCGGGCGATACGGAATGGTGATCTCACCACCACCGGCCCGGATATCGATGATGTCGCCAGGATGGTTCAGGAAGTCCTTGCGACAATAACGCCGAATAAATGCACTACCATCAGCCAGCAGTGCATTTATTCGGGCACTTTCCACTGGGTTCAGCGAGCGTCCAAGCCGGGCCGTGATGTCGGCTGATGTGGCTAGCGGCGGGAGAGACATTCGCTGACCTCCTGATTGTTACTTGGTGGAACGGCTGGAGCCGGACTTGCCACCCTGCTCCACAGCCGCCGGGCTGGCACCCTTGTCCTTCAGGAATGCCTCGTACTCCTTGGCCTGAGCCTGCAGAGCCGCGTGACGCTGCTGCACGTCCGCCACGGCCGTCTCGTCGTCGACGGCTGCGAATTCCGTCGCCGGATCAAACGGCGTGTATGCCCCAGCCGTCGCGTAGGACGTCATCTGGGTCAGGGCCTGCGCCGTGGTCGGAGCCGTGGCAGTCGTCGGCAGAATCGCACCGAACGGCCACCTAGCCGTGATACCGGTCGCCGGGCTGAGGATGGTGACCGGGTTGACGGTTGCGTACGCCAGCCGCATAACCATCCGCATGGCCACGGCATCCTGCTGCATCAGGTTCAGGATAACCTTGCCGGAGTCGTTGCTGACGACGCCTTCCGTGAACATCTTGAAGCTGATGTCCTGCCGGACACCGATCATGGCCTTGCTGTAGTCTCCGGCCAGTAGTTCTGCGCCGGTGGAGCCAGCGTTCCAGGAGCCGTTGTCGACCTCAGAAGCCGGGTAGCCGTACAGACGGCCCGTGCCGCTGGCGTCGCCACCCTGGAGATCCGGCTCGTAGATCGGCACGCCCTGCGCGGAACGGATGCCGACCAGCTTCCAGGACAGGCCTGGCATCGCAGCGAACCCACGCACCGTGTAACCGGCGAGCACGATCTTCTGAGCCAGGTTGCTGACGTCCTGGGCGTAGTCGACGCCGGTACCGGCCTTGACGACCTGGAGCGTCTTCTTGGCGCCAACGAATACAGACTCACCCCAGGTGCTGGGCTTGTTGGTACCCCAGAGCACGGCCTGGTCGATCAACGACCCGGCCGATTCGACCATTCGCGGCTGTACCTGCGACCAAATCGGCATGTCGGCGTCGTCCAGGTACGCCTGGGGAATCGGTACGATGGTGGCCAGTTCCTCTACCACCAGGACCACGTTCTTCCAGGCCTGGAACGTAGTCTGCTTCATCCCGGTGTCGCCGGACACCCAGTAGGAAATCGGCAGAACGTCCAGCACCGGAATCCGGTTGGTCTTGGACGAAAGGGTCGTCCGCTGCATCAATGCCA
>Ga0126378_10003520_pt1 | contig 11859 bp, 13 predicted proteins | sample PanSoiMetPlot_23_FD_92587 | JGI IMG/M metagenome (GOLD analysis project Ga0126378, IMG submission 92587) | Tropical forest soil microbial communities from Panama - MetaG Plot_23 | ecosystem: Environmental > Terrestrial > Soil > Tropical forest > Bulk soil | place: Panama | collected 2016-02-17
AGGGCTCGAAACGCCTGGATGGCGCCCTCATATTTGCCGTCGAGCACCAGTGCTCGCGCGGCTTTGTAGCCGTCGATATACTCCTGATATTCCTGTTGAGATTGTTGATCGTTCTTCTTCTTCCTGGTCTTTTGCGTTGACATGCCGGAATTGCTCTTGCTGTTTGCGGCCGGCGGTGGATGCGTCGGGGCCGGCGCGGCAGCCGCTGGTGGCGGTTCCGGATCGCCGGCGGCGAGCACAGGCGCGATCGATAACGCGAAACCGACAAGCGCGCCCGTGATCACAGTCTCGAGACGGTGGGCATGACGAAGCGGCATTAAAGTCTCCCTGACATCACTGACAAAGAATGATACCACCCAAAACGGCACGCAGAACAGTCGCGTGCTGTCACACGCCGGTGATCGCGGTTCGCCCGTCGGCAACACACCGCGACACGGTTGCCCGGTACATCTCCGGGCGGCGTCGGATGGGGACGAAACAGAATCATTGCGGCGCAGCTATGGTGCGCGAAACGGCCTTTTGGTTTTCCCCTAAAACCGCTTTAATCCATTGATATGGAAAGAAAATATGTCCGCAGGCATCGACCTCCATCCGTGGGCATGCGCAAGCATATGGGGCATAGGTGGGGCATAGGCGAAGCAAAGAGAACATAACGTCGATGACTGCCGCCTTGAAAAGCGGCGGCCTGCCGGGGTACTCGCGACGCGCTCGACGGGCCTGACCCCGCATAAAGCATCCCATGATGCAGGTTACAGGGCCTTCCAGGTCTGCGGCGGGCGGCCGCCATCGCGCATTTTGACGGCATGTGATCCCCGCCCCCGGCTGCCATCGGGGCGATCAGTAACGAGCTTCGGTTCCGCACCCAGGTTGAAACAGAAGCTTCCGTTGCCTGCCACAGGAGCGAGTGCCGTTGATCTGGCTGCGACTTTGCTGCTGATTTGCCGACCCATCAATGGGACAACGAGATTGGCACCGTCCATTTGATGCCGAGATCATCCATCTCGATGCGCGGTAGTGGCATTAATGACCTCCTCAAGAGGATTGCTTCAACATCAAGCCAAACATCGCGAAGGGCAAGGCGGTCGTGACCAAATTCGGTGATCCTGGGTTTGCTGTCGGTCTGCAGCAGTCAAGAGAGGGTATGGTCAGAGGTCGAGTCAGAGAAGTCCGCTAGATATCGCGGAAGAGCACATGAAAGCAGATCGCGAGCGACGCGTGCCGCTAAGTGATGCCCGGGCTCACCCATGAATCGAGAGATCAAAAGTTGAGCGGCGATGCGGCGTGGCCTGCGATTTACCGGCGCGTCCCACGAACGCCAGGTCCCCAGCTGAGAGTTCAATAGGGGACGCGCTTCAAAGCTTGGTGACTGATGTAATCTTTCATGGTCGTCGCACGAGCTTTAAGGCGTGGGCTGCTGAGCGGGCTGCCTTTCTGGGAGAAGTAGGAGTCAAGATCGACACCGAGAAAACCTATCGGTGCTTTGATCTGTTTGATGGAGCACTGGGCTGGGCCGGTTGCAGCAAACCCCAATGCTACGCCGCGGATGTCATCCCATTCCATGGGCGCATGTCGCGCCGAATAGTGGGACGCCGCTCTTGAACGAGAATTAAGATGAATCGCTCGCTCGCCCGGTGTATATGGGGTGATTGACTATTTTCATTTCGACCAGGAGGTTAATGACGACAATTCCGAGCCGTACTGGCTCGGGAGTTCCGAAAGGAGCGCGAGCCGTTTTCGATGGCTGCGACCATTGCAGGCGGGGAGTGCGGCCTGCCGTCATTTCCGAAGCGAACATTCCTTCCAATCGCGTCCACCACGCGTGCGAGGTTTTCCGAGGAGTGCGCGAAATGGTACGTGACTTGGAATTGGAGATGTGAGGCACGCAATGAGAATTCTCGAACGCTTCTTTCCCGGCATGATGAGACGCTTGGCGAAGGGCTTGACCGCAGCGCAAGCGAGTGAAAAACGCTGTTGGAGCGTCGATCGCCAATGTTTGGTTGACAAGTGTATGGCGTGGCAATGGAAACGGAAACGACGCCACTGGCGTCACGCGTTCCACGAACGCCGGGGGTATTGTGGAGCAATACCAAAATGAGAAAGCGCTGCGGTAATTGCCGACCTCTTCGTGCAGTGCGCGATCTTCCCACCCTGGGCGTCTCTTTCTTTGTGGACGTGGTCTTGCCGGTGGGCCTTGTCCCAAGCAGCGTCAAGTGTAGGCAGGCCGACAGAGGAATCCGGTTACTTAGGCTCCGGGCATGATTCACAAGGAAAGATGAGGATTGTTACGGCTCTATCTGGGCATTGCCATAGAGCGCCCATGAACTGCTACCACACCTGTCTCACGGTGACGTTCACGCGGCTGCAGCAGAAACGCTATGATGTGCAAGCGGACGTTTCCTGAACTCTGGCCGCCCGGTGCATGCAACGCTTGTTCATGTAAGTGAACGTTCGCAGTTGCCCGGATTCAGGGCGCATTCAGCGCTTCCCGCACATGCTCCCTCAACGCTCGGCGCGGGGCCGACCGGCGTCAGCATCGAACAACGACCCCTGAAAGGAAACTAGTCATGTTGAGGAAACTCACGGCCGCCGTGTTCGCGGCCGCCTTGATCGCCGTCCCGGCGTTCGCTGCCAACGCGCCGTCGCAGGTTTCGGGCCCGGCGACCCATCAGACGGAAAAGCAAACCAAGGTCTCTCATACCGTCCGACCGGCGCACCACGTGCGGCATGTCAAGCACCCGCATCGCACCAAGCAGCACCTGGCGGGCAGCCACAAGGTTACCCCGTCAAAGCATGCGCAGGTGCAGACCAAGACCGTCGCTCCCTCGAGCGCCAATTGACGCTTGGACCGGTTGGTTTCCGTCTCGCGGCGTAGATCTGTGCTCCTGCGGCCGCGGTCGGATGCCGGGGAGGTCGGTCGAAGGGCCGACCTCCCTCGTTTAATTGATTGCTGCAAGTGAGCAGCACGGTGGCAGATATAAGACGTGGGGGCGGAGGGCGGAATCAACGTCGATGCGCTAGCGTTGACTAGGCTTTGTTGCGTGCCGCGGCGGCCGCGTCGGTCTTCACCACGACCTTAATGGCGTCCTCGATACGCTCGCGCGCGTATTTGAGCGCCGTGGGCAGCTCTTCGAGCGCGAAGGTATGAGTGTGGATCCGGGTCGCGTCAAACCGTTTCTGCGCCATTAAGGCGGCCGCGCGATGGGTCGCGCTACGGCCCTCGCCGCGGATACCGTATAGATAGATGTTGTTGCGCACTAACGCTGCCACGTCGACCGGGACGGCCTCGTGAGGAAACGCCGCAAGGCAGATTTTGCCGCCGCGGCACAGCATCCGCGCGGCTTGATTGACCGCATCGGGCGCGCCCGAACATTCAATAACGTAATCGACGCCTTGGCCATTGGTGAATTGCCGGATCGCCGTGACCGGGTCCTCGTCGCGCACGTTGATGGTATGGTCGGCGCCGAGTTCGCGGCCAATCTGCAGGCGATTCTCGCGGGTGCCGGTCAAGATCACAGGACCGGCACCGAGCGCCTTGGCGACGGCCACGCCGAGAAGCCCGATGGGGCCGGGCCCGAGTATGGCGACGCTTTCGCCCGCCACGAGTCCCCCGAGCTCCGTCAATCCATACATCGCCGTTCCCGCGGTGACCACGAGGGTCGCCTCCGCATCGGACATGTCGTCGGGAATGGTCACAAGCGTATTGATGTTGTTGACCTGGTACTGGCAAAAGCCGCCATCCGTGGTGAATCCGTTGGCGCGGTGGCCCTTGTTGTGATCACCATAGTTGAGCCCGTAGTTGATGCAGGCGGTGTACCGTCCGCTGCGGCACTGCTTGCACTGGCCGCAACCGGCATGGATCTCGACGGTAACGCGCTCGCCGATACGGAATTCGTCGACGCCCGGACCGAGTGCCACCACGGTTCCCATATATTCGTGTCCTGGCGTGAAGTTCTTGTTGAATGGCAGCCCCCCTTCAATGAGCGCCGGTGGGCCGGCGTAGATGATTTCAAGATCAGTCGCGCAGATCGCCACGGCATCGATTCGGACCAAGACTTCGGCGCGATGCGGCACCGGCACCGGTTTGTCGACGAGCGAAAGCCGCCCCGGGTCGCCGAGCACCCATGCCTTCATGCTTGAGGGAATCTGGAACTGGGGATCGGTCCTTACGTTCGCCGGCATGGCCATGGCGATCTCCTTGGCAGTGACAATGTCCTGCCCCAATCATGGGCCCTGTAGTGTCAGCTGGGCAAGCAATCGAGAGCAGCAAATTTGGCCGGACGAACCCGCTAGCAACAGCAAAGCCATACCGTTATGGTTGCGCCGGTGACGGGAGGAGGGGGTGTTTTGCGGCTGCTGAGCCTTCTGGCACTGGGCGTCACGATGAGTGCCTGCGCGAGCGACAATTATGAGGTCTCCGCCGAGGTCCGTAAGGCCGAGTGGGAGGCCAAGAACCTGTATCCGCGGGCCTATCGGGCCGAGATTGTTGCCTATCTGCGGACCTACTTAAACGATCCCACCGGTCTTAGAGAAGCCGCCATTTCCGAGCCAGTGCTCAAATCCATGGGATTGGGTCAACGCTATGTCTCCTGCGTGCGTTACCGAGCAAAGGCTGGCAGTGGCGATTTGGGGGCGTCCCGGGACCATCTCGTGGTGTTCGTGCAGGGCAAGCTCGATGCCTTCAAAGAAGGCAAGGAGCAGTGCGCCGCTGCGACTTATGTTCCCTTCCCCGAACTCGAGACCCTGACGCGATAACATTCATCTGCGGCGCGCGATCATGCCGGTGATCACGCGCCCGTGATGCCACCCCTCGACCATTCATTCCTGCCTGAATTCTCCCTACCACGATTGCCCGCTATGCTTGCGGCCTGACCGACCGGACAGCGAACGAGAACACGCAGGGAGGACGTCGATGGCGCAGGCGCGGCTCAAGCATTTCGGGTGGGGTCGGGAAGGGGAGGGTCTGTCTGCCGAGGAAGAAAGGGATGTGCTCGGCCGCCTCGCACAACGCTTTGGTGCGCCGCAACAGCCCCCCGCAAAACCGCCGCGCCTTGAGGACATTGCCCTCAGACCGCCGCGCCTTCATCCTCCCGCTTCCCTTGCCGCGTTCTGTGCGACAGACCACTACGACAGGGTCGCGCACACGTACGGCAAGTCGTTCCCCGATTATGTCGGTGGTTTACTCGGTGACTATGCCAATGCACCGGACGTGGTCGCTTATCCGCGCAACGAGGCGGAGGTGACGGCGGTGCTCGATTGGGCCGGCGCGGCTCAATCAAGCGTAACTCCCTTCGGCGGCGGATCGAGCGTGGTCGGTGGTGTCGCACCGTGCGTCGACGCCAGCCGGCACAAAGGGGCCGTGACCATCGATCTGCGCCACATGGGACGCCTGCTGGAGGTCGAAGCGACTTCGCGTGCGGCATGCATCGAGGCCGGCGCGTTCGGACCAGGACTAGAGGCCCAGCTCAAGCCGCACGGTCTTACCTTGCGCCATTTTCCCCAAAGCTTTGAATGTTCGACGCTCGGAGGCTGGATCGCGACCCGCTCGGGCGGGCATTTTGCCACCCTCTACACGCATATCGACGAACTCGTGGAATCGCTGCGCCTCGTCACCCCGAAGGGCGTGCTCGAGACACGTCGTCTTCCTGGGTCAGGGGCCGGCCCCAGCCCTGACCGCCTGATCATCGGATCGGAGGGCATCCTGGGCATCATCACTCAGACCTGGATGCGGTTGCAGGATCGGCCGCGGTTTCGTGCGGGTGGGGCCGTCCGGTTTAAGGATTTCTTTGCCGCGGCGCGCGCCTTGCGGGCGATCTCGCAGGCGGGTCTGTATCCGGCGAATTGCCGGATTCTCGATCCTCAGGAGGCGTTCAATACCGGCGCCGGAGACCAGCGGCGCGCCATCATGGTGCTCGCTTTCGAGTCAGGTGATCATGCGGTCGAGCCGTGGATCTCGCGGGCGCTCGAATGCTGTGGCGACCATGGCGGCGAGCCAGAGCCGGTCGAGCGACCTGACGCGCACCGAGAGGGGGCGGCCGGCGCTTGGCGTACCGCCTTCATTCGTATGCCTTACGCCCGCGAGCGCACGATTGAGTTGGCGATCATCAACGATACCTTTGAGACCGCGATTACCTGGGAACGGTTCGAGACCTTCCATGATCGAGTGAAGTCGGCGACCGAGCAGGCCATCAAGGAAGCAACCGGGCGTGACGGGCAGGTGACGTGCCGCTGCACGCACGTCTATCCGGACGGGCCGGCGCCATATTTCACGTTCCATGCGGCAGGTCGGCACGGGCACCTTAAGGAGCAATGGTCGATGATCAAGTCGTCCGGGCTGAATGCGGTGATTGAAAATGGCGGCACGGTGACCCACCACCATGCCGTCGGGCGCGACCATAGGCCCTGGTACGACCGCCAGCGCCCGCCGCTGTTCGCTGCTGCCCTAAAGGCAGCCAAGCACGCGATGGACCCGCAAACGTTGCTCAATCCGGGAGTGTTGATCGACACCTAGGATCGCGCGTCGTGGGCCGCTGTTGGGAGGCAGATGTGGGACAAAGCCAAGGGAGATGGCGAGCCCTGATCAGCGTCTGCGGGGCGCTATTTATCGGGCTTGGCGTTCTGCCGCCCAGTTCGGGTATCGGGGCGGAGACCACTGATAATCTATATCAGGCACGCACGATCGTTACCGGACGTGGTGAGGAAAACCGCCTGCGCGGCTTCCCGCTTTGCTTAGAGGATGTATTGATCAAGGTCTCCGGTGATCCTCGGCTGACCGATGATCCGCGCCTTGGGCTCCTCCAAGCCCAGGCGCAAACCTTCGTCGCGTCCTTTGACTATCATGACCGAATGGCCGGACTTGCGACCCACGACGAGCAAGGCACCCGTGATCGCCCCTACGACCTCATCGTGCACTTCGATCGTGATAAGATCGACGCAGCGTTGAGGTCCCTCGGCGTGACGCCGTGGACGACGCCACGACCGCGTGTCTTGGTGTTGGTCGGTATGAAGCAGGCGGCGGGGAAATTTGTGTTGACCCGTGACGGCAACTATACCGGACCTAACGAGTCCCTGGTCGCTGCCGCGGAAAAACGCGGCATTCCCATTCTTATACCAAGCACACAGGAGCGGGCGGCGCATGGCATCGCATGGGAGGATCTAACTGGCGATCCAACCCCAATCGCCCGTGCCCTGGGAGCCGACGTCGCTCTTGCCGGTCAGCTGATCTGGGACGAGCAGGAACTCGGTTGGGTCGCCGCGTGGTTGCTTGCCGCGTCAGGCGGCGTGCATCGTTGGCAGATTCGTGGCGTTACCTTCGATGCGGCCTTCCGCAACGCATTGGGCGGCTCGGCGCAAGTCTTATCCGGCCATGGTGATCCGCAATAGCAGAGGATCGGCTTGCCTTTAGGGCCCCAATCCGCCGGGCTCACGACGACCGCATTTGCTAGCGGGCACGGCGGCTGGTGTTTGACTGTGCGGGCTGGCAGAGATTCGGATCGTCAATCCACCACGCGCTATGCCGGTTGCAACTCCCCCGGACGCTTACCTCTAAGCGGGTGCACACACCGCCTGCGCGGCGTAAGCTAGTCAATGGGGACTGGGCGCGCAGAGTTCCGCGGACCGTGAGTGGCTCGGCGAGATCGCCATGGAGGGAGGGGAAGCGCCATGTCTGCCGAGCATCAATCCAACCACAGTGAATCCATTCGGCGGGATCGCACTCGGTGTGGCTACCTTGGCGGCCCTTGCGGCCGCCAATACACCATTCGGTCTACAATACGCTGCGCTTCTCGACACGTCGGCGAAGTCCGGGTCGGGCCGGCCGTACTCACGAAAATCTCGAACATTGGATCAACGACGGGCTGATGGCATTGTTTTTTCTCCTGGTGGGATAGGAGATCAAACGTGAGGTGCTGCAAGGTTCGCTCGCCAGTCGTTGCTGCCCATCGTCGGCGCGGTCGGTGGATTTCTCGTTCCGACGCGCATCTACGCAGCCATCAATTGGAACGCTCCGCAGGTGCTCCATGGTTGGGCCATACCGTCCACAACGGACATCGCGTTCGTTGTCGGAATCTGTGCTGTGCTTGGACGCGCAGCTCCCGCTCCCCTGAAGGCGTTTCTGCTTGCACTAGCCATCACTGATGACTTGCTGGCGATCATCGTCATTGCCGTCTTTTATACGGACGAGCTGTCGACCCTGTCGGTCGAGCTCGCCTTCCTTGGCGTTGCGGCACTTGTGGTCTTGAATGTGCTGGTTCCTCAAACGCGGTTGACGCAGGTTGCGAAAGTCCGCGGTTTGCACATGCGCGATCTTGCACCCGGCCAACCTCGCCACGGCCCGTCGGATGCAGCTCCACTGCGTATCAACACCCGGATCCGATCAAACGCGCTGGCCGGGCCTCATCGCGTCCCAGTCGGCCGAAGGGTCTTGTCGCGCTTTCGGGATCCTTGGGGCCGGTTGCCCGAGGCGCATGTTCTGTAACACCTAAAGCCGATCGCATCCAACCATTTTAACAGCTACCTAACCTCAACACGGGGGCTGAATTTAGGAATCTCAATATCGCCAATTTATTTAACGCATTCGCTGTTAAAAGCTATGGTTTCACTGGAAACTTCCAATGCGGCAGCCACCAATTCTGAGCTGGTTAACGAGCGGCGATACCCGTGCGTCAATCTCGCGCGCAATGCTGACCGAACAGTTACGAATTCTGTCTAGACAAGTTCCTATTTCCTATCTTGTCTTAATCGTAAATAATTTGACCATTGCGTGTGCGTTGCCGATGGCGGTTCCGTGGGCGTTCCGAGTTGGGGCACCAGGATGTTTTGCCGTGGCGGCATTTACCGGCCTCTTTCATTGGAAGTTAGGTCGCAAACCCACGACCACCGAGAGTGCTTTGAAATATCTTTCTCGCGTTCGTATGCTGTCGGTGGTGCTGAGTTTCGGATGCTGCCTATGGGCGGCATTGTTGTTTGATTACCTCGACCCCGAATCGCGCGTTATCGTTGTCTTGCTCGACTATCTAGCGGTGGCGGTATGTACCTACTGCCTCGCCAGCTTTGCGAGTGCAAGGCTCATGTTGTTGGCATCGGTTTTGCCGATCTTTTTTAAGCTGCTTTTGTCAAATGATCCGCTGTTGGCTTACCTAGCTTGTGATTTGTTGATAATGACCCTGCTTCTCATGATCATGCTCACTACATACCGCCACCGTTTGGTCCAACTTGTAACCTCGCGAGTCAAGATGGCAGCACGTCGCGAGCGGAGCAGAATTGCTGAAGCGGTTGCGCTTGAAGAAAAAGCGAAGGCCAATGAAATGGCCGAGACGGATACGCTCACAAAGCTCCCCAATCGCCGCGGATTCTTAAATACGCTTGATCGAACGATCGAAGCGCATGCAGCAAAGGGGAGCACCTTTGCGGTCGCGATGCTCGATCTCGACGGGTTCAAGCCGATTAATGATGCCTTTGGTCACGCTATCGGCGACCTTCTGCTGGTTGAAGTCGCGCATCGGCTCTCGGCAGCCGCCGGACGCCAATCGATTGTGGCACGCCTCGGTGGGGACGAATTCTCAATCATTCTGCCACATGCCGATTCTGCGCAAGTGGCGTGCGAAGCCGCCACCACTATCTGCGATGATCTCGCAAAGCCCTTTAGCTTTGAGCACGTAACGATCCGCTTGTCTGCGTCTTGCGGGGTAGCGCTGTTCCCAGATGGCGGGCGCGATGCCAGTCGCCTACTGGAACATGCGGACATGGCCCTCTATAACACCAAACGCAATGGTCGGAACGGAGTCAGTCTATTTTCCAATACAATCGAAAATCACTTGCGCAGAAAAGCTGAAATTGAACAAATGCTGCAGAGTCCCGAAGTGCACGCGGATCTGGCCATGGTATTTCAACCGATCGTCAATCTGCAGGGGCCTCGGCTCGCATCGTTTGAAGCGCTCGCGCGCTGGAATAGTGAAACCCACGGCAATATTCCACCAGACGAATTTATTCCGCTCGCCGAGCAGGCCGGCTTTGTTGCGGATGTAGGGGACGTGTTATTTGAAAAAGCAATCGTGCAAGCCGCCAAATGGCCGAAGGAAATAACCTTATCATTCAACCTCAGCGCGCTGCAGCTCTGCTCGTCGACGACACCATTGCGGCTCTTGAGCATTATGGCGGGACACTATTTTGAACCCGGTCGGCTTTCGATCGAGATCACCGAGACGGCGCTCCTCGCCGATTTTGATACGGCACGATATACGATCCAACAACTTCGAGCCGCCGGGATGAGGATTGTCCTTGACGATTTTGGCGCGGGGCACTCATGGATCGGCTATTTGCGAGAGATGGTCTTCGACGCCATTAAGATCGACGGCACTCTGGTCGAAAATATCGTGCATTCGCAAGAGAGCCGAGCTCTGCTGAGTGGGGTGCTAAAACTGTGCTCTGCCATTGGTACGCCAACGGTTGCCGAGAGGGTGGAAACCCTCGACCAAGCAGAAGTTTTAAGAGAGCTTGGCTGTGACGCGGCACAGGGGTTTCTGTTCGGCAGGCCGATGTTTGGCGAGGAGGCTCATCGATACATTGTGACCTCAATCGCTGCATCCAGCGCGGCGTGAGCGGCACCATGACCGGATCGTCAAGAGAACGAACGGCAGGCCAAAAATCCCCTGCGAGCCGCTCCTAATTGGGCGCCGCAGGCGCAATGGGTCAAAACCTATGCGCTCGATCACGCTGGTTTAGTGGATCAGTCGCCGCAACGCGATGGCCGACCTGAATTCCGCAGGGCTGAGGGTCCCGTCATGATCGACATCAGCTGCCTTAAACAGCCGCTCGACGAGCGCCAGGTACTCTTCCTTGCTCAGCGTGCCGTCCTTGTCGGTGTCGGCAGCCGCAAAGGCCCTTCTACTCAATCGACGCCGCCGCAGTTCGGACCTGGTCAATGTCCCATCGTGATCAGCGTCGAGTTCGTCGAATAAGTCGCCGGCTGCCCTCTTGACTTCATCAAGATCAAGCGTGCCATCGCGGTCGGCGTCAATCGCGGCGAACGAGGCGGCACGGCCGGCTGCCGCCCGAACACCCTGCGTCCCAGCGAAAAGAGTGCCGATGGCCGCGGTCCCGACCACCATATAGCTCATTGCTGTGCGTCTTGAGATCATTCGCAGCTTCCTTGGGTCTGAAAGACCAAAATAGCAGTGTAGCCCATCAGGTCGCTCAACTCCAGCTCGCGTCAAGGCTTTCCCACTGCCGGCGAATAGAACAGGTCGGTAGAGAGAACGGCTTGAGCACGGGTATCAGCGAGCCCGCTATCTGCTTCGTTAGCAATCGACCCGAACGTGCACACGCTTGCATCTAGGAGCAGCGGACGTCACCTAACAATCGCAACCCCCTGGGGCCTGCCGCGCTGTCATCCACAAGAAGCCCTCTCTGAACTTGACAGGATCCTGTCGGCCGCTACCGGGCAAAGCAGCTCAACGCGGTGCCATGCGGATCGCGCCGTCAAGCCGGATGGTTTCGCCATTGAGCATGGGATTTTCAACGATATGCACGGCGAGCGCCGCATATTCCGTGGGATCGCCCAGCCGAGCCGGATGCGGAACCTGGGCACCGAGACTGCGGCGCGCCTCTTCCGAAAGTCCCATGAGCAGCGGCGTCAAAAACAGACCGGGTGCGACGGTGTTCACACGGATCAAGTTCTGAGCCAGATCGCGCGCAATCGGAAGGGTCATGCCCACGATACCGCCCTTCGAGGCCGAGTAGGCCGCCTGTCCGATCTGCCCGTCAAATGCCGCGACGCTAGCCGTGTTGATGATAACCCCGCGCTCCTCGCCGATTGGCTCACAGGTCGAAAGCCGCGCCGCCATGAGCCGCAGAACATTAAAG
>Ga0126378_10003523_pt1 | contig 11856 bp, 11 predicted proteins | sample PanSoiMetPlot_23_FD_92587 | JGI IMG/M metagenome (GOLD analysis project Ga0126378, IMG submission 92587) | Tropical forest soil microbial communities from Panama - MetaG Plot_23 | ecosystem: Environmental > Terrestrial > Soil > Tropical forest > Bulk soil | place: Panama | collected 2016-02-17
CTGGATGGCCAGGGCGATGCCGGCGCATCCCCAGGACAGCTCCTCGGCGACGAGCGCCGGCATGATCCCGGTCGAGTCCGCGAACGTCTGGCCCAGGAACTCAGCCGAGTACAGCCCGATCTCAGCAGCCTTCTTGATGACAGGCCAGGGGAACTCCTCCGTCTCGTCGTAGTGAGCGGCCACCGGGCGCACTTCGCGCTCGGCGAAGTCGTGCACCCAGTCGCGAATCTCGCGCTGGTCATCGGTCAGCTCAAAAGAAACCATCGTCTTCTTCTCTCCGAATTGTGCTCGCGAACGGCACGCCGGGTCAGACTATTTTAGTACTGGTACGTACCGTTACTAGCTAGGCCGGCCACAGCGACCTGTCCAGCTGCCGAGTGAGCTGGCCAACGACCTCCAGGGCGGTACGAGTGGCCGGCCAACCGCTTCCACCTCGCTTATGAGCACCCGGATGAGGTGTCTGGTCTCAGGCTCGCCCATCATTTGCCCCAGAGTCGCCCGAGTCAGCGCGCTGACCGGGTTGAGTGTCGCGTTCCCGATCGGCTTGAGCCAGATCTCCTGCCGCATTTGCCGCTGCACCGGTGCTCTGACCTGGATACGCGGATAACGCTGGAATCGAACTTGGCGGCCTTCACCCAGAGGGTGCGGCGGATCGAGTCCGGATCGGCCCGCCCCAACGGCGCCCCCGAGCCATCGGGGATAGACCACCGATGCGGACCATCGTCGTGCCTCCCATCATCCCCATTGGGCCCGACGGCACCGGGCGCCGCGGCTGTAGCCTCTCCGGCTAGTGCGACGAACGGATTGGGCGGCGAGGTTTCGCGCTGTCCTGATGGGGTGGCTGTTCGACGACGTGGCCGGCCCTCTCGGCGAGACCCTCGTGCTGCGGCTGGAGAATCCGGACCTGGATCCCGGGCTGGCCGGCGGACCGCTCAGCCAGGCGAGGCTGGCGATCACCGACGCCTACCGCGGGCCTGACGGCCAAGGCCATCTTCCGACCCGCCGGCGAGGCTCCTGCCGGGGCGGGACCGGCCGACCAGCTCGCCGCCTTCCTCGGCCGCGCAGTGTGAGCAGTGCCCGATAGTGTCGGATTCGTCCAGGTTACCGAGCCGCTGCGGCGTGAGCTGCTCGCGCACTGTTACCGCATGCTCGGATCGATCCAGGATGCGGAGGACCTGGTCCAGGAGACATACCTGCGAGCCTGGCGGTCCTACGACGGGTTCGAGGGACGGTCCTCGGTGCGTACCTGGCTTTACCAGATCGCCACTAATAGGTGCCTGACCGAGCTGGATAAGCGTAGCCAGCGAATGCTGCCATCCGGCGTTTCCGACCCGGAACCGGATCCTGATGCGTACTTGGAAGAGGCCGGGGCAGAGGTGAACTGGCTGCAGCCGGCGCCGGATGCGATGGTGATCCCGGACTCGGCTGATCCCGCGGCCATTGTTGCGGCGCGTCAGGGACTGCGGTTGGCGCTTATCGCCAGCTTGCAGTACCTTCCGCCAAGGCAGCGGGCGGTGCTGATCCTGCGGGATGTGCTGGCGTTTCCCGCCGCCGAGGTCGCGGTCATGCTCGGCACCACGGCGGCGTCGGTCAAGAGTGCGCTGCAGCGCGCCCGGGCGCGGCTGGGGGAACTGGGCCTGGCCGAGGCCCAGATCACCGAACCGACCGCGCGGCGCGCCCGCGCACTTCTCGACCAGTACATCGCGGCGTTCGAGAATGCCGACGCCGCCGCCCTGACGCGGCTCCTGCTAGAGGACGTCACCCTGGAGGCGACACCGCTGCGCACCTGGTTCGCCGGCCGCGGCACCTGCGTACCGTTCCTGCGCAACCACCTCCTGGGATCGCCTGGTGACTGGCGCATGCTGGCCACCAGCGCGAACGGGCAGCCTGCGGCAGCGGCCTACACCCGCGACCAGCACGGGAACTACCAGCCGTATGGAATATGCGTGCTCACCGTCACCGGCGCGGGCATCCGCCGGATCTCCTCCTTCGGCGACCCAAGACTGGTCACCGTGTTCGGGTTCGGGCCGGACCTGGCACAAGCAAAGGACACCTGATCGGCTCCCTCCGGTGTCTAAACCTGGCGGGACGAGCGGGTACTTGAGCAAGGCGGGAGACGGTCACGAGCATGCCGTACGGACCAGCTTCTTGGGGGTCAAGGCGTTCTGACCGATTCCTTTCGCGTTCTCGCCGGGTCTTCCTGAGTGTAGGTAGGTCGCCATTGATCACGCGAGTTAAGGAAAGGAACCCGATTGCCATGAGCATTCCCACTACCATGCGCGCCCTGCAGCAGACGTCCCTGAACGGGCCGCAGGACCTGCGCCTTATCACCGACGCGCCGGTACCGAGCCCAGGCCCTGGTGAGGTCCTGATCCGGGTCACCGCCGCCGGCGTCAACTTCGTCGACATCTCGCAGGCCCGCGGCACGTTCGCAGGCGGCCCGCAGCCGCCGTATCTAGCGGGCATCGAGGGCGCCGGTGAAGTCACCGCCGTTGGCGAGGGGGTGATTGACCTGGCGGCCGGCGCCCACGTCATCGGCGTGGGCATCGGAGGTGGCGCCTTCGCCGAGTACGTGGTGCTGCCTGCGGCTGCGGCGGTCCGCGTGCCGGCGGGCTGGGCCGACGAGCAGGCGTTGGGCCTGGTCGTGAGCTGGCCGACCGCGCTGGCGGCGCTCAAGCCGCTGGGTGGCGTCACCGCTGGGCAGGCCGTGCTGATCCACGCCGCGGCCGGTGGGACCGGCCAGGCCGCGGTCAAGATGGCCAAGCACTACGGCGCGACGGTGATCGCCACGGCCTCGCCGGGCAAGCACGTGGTGGTACGGGCGCTGGGCGCCGACCACGTCATCGACTCCCGCGCCGCTGACCTCGCTGCCGAGGTCATGCGGCTGACCGGCGGCGCGGGCGCCGACCTGGTACTGGAGTCGGTCGGCGGCGCCACCCTCGACGCCAGCCTGGCCGCGACGAAGCGGGTCACCGGCCGGGTCGTCGTCTACGGCTTGGCCGGCGGGGAAGCCGCGATCACCAACTGGGAGTTGGTCTACAAACACCAGATCCACGTCATCGGCCTGAACATCGGCATTCTGATCCAAGCCTCACCGCAGATCTTCGGCGAGGTCATGGGTGAGATGTTCGGGCTCCTCGCGGCTGGGGTGCTCGGCCCCGGCCAGCCCACCACCTATGCGCTGGCCGAAGGGCCGAAGGCACTCGCGGAACTGGAAGCGCGGGCCACCGTCGGCAAGCTGGCCCTGCTGCCCTGAGAAACCCCGGGTAGTACCGAGCCGGGTCCCGCTTGCCTCTCACCCCTTCACCCGCTACGCCTCAGTGCCCCGCTGCCGCTCTACCCGATCCTCTCCCGGGCCTTACTCACGCATTCAGGTTCTGAGGCCCGGCCTTTCTCGAGAAGGTTCAGCAGCATGGCAACCTGTCAGCTTCTTCGCCATAGACGATAGGCAGCAAACAGAAGCAGCAACCCGAACAAGCGCTCGAGGACCCTCCCATGCACGTGCTGGGCCACGACTGCCGCCGCGGCCGCCCCCACCATTCCCGCCAGGCCCATCACGACTGCTACTCGCATGTCCAGGCTGCCCTGCCGCTGGTGAGTCACCGCACCGACGATCGAGGTCGGGATCAGCGCCGCGAGGGATGTTCCCTGGGCCACCTGCTGGCTGAAGCTGAAACCGAGCACGAGCAGCGGAACCAGCAGCACCCCACCGCCGATCCCGATCAAGCCACTGAGAAGGCCGATGAGGAGCCCGCTCAGCACGGCGAGTGCGTCTGTCAAGGGACCACCAGCTGCTTGAGCCCGATGAGCGCCAGGACCAGCGCCAGCACGCGCGCCAGCCACGGGCTCGGCAGCCGAGATGCCAACCGGGCGCCCACGTAGGCACCCAGAACGCCTCCCAACACGAGCAGACCAGCGAACCTCAGATCCACCGCGGGGTGCCCGCCAGCCCCACCCACGTAGTACACGGTCGCGCCCACGATCGAAATCGGCACGATCGCGGCCAGAGAGTTCGCGTTTGCCCTTAAAGGCTTGACGTCCGCCATCATGACCTGGAGCGGCACCATCACGAATCCGCCCCCCACCCCGAGCAGCCCTCCGAGGATTCCCGCGACCAGGCCGATCACGGCGAACACGCCGGACCGCTGCTTCGGCTCGGCTGTACCTATGGTTCGGCCTCGATCACCTGCACGAGCTCGCGCAGAAAAGACTCGACGTCGGTGACCAACCCGACTGACTGCCAGCTCCCCCGGTCGGCCAGCTTGGTGACCACTGCCGGGTTGATGTCGACGCAGACGGTGCGAACGTGGGCGGGCAGCAGATTGCCGGTGGCGATCGAGTGCAACATGGTCGAGAGCATCACAGCCAGACGGACCCCGGGCAGAGGCGGTGTCGCGGGCGGGCTTTGCCTGCTCGCGACATCGAGGGGGGGAGTCCCCCCCTCCCAGACGAGTTCTCGCATCCTGCGCTGTGCCTCTACCATCTCGGTGATCACGTCGGGGAGTGGGCCGTCGTCGCGGACGCTGCCGGCCAGCACGATCTCGACACCGTGGTCGATGGCGCTCTTCATCACCCCGGTTTTGAGCTGGCCGGAATCGACCATGGCTCGCAACGAGCCTGCCGCACGCACCCGATTGATCGCCCGCATGTGGTGCTCATGTCCGTGCTCGATCGGCAGGCCGCTCTCCACGTTGACGCCCAGCGCGGTACCGAACAGAGCCGCCTCCACATCGTGGACGGCAAGAGCGTTGCCCGCAAACAGCACCTGGACGAAGCCAAGCTCGATCAACCGCGACAGGTAGCGGCCGGCGCCTGTGTGGACGACAGCCGGGCCGGCGACCACGAGGATCTTGCCCCCCTCCGAGCGGACCGCCTTCATCTCGCCGGCAACCTTCGCAATCAGCAGCTTTTTCGGCTTCTCTGCGGAGACCTCGCTGGACATGAAGCTGAAGATCTCCATCTGCCGCGAGCGCTCCAGCGGGGTCACGCGAACGCCCCGATGGCCGACCACAACTTCCAGTCCCGGCCTGGCTTCGTAGAACGGTATGCACCACGCCCGGCCCGCGGCGCGGTCGACTGCGACGGCGCAGTCCATCTCCTGCTTCTGGACGGGCACCCAGCCGCCATCGAGCATGACGTAGGTCGGCAGGTTGCTCGTGGAGTAGAAGCCCTCTGGGTAGACGCCCTGGTTGGTTACCCGTTGCGTGCGGGCCGGCTCCTCGCTGGCCACCCGGGCGCCCAGGGCCCGCGCACGCCGCACGATCTCGTCCAACGTGCCAGGGTCCGTGGCGGTGACCTCGATCCTGCAGAACGAGGCGTCGGTCTTGTGCTGGCCAACCCGGAGCTCCTGGATATCGAAGGCGCCCCCGAGGTCCATCACGAGGTCCAGGAGCTGGGGCAGCATCATCGAGTCGATGATGTGGCCCTCCAGTGTCAGCAGCGCCGAGGCCTGGCCGGTCGTCACTTGCTTCAGACCGTCGCCAGTACCGAGTTGATGGCGGCCTTTAGGGCAGCAGCCTCACTGGCCGGATCATCCGCGTAGAGGACCGAGCGCCCGACAGCGATCAAACAGGAGGCCTCGTCGCCGTTCCAGGCGGCCCGGACCGCGCGCTCAAGGTCGCCGCCCTGGGCGCCGACGCCCGGGACAAGAAACGGCAGAGCGCTCTCCGCCCTGACATTCGCCACCTCCTCAGGCGCCGTGGCACCGACCACCAGCCCTACGTTGCCCGCCCCGTTCAAGCGATCAGCCATGCGTGCCACCTGCAGGTAAAGGGGTCGGCCGCCTGCCTGCAGGTGCTGGAGGTCTCTCGCGCCGGGGTTGGAGCTCCGGCAGACCACGTAGACGCCCCTGCCGGTGCGAGAGGTCAGCACCTCCAGGGCGTCGCTCCCGAGGTAAGGGTTTACGGTGACCGCGTCCGAGCCCACCACGTCGAAGACGGCCCGCGCGTACGCATGCATCGTGCTCCCGATGTCGCCACGCTTGGCATCGAGCAGCATGGGCACGTCGTCAGGAACCAGCGCCCTGAGCTCGGTAAGAGCCTTCCATCCGTCAACGCCGTACTGCTCCCAGAAGGCCGAGTTGGGCTTGTAGCAGCAGACGTGATCTGCCGTACCCTCGATCACCCAGGCGCAGTGACGTAGTGCTCCGCCGGCACCGCCGGCGATGCGTTCGGGGTCGGGATCGAGGTTGACGCAGAGCAGCGAACGGCGCGCGCGGGATGCCTGGCGAAGGCGATCGAAGAAGCCACGCACCGGCCAATCATGCGCAATCGGTGGAGGTCGCTGCCGAGATGGATCTTCGCGTGAGCCCAGACGTGCCGGCTGAGACCGGGAGACTCCCGGCGCACTCGGCTAGAGCCGGTCCGCTGAGAGCCCCTCAGTCGTTCCAGCCACTGCCCGCCGCCGGCCATATTTGGCGTCTTTGGACGTTGCCTTCTTCCGCCCACGGTCGGCCATGCGGCAGTAGGCGCAGACCTCGGCGGTCGTGGGCTGGCCGCATCGCACACACTCGCGCAAGTCCGCGGCCTGGTCGAAGCCCCCAGTCCGGATCGTGGCCCTCCCCTCCTTGAGGAAGCCCACCAGAAAGCGGTACTTGGCGCCCGGCTGCTCCTCCTCCAGGGCGTTGAGCACACCTTTGTATGCCAGCGACTTGGCTCCGCCCGCCATCGGGCACTCTTCCACGATGTAGTCGATGCGCTCGATGATCGCGTATGCCGCCGTCTCTCGCTCGCTCAGGCGGTACAGCGGCTTGACTTTGCGCACGAGCCCGGGGTGCGTGCTCTCCAGCACAGGACCCTGGCGCCCCAGGTAGTCGATGTTCCAGTGCATCACGTTGCCGAACATTGTGGCGGCCTCGTCGTCGAGGTTGTGACCGGTGGCCACCACCTCATAGCCAAGATCTGCCGCGACCTTGTTGAAGTGGTAACGCTTGACAGTTCCACAGGCGGCACAGGGCTTGCCGCTTCGGGTGTCGAGCAGGTCCGGTACCACGAAACCGTGGTCCAGCTCGAGATCGACCTGATGCAGGGTCAGCCCGAACTTCGCCGAGAACGCCTCTGACTTCTCCTGCGAACGGCGTGAATAGTCCGCTATCCCGAGCCGGATGTACAGCCCGTCGGCCTGGTAGCCCAGCCTGGTCAGGGTGTGCCAGAGTCCGAGCGAGTCCTTGCCGCCGGAGACCGCGACCAGTATTCGCTGGTCCCGCCGGAACATGCGCTCGTGGTTGATGCGCTCCTGGACCTGGGCGCGAAACCAGTCCGGATAGCAGTGCGCGCAGTACGCGGTCTGGCTGCGCCGGATCTCGACGTTGGCCGGCCCGCGGCAGCGGTGGCAGCGCACGGCGTCAGCTGCCTCCTGAAATGACCGGCCAGACCTCCAGTTCGTCGCCCTCGGCGAGCCGCACGTCGCTTGTCAGGATGTCGTCGCCCCGTACGACGAGGTGCGCATCGCGGAGCAGGCCAAGCGCCTTGAGCAGGTCACCCACCGTCTGCGCGTGAACCTCCTTGACCTGCCGGTCGGGCAGGATCGTGACCCGCATTGGACTCCATTATCCAGCTCAGGCCGGAGCCAGGTCGTGTGGGGTTGTTCGCCACCCAGCCCTGACGGGCCGGGTACCCGGCTGTGGTCCGAATGCGCCCGGTCCCTCCGACTCGGGGTCCCCGCGAAACCCGTGGGTTTCTTGGGGTCGGGAACACCGGAGCACGCGCATTGAGGCCTGCGCCCACCAGCCCGGCACCGACGCCAGCTGCCACCAGCGGGCTCCGTAGCGCTGAGTGCAGCACGAGTGTCTTCCATGCACCACAGACCATCGCAGGCCCGATGCCTAGAGGCACGAACCGGGCGTTTCCCCTCAGTGACCAGCCGTCGCTGCTCGGGCCGTATCGGGCGACAAGGTTGGTGAGCACCCCTAGCAGGAGGCCGCCGACGAGGCCGAGACGGCGGCATACCACCATCAACGCCGGCCGATCTGCCCGTTCGTGGGCCTTGACTTCTGGCTGCACAGTGACCTCCTCCAGCGGGGAACTCTACGATTTGCGCGGTATCGAAGGTGAGTCTTGCGGCGCGTGACTTTCACCAGCTGACGAAGCACCGGCGCGGCCGGCGCCTTGGCGGCCGCATGGACCCCGCCAACCGGCCGCTGCCGTTCAAGGTCTATTCCGGGCTGGAGCTCCTCCCGTTTGATAGAGCATGGGACCCGCTTGACGAGCCTGCGACCGAGGCGCTGGCCGGCCGCGGTCCGGTGGGCCGCAGCCGGCCAAGGCGCGCGGACGTGGAGCGAATCTGCCACTTCTCCAACGGAGTCCTTCGCTGGAGGGAGGTGCCCTGGCTGCCGGGCGGCCGCATGGCGTTCAGGGCGGCGCCCTGCACCGGCGCCCTCTATCACATCGAGCTCTACCTGGCCTGCGCTGCGCTCGAGGGCCTGCCGGCGGGCCTCTACCATTACTGCGCTCGGGACTCCGGATTCCTCTGCCTGCGCACTGGTGACTGGCGAGCGCCGCTGGTCGAGGCTGCGGCCGCTGAGGCGGCCACCGCCGACGCTCCAGCCGTGCTCGTGATGACCAGCACCTTCTGGCGCAACGCGTGGAAGTATGGCCCTCGTGCCTACCGTCACTCCTACTGGGACGGTGGCGTCGTCATCGCCAACGCCCTGGCCGCAGCGCACGCGTTGGACCTGCCCGCGAAAGTCGTAATGGGCTTTGTAGACGCAGAGGTCAACAGGCTGATCGACGTCGATCCAGACGCCGAGGCGGCCATAGCGATGATTGCTCTGGGCGGCGGAGGTCCCGCCTCACCCACGGTGCCCGCACCCCCGCGGCTGAGCTTGACCACAGAGCCCCTCTCGCCGTTTGAGGAGCGCTTCGCCCTGATCCCGGCTGCGCACGCCGGCACCTCGCTGGGCGATGCCGGGCAGGTGCTGGCCTGGCGACGCGCGGCCGAGGCGACGTCTTCCCAGGAGTCGATCCGCACTTCACACGGGCATGGCGGTGGTCCCCCACTGGAGGACGCGATAACCGGCCGGCGCTCGACGCGCCGATTCGCAATGGCGCCCATCACCGAAGGCCAGCTGATCGACCTACTGGACTGTGCCCTGGCACCTGTGCCGTCCGATGCCGGCATCGGCCCGGGCACCGTGCACCTCGCCCTGAATGGAGTCCAGGGCCTGGATCCTGGGACCTACCGTGTGGATGGAGACCGGATCACGCCGATCCAGTCCTGGCCGGAGGCGGACATTAGAGCCGCGGCCATGGAGATGAGCCTGGTTCAGGAACTGGCAGCCGACGCTGCCATGAATGTTTGCTTTCTGACTGACCTGGACTCGGTCCTGGACCGGATGGGTGATCGGGGCTGGCGCGCCGCGCACATGGGCGCGGCCATCGCGGGCGGCAGGCTCGAGGTGGCGGCCCAGGCCCTCGGCCTGGGTGCTACTGGGCTGACATTCTTCGACGACGAGGTCACGGAGCTGTTCGGCCTCGACGCAACGAGCACCGCCCTCACCTATCTGGCGGCGGTAGGCGTGCCTGCCCGCCGGCCGGTCCGGATCTGATTCATCCAGGGAAAGGCCGAACCTCAATCGAACCCTGGTCAGCGCACAATTGATCTGTGGAGACAGACGTTCCCCGGCCGCTACGGGTGGCGCTGGCGCAGATGGACACCACTGTCGGCGACCTGCCCGGCAACGCTGCTCGAATGATCGAGTGGATCGACCGGGCTGCCTCGCAGGCTTGCGACATCATCGTCTTCCCGGAGCTCGCCGTCACGGGGTACCCGCCTGAGGACCTGCTGCTCAAGCCGTCGTTCATCCACGACAACCTGCGGTATCGCGACCGGGTGGTGGCGGCCAGCCGTGGCATCGCCGTGGTCGGCGGCTTCGTCGACCTGGGTCAGGACATCTACAACGCCGCCTTCTTCGCCTACGACGGCGAGCTCCGCGGCGTCTATCACAAGGTCTACCTGCCCAACTACGGGGTCTTTGACGAGGAGCGCTATTTCCAGCGGGGCAGGAGCTGCCCGATTTTCGAGCTGGCGGGTGTCCGAATCGGCGTCTCCATCTGCGAGGATGCCTGGTACCCCACCGGCCCCATCTCGGTGCAGGCGTTCCAGGGAGCCGAGCTCCTGATCAACATCAACGGCTCTCCATACCACCGCGGCAAGCGGGCCGCGCGAGAGATCATGATCGCCACCCGCGCCATGGACTCGCACGCGTTCCTGGCCTGGGTCAACCTCGTCGGAGGCCAGGACGAGCTGGTCTTCGACGGCAACAGCCTGGTCTTCGACCCGGAGGGCAGGCTCGTGGCCCACGCCCCTTCTTTCATGGAGGGGTTGCTGGTCGCCGACCTGGACATCGGTTCGGTCCTCGGTGCGCGGCTGCACGACACCCGGCTTCGGAAGGAGCCGGCCGCGACCAACTCCTTTAACCTCGACGTGAGCGAGGTGGTCATCACCGAGCAGGCATCGCCTCGCCCGGCCGGTCAGCTCCAGAGCCCGATCCAGCGCCCGCTGGACGGTCCCGCCGAGGTCTATGCGGCGCTGGTCAGCGGGACCAGAGACTACGTGCACAAGTCGGGCAAGTTTCAGGAGGTGGTGCTCGGGCTGTCGGGCGGAGTCGATTCATCTCTGACCGCGTGCGTGGCGGTTGACGCTCTGGGCCGCGAGAACGTCATCGGGGTCCTGATGCCATCGCGCTACACCTCTCGCGAGAGCCTTGTTGATGCGGAGCAGCTTGCTGAAGCCCTGGGCATCAGGACGTACGACCTGCCCATCGAGCAGATGCACGAAGCCTTCAGCCGCACACTTGCTCCGCACTTCGCCGGCCGGCCGCCAGACCTGACCGAGGAGAACCTCCAGGCCAGGATCCGCGGCGTTCTCTTGATGGCGCTGAGCAACAAGTTCGGCTGGATGGTGCTGACCACTGGCAACAAGTCGGAGCTGGCAACCGGGTACTGCACCCTCTACGGCGACATGGCCGGTGGCTTCGCCGTGCTCAAGGACATCCCCAAGACACTGGTCTATGAGCTGTCCCGGTACCGCAATTCGACACGTGACGCCGTCATCCCGGCCCCTGTGCTGGAAAAGCCGCCCTCAGCCGAGCTGCGCCCCGACCAGACTGACCAGGACAGCCTTCCTCCTTACGAGGTGCTGGATCCGATCCTCCAGGGGTACGTCGAGGACGATCGGAGCTTCGAGGAGCTGGTGGCGGCTGGTCACCCGCCCGAGACCGTGCAGCGCGTGATCGCTCTCGTCGACTCCAGCGAATACAAGCGTCGTCAGGGCGCGCCAGGCCTGAAGATCACGCCGCGCGCGTTTGGGCGGGACCGGCGAATGCCGATCACCAACCGCTATCTGCCGAATGGGGTAGGCCCGGGCGATTAGGAAGCCGACCTGCGTGTGACGATCGGTCGGTGACCTCGACAGCGGCGTCGCCGCGGCCAGGGCGGCCGCGGGGGACAAGTACGTCAACGTCCTCGGCGCCAACGTCTCCCAGCAGTACCTCGACGCTGGTGTGCCCGACGAGATCTTCGTGTGCATCGCGCCCGTCATGCTCGGCGACGGCGTCCGCCTGTTCGACAGCTCGGGCGGAACCAACGTCAAGCTCGAGCGCCTCAGCGTGACCGAGGCGCCGCGAGCGACCAACCTCTGGCTTCGCGTCGTCTGATGAGCGGTTCGCCGCCCTTCCGACATCCATTCCACTGGCCGCGGCCAATAGACTGAGCCACCGCGTGCCGATCAGCGGCGGCTTTGAACCCACGAGTCATAGACTTGGTGAATACCCCTATCGAAAGGAGCTATCGTGCCCGAGCGCTTTGATGTCGCCGTCATCGGCGGCGGTCCAGGCGGTTACGTGGCCGCTATCCGAGC
>Ga0126378_10003524_pt1 | contig 11855 bp, 10 predicted proteins | sample PanSoiMetPlot_23_FD_92587 | JGI IMG/M metagenome (GOLD analysis project Ga0126378, IMG submission 92587) | Tropical forest soil microbial communities from Panama - MetaG Plot_23 | ecosystem: Environmental > Terrestrial > Soil > Tropical forest > Bulk soil | place: Panama | collected 2016-02-17
AGCGAGATCCGGATTCCGACCGCGTGCGTCACCATGAACTCCGCGATGTGCGGCAGAGAGGTCGAGCGCACCAGGAGTGCCACGGTGAAGGTGACCATCAGCATGGCAGGCTCGGCGAGGGAGGCGATCATCATCTCGCGGCTCGAGCCGATGCCGCCGAAGCTGGTGCCGACGTCCATGCCTGCGAGCGCCAGCGCGAAGCGTGCAGTACCGAGCAGCGCCACGAGCGCTATCAGGTCCGCTGTTCTGCTTACCGCAAGCCCGGTGGTGAAGGTCGGCACGATGGCGGCGGCGAGCCAGACCGCCGTGAAGATGAGATAGGGGCTCACTCTGAACAGCCAGGACGCGTTCGGCGCCAGGACCGCTTCCTTGCGCAGAAGGCGCAGAAGGTCGCGATAAGGCTGGATGACCGCGGGTCCGCGTTTAGCGGTGAGCCGCGCCTTCACCTTGCGCACGATACCCGTGAGCAGAGGCGCTAGCGCGAGCACCAGCAGCAGCTGCAGGCCCTCGAGCAGAGCGACGGTCACTGGCTCACCGCGACGATGAGGAGCAGCAGCACCAGCGCCGCGAACATCAGCGAAAGGTACCGGCGGATGGTCTGGAACTGCAGCACATTCATGCGATCGGCAATCCCCGTGATCAAGGCGCCGACCGGTCCGTAGATGCCCTCCCAGGCGGGATCGCGGAGCGTCACCTCGAAGGCGGCGGCGCGGCCGTCGCCGGGCTCGGGCATGTCCACACGCTCGCGAGCGGCGAAGGCGGTGCTGCCGAAGATGCGCCGGATCGGCTGCGCGAAGCTGCCGGCCGTGTATTGGGTCTCGGTGCGCGGATCGGGGAAGCCGCAATCCCAGGGCGCCGAGCGGCGGGCGCGGTTGGAGGCGAAGCGGTGGATCACCACCACCAGCACCCCCGCGAGCAGCGTGATCGCAATGAGGATGGTGAGGCCGCTATAGGAGGCGCGCTCGGCGTCGAACGGCATCAGCCAGAGCAGGCTCGACTCCGGAAGCGCAGTGCCGCTGCCCGGCAGTAACATGGCGGTGACGGGCCGCAGCAGTTTCACCAGCGCGATCGGCACGATACCCACCAGCGTGCAGATCGCGGCGAAGCACGCCATCGGCACGACCATCAGCGAGCCCACTTCGCGGGCCTCCGCGGCGGCTTTTGTGCGCGGACGGCCCAAGAACACCACGCCGAACGCCTTGACGAAGCAGACGGCGGCGAGCGCCGCCGAGAGCGCCAGCATGGCGCCCACCACGGGCACCGCGAATTTCAGCAGCCACTGCGGCAGCAGCGAGCCATCGAGGATCGCCTGGAAGGTCAGCCATTCCGAGACGAAGCCGTTGAAGGGCGGCAAGGCCGAGATGGCGACCGACCCGATCAGGAACACGAAGGCCGTGCGCGGCATCCGATGGATGAGGCCGCCCAGGTGCTCCATGTCGCGCTCGTTGGTCGCGACCAGCACGGCGCCCGAGCCCAGGAACAGCAGGCTCTTGAACATGGCATGGTTGAAGACATGCAGCAGCGCCGCCACCAGCGCCAAGGCCGCGAGCGCATCGAGATGATTGGCGCGAAAGGCGAGCGCGAGGCCCAGACCGATCACGATTATGCCAATGTTCTCCACGGTGTGATAGGCGAGGAGCCGCTTCAAATCGTGCTGCATCACCGCGTAGAGCACGCCCATGAGGGCAGTGATCCCGCCGACGACCAGCACGACGACGCCCCACCACCACGGCGGCGTCCCCATGAGGTCGAACAGGATGCGGACCAGGCCGTAGAGCGCGACCTTGGTCATGATCCCGCTCATCAGCGCGGAGACGTGGCTCGGCGCCGCCGAGTGCGCGGGCGGCAGCCAGACGTGCAGCGGAAACAGGCCGGCCTTGGACCCCGCCCCGATGAGCGCGAGCCCGAACAGGATCGCGGCCCGCGTCGTGTCGAGGTGGGCGGCGCGGAGCGCCTCGAAGGCATAGGAGCCGGCGCCGCCCGCGAGCAGGCCGAAGCCGAAGAGCAGCGCCCCCGTGCCGAAGCTCGCCATGACGAGATAGAGGAATGCGGCGGGCCGCGTCTCCGGCTGGCGGTGGGTCGACAGCACCAGGAGCCAGGAGGCCAGCGACATGAGTTCCCAGCTCACCAGGAAGACGAACGCATCGTCCGCCACCAGCACTAGGTTCATCGCGGCGAGGAAGATCGGATAGAAGGGAAGGGCGCGGCCGGGCTCGTCGTCATGCGCGCCGTATTCGAGCGCATACACGCTGATCAACACCGCCGCGCTGTTCACCACCAGCGCGAAGAAGGCCGAGAGCGCATCGACCCGGAAATGCGCGCCGATCCAGGGCAGGCCGAGCGGGAGCACCGCCTGCTCCGGCGGCGCGCCCATGATCAGCATCGCGAGCGCGACGACGGCGATTCCTCCGGCCGCCAGTGCTGCGAGGATGTACACCGCGACCAGCATCCGTCGCCCGGCGAGCCCGACGAGGGCCGCCACCCCGTAAACACCGAGCCCAACCGCCAGCGCGCTCAGCACGCGGGCGCTCTTGCGGCGCAACTCGAACGGGGAAGGGCCACCGGCGCAGCGTCCTCGATCGCTCGACCGGATCGGCGCCGCCTATGCCGCCCTCCCTCGCGAGCGGCGGACGACGACGAGCGATCTAGGTAAATAACAACAAAAGAGCGTGGATTTTAGCAGCAGCTTGGCGCGCCGCAAGCCTCTCCGGCGCGGCCTAAGGGCGCAGCGCCGGTTCCCCCGCCGATGTCGGTCTCAGTGCTCGGTCGCGAGCGCGCGGGCGAGTTGGCTCAGGGCCTCCTGATAGCGCTCGTTCGGAATCTGCGAGAAGTTCTTCGCGAGCTCGAGGCACATGCGCTCGCGGGCGCTCTGCACCTTGCTCTGCGGTCCCTCGATTCCGTCGAAGAACGTGCCGACGGGAACGCCGAGCGCGCGCGCGATCTGGAACAAGCGCCCGGCGGAGACACGGTTGATGCCGCGCTCATACTTGTGAGCTTGCTGGTAGGTGACGCCGATGAGATCGGCGAGCTGCTGCTGGGTCAGCCCCAGCATGATCCGCGATTCGCGGATGCGGGCGCCGACGTGACGATCGATGTCTTGAACTCGCGTGGTTATCTGGGTCATGGCCGGATCTCTGGCTCCTTGCTAGCAGAAACACGGCACTGGATCGGGAAGAAGCCGGCCAGCGCCAGCACGAACGCACGATCCTCGCAGGAGGTCTCGAGAGCGCGGCGCCCGATCCGCCGGTCCCTTTGCCGGTGCGTCCGGCTCATCGGGGATTTAGGCCGGGGGCGGAGATTTTCAACCGCCGTGATGCCGATGCGGCCGTGACATGGCTGGCGCCCGCTGCCGGGGTTTGACAGGTCCCGCAGGCGGGTGATAACGACCCAGGGTCGCAAAGCTTGGGACCCAAGTCGTGCGAGCCCATCGATAGGAGACCAGCCCAAGCCCATGCCGCGCATCTCGATCGGCGATTGCCACCTCTACTATGAACGGCAGGGCGGCGGGTTTCCGGTCGTCTTCGTCAGCGGCCTGACCGGGCAGGCGTCCTTCTGGCGCGAGCAACTTCCGGCCTTCGCCCGTGAGTTCGACACCGTAGTCTTCGATCACCGGGGCGTCGGCCAGAGCGACCACAGCCGGATCTCCTATACCGTCGAGCGCTTGGCGACCGATGTGGTCGAGCTCCTGGACGCGCTCGGGATCGACAAGGCCCATGTGGTCGGACACTCGACCGGCGGCGCCATCGCGCAGATCCTTGCGATCGAGCACCCCGAGCGCCTCGCGAGCGTGGTGATCTCCGCGAGCTGGACCAAGGCGGACGCGTATTTTCGCCGGCTGTTCACCCTGCGCAAGGAGCTGCTGAGCCGGCTCGGGCCGGCGGTCTATCTGCAGGCCGCCACGCTCTTCCTCTACGCACCCTATTGGATCGCGCAGAACAACGAAAAGCTCCGCCAGTGGGAAGCGCAGAGCCTCTCGACGTTTTCTCCGCCGGAGATCGTGATCAGCCGGATCGACGCCATCCTGGCCTTCGACCGCACTGCCGAGCTGTCGCGCATCACGACGCCCGCCCTCATCGTGGGGGCGCAGGACGACATCGTCACCCCGCATTATTTCGCTGAGGAGCTAGCGCGCCTCATCCCCGGCGCCGAGGTGAAGATCTTTCCGCAGGGCGGCCACTGCTTCACCCAGGTCATGCCCCGCGATTTCAATCAGGCGGTCTTGCGTTTCCTCAAGGCGCACACGCCCGCCTGAGGTCCACTGGCGGCAACGCCGGCGGGACTCTCGCCGAGCCCTGCGTGGCTTGCGCCAGGCGCGCGGCGCCCGCTACGCCTTGCCCTTCTTCGTGAGTTCCTCGACCTGCTTCTGGAGCGTGTTGATGCGGTCGTTGAGTTCCTTGATGTCGCCCTCGGCCTCCGGCTTCTCGGCGGGCTTCGCCGGCGCGGCTCCGGATGTTGCGAAGGGCGAGAACATCTTCATGGTCTGCTCGAAGAGCGCCAGGTTCTGCTTGCCCATCTCCTCGAGCTTGCCGAACGGGAACATGCCGCCGAAAGTCTGCTGCAAGCTCTTGCGCATCTGCTCCTGATTGAGCGCGAAGGCCGCCATGGCCTGTTCGAGGTAGCGCGGCACGAGCCACTGCATGCTGTCGCCATAGAGGCTGATCAGCTGCCGCAGGAAGCTGATCGGCAAAAGATTCTGTCCCTTCTGCTCCTCCTCCACGATGATCTGCGTCAGCACGGCGCGGGTGATGTCGTCGCCGCTCTTGGCATCGAACACCACGAAATCGCGACCCTCCTTCACCATCCGGCTCAGGTCGTCGAGCGTAACGTAGCTGCTAGTCGAGGTGTTGTAGAGACGCCGGTTCGCGTATTTCTTGATCACGACCGGCGCGGGCTTCGCACCGCCGCCCTCGGCGCTGGCTGCCGCTCCGCTGTGCTCGTCCGCCATGAGTCGATTTCCGCTCTGCACGATAATGAGGCAGCATATGAGCACTTGAGCACTCGTGCCGCAAGGGATGGGGAAATCCTTTGGCTCGCCGCCTGGAAACGGTCATGGACGGCCGATATACTCCGCCCTCATGGCGGACCCGCCGGATCTCTCCGCGCTCGCCAAGCGCTATGTGGACCTGTGGCAGGATCAGCTGATCGCGCTCGCGGCGCACCCCGAGCTGGCCGAGGGCTTGGCGCGGGCCCTGGCGGCGTTTCCGATCCCGTCCGTGACCTGGCCGCCGCCGGCGGGGAACGCGCCCCATAATGGCCATGGCTCCGTTGCCCCGCCTTGGACCGCGTCCGCTCCCGCTGCATCTGGCGGCGGCGATCACCAGCTTCGCGAGCTCGCACGCCGCCTTGCCGTTCTTGAAGAGCGGCTTGCTCGCCTGGAGACCGGAGCTCCGGTCGGCGGGGAGCGAGCTCGAAAAAAGCCTCGCCGCCGTCGGCGTTGAGGCGCTCGCCGAGGCCGTCGAGCGCGAGCTGCGGAGCCGTGCCGATCGTTTCCTCAAGGGCATCGAGCGGTACCGCGATCACCCCTACCGCCGAGACGTCACGGATCCCCTCGTGCTCTGGCGAGACGGCTCGACGCGGCTCCTCGACTACGGCGGCGCGGGCGCGGCGGTGCTGGTGGTGCCCTCGCTGGTCAACCGCGCCTATATCCTCGACCTCATGCCGGAGAAGAGCCTGCTTCGCTGGCTCGCCGGCAGCGGTCTCAGGCCGCTCCTTGTCGATTGGGGCGCCCCCGGCGCGCTCGAGCGGCGCTTCACGCTGACCGACTACATCGCTGGCCGCCTCGAAGCGGCGCTCGACGTCGCCGCCACCGCGGCCGGAGAGCCCATGGCGGTGATGGGCTACTGCATGGGCGGCGATCTGGCGCTCGCGCTCGCCGCGCGGCAGCAGAAGCGCGTCCGCGCGCTCGCGCTGCTGGCGACGCCCTGGGATTTCCACGCCGAGCGCGCGGAGCAGGCGCATCTCCTGGGCGCGCTCGCGCCCTCGCTCAAGGCCGCCTTCAGCATGCTCGGCGAGCTTCCCGTCGACGTGCTGCAGACGCTCTTCGCGGCGCTCGATCCGCTGCTGGCGCTTCGAAAATTCTCGCGCTTTGCAGAGCTCGGCGACGATGATCCGCGCATGCGCGAGTTCGTGGCGCTCGAGGATTGGCTCAACGACGGCGTGCCGCTGGCCTTGCCCGTGGCAGAGGCCGTGCTCGCGGAGTGGTACGGCGAGAACGCGCCCGCCCGCGGGTCCTGGCGCGTCGCCGGCCGGCCCATCGATCCCGCGCGCTGCGCCATGCCCACACTGGTCGTGGTGCCGGCGCAGGACCGTATTGTGCCGCCGGGCTCCGCCCGCGCCCTCGGAACGGCGCTCCCAAGTGCCGAGACATGGACCCCGCCGCTCGGTCACATCGGCATGGTGGTCTCGCGCGAGGCGCCGCGCGTGGTCTGGGAGCCGCTCAGGGATTGGCTGTTGGGTCAGGCTCGGAAGCCCGCGCGCCACCGCTCGCGCAGGCGCAGCGGACGTTAGCTAATCGGTAACCGTAACCGGGGCTTGATGGGACGGCCGAAGGGCGATGCTCTCGACGGCCGGATTCTCGACCCTCAGGGGGAACCTCATGAATGCACTCAGTCCCGCTCGCCTGGCGGCCATCGCGATCGTGATGATCGCGATCATCGTCGCCTTCGACGGCTATTTTACGGTTCAGCAGTACCAGCGCACGGTGGTGACGCGGTTCGGCCAGCTCACCTACGTCGCCGACCCCGGCTTCCACTTCAAGATACCGTTCGTGGATGCGACGCGCCCGTTCCGCATCGACATTACCGACGTGGCGCCCGAGAAGCCCGTCAACACATACACGGTCGACAACCAGGAAGTGGATATTCTGTTCAACGTCTATTACCGATTTCCCGCCGATCAGGTGGCGTTCATCTATCAGAACGTCAGCGATGCGCGCGAGCGGCTCTACATCATGGCGGTCGATCGGCTCAAGGTAGAGATGGGCAAGGTCAATGTCACCAGTGTCGCCGAGAAGCGCGGCCAGCTGCGCGACGCGGTCAAGGCCGTGCTGCAGAACGACGCAAAGAGCCTTGGCATCGAGGTGACCGACTACCAGCTCACCAACCTGCAATACGACGAGGGCTTCCGGAACGCGGTGAAGAACGCCGCCGTGCAGAAGGCCAACATCGAGGCCGTCGAGTATCAGCGCCAGCAGGCCGAGAAGGCCGCCGAGACCGCGCGCATCCAGGCGATCGGTCAGGCGAACGCTGCCCGCGAGACGGCTCGCGGAGCCGCCGACGCCCGCGTGCTCCAGGCTACGGCGGAGGCGAAGGCGATCGAGCTCCAAGGCGAGGCGCAGGCGGCGGCGATCCGCGCTCAGGCCGAGGCCCTCAAGGCCAATCCGGACCTCGTGAACCTCCGCCGCGCCGAGCGCTGGGACGGCAAGCTGCCGACCGCAATCTATGGCTCGGCACCGATTCCGTTCCTGCAGGCGCAGTAAGCGGCAAGACCAGGCTTTTCAATAGGTTCCAAGGCAAACCCTTCCATTACCGTCACGCTCGGGCTTGTCCCGGGCATCCACGTATTCTTCCGTGCGCAACCTAAACGTGGACGGCCCGGACAAGCCCGGCCATGACGGTTGCAGGGGTGGGAGTTGCAAAGGCGCTCGGTCGGATACCCGAATCCCCTGTTCAATTTTTGCGCTGCGGTATTATCTAGGAGGCAGGGAACCAAGCACCCCAGACCAACTCCGGGAGTCCATCGATGACCCAAGTCGTGATCGCCAGCGCCGCCCGTACGCCGATCGGCGCGTTCAACGGTGCGCTCAGCAGCGCGGCTGCGCACTACCTCGGCCAGACCGCGATCACCGCAGCGCTGAGCCGCGCCAAGGTCGGGCCCAAGGATGTCTCGGAGGTGATCATGGGGCAGATCCTCGCGGCGGGCGAAGGACAGAACCCCGCGCGGCAGGCGGCAGTGGCAGCCGGCATTCCCTATGAGGTGACCGCCTATGGCGTGAACCAGCTCTGCGGCTCCGGCTTGCGCACGGTGGCGCTGGGCTATCAGGCGATCCTGACAGGCGACAGCGAGATCGTGGTGGCCGGCGGCCAGGAGAGCATGAGCCAGGCACCGCACTGCATCCACCTGCGGAACGGCACCAAGATGGGCGATGCGCAGATGGTCGACACCATGATCCGTGACGGACTCTGGGACGCCTTCAACGGCTATCACATGGGCAACACCGCGGAGAATGTGGCGCAGCGCTGGCAGATCACGCGCCAGCAGCAGGACGAGCTCGCGCTCCGCTCGCAATCCCGCGCGGAGGCCGCGCAGAAAACCGGCCGCTTCAAGGACGAGATCGTCTCGGTGAAGATCGCGACCCGCAAGGGCGACGTGATGGTGGAGAACGACGAATATCCCCGCCACGGCACTACCATGGAGGCGCTCCAGAAGCTGCGTCCGGCCTTCGACAAGAACGGCACGGTGACGGCGGGCAACGCCTCCGGGATCAATGACGGTGCTGCGGCCGTGGTGCTGATGACCGCGAAGGAGGCGGACAAGCGCGGCCTCACCCCGCTGGCGCGTATCGTCTCCTGGGCGACCGCGGGCGTCGATCCCGCGATCATGGGCACCGGGCCGATCCCGGCGAGCCGGCTCGCGCTGAAGCGCGCGGGCTGGAAGGCGGACGACCTCGACCTCATCGAGGCGAACGAGGCCTTCGCGGCCCAGGCCTGCGCCGTCAACAAGGACCTCGGCTTCGATCCCGAGAAGGTCAACGTGAACGGCGGTGCGATCGCGCTCGGTCATCCCATTGGCGCGTCCGGCGCCCGCGTTCTGGTGACGCTGCTCCACGAGATGGGCAAACGCAACGTCAAGAAGGGCCTCGCCACCCTCTGCATCGGCGGCGGCATGGGCATCGCCATGTGCGTCCAGCGCGACTAAATACCGCGTAATTCCCGACGGCAGGACAGGCCGCCCGAACTCGGGCGGCCTGTTGTATTTCCAGGTCTGGGGTAGAATTGACCGGCTTGGCTCAACGAGAATTCCAGGGAGGCGCGCATGGCTCGAGTGGCAGTGGTGACCGGTGGAACGCGCGGCATCGGCGCCGCGATCTCTGTGGGGCTCAAGAAGGCCGGCCACAAGGTCGCCGCGAACTACGCCGGCAATGAGGCGGCGGCGGCGGCCTTCACCAAGGAGACCGGCATTCCCGCCTACAAGTTCGACGTCTCCGACTACAAGGCCAGCGAGGACGGCGTGAAGCGCATCGCGAGCGAGCAGGGGCCGATCGAGATCCTCGTGAACAATGCCGGCATCACCCGCGATTCGGTGCTGCACCGGATGACGCCGGAGCAGTGGGGCGCGGTGATCAGCACCAACCTGACCTCCTGCTTCAACATGTGCCGCCTGGTGATCGAGAGCATGCGCGAGCGCGGCTTCGGCCGCATCGTCAACATCGGCTCGATCAACGGTCAGGCGGGGCAGTACGGGCAGGTCAACTACGCTGCCGCCAAGTCCGGCATGCACGGCTTCACCAAGGCGTTGGCCCAGGAGGGCGCGTCGAAGGGCATCACGGTCAACGCGATCGCGCCCGGCTACATCGACACCGACATGGTGCGCGCGGTGCCGCCCAACGTGCTCGAGAAGATCGTGGCCCGCATCCCGGTCGGCCGCCTCGGTCACGCCGAGGAGATCGCCCGCGGCGTCCTGTTCCTGGTTTCCGACGAGGGCGCCTTCATCACGGGCTCGACCATCTCGATCAACGGCGGGCAGCACATGTACTGATATCAAAGTGCGCGGAGCGGGACTCCGCGGTTCGGGGGAATTGATCATGACCGGGCAGCGGATTCACATTACGAATGCGGGTATCGGCTACACCGCCACGCTGCACGTTGGCAGCCACCAGGACCCGGCGAACGTCATCCTCGATACCGGCAGCAGCACGCTCGCCGTGAGGCACTCGGCTTACAAGCCTCGGCACGACGCCGCGATCAAGGCGACCGATCTGGCGCAGGACATCATCTACCGGACCGGAGGATGGGTCGGCCCGGTCATCACCACGACTCTGGCGCTGGGTGGCATCGGGCTGCCGCGTGGCATCATGGCGATCGCCCTCGACGAGGAGCCGCACAGTTTCGGCCCGGCCGACGGCATTCTGGGCCTGGCCTATGATCAGCTCAATGGTTGCTACGATCTCTCGGCTTACCTGAAGCGCCATGGCGCGGCCGCGACCTATCCCTGGCCGTTTCCGGCGCGGGACTCGATGTCCACGGTCAAGCACCTCGCGAAGCTGTTCTCCGCGATGCCCAAGAAGACCCTGACGCCGTTCTTCACGCAGCTCGTCGACGCCGAGAAGGCCGCCAACAAATTCGCCTTCTATACGCGCCGCTCGGTGCCCCGCGCAACCAAACGCGCTGAGAATGCCGGTTTCTTCATACTGGGCGGCGGAGAGGAGCAGCACGATCTCTACCAGGGCAAGTTCCTCGACGTCGAAGTCGTGCACGACAAGCATTACAACACGACCCTGAAGGCCGTACAGGTCGGGCACGCCCCACCCGCGCGCGCGCATTCGTTGCCGGCTCAGTTCAAGAAGTTGATTTCGAATTCCATCATTGACAGCGGCACCGACTGCCTTGCGCTCGCGACCGACGTGTTCAAGGCGATCACGTCGTCCTTGGATCCGAAGCTTGCGGCCATCGCAAAGCGGGCGCTCAATTCGCGAAAGGGCGTCGCCAATGCCGAGGTCGACCTCGCCCGCTGGCCGGACATCACGTTCATTCTCGAGGGGGAGCGCGGCCGCGACGTACCGCTGGTCTGCGCGCCGAAAACTTATTGGCAGCTCGATGCCGGCGAGCCGGGCCGCGCGCTGTTCCGGATCAATCCGTTCGGACAGGTCCTGTCGATCCTGGGTTTGCCGCTGCTTAACAACTACTACACGGTCTTCGACCGCTCGGCGCACAAGACCGGCGTCATCCGCTTCGCCAAAATGAAGCCCTAGCCGGGCTCCCAGCCCTCGGGCGCCAGCTCGAAGCCTGCGAACTCGAAGCCGGGCGCCACCGTGCAGCCTGTCAGCGTCCATCTGCCGAGGCTGCGCGCGGACTGCCAAGCGCCCGCGGGCACCACGCGCTGGGGCTCCGCCCCGGCGGCGAGGTCGGGGCCCAGCACGAGCGTCTCGCGCTGGCGCCCATCCACCGAGAGGGTGAGGCTGAGCGCCGCACCTGCGTGCCAGTGCCAGACCTCGGCGGCGTCGACGCGATGCCAGCGTGCGATCTCGCCGGCCTGCAGCAGATAATAGATCGCGGTGGAAGCGGCGCGCGTGCCGGCCTTGGCACGCGCGTCGCGGAAGGTCTCGCGGAACCAGCCGCCTTCGGGGTGGCGCACCAGACCGAGGCGGCGGATCACCGCCTCGGCCTCGGCGGTCCCGGTCATTTCGGGTCTTGCGGCACCGTCTGGCGCATGGAGGGCCGCTCCGCGAAGTCGTCGTACCAGCGCGCGAGGCTCGCCGCGCGCTGCCGCCAGCTCTCGCGGGCGTAGCGGAAGTCCAGATAGCCGAGCGCGCAGCCGATGGTGAGGAGGCCGATGGTGACTGGGCCGCGGAGCAGGCCCTGGTCCGCTTCGATCTCGAGCGCCGCGACCGCGCCGCGCACCTTGCGCATCTGGCCGTCGGTCCATTCCGGCCACTGGTACTCCTTGGGCCGGAGCTGCTCGTAGCGATTGAGGATCGCGGCCTCCAGCATTCCGTCGCCGAGCGCCTGCTGGCGGAGCGCGATCCAGCGCGGGTTGCCTCCGGCCGGGAACAGCTTGGTTCCGTCATGCAGGCTGTCGAGGTATTCGCAGATCACCGGCGAATCGTAGAGCACGACGCCGTCGTCGGTGATGAGGGC
>Ga0126378_10003525_pt1 | contig 11850 bp, 10 predicted proteins | sample PanSoiMetPlot_23_FD_92587 | JGI IMG/M metagenome (GOLD analysis project Ga0126378, IMG submission 92587) | Tropical forest soil microbial communities from Panama - MetaG Plot_23 | ecosystem: Environmental > Terrestrial > Soil > Tropical forest > Bulk soil | place: Panama | collected 2016-02-17
AGCCTCGCTGCTGCCGATTCGTTGCAGCCCGACGTGAGTGCCGCCCTTATGGTCGAAAAGCCTGACGCCGTCGCCGAGCAGCACGGGAGCGACGAACACGAACACTTCGTCAAGCTCGCCAGCCTCCAGGCACTGCCTCGCGACGCTCGCACCCAGGATGTTGACATAATTCTCGCCTGCAGCCGCTTTCGCAGCCGCCAGCGCGCTGCCAAGATCAGCGACGAACGTGATTCCTGGCACAGCAACGTCAGGTACCTGATGGGTGAGCACGAACTGCGGTCCGTTCCAACCGCCGCCGAATGGCTTCCCCTCCTTCTCCGTGCCCCGGTGCGGATCATCGCCGCGGAACGTCCGATTCCCGATGAGCAGGGCGCCGATCCGCTCGATCAGGTCGCTCGCGGCGGGGTTCGGCCCGAGATACTCGGTCATCCAGGACATGTCGCCGCCCGGCCCCGCGATGAAGCCGTCAGCCGACATCGTGGCTGAGTAGAGCGTCTTGGCCATTAAGCCGCAGGCTGGGCGATGTTCACCAGCCACGGGACGCCGAACTGGTCAACGCACATGCCGAACTCGTCGCCCCACACTTGCTGTTGCAGCGGCATCGTGATGGTTCCGCCCGCCGCTAGCTTCTCCCAGTACTCGCGCAGATTATCGGCGTCATCGCCACTGAGGCTCATCGAGCAGCCGCTGATCCCGTGGTACTCCATCTCACTCGTGACGTCCGCAGCCATGATCGTGTAGCCGGCGTCGGTCTCGAGCATCGCGTGCATGATCCGGTCCGCGTCGGGCGTGCCCTGAGCGCCATAATCGGCGAACGTGTTCAGGTTGAGGGCGCCGCCGAAGATGCTCCTATAGAACTCCATTGCCTGTCGGGCGTTGCCGTCGAAGTTGAGGTACGGATTCAGCCGTGAAGCCATGATCTTCTCCTTGAACTCGTTGCTGCGAAGTTGGCCGCTCGTAGCTGCCAAGCCGGCCGTTTGTTGCGGCGGAACTAGGCCAGTTGCTATCGCAGAGCTGGGCCTTGCCGTTGCGGTGCGGCCCCCCGGATCCACCAGAACGCCTGGCACTCTGACCGCGCTTTGGATCCGCGGACGGGCGCACGGCCGATGCTAACAGCCGGCCATGCGCCCGTCGCTAGTGGCCTTATCGCAGGCCGATGGTGTATCTATGCAGCCGCAGCGACCTTCCATAGGTACCCGTCAGGGTCGCTGAAGTACCCGAAGTACCCGCCCCATTGCGATGCGGCCGCGGGCCTGACGATCGCACCGTGTGCCGACGCCGCGTTGCTCAGGATCTCATCGACTTCGATGGCCGATGAGACTATGAAGTGGAACGACACTCCCCTGAATCCTGACCCCTCCGCAGGCACGCCGGCATCCTGGGCGGCCGCCTCCCGTTCGTACAGCGCTAGCGACGAGGATCCGGCGCCGAGGTCGAAGGACACGAAGCCGGGATAATCCTTGTCAATCGGGCAGCCTAGGCCGTCCGCATAGAACTTCTTGGACCTGCTGAGGTCATCGACGCCGAGCATGATCGCGGTCACCTGCACAGACACTGTCATCTCCCATTGCAGCTTGATTTTGTTCCCGTCATCGCCTATGACGGAGCGCGGCGACCCGGTGTGACCGCGATCGCTGGGGGCCGGTCCGCCCGTGCCAGGATGAAGGCATGGCAAGTCCGCGCGCCGGGGAGCCGGCCGCCCGCGAAGACCTAATCGATGTGGCGAAGCTGGTGACCGCCTACTACGCGGTGCACCCGGACCCCAGCGAGCCGGCCCAACGGGTGTCATTCGGCACCTCGGGACACCGCGGCTCCGCGCTGACCGCGACGTTCAACGAGGATCACATACTCACCGCGACCCAGGCCATCTGCGAATACCGGGCCAGCGAGGGCATCGACGGACCGCTGTACCTGGGAGCGGACACCCATGCGCTGTCCGAGCCGGCGCACGTCAGCGCCCTCGAGGTGCTCGCTGCCAACGATGTCCGGGTGCTGCTTGACGCCCGTGGCGGGTACACCCCGACTCCCGCAGTGTCCAGGGCGATCCTTGCTCACAACGCCTCAGCCAGCCGAGGCCGTGCTGACGGCATCGTGGTGACTCCATCCCACAATCCGCCATCCGACGGCGGCTTCAAATACAACCCGCCCGATGGCGGTCCGGCCGGCACCGACATCACGCGCAAGATTCAGGACCGGGCGAACGCGCTGCTGGAGGAAGGCCTTGCCGACGTGCGGCGGATACCGTACGCACGGGCAATGGCGGCCGATACGACCGGTGTGTTCGATTTCCTCGACGCGTATGTGTCCGCACTCGGGCACGTCATCGACCTCGCGGCGATCAGGACCGCCGGGATCCGCATCGGCGCCGATCCGCTCGGGGGTGCGAGCGTGGCCTACTGGCAGGAGATCGGCGACCGGTACGGCCTTGACCTGACCGTTGTCAACAAGGACGTAGATCCGACGTTCCGGTTCATGACGCTTGACTGGGATGGCAAGATCCGAATGGACTGCTCGTCCCCGGCGGCGATGGCCAGCCTGATCGCCCGCCAGCACGATTTCACGATCGCGACAGGCAACGACACCGATGCCGACCGACACGGCATCGTGACTCCAGACGCTGGCCTGATGAACCCGAACCACTATCTCGCCGTCGCCATCGACTACCTCTACCAGCATCGAGATGCGTGGCCGGGGCCGGCCGCTGTCGGCAAGACCCTGGTCAGCTCGTCGATGATCGACCGGGTGGCCGACGGCCTGCGCCGAGGGCTGTTTGAGGCACCGGTCGGATTCAAGTGGTTCGTGCCCGGGCTGCTTGACGGATCGGTTGCGTTTGGCGGCGAGGAAAGCGCGGGCGCCTCGTTCTTGCAGCGCGATGGGTCGCCATGGTCGACCGATAAGGACGGGATCATCCTCGCCCTGCTCGCCTCGGAGATCACGGCCGTGACGCGGCGCTCGCCTTCGCTGCTGTATCAGGACCTGACTGCGCGCTACGGCGCACCCGCCTACGCCAGGATCGACACCCAGGCAACGGCCGAACAAAAGGCGGCGCTAGCGAGGCTGTCTCCCGCCGACATCGCCGCCGGCGAGCTAGCGGGCGAGCCGATCACCGCGACGCTGACGACCGCGCCAGGCAACGGCGCACCGATCGGTGGCCTCAAAGTTGTCACCCCCTCAGGCTGGTTCGCCGCCCGGCCGTCTGGCACGGAGGATGTCTACAAGCTCTACGCCGAATCCTTCCGCGGAGCTGAGCATCTCGCTCGGATCCAGCACGAGGCCCAAGCCATCTTGGCCTCCGTGCTGGTTTGACTGTGCTCGCTCGACCCGGCAGCGCGGGCTGAATTCCCGTCTTTTAATCGATTCGCGAATTATTGCGAAAACCGTCGCTGTGCTTATCATGATTTCGTGCGCAGCGCGGGCCGATATGGTTATGGCAAGGCCATCGGTCTGCTGATCGCCGTCTCACTCTGCGCTGGCCTGCTCACATCGGCTGTTGCGTTGCCGATCGTCGGTGTAGCAGGAATTGCGACAAGCGACGCTGCCAAAACATTCAACGACCTGCCTGTCTCCGGTCTCGGGCAGCTGCCGGCAAGATCTGAGCTGCTCGATGCGCACGGTCACCTGATCGCTTATTACTACCCGAGAAACATCTACCGGGTGCCTGTGAGTTACGGGCAGATCGCTCCCGTCATGCGCAACGCAATCGTCGCTATCGAGGATGAACGGTTCTACCAGCACGGCGCTCTCGACCTGAAAGGGACGATCCGGGCGCTGGCCACCACGCTGTCTGGCGCCGGCACCCAGGGCGGCTCGGACATCGCCCAGCAGTATGTCAAGAACGCCTGCATCCTGGCGGCGCAGACACCGAGCCAGGCCGCTCGCTGCACCGCGGAGACAGTTGCTCGCAAACTCACCGAGCTTCGGGTCGCGGCGAACGTGATGCGCAAGATGACCCGCCACCAGCTGCTCGCCGCCTACCTCAACGCGGCCTACTTCGACCATCAGGCGTACGGCGTTCAGGTCGCGGCCCAGTTCTACTTCTCGACGCCCGCCAGGTCGCTCACCCTTGTTCAGGCCGCCATGCTCGCGGGCCTGGTGCAGAACCCGGCGGCCTACGATCCGCTCCATAATCCGGAGGCCGCGAAGCTGCGGCGCAGTGAGGTTCTCCGGGCGATGGCGCGGCTTGGGTACATCACGAGAGAAAGAGCCGCCTGGGCGAACGCCCAGCCGCTCGGACTGCACACCTCGATAGTGCCCTTGCAGACCGGGTGCCTGAGCAACGTCGCCAGGAAGGCGGCGTTCTTCTGCGACTATGTGCTTTCGGTGATGCGGCACGATCCGCTCTATGCCAAGGCATGGACGGCGCTGAACCGCACCGGCGGCATGAAGATCTATACGACCATGGGAACCCTGGATCAGCGGGCCGCAGACCGGGCAGTGAACTTCGTCGAGCCACCGAATTCCAATTACTACAACCCCGGCCAAAACGCCGACACCGAGGTGCTGATCGAGCCCGGCACCGGTTACATCCGGGCGATCGCCGTCAATCGCAGCTTCGGCTCAGGTCCTGGCCAGACCACCATCGACTATGGGGTCAACACGCGCTATGGGGCCAGCGCCGGCGTGCAGACGGGCTCGTCGGCGAAGGTTTTCACGCTGGTGACGGCGCTGAAGCACGGACTGCCGTTCGGCTACCACCTTCGGGTGACATCTCCAACGACTGTCGGTCCTTACTACAACTGCCGCGGCGGATACGTGCCGCCCTTCAAGGTCATCAACGCGGAGGGGCCGCAAGGGGCCAAGACCTACACGATCTACCAGGGAACCACCGAATCGATCAACGCGTTCTACGCGACCCTCGAGGAGCGCGTCGGACTGTGCGACGTGGTCAGGACCGCCGCTAGCCTCGGGATGACGAGGGCCGATGGCACGTCGCTGCTGCGGCACGATCCGCATCTGCCAGCCAGCAACAACCTGTCGGCCGACAATTACCCGTCCTTCACGCTCGGGTCGGTCTACGTGTCCCCGATGAACATGGCGGCCGCCTATGCCACGCTTGCCGCACGCGGTGTTTACTGCAGGCCGGTGGCCATCAGGGCCATCAGGGGCAGCAACGGCAGGCCCATCCCTGTCGAGCCACCCGGCTGCCACAGAGTCATCAGCGCGGGGGTGGCCGATGCCGCTAACTATGTCCTGCAGGGCGTGCTCGGCAGTAACGGAACGGCCTTTAACCGCGGCATTGGCATCCCCGCCGCGGCGAAGACAGGGACGGCCAACGGCGGCTTCTACGCCGCCTTCGCGGGCTATACGCCGCGGCTGGCCGGCTATGTCTCGGTGTTCAACCCGCTCAACCCCACTGGCAGCGGGCGGATGGTCTACCCCAGGGCGGACTACCGCGAGGTCGACGGCTCGCTCAGCGCTCCTGGCCAGATGTTCGGTGACAACGCGCCAGGCGCCACCTGGCAGAAGACGTTCCTCAGCTTGCACTTGCGGCCTGAATCATTCGTCTACCCGCCGTCCAGCCCCTATTTCGACCTGCCGCTGATCTACAAGCCGCCAAAAAAGAAGCACTCGCCGACGCCGTCGCCGTCGCCAAGCCCGACAGTCTCGGTGACGCCTACGCCGTTGCCCAGCGCTAGTCCGTCTCCGGCGCCTGCCGCCCCGGCTCCCGCAGCGCGCGCGAAGGCTCCGGTCCGTGGGACCCCGGGGGCACCGGCCCGCGCCCCCGCCAGGGCGCCATTCCGCGCGCCTGCTACTCCGCCGGCACGCCTGGGTGTCGTCGGCGTCGAGGAATACGGCGACCGTGACTTCTGAGGGGCCCGCAGGGTTAGGGTTCGGGCATGAACGGCGCGCAGGCACTGCTCCGGACCCTGGCGGGCTCCAAGGTGACCGTGTGCTTCGCCAATCCGGGCACCTCCGAGATGCATTTCGTGGCGGCGCTCGACGCTGTGCCGGAACTTCGCGGCCTCCTCTGCCTGTTCGAGGGTGTTGCCACCGGCGCGGCCGACGGCTACGGCCGGATGACGGGCAGGCCTGCCACTACCCTGCTGCACCTGGGACCGGGCCTGGCCAACGGGCTGGCCAACCTCCATAATGCGCGGCGCGCGAACACGCCCGTTGTTGCAGTGGTCGGCGACCACGCCAGCTATCACAGGCGTTTCGATGCGCCGCTTGAGTCCGATATAGACGCTCTGGCCGGCGCCGTGTCCTGCTGGGTCAGGCGCCCCGCTCGCTCGGCTGACATCGGCGCCGACGCAGCGGACGCGATCGCGGCCTCGCTCCGGCCGCCCGGCAACGTCGCCACGCTCATACTGCCGGCCGACGTTTCCTGGTCCGAAGGCGCCGAGCCCGCACCACCGGTCGCAGCCCGGGCGCCATCACCGGTGCCCGGCCAGACGATCGAGTCGGCGGCGACGGCGCTAAGCAGCGGTGAGCCGTGCGTGATGATGCTCGGCGGAGCGGCGCTGCTGCGCCCCGGCCTGGAGGCGGCGAGCCGCCTAGCTGTTGCCGGTCTGACCAGGCTGATCTGTGAGACCTTCCCGGCCAGGCTGGAACGAGGCGCGGGCATACCAGCTGTCGAGCGGCTCGCGTACCTGTCAGAGTTCGCCGCGGCGCAGCTTGCTGAGACCCGCCATCTCATTCTGGCCGGGTCCCGGTCGCCGGTGTCCTTCTTCGCCTATCCCGGCCTTCCAAGCACGCCTGTTCCCGACGGCTGTCAGGTGCACGTGCTCGCGGAACCCGGCGACGACGTCCCTGGTGCGCTGGCCGCCCTGGCCGACCTGCTAGCGCCGGACGTCAAGCCTGCCGCGCGGCAACCTGGCAGCCACGCCATTCCGGACGGCGATCTGACTGCCGAGACGGCGGCCGCGGTCATCGGCGCATTGCTGCCCGAGGGAGCAATCGTCTGCGACGAGGCGAACACGTCTGGCCTGTGGCTGCCCGGCGCGACGGCGGCGGCTCCGCCGCATGACTGGCTGACGCTCACCGGAGGCGCCATCGGCCAGGGCCTGCCGCTGGCGACCGGTGCAGCTGTCGCGTGCCCTGGGCGGAGCGTGCTTGCCCTGGAAGCCGATGGCAGCGCCATGTACACCATCTCTGCGCTGTGGACCCACGCGAGGGAGCAACTGGATATCACGACAGTCATCTTCAGCAACCGCCGCTACGCGATCCTTGGCATGGAACTGGACCGCGTGGGCGCGGCCGGCGCGGGCGAGGCCGCTCGCGGGCTGCTTGATCTGTCCCGGCCGGACATCGATTTCACCGCGATCGCCTCGGGCCTGGGTGTTCCGGCGAGCCGTGCCACGACTGCGGAGGACTTCACTGCCCAGCTCGGCCGGGCGCTCGCTGAGCCCGGACCGCACCTGATCGAGGCCTGCGTCCCGCCGCCGTGGTAGCCGCGGGCTAGCCCTTCAGGTACTCGTGGGCCAGCCTCGGCGGCGCGCATGCGAGCCAGCCATCGATGATGGCTTCCCGCAGCTCCGCCTGGGAGACGACTGCGAGCTGGATGAGAACAGCCGAGTATCCGTCGAAGTGCGGAATCGTGAAGAAGGCCCGAGCGTGCGCCGCGAGCACCGCCTCCTTCTCGCCCAGGTCCTCAACCCGGACGGCCAGAATGGGCCCGGCAGGCGGGGCCTCGTCGCCGAAACGCCGGATGTCGGCCTTGCTGAATGGCCGCTCCCAGGCAAAGGCCTTGCCCGCGACAGACCAGGTGCGGTTGCCGTGCCGCTCCCCGTCGGTTACCTCGGGCAGTTGAGTGGCCAGGTCCGCCACATCGTCGATGTTCGCCACGGTTGCCACCGTAGCGCCGCGACGAAGCGGCCGTGAGCCCCTCATAGTGACAGTCACCTGGCGGCCGCTGCTGCTCAAAAGCACGGCCCGGGACCCCGGCCAGGCCGGCGTCCCGGGCGCGCGTCCCGCTTCTAGAAGCGCGGCGTCACAGTGCTGATGTCGTACTTTGGGCCCCAGTACCACTGCGTGGCGTCCGAGCCCGGCACGAGGTGCGGGACGCCGGTCGGGTCGGCGATCCAGTACCGGACACGAGAACGCATGCTGGCGGGGAGCTTTGCCACCTCTGCCTGCACGGCAGGCCACTCCGATTGCATGGTGTAGAGCCTGGCGATCGCGTGCGGGTACGCGTGCAGCCGGTGCCAGGCCCATGCCCCAGCCATGGCCGGCGTCGCGTCAGTCGGCTCAATGTCGAGTGCCGACGCGTTGTAGTCGTACCCGGTGGTATCGATCCACACCACCGACTTGTGCCCGGTAACCTGCGACGGCGAGACCGCCCAGCCGCCTGCCGCATAGGTCGCGACGACCTCGTTAGCAGGCAGCGCCGATGGAATCACCGAGTCATACATTAGGTAGTTCTTCGCAGGTGCGGGGTGCGCCGGCGCTTGGTGCCTCGCCGGCGGGCTGCTGTGCGCTGCATGAGCCTTCGCGACCTGAGGCTTGCCCTGCGCCTGTTTGGCAGAGGGTGCCGTGGACGACCCGGCATGAGCAGGCTGGTGCGCCGCCGCGGCGTGCTGGGCCTGAGCGAGGTCATTTGGCGCGCTCGGGGTACTCGATGAGCCCGCCGACACTCCGGCCGCGATGGCTCCTGCGGCTACGACGGTCGCTGCGGCGGCCCCGAGGGTGATCTTTGAAGGCTTGCGGACAAGACGGTAAGCGCCGCGGAGCAGGGGTCGTGGGGACCGGGAGTGCCTGAACTGGGGGTACTTGAGTCTGGGGTACTTGAGTCGGGGGAACACAGCGAACCTTTGGTCGGGCGCCGGGGGTGGCGCTCGGTGGTGACCCAGGGGCTGCCGACGGCAGGGGTGTGGTGGCTGCGGCAGGGGTGCGCGGATGTGACGCGGGTCAGGGCGGCGCGTTGCTTGTGGGGGGCAACCATCGCGCGCCTGGGCGCTATCGGTTACTCATAGTGAACGCTAGCCTGCATGCTGTTAAGTCCGACAGCGTGCATCAAACCGTATGAACTACGTCACACTTGCCCGTGTGTCGCAGAGGTCACCTGTGCCGCTATGGCTTCATTGGCCCCTCTCTCGATGACACTGACTCGAAGGCACTGGGTTGCCAAGGATGTCCGGTCCGGAGAAAACTGCGCCCTATACGAGCGCAGGAGCCGCGCCGCGGTTACTACGCCGCCGGGAGGACAGGTGCCGCTCGCTATTGGTCTGGTTGTGCTGCTCGCCGCGCTGTGCGTCTCCGGAATCATGATGTGGCGCAGGCTCGCGGCATCCAATGCCCGAGTCATCGCCGCGCCGGAAGCCGAACTGCGCGACCTGTTCTTCGGCGGCGTGATGTGCCGACACGTCATTACAAGCGGCTCGCTCGCGCGGCTTGAGTTCTACGACTGGGGCGTGCGGCTTCGCGGGACGGTGATCAGCCGCTGGATCGTGCCGACGTGGGAGGCCAGGTTCGAGGAGCTGGCGATCGCCGAGCTTGTCGCCCTCCCTGCCAGCAGGATCGCCGTCTGGTTCCGGCTGCGACGTGCGGATCGGCCTGGGCCTGACGGCAGCCGCGCTAGCGCGCAGGGGATCGCCTTCCTGTCCTATCGCAGCCAGGAGATCCTCCGGTTGCTTGAAAAGCGCGGCGTGCCTGTGAACCGGGCGATTACCAGGATCCGGCGGGTGGAAGAGCTCTACCGGTAGGGCAGCGCGACGACTTTGGCGCTTACGCGACAGCAGTAGCGTGCTGAAAGACGATGAACGGTGGCCAACCGCCCGGGCGGACCGGCACCAGGGGGGAGGGAACGTGAGTTTCTGGGTCGAAGGGGATTATTTCGAGGTATGTAACTGTGACGTGAGTTGCAACTGCATCTGGCTAGGGCCCGCCACCAACGACAGTTGCGATCTGTTGGCCGCATGGCATGTCACCCGCGGGAACAAGGACGGCCTGGACCTGTCGGGCCTCAATGCCGTCATGGCCGTGCACGCTCCGAAGCGGATGACCGACGGCGGCTGGAGAGTCGCCCTGTACCTGGATGACCGGGCCAGCGCCGAGCAGGCCGAAGCATTGGGAGCAGTATTCTCTGGCAGCGCCGGAGGCCACCTTGCCGCGCTCGGACCGCTGATCGGTGAGGTGGCCGGGGCGGAGCCTGCGACTATCAGGTTCGAGAAGTCCGACCGGTCCCTGCATGCTGAGGTTTCGGGGCACGCGCAGGTTTCAGGCGCCATCTCGATGAGCAGCGACCAGATCGTGGGCATGGATGGCCAAGGACCTGGCGTGATCGCCAACGCTCCGTTCGGCACGGTCACTCAGCCCGTCAGGCAAGGTACCGCGAAGGACGTCAGCTACCGCGGGCACTGGAGCGCTGAATTCTCTGGCACGAATAGCTTCATCACGGACTTCCGATACGAAGCCTGATCAGGAATCACTCCATGCCTGATAGCGCTGTGCCCGACCACCGAACGAGTCCCAGGCAGGCTCTGTCTGCCCGCCAGCTCGCTGCGGGATGGATAGCGATCGCTTTGCTGGCGGCTGCGGCATGGGTGTTCACGGTGCCGCGCGCCGAGACCATGGGTAACGAACCCGGAACGATGGGCCTGACGGTGCTGTCCTTCCTTGGCTTGTGGGTCCTGATGATGGCCGCCATGATGCTGCCCTCCGTCGCGCCGGTCGCCGTGCTGTGGGCTCGCCTGATGGGGGACGTCCCGGCCATGCCGCTGCGTGTCGCTCGTATGGGCCAGTTTCTTTGCGGCTATCTGCTGGCCTGGGCCGCGTGCGGCGCGGTTGCCTTCGCGGCTCTGGCAGGCACCAGCAGGCTAGTTGCGACCTCTCCCACGGCAGCGAAGTGGCTCGGAGTGACAATCTTTCTCGCCTCCGGCGTCTATCAGCTGACGCCGTGGAAGGACTGGTGCCTGCGCCATTGCCGGTCGCCGGTAGGAGCGCTCCTGTACTACGTCGGCTTCAAGGGCAGGAGCCGTGACATCCGCGTCGGGCTCCATCACGGCGTGACCTGTGTCGGCTGCTGCTGGGGGCTGATGATCCTGCTGATCGCGGTCGGTGTGATGAACGTGCCGGCGATGGCGGCGCTGGCGGTGGCGATCTTCGCCGAGAAGCTGTGGCGCCACGGCAAGCCCTTCGGCCAGGCTGTGGGAATCCTGCTCGTGGCGACCGGATTCCTAGCCATCTGGTTCCCCTGGCTGCTGCCGGGCCTGCATGCCGCGCCGATGCATGCGATGTAGTTACCGGCGAGCTCAGGTTCGGCTCCGGTCAGCTACTGCCCCAGGTGTGGACGTCCAACGGGACCTTGCCGTTGCACCCCGGAGGCGGCCTGGGAATCAGTGTGGTGCGGGCGGGACATGGTTTGAGCACCAGCGGTGGCAGCGGGGCCTGGCTGAAATTGAAGTCCTTGATCAGATTGCCAAGACCGCGGGCCTTCTCGCGGACATCAGGGCGCGGGTCGCGTCGCCCGTCAGTCGCCGGATTGAGCCGCGCTCCGCCCAGGAAGTCGTCCTCGATGAATTTGAGGTAGGCATCCGTGGTCAGCGTCTGCGAGTCGATGTAGCCGGGTTTTGCGTAGGGGCTGATCACGATCGCGGGAACCCGGATGCCGTAGCCCTGGCCATCGACGGCCGGCGGCCGCACATGGTCGTAGAAGCCGCCCCAGTCATCCCAGGACAGGAAGATCGCGCTCGAACTCCAGTCCGGGCCGCGCATGACCGCGTTAATGACCCGCGTCACGTAGGCCTGGCCCGAACTGACAAGCGCCGGACCGTGGTCGCTATGCCGATCGTCGGGCGAGACCCATGACACCTTCGGCAGAGTCCCGGCCTTGGCCTGGCGGTAGAAGACGCTCAGCGACTTAATGTTCCTGGTCTGACCGTCCTTATGAATGTCGGTAAAGCCTGGCAGCAC
>Ga0126378_10003526_pt1 | contig 11844 bp, 10 predicted proteins | sample PanSoiMetPlot_23_FD_92587 | JGI IMG/M metagenome (GOLD analysis project Ga0126378, IMG submission 92587) | Tropical forest soil microbial communities from Panama - MetaG Plot_23 | ecosystem: Environmental > Terrestrial > Soil > Tropical forest > Bulk soil | place: Panama | collected 2016-02-17
AGGGCGAGGTAGAGGACCGAGCCCGCGGCGGCGCGCAGCACCGGCCCATCGGCCAGGGAGATGGGTTGGTAGCCGTGTGCCGCGGTGAAGCCGTTGCCCGGCAGGATGAGCCGACCGGCCAGCACGGAGCCGAGCACGGCGATGGTCCCGGCGGCCAGCACCAGGGCGGCCAGGATCACCGCCTTGGCGGCCAGCACGGCGGGCCGGCGCGGCATCGCGGTGAACGTGATGCGGATCATCCCGGTGCCGTACTCGCTGCCGATCGCCAGCACGGCCAGGATGGCGACGAGCGCCTGGCCGAACTCGATCCCGGTCAGGCTGAGCTTGGTGGTGTCCGCCGGGCAGCCGCCGACGGCCGGGCACCGCACGGACGCCGCCGCCATCGCGCCGACCGCCACCGTCGCCGCGATGGCGGCGAGCAGGAGCCAGCCGGTGCTGGCCAGGGTGCGCAGCTTCGTCCATTCCGCGTGCAGCGCCTCCCGCATGCTCGCCCACCCCGGGCGCGGCGCCTCCCTCAGGCCGGCCCACCCCGGGCGCGGCGCCTCTCGCGTGCCCGGCCAGTCCGCGCGCGCCGCTTCTGGCAGCCTCGCGTGTTCCGCCCGCACTGCCAGGCTCACGCGTCCCTCCGGCGGAGCAGGAGCAAGGCCACGCCCACCGCCGCCGCGGCGTAGCCGCATAGCACCGCGAAACCGGCCCACGGCGCGAGCGGGAAGTAGCCGGCCGTTGGGGTGTAGCTGGCGGCGACCTGTGCGTAGGCATGGAGGCTCTGCTGGATGGCGAACCCGGCGGCCGGGGTCAGCCGCAGCAGCCAGTCCGCGGCGCCCGCGGGCAGGACCGAGGCGACCGCGAGGACGTAGGGGAGCACGATTGCCACGGTCACCACGGCGACCGCGGCGGCGCTGCGCCGCAGGATCACCCCGACGGCGAGGGCGAGGACGGCGGCGACGGCGAGCAGCGCCGCGGTGCCAGCCACCACCCGCACCTCGGTCAGCGCCGTCACCGGGAACACATAGAAACCCTTGGCCCGCGCCAGCCGGACGCCGATCGTCACCGCGATGATCGCGGCGGCCAGTCCCGCCACAAAGGTGACCGAGCCGATCACCAGGGCCTTGGCCGCCAGCACCCGGCTCCGCCGTGGGCTCGCGGCCAGGGTGAGGCGGATCAGGCCCCGCCGGTACTCGGCAGTGATGAACATCGCCGCCACCACGGCCATCACGATCAGCCCGGCGAACGCGCCCACCAGGTGCTGCTCGATGGTCGCGGACGGGAAGCTGCCGCCCACCCGGTCGGGCAGGGCCGGAGCGACGTCCCCGGAGCCGCGCACTGTGAACACGCCGCCGGCCTGGCGGAACCCGCCCAGCAGCGCCGAGTTCCCGGCTCCGACGTTGTCGCCGGCCCAGCCGCCGCTGGACCGCGCACCCACCAGGCTGACCCGGTCGAAGACTGCGGTGGCGAGGCTGGGCCCGCCGGTCGAGCTTGTCCTCCCGCCGATCGACTGGGTAGTCACCGTGTGCTGGGGGGAGGTGACGAACACCCCGGCTTGCACAGTTGCCGGGAGGCCGGCCAGGTGAGCGGCGCCGACCCGGGCCCAGTGGGTGCCGTCGGCGGACTCGTAGGCGGTAATGCTGTTGCCGGAGCGGGTCAGCCGTAGCCAGCGGGGGGACGCCGCGGACACCGCGCCTGCGGGGCCGGCGATGTCCTGGGTGTAGTCGTACTGCATCCGCACGCCGTGGCTGCCGGTGAGCATCACCGCGGCATACGCCGATCCCGGCTTGATGCTCTGCTTGATGATGACCCCGGCCTTGGACCAGGGCTGGAGCCCTCGATACGGCAGCGATGGGCCTTGGCCCCCAGGAAACCCGCCCGTCCCGTACCGGCCGGTCATCGACGTCAGCCGGGCGGTGATGCTGCCGTTCCCGGTCAGCGGCTGGTGCACGAAGTAGAAGCTGTCGGTGACCGCCCTGCCGTCCGGCCCCAGGGGAATGGGGGGAACGCAGGCCCTGCCCGTGCGTGTCGGGGTGCCCGGGCCGCTGTTGCATCCGATGCTGCCGTTCCCGGCTGCGAACAGCCCGAGCAGCACCATCACCAGCGCCGCGATTACCATGCCGATCACCCAGCCACGCACCGACCGGAACTTGGTCCATTCGGCGCGCAGCAGCTGCGGGAAGCCATCGCGCCCGGTCTCCAGGGTGGAGCGGTACGGCGTGATGGTGCCGGTTGTCATCGCCCCGCCTCCTCGCTGCCTGCGATCGCGCTCGCGCGGAACTCGACCGCGTCCCTGGTCAGCTCCATATAGGCCTCCTCAAGCGTCGCGCGGAGCGCCGATACCTCTGAGAAAGGCACCGCGCTCTCGCCGAGCGCAGCCACCACGCGTTCCGCGGGCAGCCCGGAGACGGTCAGCGTGTCCCGGCCGGTCACGGTGACCGTGGCCCCCGCGTGCGCCAGCACCGTCATCGCCTCCGTCCGCGCGTCGGTCCGGAGCGTGACCCGGCCGCCGGACGCGGCCGTGATCAGGTCCGCCACGCCGGTGTCGGCGATGACCGCGCCACGGCCCACCACCACCAAGCGGTCGGCGGCGTCCTGCAGCTCGCTCATCAGGTGGCTGGACACCAGGACGGCGCGGCCCTGCCCGGCCAGCGACCGCAGGAACCCCCGCATCCATACGATGCCCTCCGGGTCCATGCCGTTGAACGGCTCGTCGAACAGGAGCACCGGCGGGTCGCCGAGCATCGCCGCGGCGATCCCGAGCCGCTGCCGCATGCCCAGCGAGTAGCCGCCCGCCTTGCGCCGGACCGCCCCCTGCAGGCCTGCCTGCTCGATCACCTCATCGACCCGGCGGGCGGTCAGCCCCTGCGAGTGGGCAAGCCACAGCAGGTGGCTGCGGGCGCTCCGGCTCGGCTGCAGCGCGGCCGCGTCCAGCAGCGATCCCACGTGGCTGAGCGGGCGCCGCAGGCTCCGGTATAGCCGCCCGCCGATCAGCGCGCTGCCCTCGTCGGGAGCGTCCAGCCCGAGGATGACCCGCATGGTGGTGGACTTCCCGGCGCCGTTGGGGCCGACAAAGCCCGTGACCTGCCCCGGCGGGACCGTGAAGGACATCCCGTCCAGGGCCACGACCGGCCCGAACCGCTTGCGCAGCCGGCTGACTTCGATGGTTGCTTCCATGCCCCGCAGGCTAGGGAACCGCCGCGGTGGCGGTCGTCACGCCCGGGAGCCATCTTTGCCGCCGCTGTCAGGAGGGACACCCGGCGGCGCATCCCTCGCGCGGGGGACGGCGGTATCGCTTGCCGGAGGGACGCCACCAGGCAGGCCGGGCGGCGACAATGGCCATGTGGGCCGGTCAGTTGACGGGCGCGGCGGAGGATGGGCCGGGACAGGGCGGCGGATCGCCGCCTACCCCCATGCGCCCGCCGTGGCCGGGGCCCTGCTGGGGCTGGCCGCGGGGGCCGAGTCGGTGGCGTGGGCCGTGGAGGCCGGCCTGAGCGGTCAGGCAACGCTCGCGCTCTGCCTGCTCAGCCTGGCCACGACGGTGCCGCTGGCCTTCCTCCGCCCGGCAGCGGCCGCGGTGGCCATCTCCGCGATGTGTGTGCTGTCGCTCGCGGTCTTCCAGACGCTGACCGTCGCGGGCCTGGGTGCGCAGGTGATCGCCGGCTACCGGCTCGGCCGCGCCAGTGGCCAGCTGCTGTACGTGGGCCTCGCCGCGCCGTTCCTGGTGCTGGCGGCCGCGGGCCCGGCGGGCTCGCCAGAGGTGCGGGTGCTCACGGTGCTGCTCGCCTCGCTGGCCCCGGCGGCGGCCCTGGCCGGGATCGCGGCGCGGGCGCGCGGCGAGGCCATGGAAAACCGGGCCGCCCGGCAGGTCATCGCCGGCTCGCTGCTGGAGCACACCGCGCGCGGGGAGCGAGCCCGCATCGCCCGCGAGCTGCACGACGTGGTGGCCCACCACATCTCCATGGTCGCCGTGCAGGCCGAGACGGCGCGGCTGACCACGCCGGGAATGCCCGCCGCCGGGGCGCAGCGGCTGTCCGCCATCGGGGACACCGCCCGGGCCGCGCTGACCGAGATGCGGCGGCTGCTTGGCGTGCTGCGCGAGGACGTGCGGCCGGACACGGTGGAGGACCGGCGCCCGCAGCCGGGCCTGCGCCAGCTCAACGAGCTGCTCGACGAGTCGAGGGACGCGTCGGGGGCGGGTACCCGCCTGATCGTCCGCGGCCCGCCGATCACGCTCGGTCCCGGGGTCGAGCTTGCCGCCTACCGAATCGTCCAGGAAGCCCTCACCAACTCCCGGCGGCACGCGCCGGGTGCCGCCGTCGACGTGGAGCTGCACTACACCGGCGGCGGCCTGCGGCTGCGCATCCGCGACAACGGCCCCGGCCCGCCTACCGCGCCGGCCGGTGCCCGAGGGCATCCCGCCGCCGTGCCTGGTGGCGGCCACGGGCTGCCCGGCATGCGCGAACGCGCCATGGCCGTGGGCGGTGAGCTGCGCACCGGCCTCGCGGCTGGCGGCGGCTTCCTGGTCGAGGCCCGGCTGCCGGGAAAGGATGAGACGCCCGGATGAACGGTCAGCCCGCGGTACGGATCGTCGTCGCCGACGATCACGAGGTGGTTCGCACCGGTTTTGCCGGGCTGCTGGACACCCAGCCGGACTTCACGGTCGTCGGCACCGCCGCGGACGGGGCGCAGGCAGTGCAGATCGGCCGCGAGCTGCGGCCCGACGTCATCCTGATGGACGTCCGCATGCCCGGCATGGACGGCATCGAGGCCACCCGGCGGCTCGCTGCCCCCGGGACCGCCGGTCCGGGGACCGCGGGGCCGCGGATCCTCATCCTCACAACCTTCGACCTGGACGAGTACGTCTACGACGCGCTGCGCGCCGGCGCCAGTGGCTTCCTGCTCAAGGACGTCACCGCCGAGCGGCTCTTCGACGCCGTGCGGGTCATCGCGGCCGGCGACGCGCTTCTCGCGCCGACCGTCACCCGCCGCCTCATCAGCGAGTTCGCCAGGCAGCAGGCCAGGCGGGATGCCCCGCCCGCGGTGCTCACCGCGCTCACGCCGCGCGAGACGCAGGTGCTCAGGCTGGTCGCCGAGGGCCTGTCCAACGCGGAGATATCGGCCCGGCTGGTGGTCACCGAGGAGACCGTGAAGACCCACGTGAGCCGGGTGCTGAGCAAGCTGGGGCTGCGGGACCGGACGCAAGCGGTGGTCACCGCCTATGAATCGGGCCTCGTCGTGCCGCGCTCCCAGGAACCGAGATAGTTCGACCAGCCAGGGCTCGCTCCACGACATCCTGGTCAGGCCCGGCTCGGTGAGGACGCCCCGGCCGATCTACGTCCGGCCGGCGCGCGGGGGCCGGCCGGCGGAAAATGCCCGGTGGTGGGAACCCCCAGCGGGTAGTGATGACCGCGCAGGCCCGGCCACAATGGACGGGTGGACGAAGCAGTGCAGGGTTACATCGACGCCATCGCGCCCGAGTACCGTCCCCTGTTCGACCGGCTCCACCGGCTGATCCTCGCGGTGCATCCCGACGCGGCGGTGGTCCTCTCCTACCAGATTCCCACCTACAAGGTGGGCAAGCGCCGTCTCTACCTCGGCGCGTGGAAGCACGGCGTGTCGATCTACGGCTGGCCGCAGGACCGCGGCGCCGACTTCACCTCCCGTCACCCCGCGCTGAGGACAAGCAAGGGAACCATCCAGCTACGGCCCGAGGACGCGGCCGGCATCTCCGACGATGAGCTCGGCGACCTCATACGCGCCGCCCTGCAGCCTTGACCGGCCGCCCCGGCCCGGCGAAGCCCACGCAGGCTAGGGCAGGCGCTGCTTGAGCCAGGTCAGCACCTCCTGGGCGACCTCGCGCCAGCCGTGGTCGACGGTCAGCGAGTGCCCCCGGTCCGGGAACTCCCGCAAGTCGGTGACCGCGGGCGACCTGTGGTACAGCCTGCGCGTCGCGTGGCTGACGGCCGGCGGGACGGTGTGGTCGCGGCCGCCGGCGGTCACCAGCAGCGGCCCGCGGGTCTTGTTGCCGGTGTTGACCTTGGCGGGTGAGTGCGGAACGAAGTTCGCCGTTGCGCCCTCGAACAGCGGCTTGCCCGGCGATGGGACGTTCCAGCGTTCGTAGAGCTCACCCGACTCCTGGGCGGGCAGCGCGTTGCCGAAGCCGTAGCGGAACTGCTCGGCGGTGAGCGATACCGCCTCGTTCCTGTTCGCGGGGCGGCGCAAGGCGATCGAGGCTACCCGCAGCGCGGAGGGCGGCAGGTAGAGCACGCCCTTGATCGGCGCCGGGTCGATCGCGACCGCCGCGGCGGCGAGGTCCTGCCCGAGCAGCCGCTGCGCGATCAGCCCTCCGAAGGAGTGGCCGATCACCACCGGCCGGGCATCAAGGCCCGCGATGATCTGGGCGTAGTGCCCGACGACGTCGTCGATTCCCTTGCCCGCGACTCGCCCGGGATCTCGGCGGGTCTCCTCGACCGTGTCCCCGTCACCCGGCCAGCCTGGCGCCTGCGGCTCGTAGCCAGCCTCACGGAACAGGTCCACCCACGGTCCCCACGAGTCCGCGTGGAGCCACAGACCATGCACAAAAACCACCGGGCCGCCTGCTGGCATGGTCTCCCGCCCTTCTCATCCGCGGCACCCGGCACCAAAACGGCGATCGGCGCCTTACAACGAGTCTTGCACCAAGCGCCGCGTACGCAACACTGGAGCCGCCAGGCAAGTCAGGTGAGGCCGTAGGCCCGCTCGGGGCGCAGCCGGACGACCAGGCGGCCGTCACGCACCATGGCCGCCCGGTAGTCGTCCCAATCGGGGTGCTCGCCCTGCACGGCGCGGTAGAGGCCGATGAGCTCGGCAACGGCCGCGTCGTCCATCCACGGTGCGTAGGCGGCCTTCGGGCTGGGCCTGGGGCCGGTTGCGGCGGCGCCGGCGGATTCACGCCAGCACCCGGTGTGCCCCGGTGTAGACGTTCATCGACGGGCCGCGCAGGAAGCCGACCAGGGTGAGGCCCGCTTCCTCGGCCAGATCGACGGCGAGCGAGGACGGCGCGGAGACCGCGGCGAGCAGCGGGATGCCCGCAAGCACAGCCTTTTGCACCAGCTCGAACGAGGCCCTGCCGCTGACCAGCAGGGCGCAGCCGGCCAGCGGCAGGCGGCCCTCAAACAGCGCCCAGCCCACGACCTTGTCGACGGCGTTGTGCCTGCCGACGTCCTCGCGGACGGCGATCAGCTCGCCCTCGGCGGTGAACAGCCCGGCGGCATGCAGGCCGCCGGTGCGCGAGAACACCCGCTGCGCGCCGCGCAGCCGCTCCGGGAGCGTGGCAAGCACCTCCGGCGTGAAGCGCGCCGGGTCCCCGGCCAGCGTCGCGTGCGGCAGGACGCAGATGTCCTGGATGCTCGTCTTCCCGCAGACCCCGCACGCGCTGGTCGTCAGGAAGTTGCGCCGGGCACCCGGCGCGACGGTGACCCCAGCGGCCAGGGTCACGTCGGCGATGTTGCCGAGCCCGTCGTGGTCGCCGTGCCCGCAGGCGGTCCCGTCGCAGAGCTTGATCCCGGCGATGTCGTCCGGCGAGCGGACCACGGCCTCACTAACCAGGAACCCGGCGGCGAGCTCGATGTCGTCGCCTGGCGTGCGCATGGTCATGGTCAGCGCGATGCCGCCCACCCTGATCCCGAGCGGCTCCTCGGCCGCCAGCAGGTCGCCGCGGGACGCGGAGTTGCCTGGCCCGCCGCCGTCGGGCAGCGTGACCCGCAGCACCCGCCGTCGTGCCGTCCGCCCTGACAAAGGATCCTCCCTTCCTTCCGCTCGGCATCCTCACCGATAGGGTACGCACGGGCGCGCACCGGGCGGTGGCCAGCCAGTAGCGGCTGCCGCACGGGATGGCGGCCAGCGAAGTAGACCCCGGTCTGAACGCACAGTTAAGCTCGGTTCGTAGGGCGTTGCTTGTCAGGAAGGTGCGCTCGATGAGCAAGCAGGTACGGATGACGGAGCCGCTGGTCCGCGACAACGGAAGGCTGCTGCCGGCTTCCTGGGACGAGGCGCTTGACCGGGCGGCAGCCGGGTTCGCCGTCGCCAGGGACCGCGACGGGACGAAGTCGTTCGGCATGTTCAGCTGCTCGAAGGCAACGAACGAGATGAACTACATGGCCCAGAAGTTCACCCGGGCCGTGATGGGCAGCAACAACATCGACAGCTGCAACCGGACTTGACACGCTCCTAGCGTCGTCGGTCTGGCGGCTGTGTTCGGGGCGGGTGGCGGCACCAGCTCCTACCGGGAGGCGGAGGACGCCGACCTGCTGGTCCTGTGGGGGTCAAACGCGCGCGACGCGCACCCGATCTTCTTCCACCATGTGCTGAAGGGCGTGCGGCGGGGCGCCCGGCTGTACGTGGTCGACCCGCGCCGGACCCCGTCGGCGCAGTGGGCGGACGCGTGGCTCGGCATCGACGTGGGATCCGACATCTCGCTTGCGAACGCCATCGCCCGCGAGATCATCCAGGCCGGCCTGGTGAACGAGGCGTTCGTGTCCCGGGCCACCACCGGCTTCGAGGCGTACGCGGCGTCGGTCAAGCCGTACACGCTGGAGCGCGCCGAGCGCGACACGGGCGTGCCCGCCGACCTCATCCGGCGGCTGGCGCACGACTACGCCCGGGCCGACCGGGCGCAGATCTGCTGGACCCTTGGCATCACCGAGCACCACAACGCGGCCGACAACGTGTTCGCGCTCATCAACCTGGCTCTTCTCACCGGCCACGTGGGCCGGTACGGATCCGGGCTTGTGCCGCTGCGCGGACAGAACAACGTGCAGGGCGGCGGTGACATGGGGGCCATCCCCAACAAGCTGACCGGGTTCCAGGACGTCGAGACCAACCTGGCCGCCAGGGCCAGGTTCGAGGCGGTCTACGGCGCGCCGATTCCGCCAAAGCGGGGCTGGCACCTGTCGCAGATGTTCGAGGCGATGGAGGCGGGTGAGCTCACCGCCTGCTACGTCGTCGGCGAGAACCCGCTGCGCTCCGAGGCCGACACGGGCCGGGCCCGCAGGCTCCTCGAGGGCCTTGAGCACCTGGTCGTGCAGGACATGTTCCTCACCGACACCGCCGAGCTGGCCGACGTCGTGCTGCCCGCCACCGCCACCTGGTGCGAGGCCGAGGGCACCGTGACCTCCAGCGAGCGCCGGGTGCAGCGGGTGCGCAAGGCCCTGGACCCGCCGCCCGGAGCCCGCGACGACATCGAGATCATCTGCGAGCTCGCCCGCCGCCTCGGCTCCGACTGGGGGCGGCCGTCGGCCGAGGGCGTCTGGAACGAGCTGCGCGCGCTGTCGCCCATGCACGCGGGGATGAGTTACAGGCGGCTCGAGGAGCTTGGCGGCATCCAGTGGCCGTGCTACGACGAGCAGCACCCGGGGGAGCTGTTCCTGCACGCGCGGCTGTGGGAGGAAGACCCCGCCAAGCGGGGGGCGCCCGCCCCGTTCATGCCCGTGGAGCAGGAACCGCCGGTCGACGAGCTGTCGCCGGAGTTCCCGATCCGGCTCACCACGGGGCGGCGCCTTGATTCGTTCAACACCGGCGTGCAGACCGATAAGTACGCGACGCCGATGCGGCGGCCTGAGGCACTCGGCCTCTCGCCCGAGGACGCGGGCCGGCTGGGCTTCACCGAGGGCGAGGTGGCGCGGGTCTCGTCGCGGCGCGGGTCGCTTGAGGTGCCGGTGCACATCGACCCGGCGCTGCGGGCCGGGCTCGCCTTCATGACCCTGCACTTCCCCGACCAGGTCGCGACCAACGTGCTCACGCTGGACGCCTGGGATCCCAAGTCCGGCACGGCCGAGTTCAAGGCGACCGCGATCCGGGTGGACAAGCTGGACGCCGGCGCCCGGGGCAGCGGCGAGAGCCAGCGCGCGAAGGTAGGCACGTAGTGGACCTGCGGCTCGGGGCCGCGGCGGCAGCCACCGCCGAAGAGCGGGCCGCGGTCGCCTCGGTGCTCGGCCCGCCGGAGACCGGCTGGGAAGGCGGGCAGCGCACGGCGGCCGACGGGCATGTCGCGTACGGCGGCCACGCCGCGCGGGACCGGCGGCATCTGCTGCTGCCGGTGCTGCACGCGGTGCAGGAGCGGGTCGGCTGGATCAGCCCGGGGGCGCTCGACCATCTCTGCGCCAGGCTCACCATCCCGCCGGCCGAGGCGTACGGGGTGGCGTCGTTCTACGCCCTGTTCCGCACCACCTTGTCGCCCGCCACGGTCGTGCACGTCTGCGATGACCTCGCCTGCCGGGTGAACGGCGCGGAGCAGGTGTGCGCGCAGATGGAGCGCCGTTTCGGGGCGGAGGGCACCGAAGCGGGGTTCAACGGCGTGGGCGTGACCTGGCAGCGCAGCCCCTGCCTGGGCCAGTGCGACCGTGGGTCGGCGGCGATGATCCAGCAGGCGGGCGCGGACCCGGCCAGGGCCGTGCTCGCGCCCGTGGACCCGGACCAGATCAGGCCGGCGCTGTCCCCCGCGCAGCCTGCCCCGGCTGCTGCTCCCCTCATCCCGCAGCTGGCGGGCGGCCGCTCCCCGCTTCGGCTGCTGCGGCGGGCCGGGCTCATCGACCCGGGCTCGCTCGACTCCTACCGGGCGGCGGGCGGGTACGAGATGCTCCGCCGGGCAGTGACGCTGGGCCCACAGGGCGTGATCCGGGAGCTGAAGGACGCCAAGCTGCTCGGCCGCGGCGGCGCGGCGTTCCCGACCGGGGTGAAGTGGGAGGCGGTGGCCACCAACCCGGTCCAGCCGCACTACGCCGTGTGCAACGCCGACGAGTCCGAGCCCGGCACATTCAAGGACCGGGTGCTGATGGAGGAGGACCCGTACGCCCTGCTTGAGGCCGTGACCATCATGGGCTACGCGTGCGGGGCGGAGCGGGGCTACATCTACATCCGGGGCGAGTACCCGCTGGCGGAGGCGCGGCTGCTGCACGCGGTTGGGCAGGCCCGCGCCCGCGGGTTCCTCGGCCCCGACGTCATGGGCGGGGGCTTCGCCTTCGACATCGAGGTCAGGCGGGGCGCCGGCGCCTACATCGCTGGTGAGGAAACGGCGCTGTTCAACTCCATCGAGGGGAAACGGGCCGAGCCGCGCAACAAGCCGCCGTTCCCCGCGCAATCCGGCCTGTTCGGCAAGCCGACCGCGATCAACAACGTGGAGACGCTGCTGTGCGTGCTTGAGATCCTCCGGATGGGCGGCCCGGCCTTCGCCGGGATCGGCACCGCCGGCTCCACCGGCACCCGGCTGTTCTGCCTGTCCGGCCGCGTCGAGCGCCCCGGCCTGTACGAGCACGAGTTCGGGGTCACGCTGCGCGAGGTGGTCGAGGCGGCGGGCGGGGTGCGCGGCGGCCGCCCGCTGCGGGCGGTGCTGCTCGGCGGCGCGGCGGGCTCGTTCACCGGGCCGGACGCGCTGGACACCCCGCTCACGTTCGAGGGGGTGCGCGCCATCGGGGCGACCCTGGGGTCCGGCGTCGTCATGGTGCTCGACGACACGGTGGACGTGGCCGGCCTGCTCCAGCGGATAGCCCGGTTCTTCCGCGACGAGTCCTGCGGGCAGTGCGTGCCGTGCCGGGTCGGGACGGTGCGCCAGGAGGAGTTGCTCGGCCGGCTGGCGCGCGGCGCTCCGCTCGGCTCGGCCGGGCGGGAACTGGCCCTGCTCGACGACATCGCCGCGGTCGCGCGCGACGCGTCGATCTGCGGCCTCGGCCAGACGGCGGTCAGCGCCGCCGCGTCGGCCGTGAGCCTTGGCCTGATCGGCGATCCCGGGGCCGGGACGGGGGGGAACGGCAGCGGCGCGGCCGGGGCCGAAGCCGGGGGGAACGGCAGCGGCGCGGCCGGGGCCGGCGGGAACGGAAAGGA
>Ga0126378_10003527_pt1 | contig 11843 bp, 10 predicted proteins | sample PanSoiMetPlot_23_FD_92587 | JGI IMG/M metagenome (GOLD analysis project Ga0126378, IMG submission 92587) | Tropical forest soil microbial communities from Panama - MetaG Plot_23 | ecosystem: Environmental > Terrestrial > Soil > Tropical forest > Bulk soil | place: Panama | collected 2016-02-17
CCGTCCGAATTCTCGGCGACGTAGGGCATCAGGTCCCTGAGTTTGCTCGACGCGTTCGACGTGAACAGCTCGGGCGGCAACCAGAGCATGTCGAGATGACAATCGGCCGATATTCGCCGGTACTGCATAACGCACCCTCCACTCAAGTTGGACCCGGGCGGGGTCGATTATAGCTTCCCCAAGTCAAATCTATCGGAGCGGCGGAGCGGCATCCTAGGCCGATCTGCGCAGGTCTCCGATGCAGGGGGCTCAACCCTTGGGTATGGGCCGGGTGGTCAGTGCTTCGCGAAAGTGTCCATCACATTAATGGCGGCCGGACCGAGCAGCACGATGAACAATGTCGGCAAGACAAAAATCATCATCGGGATTGTCAGCAAGGCCGGCAGACGGGCGGCCTTTTCTTCGGCCCGGGTCATCCGCGCCGCTCGCATCTCGGTGGCGAGCACGCGCAACGACTGGGCCAGCGGGGTGCCGAACTTGGCGGTTTGCTGCAAGGTGTTGACGACGCCGCGGATGCCGTCGGAATCGGTTCTGGCATTGAGATTCTCGAACGCCATGCGCCGCTCTGGCAAAAAGGTCAGCTCCGCAGCTGTGATAGCGAACTCTTCGGCGAGCTCGGGCCAGGTGTTGCCGAGTTCGCGAGAAACGCGCACCAGGGTCGCATCGAGGCTTAGCCCGGCTTCGGCGCAGATGACCATCAAGTCGAGCCCGTCGGGCAAGGCAAGCTGAAGCTGCTTGGCCCGCTTGTCCGTTGCGTTCCTCAAATAGATTTTCGGTGCATAGAAGCCCAGCAGAACCGCCGCGCCTGCTGGAATGACCCCGTACTGGGCAGGCAAGGGCGTAAGGTGCAAAACATGGGTGTCCATCAGGACCAGCGCGCCGAATATGAAGGGCAGGCTGATCTGCGCGAAGAGATACTTCACCATCGCATCCTGCGACCTGATCCCGGCGCGCGCCAGCATCCTACGGGCTTCAGCGGCCTGCCGCGAACGCAGGAGATTGAGCCGCGTCACCGCCTCGCGCATCAATCCGACCGGGCTTCGACGGTGCGGGCTGCGGCGGTTTGCGAGCATCGATTGGCGCAGCGATTCCTTGCGCTGGACAATTTGGTCCAAACGCCGCTCGAACGGGCTGTTCGGCCGCATCGCCTGCCACATGGCAAAGAACATCGCCACGGCAGCCAGCGACGCGAGGAGTACGATGACGTCATCGACCCCGACGCCTGGAGGCAGCCATTCGGCGATCTGAAAATCCTGCAGGCGGGTGCTTCTCATATCTCGAACTTCGCCATCTTGGTCATGATGCCGATCCCGGTCGCGAGCATTGTCAGCGCCAGGCCGTCGAGGAGGAAGCCACGCACATCGCTGTAGAGCGGCGCGAGGTAATGCGGCGAGCTCAGTGCGAGCATCACAATGACGAGGATCGGCATCCCGCCAAGAATCGTCGTGGTCGCCCGCGTCTCGCTCGACATGGCGCGCACCTTGGCCCGCATCTGCCGGCGGCGGCGCAACACATCGCTGAGGTTGGCGAGAGTTTCGGCGAGATTGCCGCCGGTCTCGCGCTGAACGCTGAGCGCAATGATAAAGAAGCGGAATTCCGGTACGTCGATGCGCCCGGCGATGTCCCAGAGTAGGGTTTCGAGATCGCGGCCCATCCGCATGCCCGCCTCTATCCGGCTCAGCTCGTCGCCAACCGGGTCGCCGATTTCGCGGCCCGCACCGATAATGGCCTCGCTGATCGGCAAGCCGGAGCGCAGCGCACGTACCATCAGGTCAATCGCCTCCGGAAAGAGCGATATAAAGGCGGCGACCCGACGCTTGCCCATCCGGCCCACCACCATGTGCGCCAGCGCGGTTCCGACCAGCAAGCCGACGAGAAGGCTCGCGACGACGCCGATGGGAGCGATGCAGGCGAGGGCGACGGCGACGAGCAGAGCGAGGCCAAGGCTGGTCACAGCGTATTGGCCGATACTGATTGCGCGTCCGGTGCGGGCGAGGCGTCGGGCGAGCACATCACGGCGCGGCAGCCACCGCCGAGCGATCCGATCGATCTTCGGGGTCGCGCTTTGCTGACGGGCAAGCGACCGTGCGGCCACGGTTTCGACCGATACGACCCCCTGCGCCCTGTCGCGCACGCCGGCCAAGCGGCGCCTGAAGCGTCGCCCGCTGGTGCCCTCACTCACCGTGTGTGCGACCAGGAAGAGGATGAACGCTACGCAAGCCGCGCAAGCGAGCGCGATCAAGGTCTCCAGATCAAGCGATCTACCCATCTATTTTATCTGCGAAGCGGGACCGACGACGGGCCCAAGAGGACAACCGGAGCACTTTCAGATGATCTCGAGCAGCGCTCTGTCGAGCCCGTAATACTCGGCGCGTGGCAGGAAATACGGGCGGATCCCGCTCGATTTGAAGACGCCGCGCAGCTTGCCGTCGGTCGACTCGCCTTGGAACTGAAAGGTGAACAGCTCCTGCGTGGTGATCACATCGCCTTCCATGCCGACGACTTCGATGATGTGTGTGACGCGGCGAATGCCGTCGCGCATCCGGTTGACTTGGGCGATCAGGTGGACGGCGGCGGCGATCTGCGTGCGCACGGCCTTCGATGGCAGGTTGATGCCCGTCATGCCGACCATGTTCTCGAGCCGGGTCAGCGCCTCGCGCGGTGCATTCGCGTGGATCGTGCTCATCGAGCCGTCATGGCCGGTGTTCATCGCCTGGAGCACGTCGAGCGCCTCGGCGCCGCGGATCTCGCCGAGGATGATGCGGTCGGGGCGCATGCGCAGCGCGTTGCGCAAGAGGTCGCGCATCGTGATCTCGCCGCTGCCTTCGAGGTTCGGCGGCCGCGTTTCCAGCCGGACGACATGCGGTTGCTGCAGTTGCAATTCGGCCGCGTCCTCGATCGTCACGGTTCGCTCGGTCGGATCGATCAACCGCGACAGGGCGTTGAGCAAAGTGGTCTTGCCTGAGCCGGTGCCCCCGGAGATCAGGATGTTGAGGCGGCAGCGCGCGGCGACCTTCAAGAGGGTGGCCATCTCGAGCGAGATGTTGGCCTGTTGCGCCATCGTATCGAGGGTGATGGTCTTCTTCGAAAATTTGCGGATCGAGATCGCCGGCCCGTCGATCGCCAATGGCGGCACGATGATGTTGACGCGGCTGCCGTCCATCAGGCGGGCATCGACGAGCGGTGTCGATTCATCGATGCGGCGGCCGACCCGAGTGACGATCTTGGTCGCCACGTTCATGACATGGTCGTCGTCGCGAAAGCGGATGCCGGTCAGTTCCAGCTTACCCCGCCGTTCGACATAGACCTGCCGGGCCCCGTTGACCATGATGTCGGTCACGGTCTCGTCCTCGACTAATGGTTCAAGGGGGCCGAGACCGAGCATATCGGCGATCAGCGACTCGACCAGCTCACGCTGCTCGACGAAGTTCAGTTGGATCTTGCTTTCAGTCAGCAGGTCCTTGACCCAGCCAGTGAGCTGGGCTTCGAAAACGGCGCGCGGCATCTCTGCAGCGGCGGCGACGTCCATATGTTCGAGGACCATCGGCTGGATTTGCGCCTTTGCCGCCTCGACAACCGAACGGTTCGACGCCCGCCGCCCGCCGCCTTCCTCGGCCGCCGCCTGGGCTTTGGCCGGATCGAGGAGGCCCTTGATCAACGCGGTGATCAGGTTACGACGGACGATCGGGTCGGCCTCGACCCCCCTGCGGAAAAAATGGGCCTGGACCGCAGCATCGACGACCTTGGCGAGTTCGCCTCGGCTGAGAATGCTGATGCGCTCGGGACTGAGCTCCGCGGTTAGGCGCGCCAGCAGCTCCTCTCGCGCTAGGAGAAAGCAATCCTCCTCGGTCAGCTCACCCGGCGGGACCGCGGCCGGCGATGGCGCGGGAGAGGTATCCGGGACTGGCTCACGTGGGATCTCCGACACCGTCGCCGGAGCGGTCTCCGGCATTGCCGGCGAGACCATCTCGGGGATAACCGTGGGAAGTGGCACCGCAGCCGGGCCGGGTGCATTCACGAGCGGCTGAGCGCGCCGCGACAGGACGGCGATGCGCGCGTCGAGGCTGTCTTCGGCCGCTGGACGTTTGAAAAAAGCTACCATAATGACGGAAGGGCAAAGACCCGGCGTTTCGCGGCGGCCGGGGCGGGACCGACCAGCAGGGCAGTCAGCTGCCGCAGCTCTCGCACTACCGCGCTGCGCGGCGCCGCAGCCGGGAGAGGCTGGCCAGAATTGGCTGCGGCATTGGCCGACTTGGCGTCATAGGGGACATTCGCGTCGAGCGATTTGCCGATGCCTTTTTCGAACTCGCTCTTGCCGATCGGGGCTCGCTCGCCGCTCGCGCCCGCTTCGGCCAGCCACAGCCGAGCCTGTGGCGCCTGCTCGCGCATCAAGGTCTGTAGCCGGATCGTGTCGCGCAGACCTGCGAGGCTGCGCTCGCAGAACACAACCACGTGGTTCGCCGCGGCCAGCACCACGCGCTGCATCGGGCTGGCGCCCCGTGGCAGATCCACGACGACTCGGACGAACTTGCGGCGCAATTCGTGGAGCAGCATGTCGACTGCGCCGGCATCGACGGCGAGATGCTGAGCGGCCGAGGCCTCGGCGGCCAACACGCGCAGATGGTCAGTCACCTTGATCATGGCGCGCTCGATGAACAGGCTGTCGATGCGCGAAGGCTGCTCTAGCGCCTCGCAAAGCCCGCTGCCCGGGTCGAGATCCAGCTTCAGAGCAACGGTGCCGAAGTGCAGATCTAGATCGACGAGTGCGACTCGCTCGCAACGCTCGGTCGCCATCAGCCAGGCGCAAGAGACGGCCGACGTCGTCGCGCCGACCCCGCCGCGGCTGCCAACAAAGACGATCACCTGCCCCAACCCGTCGGGGGTCGCGCCCAATTGGGCCGAGGCCTTTTCCAACACTGCCGCGAGCGCTTCGCGGGTAGATGGCTTGACGAGATAGTCGCTGGCACCCGCCGAGAGCAAGTCGCGGAACAGCGCGACATCGTTGATCGTGCCGAGCACGACGAGCTTCAGATCGGCGCCGCCGACCGCGCGCGCAGCGCTGACTTCGGCAATCGGCGCAGTCGATTCACCGAGATCGACCAGCAGGATGCGTGGCATCGAACCCGAGCGAATGCGGCGTAATGCCGCATCGAGGGTATCGATGACCGTCAGCTCGTCATCCAGTTGAAGCTCGCGGATGACCCCTTGGATCCGGTCGATCGTCGCCGGCTCCTGGAGGACAGCGAGGATACCCCCGCCTTCGGGATTTAGCTTGGCTGCGGTACGCGAGGACTTCATTACTGGGCTCCAGTTCCCACTCCTGCACCCGGTGCTCCGCCGCCGCCACCGCTATCACCGCCGCCGGTCGATGCAGCGAACGGCGAAGCGGTCGGGGTGGGCGGTTGTTTGACCCGATCGGTCATGTAGCGCTGGACGGCGTTGACGGCGGGCTGGCCCTCGGTCGGTCCGAGTGGGCGGCCGCGGACGAGGTCGGCCGGGCTCGCCACCATTAGCCCGAGATTACTGGCGGCGGCGCATCCCCGATTGCTGTTATGCGCATTGGTGTATTCGGCGCCGGGCGGGCTGCTCCAATTCGGGCAAGGCGGCAATGTCACCGTGTAGCGGCCGATCCCGAGGATGGCGCGATCGGAAGGCACCGGAGAGAGCGGTGCGGTGTCGGCCACTATTCCGTAGGCGAGCAGGGCGCTTGAAAGGGCAGCGACCCGTTGATCAGCGAGCCGCGGCGGGCCGGCTGCCGCGATGGTGACACGATCCGCCGTGCGGATGACCCCGGTCGCCACCAACTGTTCAAGGCGTGCCGCCTCGCCACTCGCGAGGCGCGCCGAGCCTGGGGCAAAGGCCAAGTCTACGCGGGTCTCCGCGCCGTCGACCCGCAAATTGTTCGGGGCTTCGCTCTTCGTGTAATCGGTGACGCATCCGGCCAGCGCCCACGCCAACGGGAGGGCCAGGAAGGAAATGCGGGCTTTCATCATCGTGCTCCCCCCTCAATCCAGCCGGAAACCGCCGGGGCCGATCAGACCGCCGCCGCGGGCGTTAAGGGGACCGCGCCCGGGCGGGGGCAACCCCTGGCGATAGGTGTTAGCGAAGAGTACCTGCTGCGGGTCGCTCGGATGGATGAGGCCATCGGTAGGCGCGGCCAGACGGGTCGGCGCCGGGTTCACGAGGTACGGCGTGACAATGATGACTAGCTCGGTTTCCAAGCGCTGGAAACGGTTCGAGCGGAATAACGCACCGAGAATGGGGATATCACCGAGAAGTGGGACCTTGGAGATGTCCTGTTCGGAGGTGTGCTGCAGCAGGCCGGCCAGGGCAAAGCTCTCGCCGCTTCCGAGCTCGACCGAGGTCTCCGCTCGGCGCACCGTCAGGGCCGGGATGGTGATCACTTGGGTGTTGGTGATAGGCACCGACACCGCTCCGTTAGAGGTAAGCGCGCTAACCTCCGGCCGCACGCGGAGGTTGAGATGATGCGCATCGAGGATAGTTGGGGTGAAGCCGAGACTCACCCCGAAGCTCTTGAATTCGACCGTGACAGTGGGGATCCCCCCTGTGCTCGTAGAGCTGCCGGCTACGGGGACCGGGAATTCGCCACCGGCGAGAAAGCTCGCGGTCTGCCCATTCAACGCCACCAAGTCCGGCTCAGCTAGTACTGTGACCAAGCCTTCCTGCGCGAGTGCGTCGATTGTAGCGCTGATGGCTTCCGAAAACATACGGCCGATAATGATCTCGTTTGAGCCAATGACGTTCGTGATTGTCGTGGGGTTATTGGTGTTAATGATCAAATTCGAGCCGAGCTTGTGCCAATTGACGCCGATAGCATTCAACGCGCTGAGGCTTACCTCGGCGACGCGGACATGCAGACTGACTTGGTTCGGCGTGGCGACGCTCATTCTGTTGATGACCTGCGACCCCTTGACCTCGCCCGCGATCGCGCCCGCGAGTGCGCGGACCTTGTCTGCCTTGCCGGCGTCCGACACGATGCCGGTCAGCACCAGGTTGCCGTCGACCGAATCGGCCGAGATCCGCTCGCCCGGCGCCAATTGGCGCAGTGACGAGCGCAGTCGCGAGACGTCGTGCTCGACCCGCACGGGCGAGTTCAACAGCACGCTGTCGCTCGCGTCGACGGCATAGATCACCGTCTCGCCCGGGGCTTTCGCGCTGATATAGATCAGCGAGGGTGACTTGACCTGGACATCGGCGATGTCGGGATTGGCAATAAAGACGGTGGCCGCGGGGGCAGTCAGACGGATCAAGGTGCCCTTGTTGACCTCGAGCACGATCGGCGCACCATTGGCCCCGATCTGACTGGCCGCGCCACCGCGCAATGGCCGCGCAGAGTTCTCCGGCGCGACGGCGACCACGCCGCGCCCGTCAGCTGTCGGCGCGGCAGTCTGGGCGTTCGAGGGCGGCCCGGCGAGGGCAACTATGGTTAACGATCCGGCGAGACCGGCGAGCAACAAGGTGCGCATCAAGGACCTCGAGACGCAGTTTGCGACTCGGTACTAGTCTCCGATTTGCTACTTCCGCGCAATATGGTGATGCTATCCGCCTTAGGGTTATCCTTTTGGGTTAATGGCTTCGGCAAAAGTCGGCTCACCTCGCTGTCGAGAGTGAAGGTGCCCGCCGGCGGGTTGTCCACCGAATCGGCTCTTGTTTCTTCGCTTGGCGGGGTGACCAGACTTCGAAGACTGAGCGACAATTTGCCCATCTCGCTGGCGACGGCAATGATCTCGCTTTGTTTTGGTGTCACCTCGAGCGTTGCGGTTTGCGCCACAACCGCCTCTCCTGCTTTGCCGTCGAGCTTTTGGTCCACCGCGAGTACGCGCACATTGTGCAGCACCGTCTCCGATGCCTGGTGCTGGATGGAGCCCTCCTTGCCGGCGCTCGCCGGAAGCGGGTGGGTGATCAGGATGTCGACTTCATCGCCTGGAAAAATGAATCCTGAGATACCGGAGGTGCGGGTGACCGGCACCGATACGGCGCGCATGCCTGGGCGCAGCACCGCGGCGAGAAAGCCGCGACTGCCCGGCGCGACGATCTTGCTTTCGGTGATCGGCTCGCCCGGCCCGAACGGCTCGCGCGCCACCCAGCCGGCGACATCCTCGATCGTTTTGGCACCTTTTTGGATATAAGCGCGGTCGATGCCGCCGTCGGGCCACATCTGCCACGCGAGATCGGTCGGTTTGAGGATCTGTCCGCGGGCAATCGCGCTGCGGGCGACGAGGACGGATTTCTGCACAGGGGGAGGCGGCATCGGAGCCGCTTCGGCCTCGACCGTACGCTGCTGCGCCAGCCAGGAGCGCACGAGCATTGCGGTGCCGCCGGCCAGCAGGATGGCAACCAGGAAAAGGATCAGCGTGCGAATGCGCATCGGGCCGGCCTCAGCCGAAATTGGGCGGGATAGTCACGATCAGTGCTGCGGCAGCAATCGCAACGCCGTAGGGCACAGGTATGCGGCGCGCGGCGCGGGCTGTTGCTGCCGGTGCGAAGGCCGCGCGCAGCGCGAGCGGCGATAGTAAAGCAACCGTCAACAGCCCGCCGAGAAACGCGGTAACGACGAGCAATGCCGGGGTCAGGCCAGGTCCTGCCCACAAGGTCGCCACGGTAAGCAGCTTTACATCGCCACCGCCCATCAGCCCGCGTGAAAACAACAGCGCCCCGCCGGCAAAAACCGCCGCCGCGCAAAGGGCGGCGCCGGCGCTGCCGGCGAGGGAAATGGTCGGCGCCGTCGCAAGGTGAAGCGGCCACAGCACGCACAAGGCCAGGACAATCGTGTTAGGGATCACCAGCCGCCGAAGGTCCTCGACGGCAGCAGACGCCATCAGGCCGGCAAATCCGGCGAGAGGCACGAGGTGAAAGGAAAACGACATGCAATCCGGGCCATGATCGATGCTGATCCACCCTGCCCCGCAATAGTTAAGGAAGCGATAATCGAGCTGTCTTATCTTTCTGCCGGGGCGGTGGAGGACAAAGGCGGGAGCGGAGCGACCCGCCGCTTTCGCGGCGATGACGAATAACCTATTGAAATACTCGATGTTGTCCTGCGCCACCGCAGCATGACCATAAGCGCAACTCTGGCAGCTGGCCGCAGCCGTTACGGCCTTTCACTGCCGTTAATTTTTGCCCTCGGCGTGTATGGCCTCATTGCGGGGCACGGCGGCGCGGTACTGCACGATCCTGACACCTATCTGCACATCGCCGTGGGGCGCTGGATCATTGCGCACGGCGCGGTCCCCCATGAGGGGATCTTTTCGGCAACGATGTCACAGGCCCCCTGGGTCGCTCACGAATGGGGGGGTGAGGTGCTGCTCGCCTGGGTGTTCGACGTTTTCGGCTGGGCCGGGCTAGTGGCCGTGACCTGTTTCTGCGTTGCCGTGGCGGTGGCGATGCTGTTGCGTCAGCTGCTGCACAGTCTAGTCCCGGTGCATGCAATGATCGCCACTGCGCTCGCCGTCACTCTCGTGATCCCGCATGTGCTGGCGCGGCCGCATGTCTTCACCCTGCCGATCCTCGTTGCCTGGGTGGCGGGGCTGGTGCGGGCGCGCGGCGAAGACCGGGCGCCGGTGTGGTGGCTCGCCTTGCTGATGGTTCTATGGGCCAATCTGCATGGCGGATATCTATTCGGCCTTGGTCTTACCGGACTGTTCGCCCTCGAAGCGGTTGTGCTCGCCCCGGACCGGCGCAGCCGGCTCCGCGAGGCGCGCGGCTGGGGGCTCTTTGGCGCGCTGGCGGTCGGCGCGGCGCTCCTCACCCCCTATGGGCTCGCCGGGTTGCTGCTGCCTCTCAGGCTCACCGGCATGAGCTTTGCGATGGGCCAACTCGTCGAGTGGCGAAGCCCCGATTTCCAATCCTTCGAGCCGCTCGAATTGTGGCTCGCCGTCGTACTGTTTGCCGGTTTCGCGCTCGGCTGGCGTCTGCCGCCAACCCGCATTTTGATGCTATTGCTGCTGCTTCACATGGCGTTGCAGCATCGCCGCCACGGCGAGCTGGTCGGACTTGTCGCGCCGCTGCTGCTGGCCCCGCCACTCGCCGCGCAGCTGCGAGCTTTGCCGGCCGGCCGCGCCGACGGGCCCGTGGACCGGACCCTGGCGGAGCTGGCCAAGCCGGCGAGCCTGCGGGGGATCGCGCTCGCCGGCGTTGGGCTTGCGGCGCTCAGCGCCGCCGTGCTGCACGGCGCTGCGACCCGTTCCGACGTCGCGACGCCGTCGGCGGCGCTCGCCGCCGTCGCAGCGGAACATATCACCGGCCCAGTCCTCAACGATTACGGTTTTGGCGGCTACCTGATCTTCTCCGGCATCCGGCCATTTATCGACGGACGGGCGGAGCTTTACGGCGACGAATTGATTAGGCGTTATGTCCAAGCGATGCTGCTGGAAAGCGGCGAGCTGCCGAAGCTCCTCGATCGGTACGGCATTGCCTGGACATTGATCGCGCCGGAACGGCCGGCCGTTCTCCTGCTCGACCGTTTGCCGGGCTGGCGTCGGCTATACACCGACGATATTGCCATCGTGCACGTGCGAACCGACCCTGCTTCGCGCTGACAGCGGTAACGGCCGCCCTCGTGGCATTCTGACGCATCCCTAGTCCGAGCCCGACCTTGTCGAGCATCGGGGAAGCCGCCCGATCGCGTCAGGAATTGGAGATCGATTGGCGGGGATGCCAGCTATCTTCTTGCGGATCGTCGCTCGGCAAGAAGAAAACATGTGATTCATCTTTGGAAAATCTTGTCGGACCCTATCCGACCGGAAATTTAACCCTGCCGAGACGCGTGTAAACAGCTGGTAAAAAACCTTTTGCTTTTACGTCAGTTTTGAGTCAAAAACGCGCCAGTATCCAACGTTTACCTGAGTGGTTCCGTGCGGCACTGCTAGACCGGGGAACTTTTCCCGGTTCGGGTTGGAGCTTGCGAGAATGCAATCAAAAGTCGAGGCTCTCGGCCGCCCCATTGGTGACAGGACAGAACTGCCTTTATCGAGAGGGTGCCGGGGCGAGGACCCAAAAGCCGCCGATGCCGATCCACAGCCGCCCGCTGCCCGGCCCGACCCAGCGCAGCCGAATGGCCGGCCGCATGGCGAGCCGTCTGCGGAATACTTGCGGCAAATAGAAAACGAGATCCCGTTCCTGCGCCGTAGCGTACGCCGCTGGCACCGCGAACAGGCCGATGCCGACGACCTCGTCCAGGACACGCTGGTCCAGGCGCTCGCCAACGCGCATCTCTGGGAGCCGGGGTCGGATCTCCGCGGGTGGTTGTATACAATCATGCGCAACCGCTTTCTCGCCGGAGCCAACAGATCCGCCCGCTCGGCTTCTGCACTAAGGGAAGTTGCCGAGGCCGAGCCGCCGCCCATGGCGCATGCAAGCGAATTGCGGCTGTTGTTGCGCGACCTCGGCGCCGCGTTGCGGCGGCTGTCCAGCAACCAGCGCTCGGCAGTCCTGCTCATCGGTGTTGAGGGCAAGACCTATGCCGAGGCGGCGGAGAGCATGGGAACCTCGGTAGGTGCTGTGCGCTCCCACTTGTCGCGCGGCCGCGACCGTCTGAAGACTGCGGTGCACGGGACCGACACCAGGACGCCCTTCGTCCCGCGTCCCGCCGCGCCCCCGTCGACGACTGTGCCGCTCGCCGCCGCGACCGGGGATTAAAGGGCCTCGTCCCGGGCCGGTGTGGCCCGGCCTCCCTGTTGTCTCGTCGCACCTGTTTCTGCAGACAAAGAACAGGCGGATCGACCTCGGTTGTGCCCTGGGTCAACTCTCGGAAGCCTGTAATCGCGTGAAATCCCAGCTCGAAAATCGCTCATCTGAAAAGTCGTCTACCCGTGGCTGTCCGA
>Ga0126378_10003529_pt1 | contig 11838 bp, 7 predicted proteins | sample PanSoiMetPlot_23_FD_92587 | JGI IMG/M metagenome (GOLD analysis project Ga0126378, IMG submission 92587) | Tropical forest soil microbial communities from Panama - MetaG Plot_23 | ecosystem: Environmental > Terrestrial > Soil > Tropical forest > Bulk soil | place: Panama | collected 2016-02-17
CTCCGCCGATTGCAAAAGGGTCTTGAAGCATCCAACGCTCGCGAGTCGCGCTACGAGACTTCTCTGAGCGTCGGAGTGGCGAAATTCGATCCACAACATCCCGTATCGCTGGGCGATCTGGTTTCGATCGCCGATCGCATGATGTATGCGGAAAAGAGAGGTCGGCGGAGTCGCTGCGTGAGCCGATCCTGAACGGTATTGCCCAGCCATGATTACTCTGGCTGCGTGCATCAATACACCTAAATCGTGGAGGCGGGCATCGGAGAGCCGCCGGACCGGTTTCACCTCAATCAGCACTGGTATCTGCAGGGGATTTTCCAGTTTGGCTATCGCATCAGCTGTATTGAACCATCGAAGTCAGCCAGTGCGGCCTTTGTCGCGTTTTAAAATCTTAGACTGGACTAGGATCTGCCATCGGATACGTAGATCGATTGCGCCAGCTTCACCGTCAACTGTGCGATGAACACGACGCCGTTAAGAGAGAGGATATTCTCGAACGGATTCTGTTCTTGATCGAAGCGCGTTCTCGCCTCCAGAGAATTGACGAACAGGCAAACTGGAACCTTGCAAGCCTTTCGCGCTCCGCTCAGGAGCCCCTCGTCGTGCAGGATTCTTCCCAACCACGCGACCAGCGAAATACCAAGTCGGACGACACGGGTTGATCGCCCGACGCGCTAGCCCCCCCTGCTGCGTGAGTTTTCAACCACCCACGCCCCGCCAAATACGCTCAAGACAACTGCCGGTACCAATCACCGGACCTCTATTTGACTTACTTGAGTCATTGATGCTAATGAACTCGTGCTTTTTTCGGGGGAGAATTCATGTCCGATATTGGCATCATTCCGGTCGACTGGGAGGTGCGCTTTGATCCGCAGCGTATGCTGCGAGAGCGCCTGCAGCGCGCCAAGGACGCGCTGAATAACTCGAACTTGGATGTGCTGTTCGTCTTTCGCACGGAAGACGCGCGCTATCTGACTGGATATCGTCATCATCTGGGTCCGGCCTTCATCTTAGGGAATGCCGTGACGGTGCTGGCCCGCAACCACGATCCTATCCTGTGGACCATGGACTTCGAGCACTGCCGTGCACGCATGCCCTGGCTCACAGCAGACCAAATCCGGCCGCGCGCGAATTTCCGCGAAAAGATCGGCATGAAACGCTGGGCTGAGCAGGTTGAAGGCCTGATCGGCTCGCTCGCGGGCAAAAAGGTTGGAATCGATCTGTGGGATTTCAATCTCGAAACCGCCATCCGCGAAATTTTTTCAAAAACGGAATTCGCTGACGGCTATCAAAGCGTGCTGATGCGCGCAAAGGAAGTTAAGACGCAAGACGAAATCCTGTGCCTCAAGATCGCCAATGCAATCACGGAGGCGGCCCTCGATCGCGGAATTCAGGCGCTGCGACCTGGCATCAAGGAATGCGAAATCCTCGCGATTATCTGGGAAACGATGACCGCCATGGGCAGCGAGTGGACGCAGTGTTCCAATATCATTTGCTCTGGCCCGTACACGGCTCCTTACCGCCGCTTCACGTCTGACAGAATCATTCGGAATGGGGATCTTGTCATCATGGACGTTGGCGCGGGCTATAACGGCTACTGGGGCGATCTTACTCGCACATGGATTTGTGGAAACGTGAAGCCGACGCCCGAGATGCGTGACCTGCACCAGAAATGCTACAACGCGCTGTTCAACGCCGGCAGCAAAGTTCGCCCCGGCGCGACCAATGCCGAGGTTTTCGCCGCCGCCGATCCGTACGTGCTCGATAGTCTGGGCCACGGCTCCGGGGTGAATCCGTGGGAGGCACCCTATTTCAGCCCCGCGTCGAAAGATTCACCCGTGGTGCTCAAGGAAGGCATGGCATTTAACCTGGAGCCTTACGCGGGCCAGCCTGGCATCGGCGGCATACGCCTCGAAAACGATCACATCGTTACGAAGGATGGCGTCGACATTTACACAACGTACCCGTTCGACGAGCGCCTCGTGAACGAAGTGCATCCCCTCGACACCACAACCGGTCGCACGAGGTAGGTTTTGGTAGCACAGACTTCAGTCTGTGGCTTTGTAAACGATCTTGCGCTGAATCGAGATCTCGGCAAGCTGCGCGGCCCGGGTGCCTTTACGAGCCCCACAGACTAAAGTCGGTGCTACCAAAATGCTTCGATGAAATGAATCCCAGTGAGCCTAAACACGATGAACTCCCTTCTTTCCGCCTCGATGGCCGCCTCGCCGTCATCACGGGCGCGAGCGAAGGGATCGGGCGAACGTTTGCTCTCGCTTACAGCCGCGCGGGCGCCGAAGTCGTTCTGGTCAGCCGCACGCGCGAAAAGCTGCTCGAAGTGCAGCGCTCCGTCGAAGCAGCCGGAGGTCGCGCGCACGTCCTTCGCGCCGACATAGGAAAGCTCGATGACATTCGCTCGATCGAGCAAGATGTTTCCAAGCTCCTCAAAGGCAAGGACGCCCCGCTCGTCCTCCTCAATGGCGCCGGCCTCGGACTTACCAAACCTGCTCTCGAAGTCACCGAGCAAGACTGGGACCAGATGCTCGACGTCCACGCCAAGGGAACATTTTTCTGCTGCCAGTCCTTGGCCCGGCTGATGATCGCCCGCGGCTACGGCAAGATCATCAATTTGAGCTCGACCTGGTCAGTGAGCACCGACATGGGCAAGAGCGCCTACGGCGCCGCGAAGGCGGGAGTGTCCTATCTGACGGCAGCCCTCTCCACCGAGTGGGCGCCCCTCGGGGTGCGCGTCAACGCCATCGCGCCCAGCGCAACACTCACAGATCGCGTCAGCCAATCCTTTCGCGAAGATGAAGCGCGCTCGCGAAGATTGCTGAGCAGAATCAAACTTGGCCGGTTCGCAGAGCCTTCCGATTTGATCGGCGCAGCTCTGTTCCTAGCGAGTCCCGCCTCGGACTTCGTCACAGGTCACACCCTGTTTGTCGACGGCGGCTGGCACGCCGCGCGTTGACCTCGGAACGCTGGCTTCACACTTCGGCTTGCGACTTCCAATAAAACACGGGCATCGTATTCGGGGTTCTGGGTTTGCCATGCGGATCAGAAGTGCTATAAACAGCCTCGATACACGAGCGGTCGTTTCATGTTCATAGCCTATTGCTCGCCAAATGGGTGTGGCCGAATCCGGGTTTTCCTTGCGGTGCCGCTGGCCGCGGTGTTTGCTTTTTCCGGTGCCGCCTGGGCCCAAGAACAGCCTGCGCAGAAACTCGCCGCGGCCGGGGCCACGGCGGCTTGCACTGCTCCCGGCTTCGGCAATATTCATCACCCCGTCAAAACCAGCAGCCCCGAGGCTCAGAAGCTGTTCGATCGCGGTATGGCGCTCGACTACGGTTTTAACCACAGCCAGGCCCAGCGTTGCTTCCAGCGCGCCGCCGAAGTCGATCCCCAGATGGCCATGGCGTATTGGGGAATTGCGCTCGTCCTGGGCACAAACTACAACTTGCCCGTGGACGCGGATCGCGAGAAGGAGGCGTATGCCGCCGTCCAGAAAGCTCTCGTCCTCTCCGTCGGTGGGCCCGCAAACGAGCGCGACTACATCGCGGCGCTAGCCAAACGTTACACAGACGCCGCGAATCCCGACTACGACAGCCTCGAAGCCGCCTACCATGACGCCATGCGCGAGGTCTACAAGCGTTATCCCGACGACGTGGATGCCGCGACGCTTTTCGCCGAAAGTGGCATGAACCTGCATCCTTGGCAGCTTTACGACCGCGATGGCAAGCCCGCCACCGGGACCGACGAAATCGTCACTGTGCTGCAATCGGCGCTGCAACGCGAACCGACCCATCTTGGCGCGAACCACTTCTATATCCACGCGGTCGAGGCCTCGATGCACCCGGAGACGGGCCTGCCGTCGGCGCAGCGCTTGGCGGGCCTTGCGCCCGCTTCGGGCCATTTGGTGCACATGCCCGCGCATATCTACATACGCACCGGCGATCACGAAGCCTCTGAGCAGGCCAACCAAGCCGCGGCGCTGGCCGACGAGGCTCTATTTGACGTCGTCCACTCGCAGGGTGTTTATCCGATGATTTATTACGCGCATAACATACACTTCATCGCCGTGGAGAACGCCTTCCTCGGCAACTACGCGGCCTCGCTGGCCGCCGCGAGAAAGGTGCAAGCTTACGTCGGGCCGCATGTGAAAGAGATGGACATGCTGGACGCGTACTATTCCCTGCCGCTGCAAATCATGGTGCGCTTTCACCGCTGGAGCGACATCACGGCCTCGCCGCCGCCGGATGCTTCATTCCCCATCAGCAGCGGCGCTTGGCACTTTGCCCGTGCGCTGGCCGCGTCCAACACGGGCAAGCTGGATCTGGCTCGGACGGAGCTTACGGCGCTGAGAGGCGCGTCGCCAGCCATCGGCAAAACCCAGATCAACGCGACAGGCACGCACAACTCCGAAATCATCGCTCAACTCATGGCTCACATTGCTGAGGCGCACATCGCCCGCGCGCAGAAAGAGATGAGCGATGTTATTGCCAATCTGCGCGCCGCCGTCGCGCTGCAGGATTCAATGGACTACAATGAGCCGCCCGACTGGCTTTACCCAATGCGCGAGCCGCTCGGCGCCGCATTATTGCAGGCTGGCAAGGCCGCCGAAGCGGAAGCCGTCTTTCGCGAAGACCTGAGGCGCAACCCGAACAACCCGCGATCGCTCTTCGGCTTGAGCGAGTGCCTGAAGGCGCAAGGCAAAGCTGGCGATGCCGCGAAGGTCCAGCAGCAATTTGAGCAAAACTGGAAGAAGGCGGACACCAAACTGACGCTTGCAGACATGTAGCGTTCAGCCGCCCCCGAAATATCGGGATAGTGAAAGCGGAGGCGGCGGGAGTGGTAGGATAGCGCCAAAGCCACCAGAGAACCCGCGAAATGGCGAATCCTCTCACCATCAAAGTGAACGAACGACTCTGGCCGATCGCTGCGACGGCGGATACACCCCTCTTGTACGTCCTCTCCAACGAATTGCTCCTGCAAGGACCCCGATTCGGCTGCGGGCTCGCCCAGTGCGGGTCCTGCTCAGTCCTAGTTGACGGGGTTGAGACCCGCTCGTGCGTCACGCCTGTAGGTTCGGTCCAGGGAAAATCGATCACGACGCTCGAGGGATTGCCCGCGTGGTACGCAAAACAGAAAAGGCTTCAAAACCCGCCGGCGCTGCACCCGGTGCAGCAGGCGCTGATCGACGAGCAAGCACTTCAGTGCGGCTACTGCTTCAATGGGATGGTGATCAAGGCTTCCGAGCTTCTGTCGAAAGTTCCAAAGCCAACAGAAGCGCAAATCCGGTCCGCCATGAATGGGCATCTGTGCCGCTGCGGAACGTACCCACGCATCCTTAAAGCGATCCAGCGTGCTTCGCAAACGATTCCCGAGACGCCGAAATGAGGAACTCTTTTTACACGACGCAATTTCCTCGCCGTGATCTACTGAAGGCCGGCGGCGCGCTAATCGTCGGTCTGAACTGCGGGAATGCCTTGTTCGCCCAGGAACCGGACGCTGTCGCGTTCGCTGCCGGACCGGACCAGCCCGATCCGAAACACCTCGACACATGGCTGGCGATCCACTCCGACAACACGGCGACGATTTTTATTGGCTTTGTCGAACTAGGCCAAGGTTGCTCCACCGCTCTGCTGCAAATCGCAGCCGAGGAACTCGATCTGGACATGTCCCAGGTCAAATCCGTCCGGATGGAAACGCACTCGGCGCCCAATCAAGGCGGCACCGTGGCAAGCTCATCGATTGCCCGTGGAGGACCGAGAATTCGTGCCGCTGCCGCCGAGGCGCGCCTCGCTCTGCTCTCCCTCGCATCGAAGAAGCTGAACTCCCCGCTTAGCAGCTTGGCAGTTTCGAAAGGCATTGTGTCCGTCGTTGGTAACCCAAAGCGGTCGGTCACTTACGGTCAGCTGACGGGCGACAAGCCATTGGACATTCCGTTCACTGGAAAGGCCCCGCTAAAACCGGCCAGCGAGTACAAGGTCGTTGGGACGAGTGTTCCTCGCAAAGACATCCCGGACAAGGTCAGCGGCAAGTACGTTTACATGCAGCACGTGAGCGTGCCCGGCATGCTGCATGGACGCGTCGTTCGACCCCGTGGCCAAGGTGCCTACGGTGCGGGCGCAAAGGTCGTCGACGTCGACGAGAGTTCGATTCGAAACATTGCCGGCGCCCAAATTGTCCATCGGCGGGACTTTGTAGGAGTGGTTGCCCCAAGCGAATGGGACGCCGTGCGCGCCGCCCAGCAGTTGAAGGTCACCTGGGACACGACTCCTTCCCTTTCCGGCACCGACGGGCTTTTTGATCAAATGCGCAACGCGAAGACGTCCGACAAAGTGGTGCTGGAGAGAGGAGACGTCGCGATGGTGCTAGGCCGCGCTGCCCACGTTGTTTCGGAGACTTGCCGCGGTCCCTACCAGTCTCATGCGCCTTTCGGGCCGAATTGTGCCCTGGCGGACGTCAAAGCGGGGTCGGCGCAGGTTATGTGCTCGACGCAGAACCCTTACGAGACGCGCGGGAAAATTGCGGTAGTGCTGGGAATACCCGTTGCAACGGTGAAAGTGCAGTATTACGAAGGGTCCGGCACGTACGGCCACAGCTGCTACGACGATGTTGCTGAAGCTGCCGCCATCATGTCCCAGGCGGTCGGGAAGCCAGTCCGCGTTCAGTTCATGCGCTGGGACGAACACGGCTGGGACAATTACGGCCCTGCCCATCTCGCCGATATTCGCGCCGGTGCCGATGGCGACGGCAACCTAGTCGCCTATGAGTATCACGGATATCAGCACGTTTGGATTTGGACAGAAACCTCTGAGCAGCTTGCGCTCGGGACGGCTCCCAGTGAGATGGACGCTGGCGTGTCCGACACGGTGACGCCGTTCAACGTGGGCGGAATGTATAACGTTCCTAACGTACGCCTCGTCAACCACCGAGTGCCAGGACTCAGCGGCTACCTGAAGGGGTCGTACCTGCGCTCGCCGCTAGACATCTCGTTTTCCTTCACCTCCGAACAGGCAATCGACCAGCTTGCGTATCTCGCGGGGATGGATCCGGCCCTGTTCCGGCAACGCAATATTAAAGACGCGCGCTGGCTCGGCGTTCTCAATGCGGTAGCGAAGTCCGCCGGATGGACGCCGAGGAGGGCTGCGTCGAACTTGTCGGACGCGAAACTGGTGAAGGGGCGCGGAATCGCGGTCGGCACCCATATCACATCCTACGGCGCCGCGGTCGCCGACATCGAGGTCGACAAGGAAACCGGCCAGATTGTGGCAAAACACCTGTACGGAGCGCTCGACGCGGGTCTGGTCATCAATCCTGGCTTCGTAGAAAACCAGATCAGCGGAATGCTGGTTCAGGCTACGAGCCGAATCCTGAAGGAAGAAGTCACTTTCACCACAACGAACGTTACGAGTCTTGATTGGAACAGCTATCCCATCCTGCGGTTCGAGGAATGCCCCGAAGTGACGGCGGTTGTCGTCCAACGTTTGGATGAGAAATCGAGCGGCGCGGGCGAAGAACTAACGGGACCCGCTGCCGCCGCAATCGCTAATGCCTTCTTCGACGCGACTGGCGTGCGAATGCGGGAATACCCACTGACGCCGAACCGCGTCAAGGCCGCTCTCGCCCGCGCGTGAGTCAGATTCGCTGACTACCTGACTGCAGCTACTTCTCTGGCGCGTAAACGGCGATGCATCCTGGTTTTTCCAGTGGGCCAAAGAGGACATTGATTGCCCTTAAATTTCGGGTGCCGCATCCTTCCGCCTTTTGGAAGGATGCGGCCTTTGACTTTTGTTTGCGGTTCCTTCGACTACTTCTCCGGTGTATAAACGGCGATGCACCCCTGCTTTTCCGGTACGCCAAAAAGCACATTGCACGAGTCGGTCGGCGAGTTCTGAGTCGGGCTCGCGATGGGAACGAAAACGTGATTGTTCCGGCTGAACGCTGCTACGGAGTGGGAGCCAGGACCCGCCTGTAAATTCGTAATAAGTTTGCCGGACTCGGCGTCGATCATGCTGAGCGTCGGAGTAGGATTGTTGCCGCTCGGCGCGTAGAAATGGCCGTCGCCCGGGTTGTACCAGACTTCGTCCGCGCCGTGCGTGCCCTCCACCGTCGTGATCGTTTTTCCCGTCATCGCGTCGATGATGATGAGCGGCTTCCCGCCTCCACAACCGACGAGCAGATGCTGAGCCGGACCAAGCGCCAGACCTGAACCGCAGCCCGGCACTGGATAGGTCGTTTCCACGACCGGGGACTTCGGCTTCGAGAGGTCAAGGACCGCAACCACCCCGGCGCGATCTTTTCCCGGCACAGTGGCGAGCATTCGCCCGCCTTTCAAACCCGCGTCCCACAAGGGCTGCTCGAATCCCTCAGCGTCGGGAAAAGGAATCTTCGCCAGCACGTCATACGGCGCATCCGAAGAAATAATCGTGGCAAACGGCGGATGCTCTTCCGGATTTCCCACCACGATCACGTGATCTTTCGGGTCGAAACCGATTTCGTCAGCGCGGCAGTTCGCGCCAGTGGAGATGGTTGCAGCGGGCATAACGTCACTAAAGGGCGGCTTGGCGTTCGTCAGATCAAACACTTTCACCGTGCCGTGTGCGTCATCCGCCCAGAGATGATTGTCCGGCGTGACCAAGACGCCGCTCGGGCCCATGCCTTCGATTCGCCCGCACGGGTCGTCGGCAGCCGGTATGCCGTGGAACCCTGAAATCCGGCCGATGAACAAATCGTTTTCAGCGTCAAACACGTCCACTGCAGCGTTCCCGGATTCCGCCAGAAAATACCTCGCTCGGGGCTCGTCCACCCAGCTAATGTCAAAGCGAATCGGACTCCCTGGCACAAGGATCGCACCCACAAGCTTCATGGGTTTCTGCGCGCCATTTCGCGAATGCACTGCGGTCGCATGCGTTTTGCCGCGCTCGTCCCCCTGATGCGGGTGCGCATACGCATTCAGGATGAACAAGAGCACCAGAGCTAAGAGAACTCTGTCCGCTACTCTGGGTTTCATTCCGATTCTCCCACAATGTGTATCTGTCGTTTTGGGGATACTCACCCGCCCTGGTCTTGTCGGATCGCTTTTGAATTTTGGGTGCCGCACCCTTCTGTCTTTTGGAAGGGTGCTGCTTTTGACTTCCGTCCGCGGTCGCTCAGTTACCTGCTCGCGAGCTTAAATTTATCCACCCGCCGCCCAATATCCGTTTCCGCGACGTAAATATTGCCCTTGGAGTCGATATCCAGCGTGTGGCAATGCGTGAACTCGCCGAGTTGATGCCCCGGGCGCCCAAACTTCGTGATTTCGTTGCCGCTTTCGTGATCGAGAATGTGGACCAGCTCATTCCTGCCGTCGGCGACAATCATATATTTCTGCTGCGGATCACGAGAGAAGCGCATCCACCACGCGGTACCCCATGAGTCGGGCGTTTCTTCGTGCCCTGACTTTATCCAAATGTTCTTCTTGAAATTCCCCATCTTGTCGAACACCTGAATCCGGTTCCCCTGGCGGTCGCACACATACACGAGGCCGCTGTTGTCCATCACGACGCAATGCACCACGCCCATGAAGGCGCCGCCGTCGCCGGCCGCGGACTCGTCCTTCGTCCCTTGACGGCCCCACTGGCGCAGGAATTTTCCATCCTTGTCAAAGACCACGATACGGTGGTCGCCGTATCCATCGGCGATGTAAACGTCGCCGTTGCCCGGATCGATCGCGACATCAGCCGGCTTGTTCAGGAGCGTATGACTCTGGTTCATCGCGATGCCGGTGATCAGGCCTGTGGAGCTGTCGAAGAGGCCCTTGGTCCCGATCTGGAGCAGCATTTTGCTCCCGTCGTGCGTGTATTTCTGCACCACGGCATCATCGTTGCCTGCGACGTACAAATTATTTTCCTTGTCCGTAATGCAGCCGTGAATCGAGCTTGGCGCGGTCTTGAAATCGCCGAAGGAGTTGACCAGGTTGCCATCCGAATCGTATTCCAGCACTGGCGGAGCCGGTGTCGCGGTCAGCTTCTCCTTATCTTGCAAATCGCCGCGATTGACTTCAAAGATGTGATCTTGAGCATCGACGCAAATCCCGCCAGCGCGACCAGTCACCCACGTGCCCGGCAACGGCTTGGGCCAAGTGGGGTCCACTTCATATCTGGGCACGCCGGACTGCGCGTGCGCGGCGGACAAGCCACCAAGAACCAACGCAAGGCCCACCAATAGCTGGAGTGTGACTCGAAGACCTACTCTAGACTTCATTCCCGCCTCCTTGAGATTCACCAACCGAACGCGTGCGGCGGAAAAAACTCTGCGATTCTGCCATTCCGAGCGGAGCGAGGAATCTCTCTTCTCTCGTTGGCCTCAAAACAAGGAGAGATTCCTCGCTTCGCTCGGAATGACAGCGCCAAGGATTTCCGCAATTTCTAAAGTCTGTCGTAGTAAGTAAGAAACGGTCAGGATTTTTTCCCCGCTGCAACTCGCTCCGCTCCGTCCAGCCTGTCATATGCAGGCAGCGTCAGGAAGTCAACGAAGCGCGGCGCCTGAATCAGATCGCGCAGAATTGTCGCGGCATCGTTGTGGCGCCCGTTGCGGAACTGCTCGTCTCCCACGGCTTTCTGCATCTTGGCCAATTCTTCATCGATGATCTTGAGGACCAGCTCGGCCGTGATTGCCCGGCCATCGTTCATCTTGGCCTTGTAGTGGACCCACTGCCAGAGCTGCGCCCGGCTGATTTCCGCGGTAGCTGCGTCCTCCATGAGGTTGAACAGCGGTACGCATCCAATGCCGCGCAGCCACGACTCCAGGTACCCGATGCCCACGGCGATGTTCTGCCGGAGCCCCGCTTCCGTGATGTCACCGTGAGGAACAGTCAGCAAGTCAGCGGCTGTAGCATGAAAATCCTCGAGCTTGCGATCGATCTGGTTCGGTGTTGGCATGTATTTGTCGAACACTTCCTTGGCCAGTGCGACAAGTCCCGGATGCGCCACCCACGTGCCGTCGTGGCCAATCGTCGCCTCGCGTTCCTTGTCTGCCCGGACCTGGTCCATGGCGATCTTGTTCAGCTCCACATCGCGTTTGTTCGGAATGTAAGCGGACATGCCGCCCATCGCGTGCACCTCGCGGTTGTGGCAGATCTTGATCAGCAATTTCGCGTAGGAACTCAGGAAATGAGTCGTCATGGTCACCTTGCCGCGATCAGGCAGAACGTCGGCGGGATCCATCGCAAACTTCTTGATGAAGCTGAAAATGTAGTCCCAGCGCCCGGCGTTCAGTCCCGAGGAATGCTCACGCAACTCGTATAGGATTTCGTCCATCTCAAACGCGGCCAGGATCGTTTCGATCAGGACTGTGGCCTTGACCGTCCCGCGCCTGATTCCAAGCGTTTCCTGCGAGTACAGGAAAATGTCGTTCCACAGGCGTGCTTCGAGGTGGTTTTCCATCTTCGGGAGATAGAAATAGGGACCCGTGCCGCGCGCGAGCAATTCCTTTGCGTTGTGCCAGAAGAAAAGTCCGAAGTCAAAGAGAGCTCCCGACATTGGCTTCCCGTCGACAACGACATGCTTTTCGGGCAAGTGCCAGCCGCGAGGCCGCACAAGCAATACCGCGAGCTGCGGGTTGAGTTTGTAATCCTTGCCGCTTGCGGGATCCCTGTAGGTAATCGTCTTGCGGACGGCGTCGATCAGATTTACGTGGCCCTCGATGAGATTGCTCCACGTCGGTGTGTTGGCGTCCTCGAAGTCCGCCATATAGACGCTGGCGCCCGAATTGAGCGCGTTGATGACCATCTTGCGGTCCACGGGCCCAGTAATTTCCACCCGCCGATCGAGCAGGTCTGCAGGCAGCGGTGAA
>Ga0126378_10003530_pt1 | contig 11837 bp, 6 predicted proteins | sample PanSoiMetPlot_23_FD_92587 | JGI IMG/M metagenome (GOLD analysis project Ga0126378, IMG submission 92587) | Tropical forest soil microbial communities from Panama - MetaG Plot_23 | ecosystem: Environmental > Terrestrial > Soil > Tropical forest > Bulk soil | place: Panama | collected 2016-02-17
GCGCCATCGTAGTAGGTATAAGGCCAGCCAAAGTTGGTGTCCTTTGTGATGCGGTGCATCTCGTCAGCGATGTTATTGTCGTCTTCCGCGCTCACCAGATTCGGGAACATTCGGTTCGTTGTATCGCGGCCATGCATAATCCCGTAAAGGTGCCCATCGGCTGCCGACCAGTCGAGCGAGCTGATATCCCGGATTCCGGTGGCCAACTGCTCGCCATCGGCCGGGAATCTCTGGCCGGTCTTATTCGCATTGAAGCGCCACACGCCCGCGCGCCGCCCCAGATCCGGACAGGGCTTCAAACCGACCGGCGCCGCGCCCTGCTCCACCTTCGGATCGGTGCAGAGATTGGCCGAAGCTTCGAGCGCGACATAGAGATGATCCGTATCATCAAATGCCAGCGCCACGTTGGCCCGCGCGAAGCCGGGATGCTCGACGGGCATTCCATCGACGATAATATCCGGATCTTTCCGCGGTAACAGCGCGCTGTTGTCGGCGAAGGTAAAACGATAAACGGCAGTGGCGGAAGCGGCGTAGAGCGCGCCCTTATAAAAGCGAATCCCTGTCCCGCCTGCCACGGTACCGAAATGCTCTACATGATCGGCTTTGTGGTTGGCGTCCAGATGCACGGCGATGATTCCGTCGCCTTTGTTCTGTCGGTCCACAGGCGTGGAAATATACAGGTCGCCATTCGGCCGAACGGCAAGATGACGGATGGGACCCAGACCTTCCGACACCACGTTCGCGTGGAACCCCTGGGGCAGAATCAAGCCGTCCGGCTCCGCTGCGAAAGCGAGCCCGGCAGCCAGGACGAACACCAACTTTCTCATGGACTTTATTCTATTGGTCACGCTGCCGCCATTGCGTCCAGCCCGAAGGCGGCGTTCCGAAGCGTCTATAATAAGAGCCCAGCCCAACGGAGGGGGCCATCCACGCCCGATCGCGCCTGTTACCTTCTATGGCTCGCTTTGCCCATGCTCGCCCAGGCGGGAGATGTTTCCTCACACGACCCGATAGCGATTCGGCAGGACGCGGACTTCGGCGCCTGCGCGTGCGTCACCTCCGGCAGCGGAACCAATGCCGACCCATTTGTGATTGGGCCCTGGGCGATCAACAAAGTCAATGGAATCGGAATCCTCGTCGATGGCACACAGCTCAGCCGATCCTTTGTGATCCTCAATGTCACCATCGCCGGGAATGGAACAAACACTTCCACGGGCATCGTTCTTCAAAACATCAACACTTCCGGAACTCCTGCGATCGTCGCTGGGGTAGGCGGCAACGGGACCACTATTCAGGCGCTGAACATAGGGATTCAGGTCGCGAACTCCAGCCACGTCGTGCTCGACGGCGGCGGCGCCAATCCTGCTGGTCCCGGAGTCTCCAGCATCACGGGTGCCATCAACCACAACTTCAACGGCGCCGTCGATGTCGAAAACAGCTCTGATATCACCGTCCGGGGCTGGCAGTTCAGTTCCAATGGCCAGGATCAAAATCCTGACTGGATCGCCCTTGACCCCTCGCTCGCACACTGGGGCGTCGGCGGCGTGCGCTTTTTCCGAGTCGCCGACTCGCTCATCGACCATAACGCCGCTAACAACTGCACCAGTATTTCTTTCTCACTGTTTTACTCAAACCGCAACACCGTCACCTACAACGCAGCCGACTATCCTTTCACTATGAACTTTATGGTGGCCGACGGGTCCAGCTACAACACAGTCACAGGCAACGTCGCCGGCACCGGCGATTTCATCGGATATCTCGTCGCCGATCCACTTCCGGGAACAGCCACGCTTGCCACCTTTGGATCGAGTCACAATAATCTGCTCAATGGCAACATCAGCCATACCGACGGCCCCACCGGCACTGAAATCAAGACCAGCGTGGTGCCCGCCTTCCTGGGCGGCTTTGTGATCCTGAATGGCGCCTATGACAACCAGATCCTGGGCAATCAGGACTGGGCCTCTACAGGCGGCGGATTCGCATGGGCACAGGCGGCGCTGGCTTCGTCACCGATCGGCGTGGCCACCTACAAGCCCGTGCTCCACTGCAATGTCACCGCGTCGGGAGGCGGCGGAGGTGTGGCTAACCTGAACGGGAATGTGTGGTCGGGCAATATTTCGAAAACGATCGATTCTTGCATCCCACCGCAGTGAGGCTCCGGGAGGAGCAGCCTGGTTCGCGCGGGGCACGCAGAACGCGCCCCGACGCTGTAGTATTTATCAAACAGCGCGTGAGAGGACCGAAGTTCCCGAGGAACGGAGCGCTGGACAATCGGTACCGCTAAGTCGTTAGCGCACCTTCCATCGGAGAAGACGAAATGCGCGCGAGTGGATTATTCAGCCAACTTCAGCTTGATCCCGTCGTTCGGCGCGTGCGCCAAGTCCTGTTTAGTGCCGAGGTATCGCTCGGTCGTTTGGACAGACGAATGACCCAACAGCATTTGAATCTGCTCCAGTTCTCCGCCAGCGGCGCGGCAGAGCTTCGCAGTAGTGCGCCGCAGATCGTGAGGGGCGACGTGCGGCACGCCAATGCTGGAAACATACGGTTTCAGCATCTGCCACACGACCTTCTCGCTCAGCCGATCGCCATAGACCTGATCGCCGCGCGTGATCGGCCGAAAGAGATAGCCCTCGGCGATTTCTGCCGCAGAAGTCCACGCATCAATCGCATTCTTCGTCCATGTCGGGATTGGAACGGTTCGTACCCGGCCATGCTTTCCGACCAGATCCACGATGCACCAACGGCTGTCGCGCATCTGGATGTGCTTGACGGTCAGTGACGCCAGTTCTGACCGGCGAAGTCCGCAGCCCAGCAGGACGGCGAACATCGCCCGGTCCCGGAGTCCTTTCTTCGTTCGGATATCCGGTGCGTTCAGCAGCGCCTGCGCCTGCTGGAGCGAGAGCCAGTTCCCGACGCGAACACCGTGGGTCCGAACTCCCTTGATCCGGGCGATTCCGGACGCCAGCTCGGGCGCAAGCAATCCGTTGTCGGCGGCTTCGGCGGCAAGCTTTCGCACCGCCGTGATCCGGACATTAATAGAGATAGGTCCGAGTCTGCGGGCTTCGAGCGCCACGCGCCACGCAGCGACCGTTGCTTTTGTGAATCCGGCGGGGCGCGATTCCGCCGTGTACCAGGCGATGAACTCGTCGAGTCCGAGGTTGTAGACCCGCTTCGTGATCGGGGAGGAGACGCTGTCGAGCACCAGCGATTTGAGACGTTGCCATTCTGTGGCGCGATCCGCCACAACGATTTCGTTCATGAGCTAAATCCTTGCGGGCCAGATATTTGGCATTATCGGAAGCCACATGTACCTTAGCTCTCGGTTTCAATAGACGCAACATTGGCGGACGGATGATCACCTTGCCTGAGGCATTGAGACCGTGCTAGATCCAAGCGTCAATGGTGTGGAACCGTGCTTCAGCAAGGGATTGCGAACTCTGCGGCTCGCCCTCGCCTGAATCGTCATCGTGAAAGGTTTGAGAAAGAACGTCCGGAATGCGAACGATTTTGCGCTTTAATCAGTGGCAATATTCGTTGTAAGATATTGCGCTAACCGAGAGAATCGACGAGACATGCTGAATCGTCTGAGGATATTGAGATCTCCAAGTGTTCTCGTACCTGCGCTCACGCTCCTCGCGCTGGCCTTTCTCGGACTAATCTATTACTTCTTTTGGGTGCGAGCGAGAAGCGAACGCTATGACGACCTCGCATTCCGTCGAGTTTCCTCAATCAGCGACGACCTGTTTTCTCAATTACGCCTGTATCGCTCAGTGCTTGATCGCTCCTGGCCGGGTATCTCAATGCCCGGCAATCCCATAAAGCGGCAGCTATTTGCGGAGTTCGTCGCGACGGAGGCGCCGGAATTACACATAGGAGCGGCCTGTCCATCTGCGTTGTTCCCCGTGTCGGACCGCATTTCGAACGCGCCTGAAGAAACTCCTGTCGAAGCGATTCGAGATACCGGAGCATTTCCGGTTTTCGGGAAGACACGCGGTTGCATCAGCATGCAAACCCTCGCGGCAGGTGCAATCGGGCGATTTCCGGAGGACCTGTTCGATGAAATCGTTATTGTCTCAAGTCACGGACCGGTCCTTTATCAGACAACAAGAACCGGTATCCGTTTTTCGGACCTGAGTGGTGTCTACCCGGAACTTCGCGACCTTGTTGTTCGTAACGGTGGATCGGACGGAAAGAATTTCTCGGTTTCTGCTCGTGAACAGTCAACGGACCACGAGGAGTCTTTCGATCACGCCCGAGGACACTCCGGCTTGGCGAACGCCTCAATAGTCGGGACCGAATATCGCATCTACCTTACCCCGATTGCAAAGAGCATAAGCGAAACCGAGTCGTTACAGATTCCTGGGCAAGAAAAAGGGCAGGGTGCTTCGGGCCGGGAGACTATACCTCCGCTGATGATTGCGGGCCTGGTCAGAAAGAGTAGATTTGACAGCGATGTGTTCGCACCCAACAAGAACATCGCAATATGGGTGCTGCTGGCGGTTTTATGGGTCCTCGTCGGGTTTTGGCCTCTCCTGCGACTGATATTCACGCATCCCGGAGAAAGAACCAGGGGGCGCACCCTTGCTTCCATCGTTCTGATGAACCTGATGGCAGGTTCCGTCTTGGGCTTGGGGATCGCTCATTTCACCGACGCGGGGCTGGACGACACTACCGATCTTAAGCTCCGAAGTTTGGCCGAACGAGTCGAGCGTCATCTGGGTGAGGAGCTGTCGCTCATCCTGAAGACCGGCGATGACTACCGTCCGCGCATGGAAGCAGGTTTCGACAGCAACATTCTTCAAACAGAGCCGGGTACCCTGACTCGCTATCCGTATTTCGATCACATGGAGATCGACTCCAGCGATGGCGAGCAGATAGCGAAGGCCACGCCACGGCCGCACGTGACACCCAAAGTTCCAGTCGGAGGCTATTCGTTCTTTCGCCTTGCATTGCAGGACCGTTTCTGGCTCGTGAGTCCAATGCGCACGCGGCGGTTTCGGATCGATCCCATCTATTCGCCTACAAACGGCAAGTACCTTGCGGTGATCTCTCAACCGTACGGCGATTTCATCGAAAACAACAATCGCCAAACACACGCGGATCGGACGTTGTATTCGCTCGTTACGAGTCTTATCAGCCTGACCGACCCAATTTTGCCTCCCGATTTCGGATTCGCGATTTTAGACGCTGACGGTACTACCCTCTTTCACTCGGATTCTTCTCTGAATCACCGTGAGAATTTTCTGGATGAAACCGATCGAAATGCTCAGCTAAGGCAGGCGGTCGAAAAACGCCTGTATGCATTTGAGGATTTGGATTATCATGGCCAGGCGAATCGTGTCTTCACGCGGCCCGTTGAGATTTGGCCGGGGTGCCCTTGGACGATAGCGACATTTCGCGACCTTTCGTTTTCCGAATCGCGCCACATTGAGACGATGCTGTTGTGCGTGACGCTTCTGCTGGTGTATGGCCTGGTTCTTACCGCTTTTGCGGCGGTATCTTACTTGTGGCTTGTTCCTCGCCTGCGGGCGTCGCTGCGACCGGCGCGTTCCGACGTTCACGTATACCAGGCGCTGAAATGGCAATATGTACTCATTTTCGGCTGCTGTTTCCTCTTGAGCTTCCGGGGCACTGACGGAGCTCTTCTCTACGGCATTCTCGCAATTCCCGTTGGAATTCTGCTCTGCACTTTTGGCACGCTGACGCCGTCTACTCGTGGTGTGTTCACATATCTAGCCGGGTCGATCGTCATTGTCGCGATTTTTCTGTCTCGATTATGGGGACAGCACTTTGAACCTCGTACCGCAGGGCCCGCTGCAATGATCATAGCCGCACTTATTGGCGGGTGGTTCGCAGCCAGGAGATCATCCGAGCCACCGGAGGGGCGGCGCAGCCTTCCGGGATGGAAGGAAACCCATCGAGCTTACGCCATCGCGGCGACTTCGCTGGTCGTTGTACTCTCGGGCATTTCAAGCCTGTATCTCTACCAAGTCAGTTTCGATTTTGTTCAAATTCTCTTCCGTGAACAGGAACTAGTTAGCGAGCATGCGTCCCTCGAGCGGAGGATGCGCTCGATTCAAAGTGATCTAAGCACGATGCAATTCGCTCAGGAGCGCCAAAACAGCTCAATCGAAAGGAGGCTCGCTATAAGGCGCCGTCTCGAACTGCCGTTCGATCAGTATCTGACATTCGACTCTCATCTCGATACGCCCAGTGGGGGGAAGTCAGCCCTCTCTTCCGATGAAGTGCCTTCCTTGCTTCACAGCGACGCGATGAACGTCCTGAGTAGCGTAATCTACGTCAGCCGTTGGTTGCCGGATTCACGGGCGGCGACAATGCGGGTCCTTGGAGAGGGCATGGCGTCGAGCGAGGTCGGCCATGGATTGCAACAAACATGGAGGACGGATCAAACCGAACCAGGGGAATGGCGCCTCGTGTGGCCGGACCGTGCTCAGAAAGCCGATGTTATTGTCGCTCAGAACCGGTCCGACTTCTTGCCAGTTAGTCTTCAGACACGCCTGCAGCCCTCCACGACGTTTGCATTCCTCAGGAATGGCCGGTGGGCCTGGCTCATTCTGATTTCCGGGGTGGTCTCATTTCTCGCGTTCCTGCAGATTCACTACGCGGTGCGCCGGTTGTTTGCTATGGATCTCGTGACCGGCGCGAACGTTTGGGGAATTTTCATCGAACCGACTTCGGGCGTTCATCTCGTCATGGCGCCGGATGGCGTTGCGCGGCATTTTGCCGAGGTGCGGAAGTGGAGCAGCTCACACAAGGTAATCATGCTTGAAAAGGACGCGGGTTCCGCACGGGTATTGTCGATTCGAAAGCGGCTTACCGCAGCAGTGCGTTCCGGCGAGAACGTGATACTGTTCTGCACACAACTCCCGAGCGTCCACGGCGAAAGTGCGACGAGTGCAGAGAGCGGGCAAGAGCCGACCAGCACGCCTTGTGAAAAGGGCCGATGGGAGCAGCTTATTTCGGCGCTGAACGGCTGCTGGCGGTTAGATATGACGAGCGCAAGCGGGGGCACCGCCTTTTGCGAAGGAATATGGTCGAACTGCACAAGTCGCCAAAGGCACGCATTGTTTCAACTAGCCAACGACGGGCTCGTAAATCCTGAAAATGCGGACGCGCTTCGTACCCTTGTGGAACGCGGTGTGGTCATAGCAGATTGGGAACACCCCGACCGCGTTGTGCCCTTACCGGCGCTCCACGAATTTCTAACTAATGTCTCCATGAAGTCAAGCGATCGGATTCCAGAATCGGACCCCCCCGTCGCGTGGAGCGGGCTTCGGTCGGTCTTCGCAGGGCTTGCCTTGGCCATTGCTTTCGTAGTGTTGTGCTTTGCCCAACAGCAGGCTTGGGCATTCGTACTCGGCGGAGTCGGTCCGCTGCTGCCCGTTCTCAACCGGTTAGTCAGCCGTGGTAAAGGCGGTGCGGAGGAATGAAGATCAAGGACACACGGTGGGAAGTGGTGATAATGTCGGCAGTGGGCGCGGCAATCGCCTTCTCTATTGCGAATGGGATTGGAGCTCGTCAGAAGCTTTTCAGTTTTGCCTTTCCTTCAGGCAGCGAAGCAGATGTTTTCCGATATCTTGGCCAGAACTACTGCCGAGAACAGAATATCGCCTGCCGGTTTGTCGAACTGGATTATGAAACGCTCTTCCGGCACGAGTTGCGTGAATTGATGTCGTCATCCGGAAATTGCGCTGCAGATCCGGATGACATTATCGCGATTGACGATCCCTGGCTGCCGCGGTTGATGGCGACCGATTGCTTATACCCACTTGCGGATGGCTCGGACATTCGCGCCACGGATTTTGTGGGTCGGGCGTTAGGTGTGGCGCAGTTTTCGGACGGTCCGAATAAGGGCGATTACGCCGCAGCGCCGATTCTGGGAAATGTGCAGCTCCTTGCCGTCAACAGAGATCGCCTCATTTCGAGCGAGTCGGCGCAAGTATGTAAGGGCACTACCTGGAGGGAATTAATCCACGGCGGCAAGCACGGCTGGCCGCCGCATAGCGCGGGTATTGTGCTTCGTGGCGCCAGCCGGAATCCGTTCCTGACGGACTTCATGCCTCTTCTACGTCAAGTGGATGAGAGGAGCCTGCCGGAAACCCTGAGCACATCGCCTGCGTTTACGCCGGACGCACTGGCCGCATTTCGCGAATTTGAGTACATCATCCAGAACGCTCCCGACTCCTATGCCTCGCTCAGCGACTTCGACAGCCAGGCTTTGGTCTTCAAGAACGTGGCGGCGTTCGCCGTGACATGGTCGAATACCGCGATGCTCTCGCGGCTCGACTTTGCCGGTATTCCGGGCGCGGGCGAGAAGGATGGATCGCCACATGTAGACCACATAGAGCATTGCCGAATGCCCGGCGACGATGCTGAGATCGGCGAGTGGTTGGTTGCGATACCTAAAGCGGGCGACAAGCGGCGCGCGATGGCGTTTATCAAATGGCTTACGAGTGTGCGGACTCCTGAGCGAACGAATGAAGGAGCGGAATCGCACTCAAACGCGGATCAGCCGCCCATGCTTCAGGCCGCCCTGCTGAAAGGCAATCCACCCACGCTGGAATCCATATATCGGGACAAGGACTTTCAGGACGCGTTTCCTTTACTGGGGGATGAGATTCGAACTGCGCTTAGCCGTGGCTTTTACCGGCCTAGGGACCCGAATTGGGACTGTATGAGGAATAAGATTTCCGACAGTCTAGACGCGCTCGCTTCAGAAGAAGTAAACCTACTGCGGAGGCGCGATACGAAGACAATTCCGAATCCATACAAATACGTCCGGCAACTGAACTTGTTTATCGCCTGCATTCAGCAAAAGCAGAAAGCAGCGTATACCAAGAGGGCTTATGTATGCGATCCAAGTGGCGATTCCGATCCGGCAGATGTTCAGGCGTGCTGGCTGAACCCTGGAGCGTATATCGGCGATGCCGCAACAAAAGCACCGGAATGGAAGTACTGGCAGAACGAATAGGAACGGCGATAGGTAAATAGCCGTCCGACCGGCGGCAACATCACGAACAGGAGAACATCGTTCGGTTGTCTCGGAGATGGATGAGGAATTGACATTGACGTTGTCACCACTGGCGAAGGCGATTCAATGACCTAAATCCTTGATTTTTCGATCCTACATCACCATGGAGCCTGCCATTCGCAGACACATCGAATTGGCCGATTCTCAAGCACTGAACGCTCGAAGACTAATTCTTTCGACGGTCCCGGCGCTTCCGTGCCTGTGCCGCCGTTCTCTTCTGTGCCCAGCGTCGCTTCATGGCGTCACGGAGGCGCTGCCGACCTTCCGGCGTCAATCGAGGTGCACCCTTGGCCGGGCGGCCGCGCTTTCTTACGCCCATAGGTGCCGCCGGTGTGCCTGTTGCCCGAAGTGCTTCGAGTGCTCTGTCAATCGCTGCTTTCTGCGCCTCAAGCTTTTGGATAACCTCATTCAGTCCGCTCACGCTATTGAATCTCCCGCTCGTTTGGTTTCCATCTTGTGCGAATGATAACGCAGGCCGGATGCGCGGTTATGAGAGAAAGCCGTAGCGATCTCCGCCGAAAGCGTGGAGGCACGCCGTGCTATCGACTAGGACTGCGGCGACCTACGACGTTGAGCAATATCAACACCAGCGCCCCATTCAGCCGAGACGGAAACGACCCCTCGTGACATTGCGAATGATTCCGGGCAAACGCCCAACCCGGTAAAGCCCCTACCCCGCCTTGTACCTGGCGGCCGTCCGCTCATTCAACCGTATCCCCAATCCTGGCCGCTTGGAAACCATCAGCCGCCCATGCGATGCATCTTCAGGTGGCTCGATCAACTCTGCTCTCCACGGCACTTCGCCATAAGAAAACTCCAATATCAAAAAGTTGGGCATCGTCGCGCAGACCTGAGCCGCCGCCGCGTTCCCTACCGGGCTGGCCGGGCCATGCGGCGACACTTTCAGCCCCGCCGCTTCGCCCAGACTCCCCACTTTTTTCAGTTCCAGCATGCCGCCGCTATACTTTACATCGGGCATCAAAACATCGACCGATCCAGCCGTTATATAAGGAAAGAACGCCTTGGCGCCATACAGGCTCTCGCCGCCAGCCGTAGGCATCTGTTCTGCCCTGCGAATGGCTGGCAATCCTGGCACCGGCGTCACTTCCTCCAGCCAGAACAGGTTCAGCGGCGCGACCCTCGGGATCAGCTTCAACCCACGCTCGACATCGAACTTGCTGTGTGCATCTAACAGCAGGTCTCGTTGCGGACCGATTGCTTTTCGCACGGCGGTGGCGCGGGCGATTCCAAGCTGCATTATTTCTTCCACCTTGGCGCCGTCCGACAAATCCGACGGCATGTCGTCCCAGGGCGCCAGTTTCACCGCGTCAAATCCCGCCTGTACCGCGCGCTCAGCCATCGCTGCGAAGCCCGCGGGCGATCTCTCTGCCGAGCGATTGATATTGGCGTAAATCCGCATCGAGGTCCGCAGCGCGCCACCGAAAAGTTCGTAAACCGGGAGATTCAAGGCCTGCCCGATAATGTCCCACGAGCATTGCTCCAGCGCGCTCAAGGCGCACGCCGCGTTGCTGCCACCCTTCTCGATCTCCGGCTTGAGCTGCTCACGCAGCCATTCAATATCGAAGATGCTGCGTCCTTTCAGCACCTCCGCGAACTGATGCAGGTAGCGCAGCGCGACGTTGTCTCGCCCTCCGTGGGAAGCCTCGCCGATGCCAGTCAGGCCCGCGCTCGAACCAAGGCGCGCCAGCACCCAATTGCCGCGCGCGTTCACATGCACCACAAATGTCTCCAGCGCGCCGGCGGTGATCCTGGATGCGGCAGTAGTGGTCGCGGCGGATAATCCGGATCCTGCCGCCGCAAGCCCGAGCGGCGCACGAGCGGCCCACTGTCTACGAGTCATCATGCGACGATGATACTCGTGTAGCGGCAGTTATTTCAGCGGGCGCGGGGCGTCAATCGCGGGCGGCTTACGTGGCATAGAGACACCTGTATCTGTTCTTGGCATTACAAGATTTCTGTTTAAGAGTGCGCTACAACACCGTACGACACCCGCAACTATTTCCCTGTCAACTCCTCCACCAGTTGATAAAGAAATGTTGCCCCTCATAGAACGACCACACCATCATCCGCTCATCTCGGCCATGCCTACGGTTATCGGATCGATGCGATTCAGCGGACCGTCGAGTGTTTGATACCTGTTCGAAGGGGGGGCAATAGCGCCCTTACCCCAACGTGCAGCGACTCGATCGCATGGACGCCACAGCGAATGCGTGCCTTTCCGCTCTGCAGTGAGCTGACTTGAAGGGCGCGCTGGATAGACATCCGAGAAGTTTCGGTTGCGTCCAAATTTACGAACGCCAGGGCACGCCGCCCGGCGATTCCGGGGGAGGCACCTGATCCTCCAGTCGCTCGATGCGTCACAAGATTCGGGTGCGCATCATCTGTCGCCTGATTTCTGGAGTTCTGCTGCCTCTTCCAGTGCGGCCGCCCGGACTCCCACGTCCTCAATCTCGATCGGACGAGCCGACGGCCGTCCGGGGTCGATCGCTGACCGAGGGCATCGAAACGACCGCGCCTATCTGCGTGCCTTCAGCACCTGCTCATCCGTAGCCTGAGCCAAAGCCGCTGAAGCCCATGCTGTGGCTGTCGCCGAAATCCACTGGTCGTGGTCGTACGGGAAGCCGCTCTGAAAATACGGCTGCAGCTTCACGGCGCGGCTGGAGACGTGCCATGAGCCATCGCCCGCCTGCGTCCTATGCAGGAAATTCACTCCCCGCCGGTAAACCGGATCGATCGGCATCAGCGCATACGCCTCGTGCAGCGC
>Ga0126378_10003531_pt1 | contig 11836 bp, 15 predicted proteins | sample PanSoiMetPlot_23_FD_92587 | JGI IMG/M metagenome (GOLD analysis project Ga0126378, IMG submission 92587) | Tropical forest soil microbial communities from Panama - MetaG Plot_23 | ecosystem: Environmental > Terrestrial > Soil > Tropical forest > Bulk soil | place: Panama | collected 2016-02-17
AGCAAGCCAGCGCCGGCCGCCTCGGCGCCGGTCAGCGCGCCGCCGGTCAGCGCGGCGCCGCCGGCAACCTCTGGAGTGACCAAGAGCTCGGGCAGCGCAGTGCCAAGTGCCGCGCCGCCAGCCTCGGCGGCGGCGGCGCCGCCGGCGATCGCTTCCGGCGCAATGGCTTCGGCGGCAGCAGCGGCCGGGGCAGCAATGGCACCGACCGCATCGACAATGCCGCCAATCAGTGCACCAATCCCAACCGGCATGGCTCACCTATCAGGCTTGTCGAGGACCTTACCATAGATGATTTCGAACGGCTTAAAACCGAGCCGCTCCCATAACAGCCCGGCGCCGCGGCCTGGTCCCTCAGTTTTCAGCTTGGTCCGCGGCCGGGCGATGGTAACGCCGCGGCGGGCTAGTTCATCGAGCGATCGCCGCATCAACTGCAACATCACCAGCGCGCGATCGGAACGCGGCTCGACGTAGTAAATATCGGTTTCGGCGGTGATCTGATCCTGCACTTGCGGATCGCCGTACACAAACCATGAAATGTAGCCGATCACCCGACCGCCTTGGCGCGCCGTCATCGCCAACCAATTTTTTCCGATCAGCCGCCGGCGCAATTCAAGATCGGGATCAAAATGCCGAACTTCTTTGTGCGAGGCAATCTCGTCCCAATGCGCGGCCCACAGATAGCGCGTCGCGGCGCAAATCTCGTCGAAGTTATTTTCGATGCGGTAGACGATCTCGTCGGATAATTTAAGAGCTGCGGTCATGTCGTGATCCCGAATGCTGTGCGCAGCGCGCGGTGCTCGGCGCGGTGCGCATCGATCCACAAATAAAACTCGGTTTCGTTGGCGAGATTGACGTCGGCCAGGTTGATGCCGCCGACGCCGGTATAGCCGCGCAGGATCTCGTGCACGCTCTCGTGCGTGGTCAACCAATCGGTGGCGAACGACCGGCTATCCTCCCAACTGCCGAGATCGTAGTCGGGGATTAATTGGATCGGCGTGTGCGCCTGGCCGAGCTGCACGAACTGAATGTGCTCGTACCAGTGCTCCTGGCGATATTGCGCGAAGCCGGCCTCGTCGCCGAACAAAAATTGATCGTGGAAAAAGATCGGCATCAATTGTCCTGTGGTTCGCCAAGCTCATCGAGGATGATCGGCGTGGTTATACCGAGGCCGCCGAGGCCAAGCAGCGGCTTGCGGCCGCGGATCATGTCGGACAGCACTTGTTGCGGATGCTCGTTGCGGATATGCGCGGTGTACATGATGCGCTGGTTGAGCAGCTCGGGAAAGGTGCGGTCGGCTTCGGTGCCGAGCCCGGTGAGCTTGCCGGCGCCGGCCCAGGCCGCGGCTTGAGCCTCGGCCGGCGCCAGGCCGTACTCGGCGCCGATCCGCGCGTAGAGCTGCTCGACCGCGGCGTATTCGTTGTCGTTTGGTTTTGACGCCCAGAACGGCGGGATCTCCAGCGCCTCATCGATCGACAATCGCCCCTCGGCAACTAATTTTTGCGGCCGATAGGTGACGATGCGCTCGCCCTTTTTGCCGATCTTGATCTCGCCAAAGCGCGCTGCATAGCTATCGGGCGTGATCTCGCGCGTCTTGGGAATGATTTCGCTGATGCTGGTTTCCAAAAAACGCGGATCGCGGGTTCGCATGCCGACGTTGCGGAACGCGTGGGTGTCCATGGTGCCTGGCAACAAATTACCCTGCAGATTTTCCGAGAACGATGGTGGTTTCGGATTTTTGATCACGTCCCAACCGCGGCGCAGAACGTCGGCAAAATTCTCGCGGTGTTTGTTTTGCGCCAGGTGGCCGTAAGGATAGATCTCCGGTCCTTTCGGTGGCAGCGGCGCACCGTTGATGGCATGTGCATACATCCATGAGCCATTGCGGATCTGGGTCGACACGTCGGATTTCGGCGACGCCGCTGCCTGCATGTCCATGAACAGCTTGAACGGCCGCTGCCAGCGATCGGGACCAAATTCTTTTTCAAACGCGGCGCGGATCGGCTCGGTGTGATACCACAGATGAGCGCCGAGCCGCATGCCGTCCTCAATTGATTGGCGCACGCCGGCGATCACCTCGGCATTTTGCAGCGCGCTCTGCACGCGCTCGGACACGCCGCGCGGCGGCACATAGCGGGCCAGCGCGAGCTGCGGCACATTCACCGCCGCGACGTTGGACAGATCGAGCGGCCCGGCGCCTTTCGGCAGCGATGCGATATATTTGTTCGCCGCGTCCATCGCGCGCTTAAAGGCCGGGCCTTTGATCGGCATGTGGGTCAGCGGATTGAGCCATTCCGGCGCGGTCGCGGCCAGGCGCTCCATCACCGCGCCGGCGCCCTTCGCGGTTTTCAGTTCGGCGCCGCCGGGGATCATGCCGAGCGCGATGCCGCCGAGCGCCTCGTGCCACGGCAGCTCGCCGGAGAGCGCGCGGCGCACGTCCATCACGCCGGTCAGCTCGGCGCCGAGCTGCAGCGCCTCTTCATTGCCGCGCGCCATCTGCTGCTTAAGATTTTGCGGCGGGATGACCTGGCCCTGCTTTGGCGTCGGGCCTTGCGGGCCGATCGGCAGCGGCGGCGGCGGCGTCGGTTGCTGCCAGGTTGGCGTGCCCAGGATCCGCCGCAGCTCGCGTTGCCGATCCTCGGGGGTCGGCCGCGGTTCGCTGCCCCACGGCCCCTGCAGCACGTCGCCGGCCAGCACGTCCAGTGGCTGCGTCGCCAGTGCGTCCTGACTATCGGGACTGAGAACGTCGTCGGCCATTTATCAATGCACCGAGATTGAGATCCCGACCACGGCGTGCAGCACCGGGATGATGACTTTGAACAGCACGATCGCCGCCACCAGGATCAACAGCAGCACCGAGATGATCTGCTTGAACCAGGCGTCGATCGGCGCGATGGCGACCAGCTGCTGCACCGCCCAGTAGACAAAACCGGCGATCAGCAACCAGACGATGATGTCGACGATGAGGGTTTGCATGTCACACACTCGTTTTCGAGGCGAGCACGGTAGCTTCCTGATACTCGATGATACCATTATTGAACGAGTAGCCATTGAAACTGCCCTGCAGGGTGAGGCCGAGATAGATGCCGGTGCCGGCCGCCGGGGTGCGCTGGAACAGAAAGCCGACGCCGGAAAACACCACGGCCTGCGCCAGCGCATTGGCCCAGGTCACGGTCTGCAGCGCGGCATTGAGCCAGTTGATCGGGAACGACACTGCATAATTCTCGTTGATCGAGCCGTTCTCGGTATCGATGGTGAACGTCATGGTGCCGATCGAGCCCGAGGTCTGCGTGGTCGAGGCGCGCAGCGCCCGCTTGCCCATGTGCGGCTTGTTGTGGTGCGCCAGCGCGGTCTGCAAAAAGATCGCCACCGGCGCCGTGTTGATCGCCAGGATCTGCGTGACATCGGCGCCCGACGAGGCGTAGGTCTGCAGCGCGCCGGCGATCACTGCGCTGGCCATTGCTTGGAGGCTGTCGCCTTGCGCGCAGACAAACCAGATCTTGTTCTGGAACGTCAGCAGCAACGTGCGGGTGCGCTGTTGTCGCGGATCGATGTAGCGCACCAGCAACAGGTAGCAGCGGATGTTGTTGATGTCGTTGAGCGCCGCCGACGGCGCCACCGAGAAATCGATGTTCTGAAAAATGCCGTCCATCTCCTGGGAGATTTTCTGCACCGAGGAACCGAGCACGGCGTAGATGCCGACCTTGTTGGCGAACAGCACCAGGCGATTGTACGAGGCAATCGACTGCGGAAACGTGGTGCCGATGTCCGACGACAGCGTGACGATGGTGAACACCGTGATCGCGGCCTGCACCGACACCGTGCCGATTTGTTTGATGCTGTTGTCGCCGAAGATCCACAGAAAGTTATTCAGGCTGCGCAGCGCGGTGATCTGATGCACCAGGTCGGCGTCGGTGATGGTGGTCGAGCCCGAGGCATCGGCGGCGGCGCCGTCGTCGAAGCCGCCGGTGCCGGTCCACGTCATGGTGCGGCCGCCGCCGAGCCAGACCCGGCCGGCGAACACCGCCAGCGTGGTCGGCTTGAGCGCGAACTGCGGCCACACTTTCACGGTGGCGACCGCAGTGGTGGCGGCCGGCGCGCCGCCGCCGGAAATCGATACCGCGGAGAACAACAGGCTGTCGGTAGCGCCGACGCCGGCATTGGCGGCGTTGGCGGTCAGGGTGAGCGTGGTGCCGATATAGGTCAGCACGGTGCCGATGAATTTAGCGTTGGTGTTGTCGTACACCGCCATGCCGGGCACCACCCAGGGAAAGCCCGACACGTTCGGCATGGGGATGGTCGATGAGCCGGTGGAGATGGTGCCGGCCGCGGTGATGTTGCCGCTCAAGATATCGGCGGCGAGAAAGCCGGTGCCGGCATTGGTCAGGGTCAGCCCGGTGACCACGCCGCCGGTCAGCTGCACGGTGGCGGTGGCGCCGGCGCCCGAGCCGCCGACGATGGTCGCGGTCGGCGTCGAGGTATAGCCGGCGCCGCCATTGACCACGGTGAAGCTCGGCGACACGCCGCCCGGCGTCGCCAGCGTGGTGCCGTTCCACACCGAATAGCCGGCCTGGGCGTCGGCGATCAACAGCACGCTGGCCTGCCACACCGTGACATCGGGATTGACGAAGGTGCCGGCCGGCGCGATCTGCGTCACCGTGCCGGCCGGCACCGCGACTTGCTGCAGCGAGCCGTCGCTTTCGAAGATGATTTCGTAATCGGTGTTGTTGAAAAACGCGTACCACATCTTGAGCGCCGACTTGCCGGCGATGCTGGCGATCGCCGGCGCCGGCGTCGGCACGCTCTGCAATTGATTGGGCCCGGTGAGCTGCAGATTTTCGCACCACGCCAGCCGGTTCGGCGGCATCGCCACGCGGGCGACGTGGGTGTCCATGGTTTCGAAATCGGAAAAGACCAGATAATCCTTGGTCGCGATTTGGGTGCCGGTGAGCTGGCCGCCAGGCATGGGTCACCACCTGTTAATGCGGCGCCAGGCGTTTCTGTAGATGTTGGGGATGCGCACGCTCTGCCGGGTCGCGATGATTTCCTTGGCGCGTTTCTCGTATTTTTTCTCGAAATAATCAGCTTGTTCGAAGTTCTGTAATTTGAGCAGCAGTAGGTGACCGGCGTAATATTGCACGCAATCGTTGACCGGCGGGATGACTTGGGCGTCGACATCGGTGGTCAGCACCAGCGGCGCCGGCAGCGCGATGGCATCGATGTCGATCTGGTAGGCCTGGTCGGGGATCGGATAGATAAAAATAATGTTGGCTTCGGTGTGGGTGGTCCACACCGCCGGCTGGCGGCGCAGCGTCGGGTTGGCGCGGCAGAACGCTTCGAACTCGGTCCACGCCAGCCAGCCCATGGTGTAACGCTGCAGCCCCCACAGCACGCTGATCGAGTTGATGGCGAAGGTATTGATCTCGGTCATCGCGGTCAGCGAGGCACCGGATCCGCCGCCGACGTCACTCACGTTGATCGGCGTCGGGTTGGCGCCGTAGCCGGTGCCCCAGTTGGTCATGTTGATCTGGGTGATGACGCCGCCGGTCACCACCGCCTGCGCGGTGGCGGTGACGCCAGCACCGCCCGGCGCCGGAATGGAAATCACCGGCGTCACATAGTTGGCGCCGCCGGAATTGATGGTCAGGCCGACCACGCCGCCGAACACCGGGTATTGCTCCTGGCCGCCGATCAGCGAGGCGTTCTGAAATAGCGTGCGAACGCAATGAAAATCCAACGCGACATGATTGCGCGCGGCGTTGATGGCGTTGGTCAGCTCGCTCTGGGTGAAATCAATCGACGCGGTGTCGTGAACCAGCTCCTGCACCTGGAGGGTGTAATCGGAGAGCAGTGCCATGGCTCATCTACGCCGCCGCCGCCTCGGTCTTTTCCACCACCTCGACCAGCTTGAACGTGATCGGCTTGAACGACAGCGCGGCAAAAAATTTCTTGGCGTCGCCGGTCTTGATCAGCTCGGGGGTGTTCCAGCCCCAGCGCCGGCTGACATAGGTTTCCACCGCCTTGAGGTCGCAGCCGGGATACCAGCCGAGCATGTGCAGCGCGGCGTCGGACGGGATCGACACCGGCTCGCCGGGCTTGAGCACGTAGGGCACGCTGTCGAAGCGGTCCTCGATGACAAAATCGTTATTGTTGGTCAGCTTGAGCGACACCAGCGTGCGCGGCTCGGCGACCTGGGGAGTGACATCGACCATCATCGGGCCTTTCGTTTTTTTGCCGGCCGCCGCGTCGGCGCATCCGGTTCGTCGTCGGGTTCGTCGGCTTCGTCGGGCTCGGGCTCGGCCGGCGCCGCTGCCGTTTCGTTCATCGCCGCCCACAGCTCGCTCTGCAGCTCGGGCGGCAGGCCGGCCCAATCATGGGTGGCATAGGCGACGTCGCGGTGCAGCCGCTCGATCAGCGCCCAGCGTTCGGCGTGGGTCAGGGCGGCCCAGCGGTCGGTCGCGGCAGACATCGCTACTCCTTAATCACCGACACCGGGGAACAGCACTGACACGTCGTACACGCCGCCCGAGGTGACGGTATAGGTCGCCGCCGTGGTTGCCGTGCCGGTCGAGCCGAATGTCGGAGTGTTGGCACCCGACACCGCGAGCTGGATGCCGAACCCGGTATCGGTCAACGTCATCGCGCCGGCAGTCGAGGTGGTGACGCCGCGGGCCGGCCGCGGTGCCAGCACGCCGTTGCAGCCGTCGGTGAACACGAACGGGCCGGCCGAATTGTTGGTCGCCGAGATCACCGGGGTGCCGACGATCAGCGCGGTGCCGCCGGCGCCAGAGGCGGTGATGACCGAGAACGAGGTGACCGGTGAGGCGGCGACGCCGCCGGCCAGCCCGCCGCCGGTAAACGTGATGGTCGGCACCGTGGTGTTGGTGTAGCCGACGCCGTATTGCGTGACCACGGCGCCGGTCAAGGTGCCGGACCCGGTCAGCGCCGCCGCGGTGAGCTGGGCGCCGCCGACCACGGCGGGCCACTGCACCGCCGGCAGGAACGGCGGTTGCGACGACAGCGAACCGGACAGCGGCGCGATGTTGCCGGGCGGGATGATGTTGGGCGGGGTCGGATTGATCGGCGCGCCGCCGACCACCGGCAACAGATATTGCGGCACCACGTAGACGTTGGGCACGCTGGTGTAGCCGGCGCCGGCGTTCTGCAACGTCACCGCATTGATGACGCCGCCCGAAATCGTACAGGTCGCGGTCGCCTGAATGCCGCCGACCGGCGGCGCATCAATGAGGATGACCGGCGGCATGACGAAACCGGAGCCGCCGGCGGTGACGGTGATCGACGACAGCTTGCCGCCGACGAGCGGATAGGCCTGCGCGGCGAAGCCGTTGGCCGGCGCGGCGCCGAAGCCGATGGTGACGCCGGTGGCGGCGGTGCCGATGCCGTTGGTGCCGCCCGAGCCGGCGTTGGTGATGTTCACCGCGGCGATGTTGCCGCTCATGTTGACCAGGCGATAGTTGAAGCCGTCGCTCTCGGTGACTTGCAGGTTGCCGCCGGGGTAGCCGATGTTGCGCCAGATCTGATTGACGTTGTCGAACACCTGCAGCAGCGTGACGCTGCCGAGGTTGCAGTAGTAGCCGCCAGGCGGCATGTACCAGATCTCGCCGCCACCGAGGCCGACCGGAACCGAAGCTTGTCCGTACGGGAATGCGCCGCCGATCCTCATCGATCTCTCCTCAGATGTTCAAGAAGTTGAGGCCGTCGAACTTGCCGTGCGCCTTGCACTTGACGTCGACCAGCTCCAGCAAGGTGAGCAGTGCGCCGATATAACCGAACTGGCCGTTCGGCAGCGTGCTCTCAAAACCCGTGAAATAAAATCCGGCCCGCTCATGGATATAGAGCGAGAGGTAATCGGTGTTGAGCAGATACAGCGTGCCCTCCGGGCAGTACGGATCGGCGTACACCGGCACGCCGGCGACATCGAGCGCGCGGAACAGCGACGACACTTTGTTGTCGGCGCCGAACGCCGACGCCGGCGACACCACGTAGCGTTCCTGCGCGGTAAAATCTTGCGCCAGTGCGGTCCAGGTGCCGAAGCCGCACAGCGCCATTTTCGGGATCTCGCCGGTGACCTTGGTGACTTGCGCGATGTACTGCAGCAGCAAGTTGCGGGTCGGCGCGGTCAATGCCGCGTTGTGCACATAGGTGCTTTTCCAAAACGCGTTGGTGGCGCGGGTGACGCCGCCATAGGTCGCCAAAAACGTGCCGTCGTCGACGGCGCCGGGCAGGCCGATCATCGAGGCGTTATTTGTTAAATTGTTGAACACGTCGGTGGCGAAGCGATCGAGCGTGACATTCGTCGCGTCGTTCATGCGCGCCTCGATGAGCGGCACCACGGCGTAGTCGAGCTGCACCAAACCTTCCATTCCCAAGAACGGAATTGCAGTGAGGTAGCCTTTCAAATTGAACTCGGCATTTTGTAATCCCGGCAAGACGCCGGGCTGGTTGAACGAGCCGTCGTAGCCGACGTTCTGGATGGTGACCATCGGCGAGCCCTGCAGCGGCACCGTGATCGGCGACAGACCGCCGCTGGCGACCTGGGCGTGCGATAACAGCGCCGCCATGATCGGCGTGCTCTTCCACAGCTGCACGTAGACTTTGGGCAGGAACGCGCGCCTTGTGATCGCAGCTAATTCGTTTGCAATGGCGCCCTGTTGGGGAATTATGCCGCTGCCAAACTGAGGCATGTCATGCTCCTAGTGATAAGGCGCCACGGACAAAATCACCGGCGCTGATGATTGCGAGATCGCTCGCACGCTGACCGCGACCATGTCGTCCGCTCCACAGTTCAAGATTTGCCGGACGATTGTCGGCGCGATCGCCGTTCTTGTGATGCACAGTTTCGCCGGCGCGTAACGACCGGCCGAGAATTTTTTCCATCACGACGCGATGTTCGGCGCGCACGTCGCCGCGCCTGCCCATGCTGATCTGACGATAGCCGCTTTTGTCGATATAGCCGTTTGCACTGCGCGCGAGATTAGAACAAGCGCGCGAACAGAACCGCCGCGTTACCGCGTTATACGACCGCGCGTGATATTGCTCACCACACTGTTCGCACGTCTTGATCATGCGACGCGACCTCCGCGGTGCAGCTCGTCGATGACCTGATGGGCGGCCTCGCGCGCGGCCTTGGCCGGATCCTCCATCAATCCTGGGATGTCGGGGAACGACCAGGTGGCGGTGCGCGGTTGCCCCGCCGGCGGCTTGAAATCGCCGAGATAGATCTTGGCGGCGCCCTCGTAATCGGAGATGCCGTATTTCGGCATGATTTTTTCCTCGATTTCTTTGAGTGCGTCGGCGTCGAATTTTTTGCCGGGGATCAGCGTGCCGTCGGCCAGCGCGGCGCGCTGGTTTTCCAGCCGTTGCTTGACGGCATCGGACCTGGCTTTTTCCTCGCCGGCGAGTTGCTTCTCTTCCAGCTCGTGGCGCAGATCCTCGACTTGTTGGTCGCCGGGCAGCTGATAATCTGGCGCGACTTTCTTGACGGTCTTTAAGGTTTCGCGCCTTGTGTCTTTGCCGCGCGACATTTTCAACAACAGCTTGCCGAGTTCGATCAAAGTTTCCGGCGGGTAGTTGGCAAAATCTTCGGCCATGATTTTTTCTCTTTTTTAACTCTTGCCGTCGGTGACGATCTTGCCGCGGCCGTGGTGGCCGCGGGTGCGGTGCTGGATGCGGCTCTGGTCGTGCGACGACATGACATTGCCGCGGCGATCGTAGGTGCGCTCGGTATCGATGCCGCGCAGCGACACGATCGGAAACACGTCGACGAAGGTATCGGCGGCGGATCCGGCGCCGGCATCGCCGAGCGGGCCGGGCCGCAGCGGGGTCAGCCGATGCACCGAGGTGCGGCCCTTGCCGTGGCGGTGCTGGTGAATGAGTTTGCCGGCGCGCATTTTTTCTTTGCTAGATCGGTTTGCCTTTGCGGGTCAGATCGCCTTTTTCCAAGGCGAGCGGCCGCTCGGGATTTTCCAGTTTCTGCGACGACGAGAAACCGCCGAGCTGCGGATAAGACGGCGGGTTTTCGAACATGCCGTTTTTCTTCTTGCGGTCGATCGACGGCGTGTTGGCTTTCGGATGAAACGGCTCTTTGGCTGGCATTTTATTTGCTCCTCTAGATCGGCGGTTCGGCGCCGCCCAGCGGGCCGCCTGGTGCGCCGCCCGGCGGCGGCGGCGGCGCCAGCGGCGGCATCGGCGCGCCGAGCGGGCCGCCGGGTTTGTTGGTCATTGCCATCTGCGCCACCGCGGACGGCACCAGGCCGGCGTCTTGCTGCTTGGCAAAATTGGCGGTCAGCGCCCGCACTGCGTTGAGAACGGCCTGCTGTTTTTTTGAACCCAGCGGATAAGCCTGCAAAGCTTTGTACAGAGTTTGCATGACACCGGACACCAGCGCATCGGTGGCGGCCTCGTTACCGGGGCCGGCGCCGGGCGAGGTCATCGGCGAGGCGCCGGGACCGGGCGGCCCGCCCATCGGGTTGCCGGGCAACGACGGCTTGCCGGGCAGTGGCCCGCCTGGCGTCATCGGTGGTGTTGGCGGCAGCGGCGGCGGCACGATGTACTCCGCGTTCGCTGCAATTTTTAAGCCGAGCCGGCGTTGCGCGCAATTTACACATGGAAAACGCCGCGGGGGTTGCGCCGCGGCGTTGGCAGTTGCTTACGAGAGTTTTTATTTAGCGCCGACCGCGGCGCTTATGCCTACGCTTGCGGGCCATGTGAAGCTCCTCTTGCCTTTCCGCCGCCAGGTTTCTGCAGGGCAGCGGGGTTCTGCGCGGCGATCGCGCGCTCAACTCGGATGCGCTCTCGCAATGCACTGATGATGGTATCCTCCTGCGGCGGGGTGAGCAAGCGCACGAACATCTCGCGATCGATCGCCGCGGCTTTGAGCAGGATGACCGCCAGCTCGCGCGCCTCGTCGGCGAACAGCGGCGAGTGCGAGTGCCCGGCGATGCGCAAATTCCAATGCTCGGCGGCGAACAGCTTGGGCAGAAACTTGCTGCCGTCGGGCAGCAGCAGCTCGTCGTCGGATTTGTTCATGAACAATTTGAGCGCCAGGTCGCCGAGCTGGATCAGCGACGGCTCCAAGCCGACCGCGACTTTTTTGATGCGCGACGATCCGGTGACCGCGGCCTGGCGCTGGGCGCCCTTGCCGCGCACGTTCTTGCCGCCCTGGCCGGTGATGGTTTCGGTCAGGCCACTGGCTTCCAGAAAGATCGCGCCGATCTCGCGAAACTCGACGAACAGATCCTCGGGCATCTGCGGGGTTTGCTTGTCGACCTTGGCGCCGGGTAACGCGTCGAGCACCCAACTGCCCGGCCCGCCGAACGCCGCCGCCTTTTCGTCTGACAGTCCCATGAAACCGGAAAACACTTTCGACGGATCGACCTGGGCTTCCAGCACCTCGGCGATCTGGTCGAGCCGTTCGCTGGTCCAGTTCTGCAGCGGGATCAGCCGCTCAGAGTGCGCCTCGCCGTAGGCGTAGTCGGGCAGTTGATATGGCGTGATCTGCACGAACGGATATTCGCCGGGCAAAAACTCGTTGCTGTCGGACGGCGTGTCGTCGTCGTCGCCGGCGTCGCGCGAGCCGCCATTGAGTTTTTTGGCGAGTGCTTTGGCGGCATTGGCGTCGCGGCGTTTGCGGATGCTCTCGCGACTGTCGGTAATCAGTATATCGGGATCGGCGATGATGAACATCGCGTAGTCCTCGGCGACGTCGTCCCACAGCCACAGCTCCTGCCACTGTACGGTCGGGATGTTTGATTTCGGCTCGTACAGGATGACCGGCTGGATATCGAGCGGCGCCTGGCCCATCAGGTTGCCGGAAAGA